>Ga0182745_1000138_pt1 | contig 102647 bp, 71 predicted proteins | sample eDN3rd30CKraftBY_FD_128523 | JGI IMG/M metagenome (GOLD analysis project Ga0182745, IMG submission 128523) | Enriched backyard soil microbial communities from Emeryville, California, USA - eDNA 3rd pass 30_C Kraft BY (version 2) (version 2) | ecosystem: Environmental > Terrestrial > Soil >...
CAGCCTGCCGCCGTTGGAGTTCAGGCTTCAGCCTGTCCTAAGGAATCGATGCCCTAACCCGCGCGCTGCCGCGTCTCACTGTCGATGAGCGAAGGCGGCACAGCCTGAAGGCTGAACTCCAACGGGTGGCAAAAGCAGGATTATCGCCGCACCTTGCGGCGGTGCTCAGGGGAGCCGGTCGGCGGTGGAATCCGCTTGTCGCTCTGCTCGAAGTAGGCGAGGTGCAACGCGGACTCGAGCAGGCCGGTGTGGGCGAACATCTGCGGAAAGTTGCCTAGCAGTTGCCCGCAGCGCGGGTCGACTTGCTCGGAGAACAACCCCAGATGGTTCGCTTTGCTGATCATTGCCTCCAGGTAAGTCCGCGCCTCTTGCAGGCGGCCCGAATAGGCCAGCGCGTCGACCAACCAAAACGACATCAGCCCAAACGTCCCTTCCTCGCCCTCTAGGCCGTCATCGGTGCGATAACGATAGACCAGCGAATTGGCGGTCAGCCGCTGGATCGTGCGGTCGATCGTCGCTTGAATGCGGGGATCGTCCGGCGGCAGGAACTCCCGGACCGGCATGATCAGGTTGGCCGCGTCCAAGTCGTCGCCGCCATAAACCATCGTGAAGGCAGCTTGTTCGGAGCTATAACCACACCGCAGGAGCTCTGCATGCACGCGGTCTCGCTCGGCTCGCCACCGCTGCACGTCGCCTTCCAATTGAAATTGCTCGGCCAGCAGCACAGCTCGATCCAACGCCACCCAAATCATGCACTTGGTATAGACATAGTGCTGGCGCTGCCCCGGAATCTCCCAAATCCCATAGTCAGGCTCCCGCCACTGCTCGCACGCTTGATCCACCACCTCGCGGAGAAACTTCCACATCTTGGCGGAAAGCGGCTCGCCGAACCGCGCCAACTCATAAGCGCTGTCGAGCAATTCGCCGAACACATCATGCTGGATCTGGCGAAACCCACCGTTGCCAATCCGGACCGGCCGAGAACCGCGGTAACCTTCCAGATGCTCAAGCGATTCCTCAGGAACATCACGCTGGCCATGAAGCCCATACATGATCTGCAGCGAATCGCCGTTGCCGCGCCGATGCTGACTGACCCGCTCGACAAAGTTGAGCAGTTCCACAGCTTCGGCGCGGTGCCCCAGAGCCAGGAATGATTCGACGATCTGACTGGAGTCGCGGAGCCAGACGTAGCGGTAATCCCAGTTGCGGATCCCGCCGATGACCTCGGGGAGCGACGTCGTGGCGGCCCCGGCGATCCCACCGGTCTCGCCATGCGTGAGCAGCCGTAGGACCAATTCACTTCGTATCATCAACTCAGAGTCGACGGCCGCCCATTGCCGCACCTGCTGGGCTTGCGGCTTTTCTACCCAGCGGCGCCACGTCTCGGCCGTCTCACGCAGCGACTCCATCGCAGCATCGGGCTCCACAGCGGCGATGTCGCTGTCCCAGCGGGTTGCGATCACCAGCGGTGCAGCGGGCTCCAAGGTGAACCGCCCGCGCACCGCCGGGCCGAACTCACCGTCGACGATGGTGACGTCCGGCAGCACCGAGAGGGTTAATCGCTGGCCGTATTCGGCCGTAGCCACAAAACCGCCTGCAGTGCCGGTGATCTTGGGCCTCTGCCGCGCGTAGTCGAATCGCGGGCTCCATTCCAGCTCGACCTCGACCGGGCCGCCGCGACAGGCCAACCGCCGATAGATCGCTGCTTCGGTTTGCGACTTGCCGCAGCCGTTGATGTCACCATAGAGCGGCATCCAGTCGACGATCTCCAGCTCACCGCCAGCACACTGAAAAGTAGTTTGCAGCACGTTGGTATGCTGCCAGTACCTTTGCGCGCTCTGCCAACTGCTCGCCGGAGCGATCCTAAAACGCCCGCCGCGGCGATGGTCCAGCAGCGCCGCAAACACACTTGGACCATCCAGGTGCGGGAAACAGCACCAATCGACCGAGCCATTGAGTCCTACCAGGGCGATCGAGCGCAGATTACCGATCACCCCATAATCAGCGATGGGCAGGTAATCCTTCCCGCCGCTCATCGCCGCCCCCGCTGAGAACCAATCGCCAACTTGTGTCCGCTCCTGCCAGGAGTCGGCGCTACCTGGCTCACCGATGCTGCAGCAGGTCGGGCGGCGATCAGTCTCGGCATGTCAGTTCCCCTCAGCTTCGTGTTGGCCCGCGGCAGTGACACTCAACCGTACCGCTGCGAAGCCGATACGACATGGTCTTTGCAAACCTGCCCGAGCAGCAAACCTCATGCCGTTAGAGACAAGGACGACGGCTGATCAAACCAGCGTACCACCAACTATTGGGAACTGGTTCACCGTACCTGCAGTCCTAAGCAAGTCTGGACAAGTCCTTCAGCCAAATCGATCGCCCCGACTCACCTGATCGTTGCCGAGAACCGGAGGCTAACGCCTGCCGGCTGATTGAATTTTTCTCGAACACCAGATCCTATGCTGCTCAATACGCAGAACCCAACGCTACCGCATCAGTCGACCCAGCCAAACGTCCTATCAACCATTGCGATCCGGCTGCGATTGGTCGTGACATCAACTTCCTACAACCGCCGGAGCACATAGACAACGTCCTCGGTCGCAGCGTCGACGGTGATGGGAGCATGGACACGATAACTGAAATCATAGGTCTCGACGCACTCCCACACACCGCTGTCTCGGATCAGGCGTTTCATTTGCGCTGCGGTATAACTTCGCAACACCAGCACGTCCTCAATCCGCCAACTACGGGTGGGAGTGTGGATATCGAAGCGGATGCCAAACCGCTCAATCCGTTTTCCAGGATCGCGCTCAATCGTCCACATGTGGGTGTTGACCGCCAGATTCCCACGCCGCGCCGACCACGATTCGGTCTCACTCGGCTCCGCCTGGGTCGGAGTGAGGTGAATGCCCAGCAAATACAAGCCGCCGGAGCGAACGCACTGGCCCATCGACTTCAAATGCCCCAGCGCCTGCTTGGCCGTCGTCAGGTGCCGGAAACTGTTGATCGTATTGAATGCAATGTCATAACGCTGCGGAGCGGTAAAATCCGACATATCGGCGACCCACACCTGACCGTCGACCCCGCGTTTGGTCAGCCGTTCATTACAGAACTCAACCGCCTTGGGATTGAGATCGATGCCCGCGATTTGGTAGCCGCGCTTCCCTAAGTGCACCAACAGACGCCCGGTGCCGCACGCCGGTTCAAACAACTTGTGCACCTCGCCCTCGGCAAATCGTTCACCGCACTTGCGGATGAACTGCAATTCAGCCGCGCAGTCAGCTCCAAAAACCAAATCATAATACTTGGGATGGTCGTAGATCGACTCGGAGACGACATCGGTGATCGGAGCTTTTGGCAAGGTAGAACGCCTCTACAAATAGACTTGAAATTAGCGAACGGGAGCCAGTCCCAAGCAGCGCCGGATCACGCCGATCTGGCCGCTATGGATGTGCTCGTGCAACGGGCAAAAGAGGATCGCTCCCAGTTTAATCGGATAGGCGGCGTAGGGCATTTCCACGCTTTCCAGCAGCACGCGACTGTCGAAGCCATGGGTCAGCCCCGCGAGTGACGCTGCATGAATCCGGTCCAGGCGTTCGACCAATTCGTCGGCTGACCACTGTGAACTGCTCACGATGGCCGGGTCCGAACCGCGGCTAAACGCCTTGCGAAAGCGGCCCGGCACGAGTTCCAGATCGTCATCGCGGCGGCCGTGGATGCGGAACATCAACAGGCCGTACTGACTGACCGCCAAGTGCCCGACTTGCCAGGCGATGTGGCTGCAGAGTGGCAGCGACTCACCGAGCGTCACTGTCGCGCTGACCTGCGGCCGCTCAAACCACAGTTCGCGCGGCGTCTGGGTCAATAGACTCTGGGTATACTCTCGCGCCCAGCGGATTTGGCCGATCGCCGCGGTAAGCATCGCTTCGGCTGTGGCGAGATCGGGCAGTTCTCTGTTGGTGGATTCGAATTCCGTTAGATTCGCGACAGCAGGTTTGGGTTCGCTCATGTTTTGACAGGTTATAAGGAATGAGTTGTGATGGTGCGGTGCGGTGGATTATGGGAACAGGACGCTAACGTGTGCCGGCTGATGGGATTTCCTCCAAGCCGTCCCCTGCCCCGCTGCTCACGATTTGCCTACATCGATCACGCCGTCCCAGTTGGGCGGCGGCACGCGGCCGTGGCGGAGGATCGTTGCGGTGAGGAAATCTTTCGCCCTGTCGGTCGAGGCGACTGCATGCAGCCGCTCAAACGCCACATCCCACTGGCCGGCGATGAGCGCGTCGAGCGCCTGTTCATAGGCAACCACATCATCGTCGCTTGGCCAGCCCGGCGTGCCTACCGGACGCAGCAGTTGATGGACATCGATCGGGGTCGTAAATCCCGCCGGGCGGATCCGCGCCAGCCGGCGAACCCGCATCTGGTCCAGCGGCTCGTGTTGGCGAATCCAATCAGCGGACGCTTTATCCAACAGCACTTCCGCGCCGAGCACCTTAGTCATCCCTTCGAGCCGGCTGGCCAGATTCACCACTGGTCCAAACGCGGTGACTTTGACTTGGTCGACGGTGCCGATCCGTCCGACGACCGCGCGGCCGGTGGCCAGTCCGATCCCGCAGTGGAACCCGTATCGCCCTGTATCGCGGCCGGCGCGTGATCCTGTGCCGGCTTGAGAGGCGGATGTGAGGCTGCCCAAGATGCCTTGGCCATAAAAGGCATCGCGAATCGTTAGCGCGGCGCGGGCGGCCCGGCCAACCGCGTCCGCCTGATCCAGCGGCCAGCCCCAGAACCCCATCGCCGCGTCGCCGTGAAAATCGCCGACCACGCCGCCTTGCCGCAGGATCTCGCCGGTCATCACCCCCAGCGCGTCGCTGACCCGTTGCAGCAGTTCGAGCAACTGGTGCTGCGACTGCTCGCTCTGACGCGTAAAGCCGCGGAGGTCGCAAAAGATCACCGAGACATCGGTTTCCCGCGGCCGCAGCACTTCATCGGGATCGCGGCCCGCCAGCGCTTCCATCACCACCGGGGCAAAGAACCGCTGCATGCCGATTTGCTGCCGTTGCAGCAACCGCGCCTGACGCAGGTTGCCCAGCGTGGTGCCGACCAACTCCGCGAACTTCACGTCGTCGTGCAGATCCTCCGGCGCCGCCTGCAGCGATTGGTTGTAGCCGCCATCGAGCCGCGGGCTCAGTTGACCGGTGACATAGATCACCCAGCCGCGGCAGGCCGCTGTGGGCAGCGGCACACAGAACGCCCAGTCGACTCCTTCGCTGGCGGTGTAGGCTTCGGGCTGCAGCACCGCCCCTGTCTCGCCACTTTCGCCGCCTGCCCACAGGTGCAGCACGCTTTGCCGCGTTCCGACGGCCTGGCGAGCTAGCGTGCCGCTGGGCCTGGGACCATCGGCTTCGGCGATGCGGTGATCATAGTGCAACATCCGCGGCGGTGCGGTGGCGGATTGGCTGACCTCGAGAATCGCCACCGCCGCAGCCGACGGGATCGACTGCAACAGCAGACTGACGACCCGCACGAGCAGTTCCTCATCATTCGTGCTGCCGATGATGATGTCCGGCAAGCGGCCGAGCGCCTCGATCCGCGAGGCCGCATCGCGAAAACCGCGACTGCGAAGTTCCGACACGTTGTACACATGCTCGGTCACCTCCAACCGGCGGTCGACATCGTTGACTTCCGGGCGGATCGCGAGCGTGAACGACGTGTGTCCGATGACGAAATGCTCGCCCGGCTGCAGCCGGAACGAGTCCTGACGCTGGCCGCGATAAAACACCGGATTCTTCGCTGCCAGCATTCGCTGCACCCAGACGCTGCCGTCCGACTGGGGCTGCAGCGCGACGTGTTCCCGTGAGATGCGATCGTCCCAGGGCACCGTCCATTTCCCCGCTCCGTCGCGTCCGAGCGTCACGACGGCCCCAGCCGAGAGACTCGAGTCGCTCACTTGCCCGGGATTGCCATCGCGGGGCAGCGGCAGCGGTCGTCGCCAGCGCTGCTTGGGCTGCGGTCCTTGAGCGATCAGGTCGGGCATGCGGCCTCCTGGGCGAGCAGCACCGCGTGCCGACCAGCGAGCAGTCCCGTGCTGAAGGCGGACTGGAAGTTATAGCCACCGATCCAACCGTCCAAATCGAGCAGTTCGCCGGCGATGAACAGCCCCGGAACGAGCCGGCTTTGCATCGTTCGTGGATCGACTTCTTTGAGACTGACTCCGCCAGCGGTGACCTCCGCCTTGTCGAATCCGCGGGTGCCAGTGACGGGCAACGTCAGGGACTTCAACGACTCGGTCAACCGCCCGACCGCGGCTTTAGGCAATTCCGCAAACGAACACTCCGCGGCTCCAGCGCCCGTGGCGATCGCCTCGGCCAAGCGTTTGGGCACCCGTTCCGCCAAGGTAGCCAGCACGCGCCGGCTGCCGGCACCGCTTCGCTGCTGCTGAAACCACTGCGAAAGTTGGTCGGTCGTCTGATCCGGCAACAGGTCGAGCGTCAATCGCGTCTGGGCAGGGTGATCCGCCGCAGTGATCACGCCGCTGACATCCATCGCGGTCGGGCCGGAGAAGCCGAAATGTGTGAACAAGAACCCACCGCGACGGACCAGCAGCGGCCTTTTGGGCGGTTTCTTACCTAGCGGGCTGACTGCCCAAACGCTCGCCTGGGCGCTGTCGAGCGTCACGCCGCTGATCTCGTGCATCCACGGTTCGCCGCCGACCAGCGGCACCAGCGCCGGTCGCGGTGGGATGATCTGGTGGCCGAAATCGCGCATCCAGCCGTAGCCTTCGCCGATCGTGCCACAGCCCGGCCAGCTCTTGCCGCCGACGGTCACGATCACGCGGTCCGCGGCGAGCGTTTCACCTTCAACCTCGATAGCAAAGCCGCCGTCAGCTCTGCGATGCAGACCGCGAACCGCTGCCCCGAGCCGCACCTCGGCCCCGGCTTCGACGGCGTATCGCAGCAGTGCATCGCGAACATCGACCGCGCGGTTACTGACGGGAAACACCTTGCCAGTCGATTCGACTTGGGTGGGGACGCCGAGCGAGTGGAACAGTTGCACCACAGCCGCGGGCGGCAGCGCCGCCAGGGCCTGTCGCAAGAACGGGCCGCCGCGCCCGAACGCTTCCATGATTCCTTCGGGGCCACAGTGGTGCGTCAAATTGCAGCGGGTCCCGCCGCTCATCAGGATTTTGACGCCGGCCTTGCGGTTCTTCTCCAGCACCGTTACCTGACAGCCCACACCGCACTCGGCGGCTTGGCGTGCCGCGCTGGCCGCCGCCATCAAGCCCGCCGCCCCCGCGCCGATTACAACAATGTTCAATCGCTGGTCCTTCTCTTGCCACTCATCGTTCGCCTGTGATCGCTGCAGGCCGTCGCACAGCATCATGTTCGGTCCGTCGGCACGTCCCGATTGAGCAGGCCAATCGAAGTGTTTTTCTTGACTCTGCGTGCCGATAATACAAAAATTGGAGCCCCCGCGCTGAGCCGTCGAGGCTCACCCAGGTCACGCAGTTTACCGAGCTAGGTTCATTTCATGGGTTCGCCAGTTTTTCCCCCGCGCTGCTCGAAGTTTTCCTTTGCGCAAGCCCGCACGCTCGTCGGCGACCTGCAAAAGCCGAACCCGGTGATCTACTGGGTCGATTTTCTCTGCTCGATCATCACTGGGCACCTCGCCTTTCATGCGCTGTACTACCTGCCCAAGTGGATGCCCGAGTCAAATTGGCTAATCCCGGCGATGGTGCTGGCGTTTGTGACGACCGTCATCCTCTACATGCGGTCGGTGATGTTCATCCACGAGTTGGTGCACTTGCCCAAGGACCAGTTCAAGGGGTTTCGGATCGCCTGGAACGCCTTGTGTGGGATCTTCTTTCTGATCCCCTCGTTTCTGTATTATCCGCACGTCGACCATCACCGCCGCAAGCATTATGGCACCGAGCACGACGGTGAGTACCTCAGCCTCAGCCATCACGGTCCGTGGATGATCGTCGGCTTCATCTTGCAGGCGCTGATCATCCCGTTGCTCGGTTTTGCCCGGTTTCTGATCATCAGCCCGATTTGCTGGGTGGTGCCGGGAGCGCGACAGTTCTTCCACCGCCACGCGTCGACGATGGTGGTCGATCCGTTTTACAAGCGAAGCGATTTCTCACCACGCCTGCACCGCATCATCCTGCTGCAGGAGGCGCTCTGTTTTGCCTGGTGCGTCTGGTTCCTGATCCGCGGTGGGATCATGCGCGGCGAGTGGATCGATCCGATCTGGTTCATCGGTTACGCGGTCGGGGTGTCGCTGATCATGCTGAACGAAATCCGCACGCTCGGTGCCCACCGCTGGACCGGCAACGGCGAGGAGATGACGTTTGAGGAGCAGTTGCTCGATTCGGTCAATTACCCCCACGCCCCCTGGATCAGCGAATTGTGGGGGCCGGTCGGCACGCGGTATCACGCCTTGCACCACCTGTTCCCGTCGTTGCCGTATCACAACCTCGGCGAAGCCCACCGCCGGTTAATGGCAGGGCTGCCCGAGGACTCGCCCTACCGCTACACCGTCGCCCCGAGCCTGACGAGTGAAATCGTTGCGCTGTGGAAACGTTCGCTGGCGTCGATCCGCCCGGCTTGAAGAGCAGAGGCCCCGTTGTATGGACAAAATCATCCGCACGTTCGACACTCATGAGGAAGCTGATCGTGCCAGCCGAGAAGACGATGCAAAGCTCACCCCCCCCCAGAGACTGGCGAATTTCCTCAAGATGATGGCACCGGTCTATGAGTCTACCGGAAGACTTCAGAGAGTTTATCGAACTCGCAATCTCGATGAACCTGAAGTTCGTGATCGTTGGCGGTTGGGCCTTTAATCGATACGCCGAACCTCGAATGACCGGCGACATTGACTTCTTCGTCGACAACTCGTCGGAGACTGAGCAGTTGGTGAGACAGTTGCTCAGGAATTTCGGATTCGGAAGCGTGCTGCCAGAAGGAGCACTCTTCGCCAAGGACGTGATCATGCTTGGCCGAGCGCCCCACCGAATCGATTTGTTGACCAAAATTGATGGGGTCACGTTTGCTGAAGCATGGAAGTCACGTGAGTATGAACTGATGGACGGCCTGCGTGTCCCGTTCATCTCCAAGACGCTGCTTCTTAAGAACAAGCAGTCCACGGGACGAGGCAAGGATCAACTTGACGTCCAGGCACTGACACAAACTATCCAGCATGACGACTGATCAGGTCGCGTCCGACGTTCATCCATGATTTGCATTGACCACCGGCATAGAGATGCTTGACGTCTTCCCAGAGTGGATCAAGCGCAAGCGAGCGATGCATCCTCGGCGCTCCATCCTCATCTGCAGAAGGTCGAATGGCTTGCAATCGAGGTTAGTTTTCGGACCACTTCGGAGGGCATGGAAAGACGCCGTGGCCAGATACTCGCAGTACCTTTTCTGATGATGGGACTGTCATGGCACGACCATTGCTGACAACTGTCGCTGTGTGGTGGCCGCGCGCCGTTTGCCTTATGGTAACTGGCGCTGGCTGTTTCATCCCTCCTCGATTCAACTGAGTGACTCGCATGAACCCGACGCGAAATGACCTGCCTGCCGAAACCCGCCAAACCATTGCGACGCTGCTCAACGAACGCTTGGCCGACTTGATCGACCTGTCGTTGCAGGCCAAGCAGGCTCACTGGAACGTCAAGGGGTCGTCGTTCATCGCGCTGCACGAACTATTCGACCAGGTTGCGGACTTCCTCCCAGCGTTCATCGACGAAGTCGGCGAGCGGATCGTGGCGCTGGGCGGAACGGCCGAAGGGACGATCGGCGTTGTCGCCTCGCGGACGTCGCTGCCGGAATATCCGACCGATATCACCAGCGGTTGCGACCACGTCGACCGCCTGGCCGGGGCGCTGGCGGCGGCTGGCAAGCAGGTCCGCGCCGGTATCGGCCGGGCCACCGACTGCGGCGATGATGGCACCGCCGATCTGCTGACGTCGCTGTCGCGCGAACTCGACAAGTACCTGTGGTTCGTCGAAGTGCACCTGCAAAATAAGTAGGCGGGTTCAGGTCGGGAATCAGATCCGGTCGCACCACCGCGCGGCCGGATCGACTAGGCTATTGAGCACACGAGCGAACGCTTTCGCTCCGTCGCGCGCCTAGTCATTCCCCTAACTTTCCCACCTGAGAGACTTGTCATGCGTCTGCTGCCGCTTGCCTGGCCTGGGCCCGCTTGCTGGGCGGTGCTTGCCGCGCTGGTGCTGATCGCCGGCACGCCCGCACACGCAGAAACCCTGTCGCTGCAGTTGCGGTCGCAGCGTCCGGCTGATGCCTCAGGCCTCCGCTTCCACACCGTGACGCAGCCGCAGCAATGGAACGCTGCCGAGACGGTTGTGATCGTCTGCGACATGTGGGATTCCCACCACGGCTACCGCGCCGCGAAACGAACGGCGGAATTGGCTGGACCGATCGATCGCTTCATCACGGCGGCCCGCCAGCAGGGCGCGGCGATCATTCATGCTCCGAGCGACTGCGTCGCTGCCTACAGCGACCATCCCGCTCGCCGCCGCGCAATCGAGACGCCGCGGGCGTCGCAGTTTCCCGCCGACATTTCCAAGTGGTGCCACCAGATTCCGTCCGAGGAAGCCGCGGTCTACCCGATCGACCAGTCGGCAGGCGGCGAAGACGACACGCCGGAGGAAAAGGCGGCCTGGCAGCAACAACTGGCCAAAGAAGGCCGCAACGTCCGGCATCCCTGGCAGCGTCAGATCGCGGCGATCAGCATCGATGCCGATGCCGACTGGATCTCCGACAGCGGTGAAGAAATCTGGAGCATCCTGCAGCACCAAGGCATCAAAAATGTGATGCTCGTCGGCGTGCACACCAACATGTGCGTCCTGGGGCGTCCGTTTGGCTTGCGGCGGATGGCAACGGCCGGAATGAACACGGTGCTCGTCCGCGACCTGACTGACACGATGTACGATCCGCGAGCGTGGCCCTTTGTCAGCCATTTCACCGGCACCGATCTGATCATCGACCACATCGAGCGGCACGTTTGCCCGACGATCGACAGCGTGCAACTGGTCGGTGGAAAACCGTTTCGCTTCGCCGCCGACGATCGCCAGCAGGTGGTGCTGGTGATCGCCGAAGACGAATATCGCACGGAGGAAACGCTGCCACCGTGGGCACTGAAACACCTCGGTCCGCGGTATCGTCTGCGTTACTGTTTTGCCGATGCGGACAATCCGAACCAGATCCTTGGGCTGGAGTCGCTTGAGGATGCAGACCTGCTGGTGATCAGCGTCCGCCGCCGTGCGTTGCCCAGTAGCGACCTGGAGCATGTCCGGCGGTTCGTCGCCGCTGGCAAACCGGTGCTCGGCATTCGCACCGCCAGCCATGCCTTTGAAGTCCGTGGTGAGGCGCCGGCCGGCTCGGCGCAGTGGCCGGAGTTCGATGCTCAGGTGTTCGGCGGCAACTATCGCAATCACCACGCCAATGACCTGCGCTGTACGGTCACGGTCGCTGATTCCATTCCCCCAGAACTGCAGAAGTTGGTGGCTCCTTTGAGCGACCAGCCGTTCGCATCGGGCGGATCGCTCTATCGCACTTCACCGCTGGCGCCGGCGACGCAGTTGCTGCTCGTCGGCAGCGTCGCTGGTCACCCTAGCGAACCAGCCGCCTGGACCTTCACGCGTAGCGACGGCGGCAAGTCGGTCTACACGTCGCTCGGTCATGTCGATGATTTTGCTCAAGACGCCTTCGCGGAATTTCTTGCTGGAGCCGTTAATTGGTTAGCGGCAGATGAGTGAATGCCTGACCTTAACACCGTCCTGATAGTCTTGCTGGCTAGCGATTTTATCCCTGGGTGGCACGTCTCTGAGGAACGACGGGCATGCTGGGGAGAACTACAGAGTAACCAAGGATTAAGCGTCCATGCTCCAAGTCATACCCACTCTCTAGTTCCCACCTGCGCGCAGTTCTGCTGGCGTGACGACCTCTTCGCCGCGACTGCTCGCAGGTGGACCTGCCAGCGGCGGGGTTTCAAAAAACTCGCCGTCATCGATCATCCGCGGATCACCGGTTTCCCGCAGTTCGGCTAGCAAGCGAGCTTCAAGCTGTGCACGCACTTCCTGATACTTAGGATCCATAGCGACGTTGTTGACTTGGTACGGATCCGCCTTGAGATCATATAACTCTTCGCGCGGTCGTTTGCCATAAGCCAGTTCAAACAACGGCTTCCACATCGGGTTATCACGCTGGCCCACCAGCCAAGCCTTGGTCGGTCCCGCGTCTTCATCGGGCAGTGTCACCCGCGTCCGCTCCGTGATCTCCGCCGCGGTCGGCGGATGATCGCCATCGAGCCGGTAGGGTTCGCCCAATGGCCAGCGATCGGGACGGAAGTTGATGATGTAGAGGTGATCCCGCGTGCGAATGGCGCGCTGGGGGTATGGCAGAAAACCATCGCGAGCATTGGCGACGTGGCGCTCGCGACCGATGAAGACGGCAGCTCGTTCCGGCTCAATCGCGCCCGATTGATCAGAGCGGAGCAGGCTGACCAGACTCCGCCCCGTCATCACTTCAGGGATTTCGACACCGCCGAGTTCTAAAAACGTCGGCGCCAGATCGGTCAAACTGACCAGATCGTCGACCACACGGCCGCCTGCGGCCCGCCCTGCCCCGCCCCAGCGGATCGCCAGTGGCACACTCGAGCCGAAATCATATAAGTTGCATTTGCCGTGCGGAAAGCCGGGAGCGCCATGATCGCCGCTGACAACGATCAACGTGTTGTCTAACTCGCCGCTGGCTTCTAACCGCTCGACCAGCAGGCCGAGCGCAGCATCCAGGGCCAGCACTTCGCCGAAGTAGTCGGCCAGATCTTCGCGGACTTCGGGCACATCAGGCAGAAACGGCGGCAGTTTGCCTTGGAGTGCATCAGGCTCGAGTCCCCACAACTGTTTACCGGAGCCTTTGATCCAGGTGCGGTGCACATTGGTCGGACCGAACCAAAAGCAGAACGGTTGATCCGCTTGGCGGTCAGCCAGGAACGCGTCGAAGTTGCCGAGCACTTCGTCATAGAGCGTTCGTTTCGCTTGCTCAAGCGGCGTCCCCTGCTCGACCATCCGCGTGACGTTCTGGGAGAACTGATTGAATCGCCGACCGGCCATTTCATAGGCATGCTCACGGCCGCCATAAGGAGCATCGGGCGGTGCGCCGGGACTCCAGACCTTATACGATTTTCCGATGTGATAACCCGCCTCGCGGAGCATCAACGGATAGGCAGGGCTGGAGAAATCCCAGATCGCACCATTGAGGATCGCGGCTCGCCCGGTCCGCCAGAAATGCTGGCCCGAGACCAGGGCGCTGCGGCACGGGGTGCAACTCGGAGCCGAGACGAAGGCGCGGCGAAACAGCACCCCTTCACGCGCGATGCGATCAAAGTTAGGTGTTTGCAGCGCATCGTTGATCGTGCCCGGCCCGTCGATCTGGGCATAGGCGCTGGCGTAACGCCCCCAGTCATCAGCAAACACGAACAGGATGTTCGGCCGCGGCGCGTCTTCAGCGGCGACATGGCCGCCTGCTAAAGTTCCAGCCGCCAGCAGAAACAGCACCGCGAGCCGGGGCCAGATCATAAAGCGCATGACAAAACTTACAGTCGGAGTTCGTAAGAACCGGACGCTAACGCGTGCCGGCTGATTGAATTTTGCCCAATATCATGACGTATGCTGCTTAGCTACGGTGATCAGATGTCGAGATTCCTGACGTCCAAGGCATGTTTCTCGATAAACTCGCGGCGTGGCTCCACCTTATCGCCCATCAATAACCGAAACATTTCATCGGCTGCTCCGGCGTCGGTCAGGTTGACCTGCACCAGCGTGCGGTTGGCAGGGTCGAGCGTGGTTTCGCGGAGTTCTTCCGCGTTCATTTCACCCAGCCCCTTAAACCGGGTCAGTTGCAAGCCTTTCTCTCCTGCTGAGCGCACTTCGGGCAGCAGCCCCCGCAGGTCTTCCAGTGCGCGAGTGGTATCCTCCTTGACCAGTTCAAATCGCGGCGTGGTCATGCCAGTCCGGTCCGCTGGCACCAGATCATCGATGCCGAAACCGAGCGGTTCGAGATCCTTGAGTCCGGCATTGATCGTGCGAACTTCGTGCAGTTCGACCAGATGCACGATTTTGTCCGGCGAAATGGGCGGCTCCGCATCAGCGACCGGCTGACCATTGCTTTCCGCGACCGCCTCTTCTTCGTCCTCTTGATCGGTATCGAGAACCAGACCGTGCTCGGTCATGAATGCCTCGGCCTGCTCCAGATCATAGAACCAGTGATCATCGCTGCCGACGAACAGGTGCAGGGTCGGCAGCTTGCCGCGATCGGCATCAAACCGTAGCGAGTGGGCCCGCAAGCTGACGCCGCGTCGCTCCATCGCGATGATCGCATCTTCCATCGCCGCTAAGGTGACACACAGTTTTTCCATCGCGGTGCCTTCCGCTACGCGCCCGTCCTCGGTCACGAGCTTCGTGCCGACCAGACCGCGCTGGAGCATCTGCGTTTTCATCTCCTCTTCGGTCTGGACGTAGTACTTCTCTTTACCCTTGACCACGCGGAACAGCGGCGGCTGGGCGACGTACACGTGTCCGCCAGCGACGAGCTGATACATCTGGCGGTAGAAGAAGCAGAGCAGCAGCGTACGGATGTGGCTGCCGTCGACGTCGGCGTCAGTCATGATGACGACTTTGTTGTATCGCCGTTTGGTCAAGTCTTGATCGGCGCCGATGCCCGTTCCGATCGCCTGGATCATCGACTGGACTTCTTCGTTGGCCAGCACCTTGTCTTCGCGGCTCTTATAAGCGTTGATGATCTTACCGCGGAGCGGCAGGATCGCTTGGAACTCGCGCATCCGTCCGCCTTCGGCCGACCCACCGGCCGAGTCACCTTCGACGAGGTAGACTTCGCATTCCTCCATGTTTTTGCTGATGCAGTCGCGGAGCTTGCCGGGTAGGCCGCCGCCGCCGAGGGCATCTTTGCGTTTGCGGAGCAAGTCTTTGGCTTTACGAGCCGCCTCGCGCGCCTCATAAGCCAGCAGCGCCTTGCGGGCGATCGTCTTGGCGGTTTTGGGATTCTCTTCGAGATACTTGGCCAGTTGCTCGCCGACGCCGGTGTTGATGATCCCTTCGATCTCACCGTTGCCGAGTTTCGTTTTGGTCTGACCTTCGAACTGCGGGTGCGGCACACGAATGCTGATCACCGCCGTCAGCCCTTCGCGGAAATCGTCACCGGCCGGCGTGGTCGTTTTGTAGAGCCCTTCCTTCTTACCGTAATTATTGATTGTCCGCGTGAGCGCCGAGCGGAAGCCGCTGACATGCGTCCCGCCTTCGATCGTGTGAATGTTGTTGACGTATGACTGGACGTTTTCCGTGAACTCGGTGCTGTACTGCAGGGCGATATCGTAGACCACCCCATCGCGCGATCCGCTGAACAGGATCACATCGGCGTGCAGTGCATCGCTAGCCCGGTTGAGGTGCTCAACGAACTCCACAATCCCGCGTTCATACTTGAAGTCGCCGCCTTCGCCGTTGCGCTCATCAAGGAACTTGATGTGCACGCCGGAGTTGAGAAAGGCGAGTTCCTGCAGCCGTTTATAGACCGTGTCAAAGGCGTACTTCGTCTGTTGGAAGATCTGCGCGTCGGCCTTGAAGGTCGTCTTAGTACCGGTTTTCTTCGTTGGCCGGCCTTGCTTGATCGGGCCGGTGGGCACGCCTCGCTCGTAGCTTTGCAGCCAGGTCGAGCCATCACGGCTGACTTCGACTTCGCACCACTGCGACAAGAAATTGACAACCGTCACGCCGACGCCGTGCAGACCACCGCTGGTTTGATAAGCGCCCTTCTGGAACTTGCCACCGAACTTGAGGACCGTCATCACCCCCTCGAGGGTACTGACATCCCGTTCGAGCTCTTCCGAAAGCTGATCGTGGCGGGTGACCGGAATGCCGCGGCCATCGTCTTCCACAGTCACGCTGCCGTCAGTGTGGATCGTGACCGAGACGCTCTTGGCAAAGCCTGCCATCGCTTCGTCGATCGAGTTATCGACCACTTCATAGATCAGGTGGTGCAACCCCCGCGAAGAGGTGTCGCCGATGTACATCCCAGGACGTTCGCGAACGTGCTCCAGGTCCGAGAGGTGCAACAGGTCCTTATCGGTGTACTCTGAGTTCGCCGCGATGATGGCGTGCGGATCGGGGACGACAACCGCGTCTGATGGTTCGGGAGCTGGCGAAGGTGGGGGCGCGGGAGCGTCACTCATGAAAATACTTTCGATTCGACAAAAATGGCCAAAATGGCTGTTCCGACGAGGCCTTTAGTCTACCCGCTACGGGCTTTGGCGTCGATGCCGCAAACCTTGCTGGCGCCGCCGGTTGGCTCCGCTGCAGACCGCTGGAGCCAGGTTTGAGGCCGGAAGCCTCCCCCGCGTATCCCGCCCGCGGCAGATCGCACTAGGTTTTACTGCCAGGGAAGTCTAAACTCTGAAGTATGCGGCTCTTAACCACTCCTTCGCTTCATCCGGCTACCCCTTCTCGATATGCTTAAAGCACTCGAATTGGCCGGTTTCAAAAGCTTCGCCGATCGCACTCGCTTCGACTTTCCCGATGGAATCACCGTCATCGTTGGCCCCAATGGGTCCGGCAAGTCAAACGTCGTCGACGCGATCAAGTGGGTGCTAGGCAGCCAAAGCGCCAAAGCCTTGCGTGGCAAGGAGATGTCGGACGTCATCTTTAAGGGTGCTCAAGGCCGCGGCCCGGCGGGGACCGCCGAAGCGACGATCGTCTTTGACAACGCCTCGGGCACCCTGCCGGTCGATTCGCCCGAGGTCCGCGTGACCCGCCGCGTGTTTCGCAGCGGCGAAGGCGAATACCTGATCAACAACCAGCCCTGCCGGCTCAAGGACGTCAAGGACCTGATCCGTGGCACCGGCATCGGCATCGACGCCTACAGCTTGATCGAGCAAGGCAAGGTCGACCGGATGCTGCAGGCCAACGCCAAGGATCGCCGCGCGATCTTCGAAGAGGCGGCCGGCATCAGCCGTTTCAAGGCGAAGAAGGTTGAAGCGGAACGACGGCTGGGACGCGTCCAGCAGAACCTGGTGCGGCTGGGCGATATCGTCGACGAAGTAGCCACGCGGCTGCAAAGCCTGAAGACACAGGCGAGCAAAGCCGAACGTTACCGCCAAGCGACCGAGCAACTCCGGCTGCTGCGAACGCAACTCGCCTGGAACGACTGGGGCGTGCTGTGCGCAGAACTCACCGCCGCCGAAGCCGACTACACCCAAGCCCAGCGGACGCTTGCGCAGGCCGAAAGCCGCCGTGATGAACTGGCGGCGGAGCGGCAACTGATCGACGGCAAACTGCAGGCGATTGCCGAGCAGGCCCGCGCCGCTGAGGTTCAACAAGCTGAGGTCGGCCGGTTGGTGGCGACCTTCACGGGCCAGCGACAGGCCGATACCGCTGCGGTCGCGGACCTGACCGCGGCGATGCAGAAGAGTCTCCGCCGATTGCGACTGCTGCAAAGCCAATCCGGTTCCGCAGCGGCCGAACTGCGAAATGCCTCAGAGCGACTGAAGCTCTACCAAGCCGAATTGCAGGCTGCCCGTGACAAAGTCGCCGAAGTCGAACAGCAGCGCTCCGAGGGTGAAGTCGCGGTCGCCGCGGCCGCCGCTCGCCGTGATGAACTGCAGCGGGAGCATTTGACGACGCAGCGCGGGATCACTGAACTGGAAGGCAACCTCCAGCGGGCCGAGCAACAGCTCGCTGAATCACGCCGGGCGCTGGTCGACCTGAGCGAGCGTGAAGCGGCGGCGCGCCAGGAGCTCGCTCAGAGCGAACTGGAAGTCGCCGCCTGTGGTCAGGATCTCGATCAACTGCACACCGCGATTGGTGAGCTGAGCAAAGCGATTGAGCTGGCCCGGGCGGCCGTTGACCAACAGCGCCGCACGGTTGCCCGCCGCCGCGATGAACTGGCCGCACTCAAGGTCCGACTGCAAGGCGTTTCTGAACGCGTCAACGTGCTCGAGGACCTACAGCGACGACAAGAAGGCGTCTCCGGTGGGGTCCGGTCGCTGCTCGAACTGCTCCGTGGGAGCGGCGGCGACGGGCCGCTGAGCGATGTGCTGGGAATCGTCGCTGACCTGTTCCAAAGCGATGTGCATGCCGCGCCGCTGATCGACAGCGTGCTCGGCGAGAAGGCGCAGTTCGCCGTCGTTCGCGGCGGACGGTTCCAACAGGCGGTCGTCCAAGGGGACATCCAGCTCAGTGGCCGGATCGGGCTGTTCCGCATCGACGAATTGCCGCCGCGCCGCCCCGGCGACCGGATCCGCCTGGATGGACTGAAAGGCGTGATCGGCCGCGTCGATCGATTGGTGCAGACCGAAAAGCATCTCCAGCCGCTGGCCAAACACCTACTCGGCACCACCTGGCTCGTCGATAGCCTGCAGACCGCGATGGGGCTCCGCCGACTCAGCGGAGCGGGCCTGCGGTTCATCACCAGCCGCTGCGAATTGCTCGAACCGGACGGTTCGTTGGTGGTCGGCCCAGCCGCTGCAGCAGCCGGCCTGGTGAGCCGCCGCAGCGAACTGCTTGCGGCCCAGCAGGAACGCAAACACTATCGCTTTCAGCTCCGCGAATGCGAGGAAGAAGCTCAGCGGTTGGCCGCGAGGCTGGACCAGGACGAAGCCGAACTCGGCCGGACCGAACAACAACATCGCAGCCTAGTCGTCAGCCGCGCCGCTGCCGAAGCGAATCACCGGCACGCCTGCGAGCGATTGCAAAGCCGCCATGAGCACGTCTGCTCGATCGCCGCCGAAGCCGCCGCGGTGCAACAAACGATCGAATCGCTAAGCGGTCGTCAGTACCAGCTTACGGCGCAGTTGGAAGCGCAGCGTGCCGCCGCCGATGCGCTCGAACAGGCCGCTGCGGAGTGCGATAGCGAACTCGCCGAAGCTCGCCAAACGCTGCAGGCGGTGACAGGCCGGCTGATGTCGGTCTCGGTCGAAGCCGCGCGCGCCGAGCAAAAACTCGAAGCGATCCAAACCACAATCGAACAACAGCAGCGTGATCAATCGCAGCGGGAAGCGGCGGTCGAAGAAGTCCGCTCGCAACGGCGCGACGACCAACAACGGCGAGACGAAATCACGCTGCGGATTCTCGCCGCCGGCGCCTCGCTGGCGGAACTGGCGGTCCGAGCCGAAACCAATCAGGATGAACTGGCAACCCTGGCGCGAGCGGCAGCGGAAATCCGCAGCAGCAGCCGCGCTAGCCAAAAGGCGTACGATGCCGCGGTGAAACAAGCCAGCGATGCCGCTCAGGCTGTGCACGCAGTTACCAGCCGCCGCGATGCCGCGGCGATGAAACGCCAAACGCTCGCCGAGCGGTTGCTGGAAGATTACGAAATCGACTTGCAAAACGAGTCGCCGCCGGAAGATCTGCAACCGATCGAGGATCGCGATGCGGTTGAGCAAGAAATCCAGCACCTCCGCAGCCAGTTGCAGAAGACCGGCTCGGTCAACATGGAGGCGCTCGAGGAACTGCAATCGCTGCAGACGCGGTATGACGAACTGCACGGCCAGTACCAAGACCTGACCGCTGCCAAGGATTCACTGCAGCGGATCATCGCCAAGATCAACGCCGACAGCCGGCGATTGTTCATCGACACGCTCGAAGCGATCCGGCAGAACTTCCAGCGTCTGTATCGCAAATCGTTCGGTGGTGGGACCGCGGACCTGATCCTCGAAGACGCTGACGATCCGCTCGAAGCCGGCGTGGAAATCATCGCTACGCCGCCGGGCAAACCGTCGTTTAGCAACTCGCTCCTCTCCGGCGGCGAGAAGGCGCTCACGGCCGTTGCGCTGCTGATGGCGATTTTCCAGTTCCGCCCCAGCCCGTTCTGCGTGCTCGACGAAGTTGACGCGCCGTTTGACGAAGCGAACATCGGCCGCTTCGTCACCGTGCTCAATGAGTTCCTCGATCACACCAAGTTCGTCGTCGTCACCCACAGCAAAAAGACGATGACCGCCGCCACCACGCTGTACGGCGTCACGATGCAAGAATCGGGGATCAGCAAGCAGGTCTCGATCCGCTTTGAAGACGTCAGCGACGACGGCGAGATCAGCACCGACGCAGCCTAATCGAGGAAGCGGCCCAGGATGTGGCGGCTCAGGATGGGGCCTACGGCAAGATTGAATCAGCCGGCTGGATCAAAAGGTTCTTCCGCTATCTTCGTGGCTCATCATTTAGGGCGTAGACGCTGATCATCTGGGTGGCACGCCCCTGATCTGGGTGGCACGTCCCTGAGGAACGAAGGGCGTGCTCGGAAGAACGATAGCATCATCGTAAAATGTCTCAGCGACTCAGCATCTGCTTCCGCCGCTCACGCCCATCGCTCGGGCTCTGAGCGTGCCACCCAATGGGGCTCTGAGCGTGCCACTCAAAGCCATAGCAATACCAGCCCCGGGTGGACGGCCATTCAGTTCGGAGAAGTACCGCTCAAAACAACCGCAACTGCTGATCAGGACGGCGGAAGTGCTCGACCGAATGCGCAGGCATCCCGGACTGCAGCCCGAGCGAATCGCGGAACTTGCGAAACAGCATTTGGATCTGCTCGGCCAGAATCCCCTGCCCGACCATCCGCCGGCCAAACTGCGACTGGTTCAGCGCACCGCTGCGGGTCTGCGTCACGCGGCCGAGGATCCGCTCGGCGCGGAGCGGCTGGGTCCGCCGCAACCATTCCTCGAACACCGGCGCGACCGCACCGGGCAACCGCAGCAGCACGTAACCGGCAGCGGTCGCGCCGGCTTGCTTTGCGGCTTTGAGGATTGTCGGAATTTCGCTGTCGTTGAGCCCCGGAATCACCGGCGCGACCATCACTCCGACCGGCACGCCGGCTTTGGCAAGCTCTCCAATCGCCCTCAGCCGCGCGGCCGGGATACTCGTCCGCGGCTCCATCTGCGCAGCCAGTTCGGCGTCGAGCGTGGTGATCGACAGGAACACGTGCACCAAATCCTTGCTGGCCAGCGCACGGAGCAGATCCAAATCGCGGACGACCAGCGCATTCTTCGTGACGATCGATACCGGCTGTCCAAACTCGGCGGCGACCTGCAGGCAACCGCGCGTCAGCCGAAACTGCCGCTCGGCCGGCTGGTAACAATCGGTCACCCCGGAGAACGTGATCGGCTCGGGCTGCCAGCTGCGACGCATCAGGAACTTGCGGAACAGTTCCGGTGCGTCCGGCTTGACCACGATCTTGGTCTCAAAATCGAGCCCGGCGTTGAATCCCAAGTACTCGTGAGTTGGGCGGGCGTAGCAGTACGAACAGGCATGGGCACAGCCGCGGTACGGGTTGAGGCTGTAGCGAAACGGAATGTCCGGCGAGTTGTTTTCCGAGACGATGCTTTGCGACGCGTCGCTGAGGTACTCGATCGGCCGGTGTTCCTGCCGCCGACGCTCGTCCTCGTCCCACTGCTGCGCTTCCGGTTCGATTTCCAGATGCAGCTTTTCAAAGCGATTGGGCGGGTCGAGCTGAGAGCCGTGACGCATAATGATCGAGATTTCGCCCCGGCGGGGCAGCCTGATGTCAGCCCAGAACAACGTCCTGGGAATCGGAATCCATGAACATCACTGAGTTCCGTTGGGGCTGGGGAAGGGTGGTCTAAGGCGATCAAAACTCAGGACTTTTGCGGTGCTGCGGTCGGCGAAGCCGACAATGTAGAACAATTGTCCTCAATTGTTCCCCAGATCGACCTGGGCCGGATGATGAACAATTGAGGACAATTGTTCTACTCTCTGAATCGCCAGCGACTCAGCGTCTGCGACTGGTGCCAGCCACGTATAGCGTCTGCGACTGGTGCCAGCCACGTATTGGGCTGCCACTCGGCGTTATTCGCTGCCAGCATCCGTGGGCGGCTCGCTGGCGATCGCGCGCTGCACGCCGATCAGACGGTCTTTGAGCGTGCTGGTGGCCGGCGGCCAATCGCTCTCGCGCAGCGGCGAGCCTTGCAGAAAGACCAACGACATCTCGTCGGACGTCTGCTCACCCCAGCGGACGCGGCGCGGCGGCTGATACGGGTTGCGGAAATTGTCGGCCGAGTTATCGTGCAGCCCCTCGAGCTTCAACCGCGTGCCGGCCTTGAGCCTCCGCGGCTCGACGAACTGATAATAGTTCTGCCAATTGAAATCCCAGTCGTCGATCCACAGCAGCACCTCGGGCTCTTCGCCAGGCGGATAGGCGGTGACCTTGATCTCGCGGCCGATCAGGTGCATGTGCGGGAAGAGCCCAAACAGCTCCAGGTCGACCGGCACCACCAACTCGTCCTCGGTCCGAAAATCGGCCTCGCCCGGCGGGATGTCGATCCGGGTGTCGATCAACAGCAGATCCACGAGCGTCCGCTGCGGCGGTTGGTCGGTCAGGTAGACGCCGATCGTTGACTGCTCGCTTTCCGGCTTGCCGCTGGGACTCAGGTGCAACTGCACAATCAGGTCGGCATCTTCGGGCCAAACCACCGAGAACGGCTCGGGCAGCGGCTGCGGCTCCCAGCCGGGCGTCCAGATGGCTACATTACCCGGTAGCAGTCGCCCCATGATGGTCGGACCGTTGTCAAAGCCGAGTTCGTTTGACTCGGCCTGACGCCGCCGGGCCTCGCCGCGGACATCGACCGAGAGCACGGCATGATGGACGATGCGGCGATTGCTGGGGCGAAACTCGATCGCCCGAATGTACCGCCCCGCGGGAACTTCCAACGGCAGCACAAAATTGCGATAGACGTCGCGTCCCTCAGCGGGAATCTCATATGCCTGTGGCATCTGCAGCACGAGGTCCGGTTCGCCCAACTGCCAACCTTCGGGGAACTGCGGCAGCGGCGGCAAATCGTTCGGGTCTCCTTCCGGGCATCCCGCCGCGGCCCAACGCTCGATCCGTTCCAGTTGCTCAGGGCTCAGCCGCCGCTCCTGATGATACGGCCCGGTCCCGGCGACCGATTTCGTCGGCGGCATCAGGCCACGTTGTGTGATGTCGCGGATCTGATCCGCCCGCTTGCTGACATCGATGTAGCTCAGCAACGGGAATGGAGCGACTTCGCCAGGCCGGTGGCAAGCCGCACACTGCTCCAACATGATCGGAGCGATGTCTTTGCAAAACGTCACCGCCCGCTGATCGGACTCACCGCTCGCAGCTACCTGCGGTGCCAACACACCGAGCACAACGACCAGCGGAACCATCCTGACAACGCTTACCTTCACGGAGTCTCTCCACGGTTGGGAAGTCGGGGAATGTAGCAGCCAATCGCGGGTTGGCCGGAGTCGATAACAGGACGGCCAGCGAGCACCGCCTCCAGCGCGTCGCGCAGATCGCGGGTCGTGGCGGCAGCCCGCCGCCGACCGAAGTCGACATAGCGATCGTCGATCCGGCCGCGATACTGGACTTTGCCGTCGGGCGTCAGGACCGTCGCTTCGGGCGTGCGGGTCGCGCCCAGCCGCTGGACCCAAGCGTGCTCGGCGTCGTGGATCACCGGGAGCTTGAGCTTGTACTGCTTGGCGTGCTGCCGCAACGACTCACGTGTGGCATGCGGATCGACCTGCAGCAGGAACACCTGAACGCCCTGCTTGTCGTAGTCTTCCCGCAGGCGGTTGTATTCGGGAGCGTATGAATTCACGATCGGGCAATCGGCCATGACGGTGATGAACACCACCGCCCGGACCTCCGCTTCCTGCAGCGGCCGGTGTTCCTGACCCTCGAGATCGACCAACCGCGGCCAAGTCGTCTCACCCGCGGCCTGCGCCCCCGCAGCCAAGAACACTACAGCCAACCACACTGTTTGTCGCGTCATCCTGTTCCTCCGCCCTGCCCTGGCAATCGCCGGAGTGTTGTTCGCGTGAGCCGCTTCTCGCTATTCGGCCCTCTCAACGTATCCCCACGCTCAGGCGGTTGAAAGACCTTCACTCTCACTTCGCGGCAGCGGAGCTACAGCCGGCAGCGGTAAACGAAGGCGGGGGGGAGATTGCGCCACACCGTGGGGCTGCGTTTGACTTCGCTGAACGTCGACCGCAGCAGCGCCGCGAACCGCTGGCCGGCCGGCAGCGCAACGCCTTGCCAATACGCGAACGTGGCGAATTGCCCGCCGGGACGGAGCACGCGGAGCATCGCGTCAAAACATTCCCGCTGCAGCGACTCCGAGAACGCGGCCCACGGCAAGCCGCAGAGAATCGCGTCGACCTGCGTAAGCTGGTTCTGCTCACACAGCGCCACGACGTTGGCGACACTGTCTTGATACACCAACGTGCCTGGACAGCGGAGCCGGGTTTTCTCAGCCAGTTCCGCGGATTGCTCGATCGCAAAGAACCGAGTCCCGGGCAGCAGACACTCGTTGATCCGCTGCGTGAACACGCCGGTCCCAGGACCGTATTCGATCACCGTCTGAGCCGATTGCCAATCGACGCTCTGGACCATCATTTCCGCCAAGCCGCGGCTGCTCGGGGCGATCGCCCCCACCTTAACCGGCTGGCGGGCAAAGGTACGTAAGAAGGTCAGGGCGTCCGACGACATCGTGGTTGGCTCAGCGCGGTGGGGCTTGGGAGCTGCAGAGTTTACCGCTCCAACCAACGCTTGACCATCGCGACCGTGGTGGCGCGGCCGGCTCGAGCGATCGAGGTGGTCAGCGGGATTCTTTTCGGACAAACCGCCACACAATTTTGCGCATTGCCGCAGGTGGTCACACCGCCAGGCCCCATCAAGGCGTCCAAGCGATCCTCCTTGAGCGATTTGTCGCTGCGGTCTTGATTGAACCGCATCGCTTGAGAAATCGCATGCGCTCCCATGAAGCTGTGATCGAACGTTTCGGCTTTGCGAGCTTCGAACTGTTCGTCGGATTCACCTTCATGCCGCGTCAATTCGACCTTCGCATACTGCGGACAAGCATCCACACAGCAGCCACAACTCATGCACTCGCTCAACGGATAGATCCGTTCTTGCTCATCGCGCGCCTGGCGCTCGCCCGGTCCCATGTCAGCATAGCCATCGACCGGTACCCAGCCTTTGACCCGCTTCAAGTCATGGAAGATCCGTTGGCGATTGACCAACAGGTCACGGATCACCGGGAACTTCGCCATCGGCTCCAGGACGATTTCATCCGGATGATCGACCAATAACCGATCGACCAACGCACTGCAGCTTTGTCGCACACGGCCGTTGATGACCATCGTGCAAGCGCCACAGACCTCTTCCAAGCAGCCACAGTCCCAAGCGACCGGCGTCACCTTGGTGCCGTCCGCGTTGGTCGCCTTGGCAGCGATCTTCTGCAGCACGCTGATGACGTTCAGCTCGCGTTCATAATCGACATCAAACAGCTCCCAGTACGGCGTCTTGCCCGGCGCCGCTTGGCGCAGGATACGAACGCGGATGTGTTTGGGGGTGTTCTTCTTCGGCGGCAGCGGAGCAATCACGTGGCGAACCCTCTCCAGGGAAAATATCTAGCGGACCAACAAGGCAACGCGTGCCGGCCCGTTTCAGTTTCAATCAATTACCAGCTATCCGAACCGAGGCTAGCCTCGGTTCGATTACACATTTCGTTCGATCAACTGCCGGCTGCAGCCAAGTCGGCGGCAGCTTTCTTTTGTGCCGCTCGTTCATTCCAGACCTGCTCGATCTCTTCGGCACCGACCAAACCGTACAGCCGTGGCCGCGGCGGAATCAATGAGGTATCGACATCCTCATAACTCATCACCGGCTGGTTGCTGGCAGCATCCCAAACGGCGATCGTGCTTTTGAGGAACTTGCGGTTGTTTGCTTCAAACTCATCACACCACTGCTCGGCCTGCTGGCGGCGTTCCTGCGGGTCAGTAGCGGTCAAACTCGGCTTCTCAAACGCGGGCTTGTAGTGGGATCCGCGGCACTCGTCTCGTCGCAGTGCCCCCTGCAAGATGCTCTTGGCCAGCGGGAACATGTCCTGCAGCGTCTTAGCGAAGATCACATTCTGGTTGGTCCAGGAACCGCTGTCCGACAAACTGACGCGCATCGCGCGCTCGTGCAGCTCATCGACTTGGCCGATCGCCTCTTGAAGCTGGTCGTTGCGGCGGACCACGGTCGCTGAACGCGTCATCACATCGCCGAGTTCCTGGTGAATCAAGTACGGATTTTCATCGCCGGTTCCCTTCAGCAGCCCGTTGTGCCGCTGCTGCTCCTTAGCGACCGCGGCGTCGAGCAGCGAGGAAGGCACGTCGGCATGTCCACCGCTCTGGTTGGCGGCGTAGTTGATGATCGACGGGCCGATGAATAAACCGGAGAAAATGCACGAGAGCAACGAGTTGGCGCCCAAGCGATTGGCGCCGTGATAGTGGTAATCGCACTCGCCGATCGCATACAAACCAGGGATGTTGGTCATCTGGTTTTGCGGCGCTCCGGCCAGCAGCCCACCGTCAGCCGACTTCGCGTAATCGGCCCACAGCCCGCCCATGCTGTAGTGCACCGCCGGGAAAATCTTCATCGGCTCAACCCGCGGGTCGACCCCTTGGAACTTCTCATAGATCTCCAGGATCCCGCCGAGCTTTCGATCGAGTTCTGCCTTGGGAATGTGCGTCAAGTCGAGGTAGACCGACATTCGGTCCGACTCGACGCTCAGCCCTTCGTTGACGCAGATGTCGAAGATCTCGCGGGTGGCAATGTCGCGCGGCACCAGATTGCCGTACTTCGGATAACGATCTTCGAGGAAGTAGTAGCGTTCTTCCTCAGGAATCTGGTGCGGGGCGCGGGGGTCGTGCGGCTGCCGTGGCACCCACACCCGGCCGCCTTCACCGCGTGCCGACTCGCTCATCAGCCGCAGCTTGTCGGCGCCGGGGATCGCGGTGGGGTGCACCTGGATGAACTCACCGTTGCCGTACTTCGCTCCGGCCTGGAAGCAGCGGCTGGCGGCGCTGCCATTGCAGAACACGCTCATCGTGCTCTTGCCGAAGATCAGCCCGCAACCGCCGGAGGCGACGACCACGGCATCGGCGGCAAAGGCGCGGATCTGCATCGAGACCATGTCCTGAGCGACCACGCCGCGGCAGCGGCCGTTGTCGTCCTGGATCGGCCCCAAGAAGTCCCAAAACTCGTATTTGCGCACCATCCCAGCGACTTCGTAGCTGCGGACCTGCTCGTCCAGCGCGTAGAGCAACTGCTGGCCAGTAGTGGCGCCGGCAAAGGCGGTCCGCTTGTACAACGTCCCGCCGAAGCGGCGGCGGTCGATGAACCCTTCGCCGGTGCGGTTAAAGGGGACGCCCAAGCGATCCATCAAATCGATCACTTTGGGTGCCCAGAAGGCCATCTCCTTGACCGGCGGCTGGTGATTGAGGAAGTCACCGCCGTAGACCGAGTCGTCGAAGTGCTTCCATTCATCGTCGCCAAGTTGCCGGGTCTGGTCGTTGCAGCTATTGATGCCGCCCTGGGCGCAGACGCTGTGCGAGCGTTTGACCGGCGTCAGGCTGATCAGGTCGACTTTCACACCCAATTCCGCCAGCTTCATCGTGACGGCTAGCCCAGCCAACCCTCCGCCAACCACGACGACGCGATTCTCTGCCATAACGCTGTTCTTTCTGAGACGAATACAAAAGGAGGTGAGAGTGTTCGGTTTGAAGTCGCCGGGTCTTTAATTCTGGCTCGATCCGGCAGCGTCGCCCAGGGCGTCGAGTGTCGCCGGCACCAGCGGCTGCTCGCCAGGAATCGGCTCTTGCGGAATCAGTTCCGGAGCGAGCACCGGATCGGGCTGCGTCCGCTTCTCCACGCTCTCCGGGACCATCCCCGACTGCAGGTTCGCCTCATACATTTGGTCCTCGATCTGTTTGGCAGCGACCGGGTCCGCCGAGACCGCCCCCCACCAAGCACCGGTGGCGACCAGCAAGAGCAGCACGCCAAAGATACTGCACACGACCGTGCCGCGGCGCTGGGCGGCCGGCGAGATCCACAGCCCCCAGGTCAGCCCGGCGGTCCACAAGCCGTTGGCCAAGTGAAACACGCAGGCCCACACGCCCAGCAAGTAGAACGCCGGCCAAAAGAAGCCGTCCATCGCCAGCGCTAACGTGCTGGCGGCGTTGTAAGCGCGGAACTGCACGAACCCGAGCCGACCGCCGAGCTCTACCCAGGTGTGAAAGTGAAACCAGCCGTGCAGGTGCCAGACGTGCATCAGCAGGAACACAAACGCGATCAACCCGGTGATCCGCTGCCAGGTGTAGCGGCGGTTGTTGGCGTACTTGTAGTGCTTCGTGTTGCTCCGCCCGGTGCGGACAATCCACACACCGATGATGGCGTGGAACAGCAGCGGCAAGAAAATCAGCCCCCACTCGACGATTGGCAGCGCCCGGCCGAGCGCGTGGATCATGTACACCGCCCGCTGAAAGGTCGGTGTGCCATTGAGCAACGTTGCATTGGTCGCCAGGTGCACGACCATGTACGCCCCCAACGGAACGATCCCCAAGAGTGAGTGCAACCGCCGAATCGCAAACTCATGGCGGGTAAAGAAAGTGGACGCGGGCGGGTCGAGTTCGGATGACATGGAGATTTCGAAAGTCGGACGACAACCCAAACGAACCAGTCGCCTGGGCAACAACGAACTTGGCTTGCAACGAGCTTTTCAGCGGCCGCCAATGGAGCCGCAGTTCGCAGGCAGACGTCAATCGGCGATCATTCCGAGCGCCAACGGCACAATGTAATTTTAACGCTGATCGCCGAATACCCGCTTAACCGCAATTCCGCCGCTCAGCAGACGGTTACCGGTTACCGGATTAAGGGGTCGGGTGCTTCGCACAATTGACTCCTGACCCCTTAACCATGATGTTCACTCTAGCCTAGCACCTTTCCACCGAGTTTAGTTCAGCCATGCCCGATCTGCACCGACTTGTTGAAAACACCTATGCCGAAGGCTTCCGTAGCCTGTACGGCGAGATCCTGCTGACCGCGCGCGACGAAAAATGGCTCGGACATGCGTTGGCCGCCGTCACCGGACACTCCAGCAGCACGATCCTGTGCGACTGCGAAGCGGGGCTGGCGCAGCGGGTCGACGCCGCCGAAACGCCCGATGGTCGTCCCGGGGCGATCGTCCAGTTCCACGTCCCGCGGTTTCGCAAGGACCGCCGCGAACACCTCGAACGCGTGATGCTGGCCCGGATCAGCCAAAACGCGCTCACCTGTCCGACCATCCGCTGCTTCAATCGGCTCGATACCGCGGAATACTTCAAACTCGGGCGCAAGATCGCCTTGTTCGGCGACGGCTACCAACACCGCGATGTCCGTTACGGCGAGCGCGGCTGGGTGATCCCGACGCTCGGCGGCGAGTTTTTCCTCTCCCGCCGGTTCGGCTACCAGGACGGCGTGATGGGCGGCAACCTGTGGTTCTTCGGCAGCAGCGAAGACGCCGCGATCGCAGCCGCGGAGCAAGCCGCGGCGGCCGTGGAAGCGATCGCCGACACGATCACCCCGTTCCCCGGCGGTGTCGCCGCCAGCGGCAGCAAGGCCGGCAGCCGCTACAGCTTCCTGTTCGCCAGCACCTATGCCGAGTACTGCCCGACGCTGCGCGGCCAGCTCGGCGAGCGCTCGCAAGTTCCCGAGGGCGTCGCCTCGATCATGGAAATCATCATCAACGGCCGCGATCTGGACGCACTCAAAACCGCCACCCGCGCGGCCATCCTGGCCGCAGCCGAGACGCCCGAGCTGATGAAGATCAGCGCTGGCAACTACGGCGGCCGGCTGGGCAAGACGTTCGTGCACCTGCATGAATTGATCTGAGATACAAGCCCGAAGCGCAAGCGAGTGGTTCGGCGAATGTTCTCGCTTGCGATTCGATCTGGCAATTTGAATCAGGGTTGATCTCGGTTTTTCCGATGTGGGCCTTCGGGTCGGACTGGGACATTTTGATGACGGTGAGTGTCACTCGCTTGCGCGTCGGGCTTGTATGGAACTGTCTGTTACTCGCTTGCGCGTCGGGCTTGTATTCACTCGCTTGCGCGTCGGGCTTGTATGGTGGGCTCATGTCATGGGTGGCACGCTCAGAGCCCCAGCGATGGGCGTGGGCAGAAGACGCCGAGCCGATGAGCAACTGCCACCGTGCCCCTGCAGTCTCTTCAGCACGCCCTTCGTTCCTCAGGGACGTGCCACCCAATGCCAGTTACTGCTGATTGCCGCTACTGCGTTTGCGGCGAGCGAGCCGGCGATGCTGCTCGGGCCGCGTCAGGTGGCCCCAGCGCAACGCCTCGTCCTGCTCGTACTGCTTGCCGAGCGTCAGCGCGGTGAGCGCCTTGGCCATCTCAAACCCAAGATAAAACGCATGCGCCGGATCGACATTCTCCGACTGTGGCCGCTCTAGCAACTGCTCGAACACCACAAACGGATCGGCATCGCGCAAGTGCAATCCGGCGGAGATCAAATGGATCTCGCCATCCTGAGCAAAGATCCGGTAGTTGTTGTCGCGCAGTTGGGCGGCCAACTCATCCAGCACCTCGGCCGAGTACGACCGCAGCTTCGGATCGCGGAGCATCACCAGCGCGTCGCTCAAGCGCTTGGGCGGGACCTGATGATGAACGCTGTAATGCACGATCCGCCGCGCCAGATCGCACTCGCGGACCGCTGAGCGGGCCCAGTTGATCACCTGGGTCGTCAGCACGCTGCGGATCGACAGCTCTTGGCAAATCGCCAACAGCAAAAAATTGACCCCCGCTGAATCGACATCGGTCAGTTCGGTCAAATTACCGATCCCCATCATCAGCTCGTGATCGGGATAGCGCTCCCGCGCCGCGGCGTAGCGCAGCAGACTCTGTGTGAAGCCCATGCCGATCGGTTCGAGGATCGGGTCCAGCCGCAGCGGCACACCGCGCGCGTCCAACCACGCAACCGTCTCGTCCATGCTCGCCGCATCGTCGGGCGTGTCGGGAATCACGACCACTTCGGTTCCCCAGTCGACCGCGGCGGCGCGGTTGGAACGGTTGACCGACAGCACCAGCGACGCCCCGCGCTGGCAGGCCGTTTGCGCTTCCCAAGGATCAAAGGTATCGACAGAAGTCGGAATCCCGGCATCGCTTAGCCGGGCGAACGCATCGCCGATCTGCAGCCACCGCGAGCCGGGCTCACAGCCGATGTCGACCGAGTCGGCGCCTTGGTCGATCAGCCGCTGGGCCTCGGCCAGCAGCGCAGCGGGCGCTAACCGCGGGGCGTGATTGATCTCGGCGAGGATGCGGATGTCGTGCGCCTGCAGCATCTCTTGCGTCGCGCGGGTCTTCCCAAAAAACTCCGGCAATTGCCGCAGATCGCGCGGCCCGCACACAACAGGGACACCCAGCGATTCTTCGAGCGCCGCGCGGTCGCGTTCGAGGTAGCCCGGCACGATCACGGTCGTCACTGGCGGCGGCACCACTAGGTGTCTCAGCAGCCAGCGGCCGGTCATCAGCGCCGCCACGGTGATCGGCATCACGGCAACGGAATACTGCATCCCGGTCTGCGGCGCCAGTTCCGCGAGCACCTCGTGCAGCGCGCGCTGCGCCAAGCGTCCGGTGACGAATAGCAAGTGTGCCCCGGCGAGGGGCGGCGCAGAGGAAGCGGGTGTATTCACGCGGTCGATTATCCTCGACCGCACCGCGACGAACAGCTATTGCCCCGAACAAATAAAAGGAGCACAGCGCGAAGGCGATTTCAGCGGTCGTTCCTGAAACACGCCTCGCCGCAAGGGTGCGTGATTTTTCTTGCGGCAGTCATCCCGCGGCAAAGGACGACTTAAATTCGCCAACGATGCTTGACGGCGAAGCGAATCGATCCAACACTTTGCCATTGAACGAGAGACTCGTCGAGTTGCGGGATTCACTGGATTGGTGACGCCCCTGTTCGTGGCCGGGGTCTCTCGTTTTTTCTTGTCCACAAAAAAGGGACACACAACAAATCAATGGCGAATCGGCCGCCGCCTGGCCCTCCTCCCTTGCAAGTCGCCCACCGCGCCGATGATCCCCATCCTCTGGCAATCGCCCCATTGCCTGGTCGTCTTCAAGCCCGCGGGTCTGGCCACCCAGGCCCCGGCCCCGCATGACAGCCTGGAGCGCCGGTTGCGGGCCGAACTTGAGCCGAGCAACGGCGCTGCCGGAGACTACCTCGCCCTGCCCCACCGGCTCGATCGGGCGGTCAGCGGCGTGATTCTCGTCGCCCGAACCAAGCGTGCCGCCGGTCTGCTGGGGCAACAATTCCAGTCTCGCAAAGTCACTAAAACCTATCTGGCTTGGGTTCACGGCCAGCCGCATGCCGAGCCCCAGCGGTGGGTCGACCGACTGCGCAAGCTTCCCGGACAACCGCGAACCGAAGTCGTCACCAGCAACCATCCAGACGATCCGTCAGCCGGTCAGGAAGCGATCACCGCGATGCGAGTGCTCCGCCAACAAGCCGACAGCGCGCTGCTCGAACTGCAGCCACTGACCGGACGGATGCACCAGTTGCGGGTGCAGTGCGCCCATCGCGGCTATCCGATCCTGGGCGACACGTTCTACGGCAGCACAAAGTCTTGGGCCAGCGAGCCTGCAACAGTTGAACCTCCAATCCAGGGCGCCGAAGCGATCGCGCTGCACGCCTGGAAGCTCCGTTTTTACGATCCCCGCAACGGCCAAGCGGTAACCGTGGAAGCGCCGCCGGCTTGGCCGGCTGAGCGATTGCCGTAAGCTCGGCACCGCTCTGGCTCACTCCTGCTCGTGCTCAGCGAAACGGTGCTCGTAATCGAACAACCGAGCAAGCACGACTCGATACAAGCCCGGCCCATACAAGCCCGACGCGCAAGCGAGTGACGCTCGCCGCCATCAAAATGCTCCAGTCCGACGCGAAGGCCCACACCGGAAAAACCGCGAGCAATCCTGATTCAAACTGCCCAATCGAATCGCAAGCGAGAGTATTCGCTGAACCACTCGCTGGCGCGTCGAGATCGTATTAGGACCACTCGCTGGCGCGTCGGGCTTGGATCAGCACATCTGACGGGAGCTTGCCGCGAAACCCTCGTGCAAATCGGCAATTTCCGCTGATGCCGCGCGACTCCCTCAGGTGTGCTTCGGCGGTCGAGCACGAGCACGCGGGTAGGAATGCGGCACTCGCCCCGAAAATCAAGCTCAGTTGCTCTCAGCGTGCGCTGCGCGCCTGCATCCACTTGGCATATTCCAGCGGAGTGACGCGGCCATCTTTGTCCGCGTCCGCTGGCGAGACATCCATGAGCATGTCTTGCCACTCGTCAGCGGTCAGGTTGCCATCCCCGTTCTTGTCGTTGCGGCTAATGATTCGCTGCGCGTACGCCATCGTCTTCTCATCGGGCGGGCCGCCCGGCGCCGGCGCGGACGCTGCGGCGGAGTCGGTCGCAGCCGGGGCTGCGCCCGCTGGCCCGCCGCCGAAGGCAGCGCGTGAGGACGGACCGGAACGCGAGCCGCGCGAACCGGAGTAGCCCGAGGGCCCCGAGCCGCGTGAGGAGTTGCTCGCCACGCCGCTCGATCCACCGCTGGCCGTCGCTCCGCCGCGGACTGCGGCCAAACATTCCGCCACGGTGATGAACCCATCGCCGTTGCGATCGAACTGCTGAAACTCTTCCACCAGGCTGGCGGTCCATTGCCCAGCGTATTCGGCCATACTGACCTGTTGGTCGCCATCGGCATCCTTTTCCGCGAACCAGCCAGGCAGCCCTTCAGGCAGACTGCGGCTGGTGGTCGCAAACGAGCGGCGGCCATTGAACAGGTCGGGCGTTTCAGCGGGCGCCGCCGCCGTCTCGCCGCGGGACGGACCGCTGCGGCGGTTAGCTGCCTCACGTACTTCCACCTCGACCACGCGCAGCCGCGCGGCGCGCACCGCCAGCTCACTGAGCGAAAGTTTGCCATCGCCGTTGCGATCAAAGTCCATCGGGTTGCCGGACCAGCGGCGGCTGACTTCTTCACCGGAGATAAACCCGTCGCGATTGCGGTCGTACCGCTGCAGCGTTTCTTCGGCGCTCTTAAGGTCGGCCGGCGTCACTTCGACCGACAGCAATTCGGCGGTTGGTCCAAATCCGAGTACCGGTTCGAGGACCTGCGGCGCACCGAAGCCGGGCACCAACGGCGCGGGCGTCAGCGCTGCATTGATTTGCTCTCTGGGATCGAATCCCGCACCTTCACCGCGGTCGCCCGAGCCGCGGCCGCCGCGCATCTGCTCGAACGCTTCTTTGATTTTCGCCACCGGGATCGGCCGATCGGTGCGGATGCTGGGATCTTCGCGTTGCAGCCGCGAGATCATCATCTGGGCCGGCCCTTCCATTTCGTCCGGATCGATCATGCCGTTGTTGTTGCGGTCCATCCGGTCGATCATCGCGCTCGGATCAAATCCACCGCGGCCACCTGGAAAGCCGCCGCCGGGAGGACCGCCGCCGAAGCCGCCGCCGGGAGGTCCACCGCCAAAACCGCCACCGGGAGGCCCGCCCCAACCGCCGCGTTCACTCCCTCGGTCACCGCCGCGTTCGCCAAGCCCACCGCGATCACCGCCTCGATCACCGCCTCGGTCGCCGCCGCGATCACCGCCGCGGTCGCCACCACGATCGCTTCCGCGGTCACCGCCACCCCAGCTTCCGCGGTCACCGCGACTTCCGCGTTCTCCTCGTTCGCCGCGATCCTCGCCACGGCTGCCGGGCGGCTGGGCGGAAAGGGAGCCGGAGAAACCGGAGCCGGCCAGGAGGCACAGGACCATCAATAGGGTTGCGCAGCTAGTTTTCATGACTCAAAGACGTATCAGAGATACCGTGACCAGGGGAACGCGGACCAGCGGTTTAAACCCGCAAACCGGCCGGCGGTTTCGTTCTCTGGGCAGCAAACACCGGCTGAACCGCCATTATCGCCGCTTTCTCGGCGGTGACTCGTCTCCGGCGGGGCGCAAAGTCCAAAAACTGCTCGCCGCGTACCGCTTTTGCCGCTCCTCTGCCCTGCCCTACCGCAGCGTGCGAACATCGACGGCATCCATCCCGGCGCGGCGGGCGGCCAGCAGACCGATATCGGTATCTTCAAACACCACACAACCGCTCGGCTCGACACCTAGCCGCCGGGCAGCTTCGAGAAACACGTCCGGTTCGGGCTTGTGGCGGCGCGTATCCTCGGCCGCCACGACCGTCGCAAAGTAATCGTGCATCTCGATTTTTATCAATTGGTCGATCACGACCGAGCGAATCCCGCCGCTGGCAACAGCCATCGGCAGTTTGCCGTGATGGCGCCGGGCGATGGCGCATACCGGCTCATTGGCCGTCACATCGGCCAGTGTCAACAAAAACGCGGCTTCTTTTTCCGCAGCGATTTGCACCACATCGCCGCTGACCGCTTGTTCCTCACAGAGAATGCGGATGATTTTGTCGGTCGGCACGCCGCCCATCGCGTAAAATCGTTCTTCAGGAAACTCGATCCCATACCGCTGCAACGTTTGCACCCAAGCGACGTAGTGCAGCGGCATCGAATCGGTCAAAGTTCCATCACAGTCAAAAATCAGTGCTTGGTGCGTGTGGTCGTAATTCATCGTAGGCGGACACGCGGTCCGCTGATCCTCGGTTGATCCAAAAGGCGGTGGAAGATGGCGTTATGCGATCAAGGATATCTATGTGAGGTCTGCAGCCAAGACGTCGAGGCGCTCAGCCAAAGCGATCTGTACCTCCGGTTTGTGATCGGTGAGCTCGATCCAGAAGTGTTGCACACGACGCCGGAGCGTCACTTGCGCTGCAATCCGGTGCTGGCGCAGTTCATCGAGCACCCGGAATTTAGGCCGGTGCAGGTCGAAGGCCCGTTTGATCGCCGCGGGCTTGATCCCGAGTTTGTCGCCCAGCGCGTGGCGCTGGTCAGCCGTGGGTTTGCCCGGCTGTTGGAACTGGAGCAGCTCCGCGGTGCGGCCGACGTGACCGCCTATCCGCTGCCTGAAGTGCTGGAGCGCTATCGCTGAGCGCTCTCCCAGGAAATGGGTTCCCGGCGGGCATGCCGAAGACGACAGGGCGAGATCGCAGTATGCTGTAATCCGCTTGCTCGTCATCCTCCCACCCCGCCACTTATCCAGCTTCCGTCTCATGTCCTACCTGACCCTGCCATTACTGGCTCAATCGGCCCCGGTGCAGTGGCCGATGATTACTCTGGCCGTCGGCATCATTGCAGTGCTCGGCATGATCATCGGCTTGAAGTTGAATGCCTTTTTGGCGCTGGTGATTTCAGCGTTGATCGTCAGCTTGATGAACGGCGGGGACGCCGGCAGCCGTATCGAAGCGGCCGCCGCGGCCTTCGGCAGTGCCGCGGGCGGGATCGGAATCGTGATTGCGATGGCCGCGATCATCGGCAAGTGCATGCTCGACAGCGGCGCTGCGGACCGAGTGGTGCAGTGGGCGGTGGGGATTACTGGCCAGAGCAAAGCGTCGGTCGGCTTGATGGCCAGCGGGTTTATTTTGGCGATCCCGGTGTTCTTTGATACCGTGTTTTACCTGCTGATACCACTGGCCCGCAGCCTCCATCGCCAGACACAGAAGCACTATTTGCGGTACGTGATGGCAATCGCGACCGGTGGGGCGATCACGCACACGCTGGTGCCACCGACCCCAGGGCCGCTGCTGGTCAGCGCCAGTTTGGGCGTGGATGTCGGGCTGATGATGATCGTCGGCCTGATCGTGGCGCTGCCCAGCGCTATCATCGGCCTGGCATTCGCTTACTTCATGGATCAGCGGATGCCGATCCCGATGCGTCCGCTCGGACCGACCGACAGCGTGCAACCGGAAATCGTCCCTGAACGCATGCCGTCGCTGTTCGTTTCCCTGCTGCCCGTGCTGCTGCCGGTGATGCTAATCGGCGCCGGAACGATTGCGATGACCCGCGCCGACCGCGAAGACCGAGCCCGGATCGAGGGCAGCGACATCCGTGATTACGAAGCGCTGGCGGAGCTGCTGCGCTCGGCCGACGCTATCAGCCCCGCCGGCCGGATCGTCAACAGCGGCGTGCTCAGCGAAAAGCAGCGGAGTTGGCTCAGCGGTGCGGCTCACGCCCCGGGACAAGCTTGGAGCGACGAAGACCGTGCCGAGTTCGCCTCAGCATTGGACCGCGTGCTGTCCGATCCAAAGTTGTACGATGAAACCGCGTTCAGCGGCGTCGAGCTGTCACAGGTCGCCAAAGACCTGCTGGGCAGCAACCAGTTGCGGATGAAACCGGTCGATCGCCGCCGGATGAATCGCAGCCTGATCGAAAACGCGATGCCGGAATTGGTCGCAGCTCACCAGTGGGACACGCCCGCACGCGATCTGGCCAACCGGTTGACGCTCTGGAGCAACGCGAACTTCGCCCTGCTGCTGTCGGCACTGGTCGCGATGTGGACGCTCAAACACGCGCGCCGCTTGACGTTCACCGAACTGGCGGACCAGACCGAATCGGCGCTGATGAGCGGCGGCTTGATCATTCTGATCACTGCCGCCGGCGGCGCGTTTGGGGCGATGCTGACGCAGGCCGGGATTGGCCCAGCGATCGAATCGCTGTTCGCGGGGACCGAGGGCGGCAGCGGGATCGGCCTGCTGGTGCTGGGCTTTGCGATCTCCGCCGTGCTGAAAATTGCCCAGGGCTCCAGCACGGTCGCGATGATCATCGCCTCGGGGATGATGTCCGCCATTCTGGCCACGACGACGCCAACCTTTAACCTGGTGTACCTGGCCACCGCCATCGGCAGCGGCTCACTGATCGGCAGTTGGATGAACGACAGCGGGTTCTGGGTCTACGCCAAGATGGGCGGTTTGACCGAAGGCGAGTCGCTGCGGAGTTGGACGCCGCTGCTGGTGATCCTGGGGATCTCCGGCCTGCTGTTCACGATCCTGCTCAGTCAACTCTGGCCGTTGGTGTAGTCGCCAGCCGAAATGTCGCCGACCGCTCCGCCGGTCGGAGTGTTGTCGCCGGTCGGTGCTTCCGGTTCCTCGGTTCGATCGGCGGAGCGATCGACCACCTTTTCAACACGCTTCACTCCCGAGAAACCGCTTGAACGAGGACGAATCGATCGATGTGCGGTCGCTGACGCGGCCGACCTCATCCGGTTGCGTGGTGGTGATGGCCGCCGCGATCGTCTCGTGCCTGCTGCTGTTTCTCAACGGCGGCGTGGTGATGGCGCTGGTCAATGTGCTGGACGACTGGGGGTTCGTCTACATGTCGGATGATCGGATCACACAATTCATCGTGCTGATCGGGCCGGTGCTACTGCTGGTCCTCCAGTGGCTGATGATCGACTACGTCACCACGCGGCTACGGCGTCCGAAGTAGCCGCGGCAGATTATCCACCGCCGATCACTGAATTGACGCTGCGCTGCCTGCGGCGAAGATGGACACGATGAACCACCCTCCACCACAAGACGCGGCCGCCCCAGAGCCGCTCCAGCCGCAGTCGGTCTCGCGCCGCCGCCCGCTACACCACACGCTCTCGGCTTGGGCGGTCGGCATGCTCTTGATCTACGCGCTGGTGGCGTACCTCCTGATGCCGCTGCTATGGCAAATCTACATCGCGCGGCATCCGTCGCTGCAAGACTTGCCCGGGATCACTCGCACCCGCGCCGGCATTCCCGGCGATCCGCTCAACATTGCATTGATCGGCACCGAAGCGGAAGTGCTCGCCATCATGCAAGCCGCGAATTGGGTTCGCGCACGCCCGCTGGGCCTTCGCAGCGACTTCGAGCTAGCGGAAGCCACGGTTCTCAAACGCCCCGACGCCGATGCGCCGGTCAGCAATCTCTATCTGTTTGGTCGCCAGGAAGACCATGCGTTTGAGCAGCCGGTGGGACACGATCCGCGAAGGCGGCATCACGTCCGCTTCTGGCGAGCGCCGCAGCCCGCCCCCGACGACCGACCGCTGTGGATTGGTGCGGCGACATTTGATCGCGGGGTTGGCCTGAGCCACCACACTGGCCAAATCACTCATCACATCGACGGCGATGTGGACGCCGAGCGCGATCATGTCGTGCAAACCCTCGTCGATACCGACCGACTGTCTTTACACTTCCTCAAGGTGGATTTCCATCAAATGCTCAGCGGACGCAACGGCGGCGGCGACCGGTGGCACACCGACGGCGGACTAGCCGTCGGCTTGATCGCAGAGGACGACCAAGAACGGCTCGATGCTTACCAGACTGCCCCTTCGTTATGATGGTCGCTGTCCATGCCCAATCGCATCCGCAGAACCTCAAACTGTTTGAGAAATCGCCGACTGCTGCTATGAATGTGTTCGGCTTCGGTGACGAACTTGATCCCCGGATCAGGATAGACATCCATCCCGATCAGCACCTCTTGGAACTCCTGCAGCGGCTGCCCATAGGCAACCACCAGTTTGTGTTCATCGAGCTGCACTTCTTGGCCACGCGTTGGGCTGACCACAGCAACGCCGGTGCAACCATCATTGAGCAACAAATCCTCAAAATCCAATAAAATACTTTTCAGGACCGGCATATCGATATGTTCGCGATACAAATCACCGCGGCGATCGTCGCCATGATGACTCGATTCCAAGACCACGTCCACGACCGAACCGAGCGGATCGAGCATCTCGAGAAATAAGTCGAGCAGCACTTTGCGTGTGGCCGAAGCCATGATCACGGGAATCGATGTCCCGGCCGCCTCATCGCGGTAATGATCGCTGCGAAACCCCTGGCGAGGAACAATCTGCAAGTCATAAGAGGGGCGAACGGCATCGGTCAACTCAAAAGCGCCATAGCGAGTAATCCCCATATGTGTTTGTAACTCTTCGCTCGAAAGCGACTCGAAACCGCCGGAATGCCCTAGCGATTCAGCCGCAGGCGTGGCGGAACTGCGAAGAATACGTTTAAGAAAACCCATTTGCTAATTTCGGTCCTGTGACCTGATGATGTTGGTTGTTAACGTGGACCGAGAGCCAGAATGCACCGCCCGGGGCGCACTCTGAGGTACAAGACCGTCGACTCGGAACGAACCAACGCTAGGTCACGCGGCGCAGCAGGCGCCGCAATCCACCGCACCACTGCACACGGCAACGCATCCCGCGGCCACGCAATCGTCCCAGCCGCGAAAACCGGAACTCGTCATCCAGGTCCGATAGACTGCACGTTGGTCGGCTACCCCAATTCGGTACCGGCCGGGAGAATGTCACCTAGGCTTCTGCGAGAACCCTCTGCATGCCACGAAATCGGAAGCTTCCATGAACCGGAAAAGCCCTGGCCGTCTCGCACCCGTACCGCCTGCGCAGCAGCGGCCCACAGGCGGAGCATCGAGCATCACCGCCGCGGTCTGGCTGCTGCTGCTCAGTTGCCTGATCGGCGCAGCGCTGCTCGGCTGCAACCCGCCTCCGCGCCCCGAGTTCAAGGAACTCTCTCGCACCGCGCCCCAGGATGAAGCGGTCGCTGAGGAGCCCGAGGAATCGCCGGAATTGACGCCTGAACTACAGCCGTTTACCGAACCCTGGGAAACGTGGCAGTCGTACCACATCGCCGGCCGGCACATCGGCTACAGCCATGTGCAAGCCGAGCCGCAGTCGGACGAGCCCGACAGTCCCATTCAAATCGTGCTACAAGACCAGGTGCTGCTCCGCCGTGGCCCAGCCACGATCATCCAACGACTGGATCAAACCAGCTTGGAAACTCGCACCGGCGAGCTGATTTCGTTCACCGCAGAACTCCGCGTCGGCCCGGCGCTGACGCGCTATGAAGGCACGGTTGACGACGACACGTTGACCGTCGTCACCACGCGCGGTTCCCGAAAATCAACGCAGTCGGTCCCCTGGCATCAGAACTACCGCGGCTTGGTCGGGCTGCAGCAAGCCTTGTTTTCCGATCCGCCTGGCCTCGGCGAAAAACGCCGTCTGCGGACGCTCCTGCCCGTGCAATTCGCGATCGCGACCATCGAACTGAACTGCCAGCACATCGCATCGATTGCGATGCCCGATGGCAGCGTTCAAGAAGCTCGTGAAATTGAAGTGGCGATGCAACTCGGCGACGGCGCGGCGATGCAAACGCTTGTCTGGATCGACGACACAGGCAAGGTGCTCAAGAGCTACACGCCGGGCTTGGAGTTGGTGGCCTTCAGCACGACAAACGAGCAAGCGACAACCGGCATCGTTGCCGGCGCGGACATTCTGACCGCAACCGCTGTCGACATCAGCGGCAACTTGACCACCCCCGAAAAGGCGCAGCGTGTCGGTTACTTGGTGACCCCGAGAAACAACCGCGGTGATTCGGATCCGCCGTTTTCCTTCGAAGCTCAGCCCGGTCAGTGGAGCCGCAAAACTGCCGAGGGAGCGTATCAGGTGTTGGTCTCGCGCGCCCCACAGCAGCGCGTGGATGAGACTTTCACGACGAGCAACTTAACTCCCGTCCCCGAAGACAGCCGGCCTGGACCGCTGATCGACAGCAATGGAACGCTGGTCAAACGCCTGGCGGCCGCTTCCACCGCACCGAAAGATCAACCGCTCCGCATCGCCCTGGACCTCGCGCAGACCGCCAAGTCGCTCGTCCGCCGCACCGATTACGCACAAGGCTTCCGCACCGCTTCGGAAGTCGCACGCGATGGCTCGGGTGACTGCGCCGCTCGCTCGATCCTGCTGGCTGCCATGCTCCGCTCGCGCGGTATCCCCGCCCGCGTCGCGGTTGGTCTGGTCTACATGCCGGCGGAGGACCAACCGCGGATGGTCTATCACATGTGGACAATCGCCTTCATCGATGGCCACTGGGTACATCTCGATGCGACGCTCACCGGTGGCGATGCGCCCGCCGACCGAATCACCCTGGGCACGCACCACCTCGCCGATGGCAACGAGTACGAATGCGTCGCGCCGATCTTAGGCATCATAGGTCAAGTCAACATCGCCATCCTCAACGCGATTTATGAGCATGAGGATCAAGGTACAGGCCGAAAACCTTAGAGGGCGGCCGCTGATCCTCGGGGTGGCACGTCCCTGAGGAACGAAGGGCGTGATGGGGAGAACTGCAAGGTAACCGTGCAATGTCTGATCGGCTCAATATTGACTTACACTGCCCAGGCCCATCGCTGAATGCCGCGTTGATTTAAACACAACGTGTTCGGTTGCCCCGCGATTTGCAGTGGTTGGCAACTGGATACTAAACCAGCTCCGGCCGCTACACCGATCTGATCGACTAAAAATTAGCCGGTCTGAGCGTCTTGCGGCAGCGAAGGAAAGAAGTGCGGTCATGAGCGAAGCCCTAGCAAACGATGTGGTGGAAGCGGCGATCGAACTCGCTGGCCGCCTGCTGGAACGCTCCGCAGCGCTGCAGACACCCCAGGAGCGTCGCCAACAAGCGGAGCTCGATCGGATGATCGCCAGTCCTGGCGACAAGGCGACGATGGTGGAAATGACCGACCAGGCGTTTCGCACCGGCTCGCCCGCCCGCGTCGCCGACCAACTGACCCACATCCTCGACCTGCAAGGCGTGCCGCGATTCTTCAGCCCGCTGGATCGCACGCTGCTCCGCGGCTTTCAGTCGTTCGGCAACTACCTGCCCGGCGTCGTGGTCCCGATGGTCAAGGACAAGATGCGGCGGGAGACGGCCAATGTGATCTTGCCCGCCGAAGAAGAACTGCTCGTCGAGCACCTGCGTGCCCGCAGCCGCGAGGGCATCGCGATGAACGTCAACTTCCTCGGCGAAGCGATCCTCGGCGAGCGCGAGGCGGCGCACCGCATGGAGACGTACCTCGCCGCACTCCGCCATCCCGATATCGCCTGCATCAGCGTCAAGATCTCAACGATCTACTCGCAAATCACCTCGATCGCTCATCGGCACAGTGTCGCCGTGCTCTGCGATCGCCTCGAATCGCTGTATCGCGCCGCGGTGCAGAATCACTACCGCCGCCCCGAGGGCAGCACGGTGACCAAGTTTGTCTACCTCGACATGGAAGAGTACCGCGACATGCGGATCACCGCCGAGGTGTTGATGCGGACGCTCGACCGTCCTGGGATGGACCAGGTCCGCGCCGGGATCGCGCTGCAGGCCTACCTGCCCGACAGCTACCCCACGCTGCAGCAGTTGATCGAGTGGGCTGGCCAGCGGACACGCCGCGGCGGCATGCCGCTGACGGTCCGCGTCGTTAAAGGGGCGAACCTCGAAATGGAACGGGTCGAGGCGTCGATCAGCGGTTTTCCGCAGGCCCCGTACACCACCAAAGTCGAAACCGACGCGAACTACAAGCGGATGTTGCGGCGGCTGCTCGTCCCCGACGTAGCGCAATCGATCCGTGTCGGAGTCGCCTCGCACAATCTGTTCGACATCGCGTTGGCTTATCTGTGGGCGCAGCGCGCCGGCGTGTTGGGCGCGGTCCAGTTCGAGATGCTCGAAGGGATGGCCAATCACCAGCGGCGTGCGCTGAGCGAATTGTCGCCGGAGATGTTGCTGTACGCACCGGCCTGTCGCCGCGAAGACTTTCTGCATGCGATCGGCTACCTCATCCGCCGACTCGATGAAAACACCGGTCCGGCCAACTTCCTCCGGCACACCTATCGACTGCAACGCGGCAGTGAGGACTGGAACCACCTCGCCGCCGACTTCCGCCGTGCGTATGAGTTGATGGAGAACGTTTCGTCCGCGCCGCGGCGGACACAGGACCGCACCGCTCCGCCGCCCCAGCCCGCGGCCGCTGAACACTGGCGCGACTACATCAATGAGCCGGATACGGATTGGGCCTTGCCACAAAATGTTCGTTGGGCTGAACAGCTCTTGGAACCGTGGCAAAGCCGCTGCGGTGATGCGGCAACGCAGCAGCGTCCTTCGCTCCCTCGCCCCCGGCTTGGCGGGGGAGAGGGTTGGGGTGAGGAGCTTCCTTCGCTCCCTCGCCCCCGGCTTGGCGGGGGAGAGGGCTGGGGTGAGGGGGCTTCCGGACAGGCACTCACCGGCGAGTCGTTCGATCCCTCGCGCCCCGGCGTCGTCGTCAGCCGCTACCGGCCCGCCGACCAGGCCGATGTCCAGCGCGCGGTCGCTGCGGCAGTTGCCGATGCCTCCGGTTGGCGGGAGCTGAGCTTTGACGAGCGGCATGCGCGGCTCCGCGCCGCGGCACAGTGGATGCGTGTTCGACGCGGCGATCTGATCGGTGCCGCCGTTGCCGAAGGGGGTAAGACGGTTACGGAAGCCGATCCCGAAGTCAGCGAAGCGATCGACTTCACCGAGTTCTACCCGCTGAGCGTCAAACGTTTTTTTGCTCCGCAAGATGCGGCGTCCGATGGCGTCACGCCTCGCGGTCGTGGCGTGGTCGTCGTGGTCAGCCCGTGGAACTTTCCGATCGCGATCCCTTGCGGTGGCATCGCCGCCGCCCTGGCCGCTGGCAACACGGTCATCCTCAAGCCGTCGTTGGATACGCCGCTGGTTGCCTGGATGATCTGCCAGTGCTTCTGGGACGCCGGCGTCCCGGCCGATGCCTTGCAGTTCCTGCCGTGCGCCACGACCGAAATCGCTCAGCAACTCGTCAGTCACGACGATGTCGATGCGGTGGTGCTGACCGGCGGCACTGAGACCGCACGCGCGATCCTCCGCAGCAAACGCGAGATCGAACTGATCGCTGAAACCGGCGGCAAGAACACGACAATCGTCACGGCGCTAGCGGACCGCGATCAGGCGATCAAACACGTGGTGCATTCCGCCTTTGGACACGCCGGTCAAAAGTGCAGCGCGACGTCGCTGTTGCTGCTGCAGCGTGAATTGTATGACGACGAGCGGTTTCGCCAGACGCTCGCCGACGCCGTGCAAAGCTTGCGCGCCGGTTCCGCCTGGGACCTCTCCACCCGCATCGGCCCGCTGATCCGTCCACCCCGCGGCCCACTGCAGCGAAGTCTGGAAACACTGGAGCCGGGTGAATCGTGGTTGGTCAAACCGCAGATGCTCGAAAACAATCCCCAGCTCTACTCACCCGGTGTGAAGTGGGGCGTCTCGCCGCACAGTTTTACGCATTTGAATGAACTGTTTGGCCCAGTGCTGGGCGTGATCCCGTTTGACCAACTCGACGAAGCCATCGAGATCGCCAACGCCACCAACTACGGACTGACCAGCGGCCTGCAAACGCTCGACGATCGCGAACAACAGCGGTGGCGTGAAGCGATCCGCGCCGGCAACCTGTACATCAATCGCGGCACGACCGGGGCGATCGTGCTGCGTCAACCGTTTGGCGGCATGGGGCAAAGCTCTTACGGACCGGGTCTGAAAGCCGGCGGTCCAAACTACGTCGTGCCGCTGATGGAGTTTAGCGAACAGCCGACCACGGCCAGCGACGATGCAGGAAAACTCGAACAGCCGGACCTGACAGAGTTGCCCGAGCCATTGGAGGAACTCTTACGAGCAGCCGGCGATCTGGTGCGGGACGGCCTGCTCGATGCCAGCGGCTGGAGCCGGCTGAGCCGCGGCGTCGCTTCGATCGCTGCGGCGGCCGCAGCCGAGTTCAACACGGAGCACGACAACGTGCGGTTGCTCGGTCAGGACAACCTCCGCAGTTACCTGGCTGTCCCTCATCTGCGCGTGCGGCTGGCCGCTGACGATGACCCGGTCGATCTGCTGATCACCGCCGCGGCGGCCGTGGCAGTCGATTGCCGGGCGGTGTTCTCGCATTGTGACGGCGAGTGCGAGCGGTTGCTCGAGATCCTCGACGCGGCAACCGCTGCTTGGGCAGGCCGGATCGAGACGGTCGAAGAGTCTGATGCAGAACTCGCCGAGGCGATCCGCAGCGGACTGGTCGACCGCGTGCGGCTGTTGAGCCGACGGGCCGAGCCTATTGCGATCAACCGCGCGTGCATCGAGCGATTTGTGCCCTGCATTCGCCAGCCCGTCGTCGCCAGCGGCTGGGTTGAACCGCTGTTTTACCTACAAGAGCAGAGTCTGTCCTACGACTACCACCGCTACGGCAACCTCGGCCGCCGCGCCGACGAACCCCGCCGCCCATTGCCGGGCTAAGCAGCACAGGACCTGACATTCGGAAAAATTCAATCAGCCAGCACGCGTTAGCGTCCGGTTTCCACGAGCCGCATAGCGGCGCTCGATATAGCCGAAAGGTTCATCCAGACCTTTTTAACACGCCGCAACACGCGCAAACCTCTCGCTCCCTTCGCCCCCGGCTCTGCGGGGGAGAAGGGCTGGGGATGAGGGGGCCGAGCAGCCAGCTTACGCGAACAGCGACCTGTGCTAAGAGACATCCGCTAACCACTCCCGTCGTCCGTGCCTCCGTAAGAGCCTCACTCCGTCCCGCTCCCCTGCCAGAAATCTCTCACGGAGACGCTGGTTGTGTTGTTATCTACGAGTATTCTGCTAGCCGATCCACCGGAGGCGCCGCTCGCCAAGGCAGCAGATATCGATTTTTTGGTTAAATATTCCGCTGACAGGCTGATGCTCGGTGACATTTTTGTATGCCGAGGTCACGATTCGGAACAAAACAGACCAGGCGATACGAATATCCAACGTCGACGGATTGATTATAAACGCAAAACACCCTACTACCTCGGAAATTGTATATCACTTTGGGGAAATTTCCAATGGCTTGACATTGTTAGAGCTGGCACCTGGAGAAGAAGTTGTTCAGATACGCATCTTGGACCTGTTCGGAAACGATGGACTTGAGGACGGCGAATTTAATCCATTCGATCCGGCGCTAGCAGGACAGACCGTTGTCTTGCACGCATCGCATTCAACTCTCGTGTCCTATCAGTTGGGAGACGTAGACTTCCGCGACGTCCTGATGAATCACGTCCAGAAGATCCAATTGGGTCCGCCGATAATTGAAAAAGCAGCCTTTGATGAGGCGGTGGCAGCGACGCTCAAACATGCGGCCTTGGAGCCTCTGAAGCTGTTCTTTGAATACGGCATCCAGTCCTCCTATCTGTTTACCCAGAGCCTGGAACCTGTAAAACGCAGCGAAGGCCCGCGAAATTTTGCGGCACGTTTACATGTGATGTCGCAGGAACTTCCCCAGCAGGCATCCGCGAGGCGTGCCGCATCGCTGATCCTCCAGGTCGACCGTTTTGTGACCGCGAACGGCGACGCCGAGGACCGAGCGATCTTCTCCATCCTCTCGCTCCTGAACGAGAGCCATCCCATCGAGAAATGTTACTGGCGGGACCTTTTGCTGTCCAACCTTAGATCGGCGAGAGTGCTTGGTACGGCAAACCAGTACATTGTGTCGCCGGATAAATATGAACGCTTTGCCAAGCGGATGGTGGACGCCGGAATCTAACATCAAATCACCGCGTGCCGGCGTCGCCCGTTAGCCACCTAACACGCCACCGAGCGCCGAACCCTCCGGCTCCCTTCGTCCCCGGCTCTGCGGGGCGGGCGAAGCCGCAACACGCGCAAACCTCTCGCCCCCTTCGCCCCCGGCTCTGCGGGGGAGAAGGGCTGGGGATGAGGGGGCCGAGCAGCGAGTCGCGGCAAACAGCCAGCCACCTCCATCAACCAATCAATATCAACAACCTCTGCTCGTCTTCAGTCCCATTATGAAGATTTGGCTACCTTTGGGATCCCAACGTATCCGACGATAGAAATCATACCCGCAGTGCGTTAAACTGGCACCCTGAAAAGCCGATCCCTTCGGCCCCCACCCCACCCTTCCCACCTTTTGAGAGAGTCCTGGAAAGCATGCATCAGCTCCATTTCTCCGCCATCATCCGAGCGATCTTGCTCGCCCTGCTGACGATTGGCACGGTCGGTGCCCAGGATCAGCCAGACAATCCGACACCCCACCTGCGCCACGACCGGCACCTGCACCGCCACAATCCATCACACGCCACCGAGCCGCCCTCGGACCAGCGGTTCTTCACGACGCGGTCAAGCGATGTGCTGCTGCCGCTGCCCAAAGAAGAAGACGGTTTCGTGTTTGGTGTGTTCGGCGATCGCACCGGCGGGCCACCCGAAGGGATCAATATCCTGGCCGATGCGGTCCGCGACGTGAATCTGTTCGAGCCCGATCTGGTGATGACGGTCGGTGACCTGGTCAACGGCTACAACCAGCCCGCGGAGTGGCTCGTTCAGGCGCGCGAGTACAAAGCGGTGATGAGCGAGCTGCTATGCCCGTGGTTTCCCGTAGCCGGCAATCACGATGTTTACTGGCGTCCTGTAAACGATCCCAATAAGCCGCGGACCGAGCATGAAGAGCACTATGAACAGCACTTTGGTCCGCTGTGGTATTCGTTTGAGCACAAAAATTGCAACTTCATCGTGCTGTTCGCCGACGAAGGCGATCCGGAAACCGGCGAGAAAACCTTCTCCCGGCCAGCCGCCCAGACCATGAGCCAAACGCAATTTGAGTTCCTGCAGCAGGCGCTGGAACGCGGCAAGCAGTGCCAGCACCAATTCATTTTCCTACACCATCCCCGCTGGCTCGGCGGCAATTACGGAGATGACTGGCAACAGCGCATCCATCCGCTACTCAAGCAAACCGGTAACGTGACTGCTGTCTTCGCCGGTCATATCCACTACATGCGCAACGACACTCGCGACGGAATCAAATACTTCACGCTCGCGACCGTCGGTGGTGGCCAATCGGAGCGCGTGCCTGACGCCGGCTACTTGCATCAGTACCACCTGGTGACCGTACGGCCAGATCAGATCGCTTTGACCGCTTATCCGGTCGGCGAGGCGATCAATGTCCGCGAAATCACCGTTGAACTGCAGCAGCAGATGCTCACATTGAGCCGGCAAAGGTTGCCAGTGACTCAGGAGTTCGTCCTCACCGAAAGCGGCCCGCGAGCCGGTCTGCTCGAGGTCACGATCAACAACCCGTCCGACTGTCCGGTCGACTACAGGCTCACACCAACCAGCCATGACAGTCGCTGGACCATTACTCCAGAGCAAGCATCGGGGCAATTAAAACCAGGCGAATCGACCGCCGCTAAGTTCCAGGCCGGGTACTTAGGTGAAGGTGTCGACGAAGCGTTTCAGGGCATCGACCTGGTACTGACTCAACACTACCTAGCGCAAACCATGCGGTATGCGGTTCCAACAGCGATCGTTCCCGTCCCGTTTCGCTTGGAATTGGATTCGCAGTCACCGAGTGAGCCTAATCGAGCGCTCGCTTTGGATGGTCAGAACGACGCGATCGCCATCGCCTCGGGCGCGCTGCAATTGCCCGACGGCCCGATGACCATCGAAGCGTGGTTTAAAGCTGAAAGCTTTTCCGACCGCGTCGGCTTGGTCGCCAAGAGCGAGAACAGCGAGTTCAACCTGTTTGTGTCCAACGGCAGGCCGTCAGCCAGTGTCTTCCTGGGTGATAAGTACCGCACGGTTCGCAGCCGCCAAGCGGTGCCGACTGGCCAGTGGACGCACGTCGCCGTGGTGCAAGCGGAAACCACGCTGACGTTGTTCGTCAACGGCCAGCCAGTCGACAGCGTGCCGCTGGAATCACAGTGGACACGGAAACGCAACGCTCTGCCGCTCTACCTGGGAGCCGACCCCGATCCTCAGGGCCAGCCGATGTCGCATTTCCATGGCTTATTGGATGAAGTGCGCGTGACTTCCGCTCCACTCTATCAGGCGAAATTCCAACCGCAGCGTCGCTTGCAAGCCACCGACAAGACGGTGTTGTTGATGAACTTTGATCGCGTCTTGGGACCATTCCACCTGGATGCGAGCGGCCGAGAAACATCGGTCCGCGCCCTCGGCGGCGCAACTTTAGTCGAAGTCCCCTAAGACAAATCGTCGATGCGAGAGCCGTGAATAGCGGCTCCGCATCAGCTTTTGCAAAAGCCCTGCCCTGCCCCGCTGCTGCTGAGCAACCCAGGAGATGCAATTCGGCAAAATTCGATCAACCGGCACGCGTTAGCGTCCGGTTCTGTTCGGATTTGCAGTGTGCGGGAACCGGGGGCCGCCGTCCAGCAACCGGTTTTCCCGAAAACGTGGCCAGAATGCCTGGACGGTCCAGGGTATAAGATTTAGCGAGATTCAGTTCGCCGCGAGGCAACTATGGTTTATTGAGACCAACGACATCGCTCTTTATGAAATGCGCTAGCCTTCCTTAGCCTCGCCGCCCACGGCGGCGAGCGCTTGGCGCACGTGCTCGCCCGCAGCGAACAGAGCAGAATAAATCATCCGGATCTTCCCGTCCCGGTCAATCACATAGGTCACCCTTCCAGGAACGATTCCCAGCGCCTTGGACGCGCCATAGAGCGCACGGAGCGATCCGTCAGAATCACTGATCAACGGGAACGGCAACTGATGCTGCTGAGTGAACGCACGATGGCTGTTGGGTGATCCGCTACTGACCCCGACAACTTCAAATCCTGCGTCGACGAACTGCGCGTAGGAGTCGCGGAACGCGCAGGCTTGTTTCGTACACACCGGGGTTCCATCGCGCGGGTAGAAGAATAGCACCAGACCGCGCTCGCCAATGAAATCGGCAAGTCGGACCGCTGCTCCGTCTCCAGTCGTGGCAACAAACGGGGGCGCTAGATCCCCGACAGCAAGAGTGGGTGTGGCCATAGTGCCGCAGGATAGACCATCGGAGCACCGCGTTCGACCCCATTTCCCTGTGAAATGAGTCACTATCGGAGCCATGGGGAGGCAATTCCAGAAGTCCCCGGGTGCGCCGCGCGACCCGGGGCTAATGGCTACAATGCCTTCGGCATAAAAACCGCCTCGCTCTCGCTATGTTTTTGGCATGCTTTAGCCCCATCACCATCACTCGACTGAGTTGCCCATGTCTGATCAAGTCAACGAAAAGGTTTTGCTGCGGACATCACGGTTCAGCGTCAATATGCTGGAGATCGTCGACGCCAACGGGCAGCAGATCTCCCGCGAAGTGATCCGCCATCCGGGTGCGGTTGTGCTATTGCCACAACTGGACGATGGACGAATCGTGCTGATCGAAAACCATCGCCACACCGTCGGCGAAACGCTGTTGGAATTGCCCGCCGGAACGATCGATCCCGGCGAAACGCCTGAACAAACAGCGACCCGCGAACTGACCGAAGAAACGGGATACACCGCCGCCAAGTTAGAGCAGATCCATGAGTTCTATTCCTGCCCAGGGATCTGTGATGAACGGATGCATCTGTATCTGGCCACCGAACTGACCGCTGGCGAGCCGGACCGTGAGGCCACCGAGCAAATCGAAAACCGGATCGTTCGGCATGACGAGATTCCTGGGCTCATCGCCAGCGGAGCGATCCGCGACGCCAAGACGCTCGTCGGGCTCTACGCGTTGCTAAGCCGTTTTCCCGGCTGAGGTTCGGCCGTGGATTCCCCAACTCATCACTAGAGACACGGGCGTTTACCTTCGGGGTGACACGTCCCTGAGAGACGAAGGGCGTGCAGGGGGGAACCGTAGCGAAACCAGACTTTCGCAGCGGCTCGTTGTCTCTGTTGTTGGAGCCCACGCCCATCGCTGGGGCTCTGAGCGTGCCACCCTAAGTCCTATGGGTATCCAACTCGTGATTAGAAGATTCCAGCTCGCGGACCTCCGACAAGCTGCGGCGGACCTCCGGCGCGGCGGTCCAGTAAAAGAGCATCCCGAGCACCGCCATCACCACTTTTACGATCTCATACACCAACGCCACAAGCATGCCTGAGGCGATCGTCGGCTCGGCGGGCACGACGCGGTAGAGCCATTCCATCGCCGCTTCCAACACGCCCAGCCCCGCCGGGGCGATCGGCATTGTCGAGGCGAGATTGGCGATCGGGAAGATCAAGGCGTGATCACCCAGACTTGGTGCCGCAGCTCCATACAAGCTGGTAGCGATCCAAAACGCCGACAACACGAGCAGGCTATGCACCGCCAGGCTCATCAGCAGTGACAGCCCCAAAATGAACGGATGGCGACGAAAAACGCGCAGCGGTCCAGCCATGCGTCTGACCGCTCCACCGACGTACCGCAGTCGTCCGCTCCACACCATCGCTCGATCGATCGGACGGCCACCGAGCACCAGGGCCGACAATGTCACTAAGCCGACCACCGACAGCACTAGCGCCGCATTGCCGATGTTCACCAGATCAGGATTGCTGCTGCCACCCGCGGCCGACATCGCAAACGCGACCAGCAACAACAGCCCCAGCAGCCCGATCCCACGATCGACAATCACCGAGGCGACCGCCTCAAGCCCTTTCCCGGGACTGCGACGTGCTAGGAAAATGGTCTTGAAGATGTCGCCACCGACGCTGCCGGCAGAGACAAAACTGAGCAAAAACCCGATCGCCCCCAGCCGAAACGCTTCGATCACGCCCAAATTGATCCCCTGGCAGCGGACCAGTGCCCACCAGCGGACAAAGCTGACGCACACTGCCGCCAGCGCTGCCGCCAAGGCCGCGACCAACAATGGGTAATTCCGCGGCTGATCCCGCAGCAGCTCCCACTGCTCCGGCTCCACCCGCCACAGCAGCCAGCCGATGATGACCACTGGCAGGACGAACTTCAGCACGCGGACGGTGGTCGATCGAAGCCGTGGCATCATGGAAGAGACGCTCCTGCCTTCCGCACACGCATCAGCCGCCTGCCTGAGCGAGTTCTTCGAGCTCTTCCCAGCGGGTGTAGCTGGTGTGCAGTTGCTCTTCAAGCTTCGCCAAATGAGCCTGCGTTTGGCTGATGCTCACGCTCGAGCCGCGGTAGAAATCGGGCTTGGCCATCTCCTCGTGCAGCTTCGCGATGTCGGCCTCAAGCTCGTGAATCTTGCCGGGCAGATGCTCCAGTTCGTGCTGATCCTTAAAACTCATCCGTTTGGATTTCTGTGCCGTCGGCTTGGACGTTGGCGCAGCAGTGCGTGAAGCAGACGCTGCCGCCCCGCTTGGCTTCTCGGCGCTCTCAGCGGCTTTTCGCCGTGACACGGCCGCGACCCAGTCGTCGTAGCCGCCGACATACTCGTTGACATCGCCGTCTTCGAACACGATTGTGCTGGTGACGACGTTGTTCAGAAACGTCCGGTCGTGGCTGACCAACAGGATCGTCCCGCTGAACTCGACCAGTTGTTCTTCGAGCAGGTCGAGCGTTTCGCTGTCCAGGTCGTTGGTCGGTTCGTCCATCACGATGATGTTGGCCGGCCGCGTCATCAGCCGCGCCAGCAGCACGCGGTTGCGTTCACCGCCGGAGAGGAACTTCACCTGCGTGCGCGCCCGCTCCGGCGTGAACAGGAAGTCCTGCAGGTAACCGATGATATGCTTCGACTTGTCGCCGATCTTGACCGTGTCGTTGCCGTCGCCAACGTTGTCCTGCACCGTCTTCTCAGGATCAAGCGTGTCGCGGAGCTGATCGAAGTAGGCGATTTGCAGGTTGGTGCCCTGTCGCACGCTGCCCGCCTGCGGTTGCAACTGACCCAGCAGCAGCTTCAACAGCGTCGTTTTGCCAGCGCCGTTAGGGCCAACAATGCCGATCTTGTCGCCCCGCATGATCGTGGTCGAGAAGTTTTTGACGATCGCGCGATCGCCGTGCGCGAAGGTGATGTCCTTTGCTTCAGCGACCAGCATCCCGCTCTTCGCGCCTTCTTGAATCTGTAGCTTGGCGGTGCCAATTTTTTCACGCCGCTCTTGGCGCTGGTTGCGCAGTTCCTTCAGCGCTCGCACGCGGCCTTCATTGCGGGTTCGCCGAGCCTTGATTCCTTGGCGGATCCAAGCTTCTTCTTCGGACAGCTTCTTATCGAACAGCGCGTTCTGCTTTTCTTCCGCCGCCAGTTTGTCGGCCTTGCGTTTGCGAAACGTGGCGTAATCACACGACCAGTCGAACAGCTTGCCGAGGTCGATCTCCCAAATCCGCGTCGCCAAGCGTTGCAGGAACGAGCGGTCGTGGGTGACGAAGATCAGCGTGCCGGGCCAGCGCAGCAAGAAATCTTCCAGCCACAGAATGGATTGCAGGTCGAGGTGGTTGGTCGGCTCGTCCAACAGCAGCAAGTCGGGCTCCGCAGCGATCGCCTGCGCCAGCAGCACGCGGCGTTTCATCCCACTGGAAAGCGTCTCAAACGGCACCTCGCCGTCGAGATTCATCTTTGCCAGCGTCTCTTCGACCGCCAGATCAACCTGCCACAACTCCGAGATATCACGGCCTTCGGCGAGGTCACCGCGCACGACGTCAGCGACCGTGCCGGTCACCCCGGTGGGCACATCTTGACGGAGCTGGCGGATTTTGGTGCCCGACTGGATCACGACCGAGCCGCTGTCAGGCGTCACCTGGCCATCGACGATCTTCAGCAGCGTGCTTTTTCCGGCACCATTGCGGCCCAACAGCCCGATCCGCTGACCGGCGTCGATTTTGGCCGAAACGCCATCGAGCAGCAGCGGACCACGGTAACGTATCGAGAGGTCTTCGAGAGTAATCAGCGGCATGAGAAAATCAGTAGAAGCAGGTCGGCGCAAGCGGAGCGGCGACATCGGTTGTTCGGATTGCGGCAGCTCAGCGGAGACGCAAAGTCATATCAGCCGCAACGCGTGAACGTTCGGTTGTCCCATGGTTTGCCGTGCGCGGGAATCGGGTGCTAACGGACTCCGGCAGATGCAACCACTCGACTGACCGCAATCGAGATGCCCCGGAAACAACATCCACTGAGCCATTTACCGCTGGTCGATCGGGATGAACTCGCGTGTCGTCGGGCCGGTGTAGATCTGCCGCGGACGGTTGATGCGGCTGCCGTCGGCGTGCATTTCCTTCCAGTGGGCGATCCAGCCGGGCAGGCGTCCCATCGCAAACAGGACGGTAAACATCTGCACCGGAATGCCGATCGCTCGGTAGATCACGCCCGAGTAGAAATCGACATTGGGGTAAAGCTTGCGTTCGACGAAATAGGGGTCACGCAGCGCTGTTTCTTCGAGCTTCTGAGCAACTTCAAACAACGGATCTTTCAAGCCCCATTTCTTCAGCAGCTTGTCGCACGAAGCCTTGATGATCGTCGCTCGCGGGTCGCGATTCTTATAAACGCGGTGCCCAAAGCCCATCAGGCGGAAGTTGTTCTGTTTGTCTTTCGCCATATCAACGTACTTCTGCACGTTGCCGCCATCACGCGTGATCTGCTCGAGCATGTTCACACAGGCTTCGTTGGCGCCCCCGTGCAGCGGCCCCCACAGGGCTCCGATGCCGGCGGAGATCGATGCGAACAGGTTTGCATTGCTGCTGCCAACCATCCGCACCGTCGACGTGCTGCAGTTCTGCTCGTGGTCGGCGTGCACGATCAATAGCAAATTGAGCGCTTCGACAAAGTCGGGATCGACCTCGGTATCGCCAGCCGGTGTCGAGAACATCATGTGCAGGAAGTTCTCGCAGTAGCTCAGCGAGTTCTTCGGATAGACGAACGGTTGGCCGATCGATTTCTTGTGGCTATAAGCCGCGATCGTCGGCAGCTTGGCGATCAGGCGGTGGGTCGAAATCTCAACCTGATCGGGGTCATCGACCTCCAGTGAGTCTTGGTAAAAGGTCGACAGCGCCCCGACCACGCTGCTGAGGATCCCCATCGGGTGGGCGTCGCGCGGGAAGCCGTTGTAGAACAGCTTCATGTCCTCGTGCAGCATCGTGTGGTTGCGAATGTCTTCGCGAAAACCGTCGGCTTGCTCGCGCGTCGGCAGCTCGCCGTACATCAACAGATAAGCGGTTTCCAGAAAATCGCAGTGCTGAGCAAGCGTCTCGATCGGATAGCCGCGGTAGCGAAGCACCCCTTCTTCACCATCGAGGAACGTGATCGCGCTGCGGGTGCTGCCGGTGTTGACATAGGCTTCGTCAAGCGTAATGGCGCCGGTGGTGCTGCGGAGCGTACTGATGTCGATCCCAACTTCTCCCTCCGACCCGACGACTAAGGGCAATTCAACTTCCTTGCCGTCAAGGACCAACCGAGCTGTTTTCGAGGTCGCCGAGCCTGCTGATGTCATCACGATTTCCGCCGAGAGGGCTACTTCGAGGGGGCTGGTGGGAAGGAGGGCAGCAAGCCGACGCGAGCTTGGCCGACCCCAGGAGTCTAGCGGCTGAAACCGCTATCGACAATCAGCGGTAGGCTCTGTGCCAGTGTCCGCTTCGGGCTCGTCACGAAGCTGCGAATCAAACCCGCGGCTCAGCCCGCTGGCGTCGCGAATGCCGAGCTGCGCCAGCGCGGCCTGCTCCGCGGCGCGCATCTGTTGCCGCTGCTGGGCCGTGGCGTCTTCCAAGCCGCAGATGTGCAGCGTGCCGTGGACGACATACAGCAACAACTCGGTCTGCCAATCCCAGCCGACTTCGCCAGCCCACCGCCGTGCCGTGCAAAGGCTGACCACCAGTTCACCTTCGACTTCCTCTCCGTTGCGGTCGTAGGGAAAACTGATCACATCCGTCGGATAATCGTGCTGCAGGTGCCGCTGATTGATCTCGTGAATCGTGCTGTCGTCGGTCACCAACACGCCGATCTGCCCGCGGCAGTACCCTTGCGACAGCGCAGCGACGTGCACGGCAGCACGAATCGACTCCTGCCAAGGGGCGTCGGCCGCCAACCGAGCCTCTTCCTTTTCGGTGAGACCGGAGTCCTCGTCGGAGAATTCAATCGTGAGCGGGACGTCGATGGAGCAGGATGATGTGAACAAAGAAGCGCCTACGCGGACTGCTGTCCAGGATATTTCACTCGGGCATGGTAGATCGCCGTCAACGTTTTGACCAAGCTTTTCTTGATCTGGTCGAGTTGGCGGAAGGTCATGCCGCACTGGTCGAGTTGGCCATCGGCGACCTTTTTCTGCGCGATTGCGTCGACCAAGTTGGCGATCCGCGCCGAAGTCGGCTCCACCAACGTGCGGCTGGCGCTTTCGACGGTATCGGCCAGCATCAACACCGCCGCTTCGAGCGTCTGCGGCTTGGGGCCAGGATAGCGGAAATCCTTGTCGCTGACCTCTTCCCGGTTCGGGCTGTTCTCGCTCCGCCGCGCCGCCTCGTTATAGAAATACTCGACGAGCGTCGTACCGTGATGCTGCAAAATGAAGTCGATGATCGGTTGTGGCAGGTGATTGCTGCGGGCGAGGTCGGCACCGTCCTTGACGTGCGCGATGATCACCAGCGTGCTCATCGCCGGTTGCAGCGTGTCGTGTTGATTCTTGCCATCGCTCTGGTTCTCGATGAAGTACTCCGGCTTGAACATCTTGCCGATATCGTGGAAGTAGGCCCCGACGCGAACCAAGAGGCCGTTGGCTCCGATTTCGTCGGCAGCCGCTTCGGCAATCGAGGCGACGTTGATCGAGTGGTTGTAGGTCCCCGGCGCACGCTGCGCCAATCGCCGCAGCAGCGGGTGACTCGCATCGCCCAATTCCAACAGGCTCAGGTCGGTCTGAATCCCGAACCCCTTCTCGACCAGCGGCAACAGCCCGGTCATCACCAGCGAACCGATCACGACGCAACCGCCAGCCCAAATCGCTTCGCTGCTGAGCACACCGAACACGGTCCCCAAGCCGGTCGCTGACATCAACGGCAGCGATTCGACCGCGACTTCGCTGACGGCAAACAGTTGGCCGGTCACAATGCCGACGCCGACGACCGTCGCGGCAGTGATCACCCCACTGCCTGTGCCGACGTACAGCAGATAACTACGGCTGCGGATTCTGCCCAACAACAACACGCACGACAGCGCCGCGGCCACGAGCACCACCAGAGTCGCGATGTCCTCGCCGCCGAACAGCGTAATCGCCAAACTGATCGCCGCCATCAGCAGCATCGCCAGTTCGCGGCCATACACCACCGTCGCCGTGATCGCGGCGATCGAGAGCGAAATCAGTTCCGCCCGCCACTGATCGCGCGAGGCCCAATAGCAAATCGCGACCGCCGCCACGATAAAGCCGAGCAACCGTGAGAGTTTTCCCACATCGCTCAACAACTCGCGGTTATCGACAAAAAAGATGTACGCTCCGCCCAACAGAAACAGCGCCGCGATCATCCCCGCGTACGCCGCCAGCCGAGCCAGCCGCGGCGTCCGCCCCATCTGCTCCGTCAGCGCTTCCCACTCGTACCACAACAACTCGATCTGCGCCATTCCCAGCGGTTGCCCGCCCGGGGCCAGCACCGAGATGCCGTTGCGGTAGGTCTTCATCACGTCCTCGACCTGGTCCGCCATCTCCTGCCGAGCCTTGCTCGACAACTCGTCGTCGTACCGCAGCGTCTCTGGCAGCCGGTTTGACAACCAGTGGCTGATCATTTCGGCGACTTTTTGTGCTGACTCGTCTTCAAAGCGCTGGCGAAATTGCTCCTTCAGCCGTTGCTCCAGTTCCGCTCGCGCCTGTGCAATCCGCACGCGCGAGACCTCCACCACTTGCGCTTCATCGGGCATCCCGGCTGGATAGACGCGAATCACCCGCAGATCGCCCTGCTCGGCGGTATGGGTGAGCGATTGCAGCAGGCCGGTTTCCATCGCCGGCAGCAGCGCAATCTGCACCGCAGCGTCGGTTTTCTGCAAATCGGGATCGGTTGCCAACACCGACTTCAGGATCCGAAAGCGGTCCGCCGCCGTGTCGCCTGGAGCTGCGGTTTCACTGCCTGGATACAGATCGGCGAAGACGCGGCGTTCCTCGGCCGTCATTTGGTCAAACGACTCTGCTCCGAGCACCAGGAACAACTGGTCCTTCAATTCCGCGCGTCGCTGCACCAACGGTTGATCGCGATTGACGTAATACACCAGCGCTTCGCGGCGTTTCTGCAGCCGCATCGCTTCGGTCGCCGTCTGATCGACGACCTGGAAATCGACGCGCGAAATCAGATGCCGCGGCGGGTAGTCGCCGATGCGGTATGGAAACGGTGGCTCCCAGGTGCGGCAGACCAGCAACAGGCTCGCGCCGGCCAACAGGGTCAGCGCTATCCGGCTCCAGAACCCGGTTTCGGCGTTTTCGCTCCACCAGTTCAGGAAGCGGCTTTTGGGTAAACCGAGCGACTCAAGTCGCTCTTTACCGGCTCGTTTGTAGGATGACGTACTCATCAAGGCGGATGATCAAACCTCGCCACCAGGCCCCGCGGCCGGGTCACGATCGCGTGGGCAGTCGTCCTGAGACGGTCCCGGCGAGGATTCAACCTTCCTATTGCTCGTAGGCTTCGACGATTTTTTGAACCAGACGATGACGAACAATATCGGACTTCTGCAACTGCATCACCCCGACACCCTGGATTTTGCTCAGCCGATGGATCGCGTCGGCTAACCCGCTGGCCACCCCCTTGGGCAAGTCTAACTGGCTGGTGTCGCCGCTGATCACCATCTTGCTCCGCTGCCCCATCCGGGTCAGAAACATCTTCATCTGCGCCGTGGTGGTGTTTTGCGCCTCGTCAAGGATGATGAACGCGTCGTTGAGCGTCCGCCCGCGCATGTAGGCCAGCGGCACCACTTCGATCACTTCGCGCTCCATCAGGTTCCGCGCTTGATCAAAATCGACCATGTCGTTCAGCGCATCCAACAGCGGCCGCAAGTAAGGATTGAGCTTCGCGCGGAGGTCGCCCGGCAGAAACCCGAGGTTTTCGCCCGCCTCGACCGCTGGCCGCACCAGCACGATCTTGCGGATTTGCTCCGCCTTGAGCGACTCGACCGCAGTGGCGACCGCCAAAAACGTCTTGCCCGTCCCGGCCGGACCGGTGGCGATCGTCAGGTCATGGCTGCGGATCATCTCGATGTACCGCGCTTGACCTTCGGTGCGTGGTTGCACCGTGCGACCGGCTTGCCGAATCTCCACTCCCGCCACCTCTGCCCGCATCGGGGTGCGACGCTGCTCGCCGACGCCTTCCAGCGCCGCCGCTTCTTGAACGTCCAAGGGGCTCAACACACCTTTGCGGCGGCTGAGCTGCTGCAACCGCTCGAGCACTCGAGTCGTTTGCTGAACCGCCTCGGGCTCGCCCGAGATCCGTACTTCTCCTTGGCGGTGAGTGATCGAAACGGGAAAGAGCCTCCGGATTGTGCGGAGGTGTTGATCACGAGCCCCGAACAACGCGAGGATCTCGTCCGGCGAACTGACCGCCAATGTTGCTTCTGTCATTCAGACCCTTTGCGACCGCGTGCCGCGTTGCCACCATGCGTGCTGTGTCGCGCTCTAACCACAGTCGGCGGTTAGTCGCGCGGTGGGCAGCAACTCATCACGACAGCTCGGAGTTGCGGAGTGTTGGTGTTGAAAAGTCACATCGCGCTTCGCTGCGACCAAGTCGCAACTGAACGGATGTTTCCGTGATAACCGGCCAAACAGGGATCGGACAACGAACCATTGGACAACCGATGTCCGCTTCCATTCTATACTCCGCGATGTCCAGTTCCTACTACGATCCGGCTAATCCAGCAGCTAGCAAAACCCAGGCCGGTACGACCGCGGCAATCAGCGAATCGCTCACGTCCCACACGCCCCCGAGCCCCGGCAAGGTTCGGCCACTGTCCTTCGCTCCGGTCTCGCGTTTGACGAGCGACTCCGCCAAATCACCGATCATCCCGGCAACGGCGCAAGCCACACCGAACACCAGCGGTCCCCAAATCGGCGGCCGCTGCGTGACCTCGGCCAGCGCCGGAATCAACCAGTAAAAGCAGCCATAACTGACCACTACCGCCGCGATCACGCCGCCCACAGCCCCTTCCCAAGTTTTGCCGGGACTCAGGTGCGGGATCAACTTGTGCCGCCCCAGTGCCCGACCGCTGAAGTACGCTCCGGCATCGGACGACTTCGTCGCCGCCACCATGCTGATCAGCGCCGCCAATCCCCACGCCCCATCGCCCAGGCTGACGATCGCCACCAGCACCGCCAACGGAATCCCCACGTAACAGGAGACGAACACGCCGGCCAAGGTTCGCTCGATCGCCTCCCCTCGCCGCGCTGCGTCATATCGCGCCATCTCCCGCAGCAGCACGATAAACACCCCGACGACCGCCGCAGCCACGATCCAGCCACTGCGACCCAGCGGACAATCGGCCGGATACGCCTGGCCCACCAACAGCGGCCAAAGCGAAGGCACGTAGGCGGCCAGCGGAATGATCGCCGTGGCCAATAGCGTCGCCCCACGATCGATCGCCCGCCCCGAACCGAGGATCAGCCCGATCACATCCAGCGCCGTGCCGAGCGCAAAGAACATCAGCAACGGCAGCAGCCAAATGCCGACCACGCCCGCCACAGGCCGCTGATGGTCCAACCACAGCAGCAGCACGACGACACCGATCAAGATCGATGCACTCAGTAGTCGATCACGAAGCAACGCGAATCCCTTGCAATCCGATGTCAGTTTTTCTCGTATTTATCCCGAGTAACCCAGCGCACGACTTCGGGAAAAATTTAATCAGCCGGCACGCGTTAGCGTCCGGTTCTCATGAACCTCGGGCCCCTGAAACTCTCACCCCTCCGGGAGAGGATTTTCCAGCCTGCCGCCTCTACCACACAGCTCCCAAACTATCCCCTCCACTCACCGTCGCGACCAGGGGCCTGCTCGGCTCAGATTCTTTAACAAAAACCGCTCGCCCCGCACGACCCGCCTAAAGCCTGGCCGCTGCCCGACCGATAAAACCCCTACGTCGCCTCACGATCGGTTCGATCGTCGCCACACGCTCAGGGTTTTGTCCGATGCCAGCACCATCCCACCAGGTTTCGCCGCCAGCCGGCTCAGCCGCCACTTCTGACGCATGCGTGAAGCGTTTCGGCACCAGCGACCTAGCGCGCGTTGCGCTCGCCGTCGTTGTCCTTTGCGGGGCCGGCATGCTAACCGGCTGCACCATTCCGTCGGACTACGGCGACCTCGACTACCCAACCTACGGCGGTGCCTGGCAGCGCACGCGGCGTGACTCCGGTCGTGTCGGCAGCGTCTTCGATCCCGCCGGCGCCCGCGCAGCGACCCTCGTCCAGCGCGACCAGGAGGACGATCCCGAAAACGTCCGCTCACCGCGTGAAGGCATCCTCTCCACTCCGCAAGCCTTTGGCAGCGGCGGTGCAGCGGAGAATGACGCCGTTCTGCCTTCGCCGTCGGACCGTCTCGATGCCGAACGCCTCCGTTCGCTCGACCTCGACGAGATCAGCATTCAACCCGGCACCCCCGCCCCGCCCGATCTCCACTAGGCTTCAGCCTCCGTTGGAGTCCAGGCTTCAGCCTGCCGCATTGGAGTCCAGCTTCAGCCTGCCTCTTTGAACTCCAAGTTTCAGCCTGCCCCGCCGGAGGCCCAATGGCCAATAGCCGCCGCCGTCTCACAACCGCTCGGCCTGCTCCGGCTGCAGCAGCAACGCCCACTGCTGCGCAAAAACCAACTGTCCATCCAAAAAACTTTTCCGCATCAATCAACCCAACACAGCCGAAATCCTCCGCAAAACTATTCGCCCAGGCCCATTCGGGTTATGAACAACCCTACAGCATTTTGCCCCATTCGAGGTAATCGAATACAGTCCTCTCAGACCTTTTCTATCCCACACGACACGCTGCCGTGTAATCAGTTCTGTGCTTTAACGCGAGGGCCTCGGCCATGCTTGAAGCGTGCTCATTCGGCAATGGAACTGCCACTCGGAAATCTTCTCTCTCGCTGCGGCTCACACTAAGAACCGCTCAGCACCGGCGCCGAACCCAGCGTCGCCGTCACCTCTTGCTCCAACAACTGGAGCCTCGGCAAATGCTGGCTGCCGATATGTCGGCACAGTCCTATCAGATGCCCGGCAATTACCAGATGCCCAGCAGTTACCAGGCTGGGTACGGTTTTGCCCCCACCTCCACTCCGCCGCCCTCGACGCTGCCTTACACCTACGGTCCCGCCAGTTCGACCGCACCGACCGGCATGAGCGCACCGACCAGCATGGGACCTTCACCCTATCCGTACTCGCTCATCGAAGCCACCTCTTCTTCACCTCCTGACGTTTCTTATAGCGAAATCGAATCTGACCTCGCGACTGAAACGTCGGAGTCACAACTCCAATGGTCTGAAAGTGCGTTCCTATTCGAGTACGAAACGCCCGCCTACGTCTCCAACACCTACGACTACGACTACGAGCACAGCACCTACGACTACGAATACAGCACCTACGACTACGAATACAGCACCTACGACTACGAATACAGCACCTACGACTACGAATACAGCACCTACGACTACGAGCACAGCACCTACGACTACGAGCACAGCACCTACGACTACGAATACAGCACCTACGACTACGAGCACAGCACCTACGACTACGAGCACAGCACCTACGACTACGAGGCCAGCACTGACGACACACATGCTGCAGCCTACGACCATTCTTCATTAGCTCACGAAGCGTCTTCGCTCGACGCGGAACCCAGCGAAGCTGCATGGAATGCGGCAAACATGCCCGGCAATAACGAACCCGACTTCATTCCGGCCTCACTGGATGAAGCGAGTTTCTTCAATACAGCCCACGACTTCTGGCTTCCTGAACTGGCGCAGTGGCCCACATCGCCGACAAGCTACCAGCCAACGCTTATCGCATTGCCGAACCTGCCGCCTAACTTGACCATTGAGGAATTCCCACCACCGCTCGTTAGCGTTCAAGCGACACCGTTGGAGGCGAGAACGGCTTATGACGCAGCGGTTGCAACTGCTGAGGCAACTCATAAGCAAACAGTCGCAACTGCCGAAGCGGCACATACGGCGGCCCTAGCCGCTGCCGGAGCCAATCATTCCAACGCGATCACATCGGCCGCGCTCGCCAAACAAGCGGCAATCGATGGGTTCACCCCGCAGTCACTCACTGCGCTCCAGCAGGCCGTGGAGGCAGCTGAGCAGGCCCTGGAGACAGAAATCGAGCGAGTGAAGCAGCAGGCCTCAAACCAGTTGATGACCGCGCAAGTAGCCACGTCCTCCGCTCGAGCCGCGCGTGATCAAGCCGCAGAAAATCGATATCACAACACGTCAGAGGCCGCGCGCAGTGCCTCGGCGAATACGATCTCAGCAATCGAGCATCGCGAAATCGAAGCCCAGGAGCGGCGGTATAACAACGAAATCACACAGGCGGAGCTTAATGCTCTCTCGGCGGCATTGATGGCCGAGCGGCGAGCCGAAGAGCGGCGGCTGGCTGAGGAACTGAGCGGCTATCGCCAAATCTATGATAATGCCCTGATTGAACACGAAGCCACCGAACGGATCGAACATGCAGCCGCACAGCGGCAAGCCGACGTGCAGATTGCCGAAGCGGGACGGGCCCAACAGGCAACATGGGCGCAGGCCCGGTACAACTTGGCTGTAGCGCAAACGGCTAGCCACTACGGCCAACAACGAACCACTGCTGCCGCCAACATCCAATACCAACGCTCCGTCGCAGCCGCAGGCGAAACTTATGCCCATGCCAAGGCCGATGCCGATGCAGCCAAGGCCGTCGCGATTCGAACAGCGACGGCCGCGAGAAGCAAAGCCAACGCGCGGGCTTCGGCAACACTCAGCGCAGAGATCGCTCATGCTGCCGCTTCATCAATCATCACCACCTCTGCGAACGACACTTCCGCCGCAGCGGTGTACCGAGTCGCAGCGGCGCGCGCCGAGCGTAGTCTCCAAGTGCAACAAGCCACTGCGCTACGCGACCAACAACTAGCGGTCATCGATGCGGACCTGGCATTGGAGGTCGCCTTATTGCTGGCCAGCGCCGAACGCAGCAAACAAGACGCCTCCGCCAATCAGGTGCGGGAGCAAAGTTTCGCCGACGCCGCCAGCCGTTTTCGTGCTGCCTACTTCGAACTGCTCCAGCAGCAAGCGGATCAAGCGTCGCGCGACCAAATCGACGCCGGACAAGATCGCGACGCCGCACGGCGCGAGTTCGATGTCGATATGGCTGCAGTTCAACAAACCCGCACGACCCGCGACGCCAATGAACTGAAACCCAGTCGCCAGGCCCACGCGCTCGCTCAAAACAAGCGCGACCATAATCTGATTTCGCAAGAATCCTTCCTCTCCGAAACAGCAGCCCTGGGGCGCCAGGCCCGAGAGTTACGTCTCGCCATTGCTCAGGACACCTTCGGTTCCCCCAGTTCCACTGGCGCCTCCGATTCCTCCGCAGGCTCCTCAGCGGGCACCGAAAGTGGGGCCCGTGAAACGTGGTTGGCGAAGAACAACCGGGCGATCAATGAACTCAATCAACAGCAGCGAGCGCGAGCGGTGGAGTCCACCCGCATCGCCGCCGATCTCTCCGCAGCACATGACCGTGACATAGCGGAATCTCAAGAGACCCACAAAACCTCGATTGCTGGTGCCAGCTTAGCGGCCAACTCGGCAGCTCGCGCCGCACTCCAAACTTGGATCCATCAAGCTACGCGGACGCATGCGGAATATCAGTCCGCACTCGCTGGGGCTGCCGCGGCGCACGCGGTCGCCCTCAGCGGGGCGACGGCCGATTTTTATACTTCCGTAGCACGGAACCGCGCTACGGCAATCGCAGACTTTGCGTCGGCTGGCGATAACCCCTGGGCCGCTCGTGAAGCCGCTGCCGCAGCAGCCGATGCAGCCAGGATCGCCAGTGTTGCTACCGCGTACACCACCATGGCCAACGTTAGCACCAGTGCCTCGGCGACGGCGATCAGCGAAGCGGCGACGGCACATGCGACGCTGATCGCCGAGACCACGCTGGCACAGATCGATGCGTCCGCAGCGGTCCAAGCGGCGATGACCACTGCTACCACGACGATGGCCACCGCTGAGCAAACACGCGACTCAGGCCTGTCGTCCGCCGTCTCGGCTTACGACACCAACAACGCCACCGGACACCAAACCTGGCGAGATATTAAAGATGGTGCCGAGTTCACTCGCGCGGCGGGTTACTTCGGTGCGTTACTGTCATCGATTTACGAATCGCTGTCGGTAAATCCGGTGGTCTCGGCGATTCAGGCCGCACGCCGCACACTCGAGGCCAGCATTGGAACATCCTATGCCAGCACGGTGGTCGGTGCACAACAGGATTACCTCATCACCTTAGCCGGTGAAAACAAAGATCTACACGATGCCATCGCTGCGGCATGGGAAAGCTATGGAATCGCCGCTGCCGATTCCAACAAAGACTTGGAAGTGGCGCGAGCTGAGGCTGAGAAGACCGCCGCATCTGAGATCGCAGCCGCTCAGTCGGCATTCACCATTACACTGGCCGGCACCATCGCAACGCGTGATGACGCCATACTCCGCGCTGATCGCAACTTCACGGTTTCTCTCTCCGATGCCGAACGCACCTATGCAAACGCGATCACGACCGCTGACGTTACGTTTGATGTCGCGATCGCCCAGCGGAAACGCGACACAGTGGTCACTTGGGCCCGATCTCAGCGCGATGCGGCTGGACGCATCCGGCCACAAGCTCAATATTCGATCGCCGTCCATGACGCCGCCTTAGATTGGCAACGCGCCGCCGCGCCAAAGATCCAAGCGTATCGCAATGCCATCGCCAATGAGTCACATCTGCTGACCGTCGCCATCGCCGACGCGAACTTGACAGCGGGCCTTAATCAGGTCGCCGCTGATGAAACATTCACGATCGCCGTGGCTGGCGCTGAGGCAATGCTCAAAGATAATACCGCGCTGGCGCGGCAACAACGATCAGTGACCTTCGCCAACGGCGATGCCACGCTGGCAAGAGCTTCGTCGAACCGATCAAAAACCTTTGCCGACGCGTTCGCCACGGGGCGCCGGCAGTTGCACGAAGGTTATGCCAACGAGTCGGCTAGCAGCGAACTGAGCCTCGTCGCGCACCGCTCACAACTACACACCCAGCAGATCTCACAACAGGTCTACCAGACCCGCCGCAACGAGACCTACACGGCGCTGATGATCGCGCTCGCGGGACTCGATCGAGACTTCGCCATCGAACGAGCCGATGCGGCTCAGCAGTGGGGCCACAGCACGGCTGACGATCACCATCGTAGCGTGACACAGCGAATCGGTGCGGCGGCTGCGGAGCGGCACTCCATTGTTGATGCTCATGCAGAAGCCGGCCTCACAGCCGCTCGGGCCGCTGCGATCCACCGTCTCAAAATGGCTCAACTCGATGCGGCGCTGACGATCGCAGTCGTGGAGGCTGAAACAACATTCGATCATGGTGTAGCCCTCCACTGGGCTACACTCGTGAACGAAATTGGGCAGGCCGACGTCGCTTATGCCGGAGCAGTCGCCACCGCCGAGGTGACCCATCATATTGCGGTCGCCGAAGATGCCGCTCAAAAACTGATCGATCAGTCTGGGTCGCAGCCCAATCAAAGCCAGCAGTTTGCTATTCGGGTTGCCCAGGCACGGACCGATTTCTTCCGCAGCGTCACTACGGACTACATCGCGGCGATTACGGCCGACGCTCGGCAACACGCCGAAGTCAATCGCCGCACCGCCGATGCTGACGCCGAGCTACAAGACGCTCAAGGCGCCGCCACGCTGACGTTTGTTACCACGACCCAGAATGCTTTGGCCAATGGTGCCTTGGAGGTCGCTACCGCATCGGTCGACTATGCCGCCGCGCGATGGAGTGACCTGAGCTCCTGGGTGCGAGCGACGGTCGGCGCGGACAAGACAAAGCAAACAACGATGGCGGAGGTCTATCAAACCGCCGGTCGTGACTACGCCACCGCCGAGGCTGCTGCCTACCGGGCCGCTGCCGAACTCAGTTACACCTTCGCCCAAATGGCCGGAAACAGCGGCCCGACACCCGCAGGCTACCCCAGTTCAGCAAGCACTGGCGATTTCCTCGATACGTACAACCGCGCCTTCGCAACGCTCCACTTCAATATCGCCTCCGCCGCGGCTACCGCCGGTGGCGCCTACGGAGGCGCGATCGCGTCGGCCCAGCAAGCGCAAGCCTCACGTTTGGCAACTGCTGCCGATGCTGCTGTACGTGCTGGTTCCGCGGCTCAGCACCGCCTGGATGTCGCGGGCAACGACGCGCTGCGCGACCTCCGCAACGCCAATGATGATGCCGAACAAGCCCACGGCCGCACCCTCGCCCAAATCAATCGCGATCACGTCGTCGCTAACGCCGCGACCGTCCGCGACACGCTGCTGGCCCAGTACCGAGCTGCCCGCGATCTGTACGCTTCTTTCAGCGGCCTGACCGATGTCAACGTGCGCTATGCGGTCGCCCAGGTCCGCGGGGCTTACGCCTACGCACAGACGCTGCTGCCACATCTCGTCACCACGCAGACGACGATCGCCGACGCCAATCTGAGCTATGCACAGACGGTCATCGACGCCCATCGCGAGCATCGCCAACAACTGACCGATGCGGCTCACGGCTATGGCAGCGGAATTGCCGACGCCCAGCAGACGGACACGGACAATCGCTCTGGACTTTGGGTCACCGCGGTCAATGCCCAGGCCGCCGCGCTGGCCACCGCGAAAACGGCGATCGCCACTGCCGCTGCAACTCTAGGCCGTACCAAGGCGACGCTCCAGCGCGACGCTGCGATTGCAGCCGGCTGGGGTAAAGCTCCCCGCATCGACTATCAGGCGTTAGCGCGGGCCGAGCAGGCTAAGACGACCGCCACGGCCGACGCCCTCGGGGCAAGGGACAACACCGTGCAGACGGCCCGCGACGTCTACTTCCGCGGACTGGCCAGCGCTGGTCGTAATGCGCAGCGCGACGCGGCCGACCGCGATCACACCTTCGCCCTGGCGGCCATCGACTCGCTGGCCGCCCTCCGCGAAGCGGAGATCAACGCCGAGTTCACCGCCGCTGGGATTGAAAACGATGCTCGGCACGACTTCCGCATCGCCGACATCGACGCGGTCATCGTCGGCCTGACGGCAGTCCGCGACGACTTCAACACCGCTGCCACCGCACAGGCCAGGCTACTCGCTGTTACCAGCCGCGACGAGCGTGTCGCGGCGGTCAACGCCGAGCGTGCCGCGGCTCAACAGCGAATTGCAAACACGCAAGGCACGCAAATCGCCAGCGTCAACACGGAGAAAGCTGCTGCGGTGGCTGAGGTCAGCAGCGATCGCCTGCAGCGCCGCGAGGGGGCTCAAAGCCTCTACAGCGATGCAACCTCTCGGCAGACGCTCGCGCAACAAACACTGCCGCACATCGTCAATTCCACCCCCATCGACCTCGGCGCGACCGCCGGACCGGTTCCGTTTATGGTGGAGTCGCTGACACTGGTCGACACCCTGACCACCCGGTTCACTGCCGGCGATAGTGGCGGGCGGATGGTCACCGGGGTCGCCGACGAACTGTATGTCTACACCGGCGTGGCCAGTGCAGTGGACATGGCCAAGTATTTGATCCGCGCTGAGATCAACTACCAGGCCGACCGCATCCGCAGCCTGCCCCATGGCGACGAGTTGGTCCAGTACGCTGGCACCCTCTGGTCGCTCACCCGCCAGCAACTAGCCTTCAATGCCCAGGGTGTCAGGAACTGGGGACAATCGCTCAGCGGCGACCTCGCGAGCTGGGGAGCCGGCGGCGGCTCGTATCAGTACGGTTTTGGAGTGTGGTTAAGCTCGCTGACCGAAGGTGGCGCCAACTTGGTCGCAGGCCTGCTGTTCGACCCGCTGAGCACGGCCGAAGGGGTAGCCGGTGTCGCGGACGCGTACTACCGCGTCGGCGGCACGCTCGCCGTCGTCGGCGCCTTCACCGGCGGCCTGTCCCTCTACGAGTCCGCCACCGGCACCGACTACCTCACCGGCCAGGCGCTCAGCGGCGCCGAGCGTTTCGACCGCGGCATGCTCGGCACCAGCGCCATCCTCACCGGCATCGGCACCTCCGGCCTCCTCCGCAACATCGCCACCCACGGCCTCCGCGCGACTCTCGGCATGGCTGCCGCTGCTCCGAAAAATGTCATAATTGGAGTCGAAATCGAAACTCCGATCAGAACAGTGGTCAACATAGCCACTCGTTCTGTCGATGAAACCAATGCCCCATTTATAGCAAGAGGATGGAATCCACCATACTCAGGAAAGTTTGTTCGTGAATTCACATTAAACAGGGAAGTCGTTTTTGCACGAGTTCACGGCTCCGAAAACAAGGCACGCTCTTGGATGATGCGCATTGAGGATGTGGAGGGACTAACCGCCGCTCAGATCAGAGATAAATTTGCACTTCCCGATCTTCCAGAATTCATTTCCGAAGTCTTCGTACCCGCTGGAACGCGAATCCGTGTCGGAAAGGTTGCAGCACAAAATGGCTGGGGAATTGGAGGGGCATGGCAGTACGAACTGCTAGAACGACTCCCCGAATTTTTATTCAAAAACACGAGGCAGTTGAAATGAAACTCCAAACGAACCATAACACTCTAAACATACACCAGCCTGACGGCTCAAGCAAGACAGTATCTTTCGACTGGCCTGTTTGCCAGGCAATACAACACGGCCAAATCATAATCGTTCGAATTGAGCCGCCCGTAGGCGCATGCGACAACCGAAATGTCTATGGTGTTGCGGCGGATGGTAAGAAGCTGTGGCAGATCGAGCCTATTAAGCACAGCTACGCCGACAGTCCGTACACCGGGCTATCATTAAATAGCGAAGGTGCTGTCTTATCAAACTGGGATGGAACCAATGTGATCGTTGAGCCCGCGACGGGCCAGATCATTCGGCAGTCGCAAGGCAAATAACCTCAACCGGAAGGCAGCAAACATACTGGCGGTCTCTCGGTGAACCTTAAGTCATGCCACGGAGTGACGCCTGATCGAATCTGCGAATCGCAACAATGACCGACGAGCAAATGGGACAAATACTGCGAACGCAAGGCGTTCGCGACGATGCCTACTCCCTGAACGGCCCCCGTGACGAAGCCTACTGCTTCGAAGCGGCGGCCGGCCAATGGAGCGTCTACTACTGCGAGCGCGGACTGAAATCTGGAGCAAGGACTTTCACTAAAAAGTCAGACGCCTACGGCTATCTCCAATCCTTACTCGCTTCCGCCCCAACCGTCCAGTCACATCGTCAATCGACACCACGTACAACTTCGACACCACGCCTCCCTGAGCTTACATCTCGACAACCGTGACAGACCGACTGGACATCGACCCCGAGACCATGGCACAGGCAGTGCTCTACTGGACCGGATATGGCGCTTCGGCTTACCCACTCCGTCAAGATGCTGCAATTACTGAGGCTTATCCGCCTGCCGAAGCGGTTCGGTTGACAACTTTCATCCACGGTCTCGAAGAAGAGTTCTACCGCTCCGACGCGCATGCCACTGCTTCCAGCCTTTCAGGCATGGGAGCAGCGGCATCGACACGGTTCAGGCGAGTCTACCCTGACTTGCCTGAAATCATCGCCGATGCGTTAGCATGGTGCTACACGTTCGACTACAAATGAACACATACCGCCGCAATGCGGCGCGGACTGTGGGCTGCAATTCCTTGCCAGGTTCAGCGATGTACACCGCACCGAATGAACTGACTGAGAAAGCAAGATTCAGCAACTGGGACGAGTATCGAGAAGCTGAGCATAGACTTCACCAGCTCGTTCAGCAGGGAAGGCTCTATGCGTGCGGCCTCGATCCGCTCGAACCGACCGCCTATGTGCAGGTTTTCAAGACACAGGATGGTGTAATTCGGCGACTGGCACTCCCGGACCATGCGTTTCGCGGCTATTTAAAAAGAACATCCCCCGAAGATGAGCGAGCTGTATCTGGCATAACTACCCGGCCCGACTGATTTCCATCAAAACCCCAGGTCGTCGCGGAATCCATCCGCACCGCATCTCCCTGAATCTTCGTCAGGCAGATACCTGCGTTGGGAGGCACCGCAAAACGCATGAGATTCCATTGGCTTAATCTGCAGGGCGTTCGGAGCGACGAGGGGTTCGAAGTCCAGTGCATCCACCGCTTCGCGTTCGAGTATCGGGAGGGAGGGCGAATCGCCACCGTCGAATCCGAAGACGGGATGCTGGGGGGAGTGGAACCCGTGATCATTATTGATCCGACAGCTTTTGATCGCTGGGACGACGGAGCGATCATTCCTGAGGAGGAAAAAGGGAGGTTGCTGGAAAACTTTCGTCTTGCTCTAGAGTTTCAGGGCCTTGGATTAAAAGTTGAGAAGGCATTGTGAGTCGACGATTCACCGGCAGAAACCGCTCCGAGCGAGCCAGCTCGAATCTGTGGCCGATCGCTGCGTCGATCGGAGTTCACTCACAGCACGTTCGACCGGCGGAGCGGTGGTCCACCTACGTCGCCGATCGCTCCGCCGATCGGTGCTCCCTGCAGCCCGTGTACCCAGCAGATCGGTCGACAACTCTGATGTCGACTTTGCAAGAGGATATTATCGCTGTCTCCCGCTGCCATCGGCAGGAAAGCCTGGAACATCTACTTTGGTGACACTGCCATGACCGACAGGCCATACCACAGCCTTGACGATCTTCCCACATGGGTAACCAAAGTGATCCAGCAGATGCGACCGAAGGATGCTGAGGCATGGGTGTTCCGGCCCGTTCCGGCACTAAATAATCGCTCGCTCCTCGATTGGATGAACGCTGGTGAAGACGGACTGGACCGCGTCAGAAAATACCTCGAAGACGTCACCAGTCGCTTCCTCTCCTGATTCGGTGATCGTCATCATACCGTGTAATAAACTCAAAAAAGCCGAACCCGATCACAGGCACTTGTAGCGACAAATCAGCCAAATAACCTCTGCCTGCGGGCCGAGATGACCTTGAGCATTGGCACCACGAGAACACTTTGAACGCAAACACTTCGACCCAAGCGACTCTCCGCAGGATCGCCACCATATTGCATGATCATCAAGAAACTGCATGGACGAGATCCTTTGAACGATTTGCTAACGCTTACGAAGACTCACCAGAGCTAACGAAAGGTCAGATCCGAGCCATTTACGGAGGCATGGCATCATTCAGCGACATCGTGCTTCAACGCCCAAACGGCAGTCCGCTTCAGCCTGAGAATGATGAGTTAGACCACCTGAGGTCACAGCTGTACCGGAGGTGCCAAGCATCATAGCGGCTGCCATTTCGCTGGCTCGCATTCAGCCGCATCACCGATGCGACGGCTGGCCGGTCGGTTCAGCTACAGAAAAACAAACCATACCCCCAAAAACTGCAATCAACCCAAGCCTCTAAGCCCGTGGCCCGGGTCAACCTAAGACCGTCGCTAGCGTCAGGTTCACCCGAAATGCATGCGTCAAGTTATCTCGTTCACGCGATTAATTGCACCGACGTCATACGGAAGGAAAAGCGGACATGACCACGGCAGACTTTAGCCCCACCAATGAACTTGAAAACGAGCTGGTTCAACTGATAAGCGGGCAACGAACCATTATCGAGTTCCTGAAATCGCTCATGAGCGCTGACGTACACGTCCTCAGCACCACCGAAGTGCAGCAAGATGGTACCGGCCTGCGGCCGTTACTCTTTGACCGGGACATGGGAACTCTGCTCGCGTTATTCACCTCGCTCGAACGCACAACCGCATTCTCCCGCAAATTCCCCTATTGCTTGATGTTCACTGGACGTCGGTTTTTCGGCTGGATTCCGCACGGGCTGGGCGTCGTGCTCAACCCAGGTTCGACCGCCGGCTTCGAACTGCCACCCGATGGCGTCCAAAGCATCCGCCGCGATTTTGTGCGGCAGAGAACATGAGGCTCACTAAAAATCAAGCCGCCGGCGCGCCAGCCTGCGGTTCTCACGAGCCATGGCCCGACAGCCGACGGTCGACTTCCCTGAAAGGCTATTCCACCCGTCTGTATCCATCAGTGTCCATCAGCGGTTGTCCTCCGCCAGCCTCACTGCTGTCGATTCGCCCATTCAGACACCGCTAATCTCCGCTGATCAACGCTAACACAACACGCCAGCCGGTCTCGCCTAATTTACCCTCACCGCCCCCCTGCGGCAGCAAATCAACTGTCCAACCTGTGCCGACGAGCCCGGCAAGAACTCCTATAAATTAGCGTTCATCAGTGTCCATCAGCGGTTCTCCCCCACCAGTCTCACTGCCGTCGCTGCAACCATCCATACACCGCTAATCTTGCTCATTGACGCTAAGCAAGACCGCCAGACGGCACATTTCCCATATCACCTCAAGCAGTCGTACGTTCGCCCTAGCCGCGACGCCATCATCCCCGCCTCGATTCACCACCGGCGCAACAGCTTCGGCATATCTACACTGAATGCTAGCTCGCAGCACACCGCCACAATCACAGGCGGAGCCCGCTCGCTGTGCAATCAGTCCAACCGACACGATGACTCCGCAGAGGCTCCCGAACCGGGGAGAGTTCCCTCGCCGCGCGATACATTAGGTGCGAATTGAGCCGCGGTCAGCCTGGTTCTTGCGGTTCCCCTTTTTTCACCCAATCGGCTGTGCCACAAGCACGTCGCGTTGCTTGGAGGTTCTCGTTAGGAGCGCGATGACTCAGTTTTCCATCCGCTGCTCACGGATGAAAAGTGTCGAATGGAAGCAAAAACAACAAAATCCCGATCTGCTAGTAGCCTGAACCGGCGGCAAACCGTAGCATGGCCAAATCCACACGAGGGGAATCGCAGCCCCTCTTTACGAGCGTTCATTATTGAGCTCTGGAGGCAATACCTGACGCGCACGACTGCTCCTAGTGATTGCGTCGGCCTGTGGGCGGCAAATCCGCTTGGGCACACCATGGTCAGCCCCTGCGGTTCCAGCACCATCGCTGGCATTGCCTTCGTCCACGAGCCGATTCCAAAAAGTGATGAACGATTCGTCCGCACCGCCTTCATTTTAAAGCGCGCTCTACCGTCGAACCTCCTAAAGCCAACAGGCACAGCAACATGACGGATCAACCCCACAGCCTGGCATTGCTGGACAAATTTCGCGTGCTGCTCGCTAAGGCTGAGACACTGGAGGAGGTTACCGACCTGCGCAGCAAGGCCGACGCTGTCCGCGTCTGGGCCAAAAGCGCCGCAATGGGGCTCGAAGCCCAAAACCGCGCCGCCGAGTTGAAACTCCGCGCCGAGCGCAAGGCCGGCGAACTGCTCGCCAACCTCAACCTTCGCGGCGGCGACCGGAAATCAAACGGTCACGCTGACCGTTTGAACCTGGCCGACCTAGGCATCAACCAGTCCCAATCCAAACGCTGGCAAAAGGAAGCCAAAGTCCCCGAGACCGAATTCGAGCGCTACGTCAAGCTAGCCAGCCAATTCGGCGAAGAAGTCACCGCCGCCGGCCTCCTGCGGCTCTCACGCAAACCCACCTGCACCAGCCCGTCCAAACGGAAATCCAGCTGTTTGCGAGAAGCCCCCGCAGACTACGCTAAACACCCAGAAAACTCAGCAAGGCAACAACAACAGCAAGAACTTATTCAAGAACTCGCTAACCACCACCAACTGCTCTGCAGTCTGCTCCAGCCAGTCTGCGATGGAGCCATCGAAAACCTGCTCCCAATCCAGCGTCAAGCCCTGCGTCATTATTTAGCCGACACCCGCCACCTACTCGAACAGCTAATTAATGATTAGTGTTGAGTTAGGAGCAGCGTCTCCACCGCTGAATATTGCCGTGTATAACGCTGAAAGTATGCCTGTCGAGCTACACCAACTACATGCATTCGAACGTCCGGTAGCATTTACCAAGTAGCGGAAGTCTGCCGACTGTAGGCCGTTGATCACGGCCGTAAAGGTTCGCCCCTGATTGTTGGTCCATCCGGGATTACTAGGGTTAGAGAATAAGGCAACCGCAGTAGAAATAGATCGCTGTTTTGAAGTCTTCTCGGTTGCGGTAGCCGCCAACACGACGCTTGATCGACATGATCTTGCTGTTGATTCCTTCGGCTACAGCATTCGTAATCCTGTGAGCACAGTAGCTGACCACGTTGGCAAGACGCTACTTGATCGTCTTGGCCACTTTTCTATGTGGCGATAGCTCCGCGTGGATGACTCGGCTGTACCACTCCTTGAAGTATGTGGTCGCGGCCGACTCACTGTCATGATGCCAAAGGTCTCGGAGCATCTCCTTGTGGGCTCAGGCCTTACCCGTCTCGAGTTCCTGCTTGTAGACGGCGTCCAATCGGTCCTTCTGGCGTTGGCTGAGATTCTCGTGGCCGCTGAGCAAGAGATAGCGAGTGCTGAGAGACGATCATTCCCCTGCTTCTTGAGCTCTCGGCGTTCGCCTCGACGCACCTTGTCCGCGGCCTCGCTCGCCAACTTCATGAGACGAAAGCGATTGTGCACGATCTTGGATTCGGCCAGCGGAATATTTGCCTCGGCGCTTTTGACATACGCGGCACTCACGTCCATTGAAATCGCTTCGATGGGGCCACGCTGAGCCTCAGAAAGCCGCGAAAAGCACGCATTTCCGCCCTCTGTGTCGTTGCTATCGGAGATCGCATGGACCGTGCTGGTGTCAAGGTCGTAGATTAACGTGATGTAGTTCTGGCCTTTCCGGAAAGCTTTCTCGTCGATTCCGATACGAGGCATGGCTTGATCTGTCTTGCGTGCCTTTCCGCGAGCGACCGCCTTGCGGGGGATGACCATGTCTCGTCCCAACTGGTCTGCAGAATGCCCTGGGCACCCTTGACCGTCTGGGTCGCTAGAAGCACGTCGATAGCAAGCCGCTCAAAGAACAGCGTGAAGCGACTTCCTTTCTCTGCCCAGGGGAGCTGAACCTGTTTGACTCCATGCATAGGACAGTTGACGCGGGATGGAGATGCGTGCAGGATCGTTTTGAAGTACATCGTGTCCAGGTGCCGCCAACGGCGCTCGGGCGTGTGGTCATAACGCCAGTTCCTTGCCGCACTCAGGGAAGCAGAATCTCGTGGCGTCTGGGTGTGCGACGTGGATATCGACTTGCCCAGCGGCAGTATCGAGTTTCACGTCAACCACTTTCCAAGGCGACTTCAGTCCGAGGATCTGCTGGTGAAAATTGGCTTCGTGCGAGGTGGTTCTCCTTTGCGGAGAATTATAGCGAATCCACATCAAACCCGGATGGACCAACGATCAGGAGTCGCGCAACGTCAATGGAGCGAGGCTCATCTATGATGTAGACGTCGAACTGCAAAATAAAATCAGCTGAGGACGCCCTGGAATTGTGGAATGCTCAAAAAACCTTGCAATTTACTGCTCAGGTCTTAAAATCTAGTTGCCTAGTGTCAGTAGGCACTTCAAAAGGGGCCACTTATCGGCGCTTCAAAAAGGACCAGCGAACGCTTGTATAGGTAAGAAGTGGTTAGTGGCCCGTTTTGAGCTTACTGCTCACCGGTTTCATCGGCTGGCGACCCGAGCGGCGCTTTGGCCCCTTTTGAAGCGCCGATAAGTGGCCCCTTTTGACTGCCAACTGACACCTAGCATGTAAAGCAAACCTAACAAAAAGAAACACCCTCGAGCGGCGCACAAAAGCTCCTGCAGAGGCGTCGGGGCAAACGACCGATGAGTTCAAATAGGAGGCTAACAACCCTAGTTCTGGAATAAACAAGAAACGCGCCCCTCGTGCTGGGGTATCTGGCGGCTCAAAATTCGACACATGTTTAAATTCTAAAGTTTCCGCAGTTCTGATGAAGTTAGGGCGAATACAATGATGAAGTATACAGTTGTTTTTTTGCTATTAATCGGAGGCTTGCTCGGGCTCGCTGCCCCAGTCGTCATGTCCGGCCATGCCAGTGGCGTCTCGCCAGACAAAGGGGCGAGGAAAGTCCAAGAAGATTCCGACTGCGAATGCTCGACCAGCACACCAGAGGGAGTAGTGGACGAGGGGGAGACGGAAGTTTCAGCCGGGCCTCCCATTCATTACAGAATCGTCATTTCAAATGAAGGCCACTCTGTGGAAAAAGTGCCTGAAGCAGAAGTGGTGAACGAAGGCGAGACCGCAGTCTCAGCACAGGTGATGGAGGCGTCATCTGGAACGGTAGAGCTAACTCCCGAATGCACCACTGACGGAACAAGCTGGTCGGGAGCACGCCGCTCGTGCACGTCTGCGTGGAGTGTCGTCACCGCTCCGCCAAACTATGTGTTCAATGAACGCTCGCTGTCCAAGTCACTTAGGCACGAAAATGGATCACCTAGGGTAGATCACGAGTGGCACGATTATGTGGAAGTCATCCCAGGGACGGGAATTAAGGCCCCACGCACATTAAAAGCGAGATCGCATGCGAGAAGCCCAGGCTGCCGTGGCTGTCGAGGCTGGGCAAAGGCCCTAGTGACTGCGACGTATGTGCAGTACCGGCAGTAGCGGGCGATCTCGATCGCACAGCTCCGCAGTTTTGTGCGAGCCACCTACCTGGATCAATAAGATACAAGTTCGCATCCTAGCAAGGTTTAGGCCGCAGCATCATTCCGCGGGGCCGCATGCAAACATGCTTTTGCTTTATGCGGTACAGTCGCAATAAACTGCGGCCTCGCGCCCATAGCGAGACGAAGTGTCGACTCGCGTCCTGCAGGAATATTTCGGGCTGTACGAGTGGCGTTAAGCTGTGTGGAACATAGGCAATAGGCAGCCTGTGCATTTCTCGCAAAAGACTGTTTGCATGCGAAAACTGGCTGCTGCGGTAAAACAGCTGTTGCGACGTCGAGCAGCCAGTGTTTGGGCAGACATGATATTATTGCTAAGCCGTTAATTTTCTTGGGATTGACCAATGTGCAGAATGTTTGTTTCTACGAGCAAAAATTTTTTTTCGGTGGCTTCTGTTATCGCATTGCCCGCCTTGCTGGCTCTATCGCCGCCGGCGCACGCTCAACCAGCACCTGCTCGCATAGCAGAGATCCTCATTCCCGAAGTCGCAGAGGAGGTTCCATCAGACAATGCGAAAGGCGCAATTCTTGATGTTTACCAGGAGTCGGTGAATCGGCATGAGTGGAAGGGGCCGAGATCTACGCAAGTGCTATCTGTTCAGTCGTTTGTGGTTCCCGAAGGAACTGCGGTTCAGGTGGTGTTTGGTGAAACGTCATTGGGAGAAGACGGCAGCATTCTCATAAGCTCGGTTTCGTCTGCTAAAGAAAATGGAAGAATGCAAAACCAATTGATGACACAGAGAGACCTTGAAAACTACGGCGGTGCGACTGCCTATTTTCCATCCGGAAAAATTATTATCGCCCTGCTTAGCGGCGGCGGCGGCCCGCCGAAAGCGAAGGTGCAGAGCCTGCGAGTGCTCCAAAGCGGGGACGATAACCAGCAACATGCTAATATCCGTGCTTTTCGACTTCCCGCTCCTCAGTCCAAAGAGGCGTTCCGATCCGCGCCCGAAGAGGCGGCACCTACAGGCGAAGCATTGACAGCTCAACCTGAGACGATGTGTGGTCCAGACAACAGAATTGCTAGCAGTGATCAACGCATTGGACGCTTAATGCCGATTGGATGCACAGGATGGCTGGTTGGATCGTCAGGTGACCTCGCGTTGACTGCAGGCCACTGCGACGATGTGCGAATGCAGATCATCGAATTTCAGGTTCCGGCATCTCTGCCGGATGGACGCACGCTTCCCGCTGATGTTGAAGATCAATATCCGATCCTTCGTCAGACGATAGTATCACGAAACGATGGGGTAGGCCGAGACTGGGCGATATTTCGCATTGGCCCGAACAGCAATACTGGGCTGACGCCTGGCAATAGGCAGGGAAGTGGATTTATGCTTTCACGGAAACAGCGGCCCACGAAAGTGCGCGTCACGGGATTCGGCGTAGACGATGCCCCCCAAGGAACAGATCACCTTAATTTGTTTCGAAACGTGCAAAATCAAACTCAGCAGTCCGAAAATGGGCTTGATGATGCTCAAGCTGTATTTCACGATGACGGTGAGAACGACTCGTTTCGATATAAGGTCGATACGCGTGGCGGAAACTCTGGTAGTCCAGTCATTAATGAAGAACCAGGAGGTGGCGGCACAGCAATAGCAATACATACTCACGGAGGATGTGAATCGGCGATTCAAGGAAATCAGGGGACGGCTTTGAGCAATCCTGACTTCATAAGTGCACTTCTAAACTTCGTGCCCCTCGCCTCTGACGTCTTTGTAGACTGACGAAGGATGCATGTCCATTGCGAAGCGTGTATAGAATGCCCTTTTTGCGAATCCGCCAAGATTGTGTTTTTCCGGAGGTGACAAGAATGGCAGGGTTTTTGAAGTGTGATAGCAGCTAATGCTCTATTACAGCAAAACCTTGAGCTGGCAAGGCCAGTGAAGTGGACTCCGATTTAGGGCCACGGGCGGTGCTTCTTTAGATGGTTCTTCGGGGATTTTAGTGGGCAAGTTTGGGCGTCAGATCAAGCTTGCCACAGTAAAACAGGATTCGCGTGCGGTAGTTTTCAAAGTTGCGGAATCCTCTGGCGGCGGATTTGATCGACTGGATCCGGCTGTTGAATCCTTCGCTGGTCGCGTTGGTCACACGGTGATCAAAGTAGTTCAGAAGTCCATCCAGATGGCTCCGAAGCATCTTGGCCACCTTCTTGATCGGCGGAAGCTGGCTGCGGATCGCCCAACCATACCAGCGAGCAAAAAACCGCTGCCCCCAACTGCGACTCCTGTACGTCCAGAAGTGTCGGAAGTTTTCTTTAATCGCCCACGCACGGCCCGTCTTCAGGTCCGCCCTTTGAATCGTTAGCACCTCGTAGTAGCTGTATTCATCAAGGTGCTCCTGGTTGTAAAGAAACAGTTGACGGAGCCCTGTCAGTGGACTTTCACCAGCTTTCTTCAACTCTCGATGTTCCGCCCGCCTGACCTTGTCGACCGCCTCGCCGAGGTACTTGGCGATGTGGAACTTGTCAAGCACGATCTTCGCCCGCGGAACATGCCCAGCCGCGCTGGTCATGAACGCCTGCCACATGTCCATGGAAACCGATTGGATTCGCTGAAGCTGCTGCTTTGTCAGCGTTTTCCAGAGTTGATTGCAGGCGGCGATTGTCCGATCCCGAACCACCTCCAGCACTCGGCTCTGGTCAATGTCGGTCAAAACCGAGACATAATCATGCCCCTTGCCGAAGCTCTTTTCGTCGACGCCGACATGCTGAACATCATCGGTTTGCCGGCGCTCAAGACCTCGCTCGACAGCGGCAGCCATGATGGCATGGACTGCGTCCCAGGAGAGCCCCAGCAAGCTAGCGGCTCGGCTGACATTCGATGCCGCCTGAAGCACGCGGATCGCGAACGCCTCGAACATCAGTGTAAAGCGGGAGTGCTTCCCGGCCCGCGGAACTGCAATCGTTTTGACTCCGCAGCGGGCACATTGGCTGCGGGGAACGGCGGCTCGGATTTCAGTGGCGAATTGCATCGTATCGAGGTGTCGCCATGTTCGCTTGGGAGCAGTGTCGGCGCGAGCGCAAGGCTGCGAACACTCGGGGCAGCAGAGTTTGCCACCGACGTGTTCCAGCTCGATGACGACGCGATTAGCAGGCAGATCGAGGTTCACGTCGACGACCTTCCAGTCATCGCCGAGCCCGAGAAGTTGTCGGTAGTGTGTGTTGAGATCGTTCATCCCGACAAAATACAGAATCAGCCCGCCTCACGCGATCAGCCACTAAAATCCCCGAAGAACCCAGCTTCGAAGAAATGGAAGCGACTACGGAGCCGCGAGAAGATCGTACCGGCAATCGAAGGACCTTCCTTCATAGACCGTGTCATGCAGGAAAAAATCGCCGCCTAATTCAACTTCTCAGAACACGACATTTGACAAGTGCTCGCCGCTCCGCTTACCGAGCACCATCGCGAGCCTCCAAATCAGGTCGGCTCAGGATAGCGCGAAAGTCAACAGGCTGCTAGACTTCAATTCTTCGCGATGCCACCAGTATTTCGTCTGCGAACCCACGCACTTCATAAACAGAAAATCCGCGACTTGGAAGCGTTAGATCCATCTCCCCGTCTGTGACGTCAACTGATCCTTCCGGCCTTCCATCTCCATACACGTCCAACCTATCTAAACCCAATGTCTCCACGCCGAACACAAGCTCCGTCGCAGTTCGCGAATCAATGGACAATTTCAACCGTCGCTTTGGAAGCTCGTTCAGTAGTTGCGCAGCACGACTTATGAGATCCACATTCTTTGACAGGATGTCATTTCGTGTGAATCGATAGAGATGATTTGGTGTCACTCCCAAATCCTCCACTGGCGTACCCGAGCGCGCCCCTACCCTTAGCGTTCTACGAATCGCTACTCGCAAACCCGCGTTCCCCGGGAGCGGTCGATATGGAGAGTCGGGGTCTGCAGTCGGATCACTAAAGAGATAGCGAAGGAGACTGTGAGTAAATACATTTGCCCCGCCGGCGCCAGTATTGCTATGGACCCCCATGATCGGCCCAACTTCATGGTCTTGGAAGCCGGCCGCAAATATATCGGTTGTGCTAAAGCACAGTCCATCCGTGATCAGCAAGACCGGGCCATGGTAGATTTGGCCAATCGCATTGGCATTGGAAGGGAGCGTAATGGGCACGCCGTTCGAATAGATCGCTCCGGTTCTCAGAGCGTCTCGTATGGACTCCAAATAGGGCTTCAAATCAAAGTCTTCCCAACCGGGGATTGTCGATGGAGCGTGGCGTTCGCATAGGCGAAGGTTGACCGAGGAATTGATGAATTGCGTGGGTTCTGGTTCGATCGCGCGGGGTGTAAACAGTTGAAGCATCCGCTCGCCCGATTCGATGTAGCCTCCGCCGTTGCCTCGGACATCGATTATTAGCCCTTGCTCGGGCAGTTGCTTGATGAGTCTAATGGCTTCCGGGATGAAAATGTCGGGCTCAACACCAAATGTTCGAATGCGTAGATAGCCGAATACTCCGCTTGCAGTCGTCACCGCCCTTGCTTGAAAGACATCCGGAAGGGAGGTGTTCAGATTGTTATCGCCGACTTGGGCCGTGGCTGTTTCGCCCGACGCTATGCGATGCTCAGCTTCAACGACCTCAGGGGCAAATAAGACTCTCTTTGCGTCTGCTGCTGCCCTCGACTCGATATCGTACGCCAGTTTTGCGTCATCTGCACTTGTCGGAACCGGTGAGTCTTCAGTCGGAGAGGTCTGACGGAATACGAGCCAATCAACCCTAATCTCGTGTTGCGATCCGTCTAATGCGAGATACTTAATTACTACCCAGTCTTCGTCGGGAGGTAGGTTGACGATTAGCGGACGAACCGTCAGTGTGTCCACACCTCGTGCATGTCGCGCTTCCAGGTTGCTGCCTGCGTAGCGATTGCCGTTGATTTCGACCGCTCGCTCAATCGGGATTCCGTTCCAGCTGAGCACCTCAACTCCTTTCTCGAATGGCGGCGAACTGAAGGCATTCGTCACGTGCGAAACTAAATACCGTCGCTGTCCACCTTCGAAAAACGGCTCGATTAAGAATGGCAAGAACGCTGTCGTCGCGTTGTAGGGTGACGGCAAAATATAGTTCGTGTGGAGGTCCCGTACCGACATGAAAATTTCGATCATCGATCGATGGAAGTCGCTAGCCGCGGGAAGATCGGGGTCGGTGAAATTCTGTGTAGCACTTTGTATCAGCTTTAGCTGTTGTACCGGATCAACTGCATGCATGGCTTTCTTAAGCGGCAGGTTGACATAGTTGCCTTCTATTAGGACCAAGGCCTGCTCGATCAGCCGTAGGCGGTCCTGCCGGGAGAACGCAAGCGATGTTTGCCGAAAGTTCGAAAGCTCGATAGTCGCCGCGAGTTGCTGACTGACGGCCGCATGAGCATCGCGTAGGAAACTCGCTGCTCCACGTAGATTGTTTTGCTTTGCCTTCGTTCGCTTTGAAGTTGTGAGACTGCCCGTCAGCGTTGATTTGCGGACCATGATCACCTCATTATTGTTTCAAAAAGTGGTTCAAGTGCTGTACTCTGACCTGTCCTGGTATGTATTCAATTCACTTGGCGGGAAGAGGAATATGCAGGAATACGATATCGGCTACCCAGCACGCTGCTCGACCTGACCGGTGCTCTGGGTGTCATCGATCAAGAAGGTGTAATCTTCAATAAACCGGATTTCCGGCGCTGACAGGGAGCCGCGGTTGTTTGTTGAATGACGGGCGGGTGAGCCGCGTCGATTGCAGGCATCTCAGCGTTACCATCCATGGTTAGCTCGGCAGCGACGATCTCTCGCTTGGTACGTGCAACAAATGGTCAAGCAGTACAGACAATGAGCGGCTATAACTTACGCCGCCAGTGCTTCGTACTGGCTACATTGCCGATTATGAATCAACGTGAGCAGTCTGCTACGGAACCAAATGGGAGGAGAAGTACCTGTCGTTGCAAAGGAACAGCTTTCACTCATGAATCGCTCGCCCCTGCGCCCAACGCTTGAATTACTCAGCCAGAGCGAGCACCGCGAATGCCGGTGAGGCATTTAGCCGCCCCTGTTCTTAGGGAGGCATGATGGACCGAACATCGTAATCCGATCGCAAATCCACCGCATTGGGAAGCTGGTCGCAGCACGCCGGTTTTAGCCTCTGCAACAAATGCAAAAGTTTCGGGTGACGCTGGTCGTAATCTCGTGCGTCGCGCGGATCGGGGATCCAGCTCGATCCGGGAGGAGTGCGTTCAAACATTGCAGCGCAGCCGGCGGAGGCCTGAAACAACAGCGACGGTATGTGTTCCTTGCCGTTGATCAATCGCGCCGAAGCCGAATTGGCTACGGATAAAGTGCGGAATGAAATATACACTGCTGGCGTTGCCGCGCGGCTGGATGCTGTCCTCAGCCGGTCAAGTTCTGGATATATGTTCGACAGTTTCCCAGATGACACCTTCGCCGGTTCCATCGCCACGAAAGTGGAGGAGTGGGTTTTTCTGCTTGCGGTTGAGGCACTTGATGGTGTCGCTTAGCCGGCGTTTTGAATCCTGGTCTGGCTGGGGTGGTAGCGGATCGTCGATGCGGACGGGCCAGTCTTCTTCTTGGAATGCAGCTAAAATCGTCTCTTGGTTCATTGCCGGCCACTTGAACTGCTTGACCAGTACGCTGCCGAGCCGCAGTTCATGGCGGTCGGGTTCCCAGCGCGGACGCGACGGGGCATCGACCAACCCGTTCCGGGAGGCTTCCGCTGGCTGCTCCTCATCCTGCGTGGTAGGGCTTGGAGCGGCGACGCGTCGCGGGGCGGGCTCGTGAGCGAGGATGGAGCGGGCGTAGTCGCAGCCCCGGTCGGTGAGGATGAAGCAGTCGTGGGCGGTGAAGACGAGCGGATGTGTTGTTTGGAACTGGCGGTTGTGATCGCCGATGCGTGTGACTTCACAGGCGTGTTGAACCAATTCCTCGCACACGAGCCAACGAAGGTCGCTTTCGGTCAGACCCGAGAAACGCAGTTCGTGAACAGTGACTGCGAAGTCCCAGACGTCGCGGCCGACTTGCAGTGAATAATGGTGGGCAGCTAACAGCTCCCGCAGCGCCCCACGCGGCGGAGTGCAGTGCGAGTCCAGGACTTCTTGTGGGAAATGAACCGTTCGTGGGTTTGCCGCGTGGTGCGGGTGCCCGTTGCTGATCATGCTGCCCCTCCCCGAGAGTCGCCAATAGACGAGAAAAAATGTGAAGCGCGCCTGTCCGGCGGGCCTGTCCTGACCACCCATCAGAACCGATCCTAGCGAATCGACGGCGGCAAGCAAGCAGATTGCGGCCCCTTCTTCAAGAACGGGGTTGGCAGCAAGCGGTAGGGAATTCCACTCCATCGGACAGGCAGCATCGGATCGTCGGGCACAATGTTGATCTGGGGTGTCAAGCCCTGCACCTTTTTGGTCGGCTCGGCGAACGCTGCACAGATCTCGTGGGCTGAGGGTGTGGGTTGACTGATGCGGACGCTGTTACTGAGTGGGTGAAATGGCTACTGCTTGTACGTTGGGATTTGACCAGGGGACGTTGGTGCTGGGTGGAGTGGTGGCAGGGGTGGTGGAGAAGTTGTTTCCGCAGGGGCTGTGGGTGTTGGATCGGCGAGTGGGGGCGTTTCGGTGTGATGCGGTGGAGTATGCGAGCGTGCGCGAGACGCTGCGGCGGAAACTGGCGGGACGGGTGGTCGATTCGGTGCCTCGCTGGGTTGGGGTGGAGTATGGGCGAGGTGGCGGTGGAGGGATGAGCGCGGGGCCGGTGCTGCGGGCGGATCAGTTGGCGGCGGCGGCTGCGTGGCTGGAAACGCGGCGGGGCTGCGTGATCATGCCGACGGGGACGGGCAAGACGGAGGTGGCGCTGCACCTGATCGCGCAGTGCTCGCAAAGCACTCTCATTGTCGCTCCGGTGCGGGATCTGATGTACCAGTGGCACCGCCGGCTGCTGGATCGCTTTGGGATCGATGCCGGGATCCTGGGCGATGGGATCTACCGCGTCAGCCCGCTGTGCGTGACGACGTATGACAGCGCCCAAAACCACATGCCCCGGATCGGCGACGCGTTCGCGCTGATCGTGTTCGACGAGTGCCACCACTTGCCCGGTGAGCTGCGGCAGGATGCGGCGCGGATGTGCGCGGCGCCGTATCGACTGGGGCTGACCGCGACGCCGGAACGGAGCGATGGTCGGCACGCGCTGCTCGATCGATTGATCGGGCCGATCGTCTATCGTCAGTCGCTGGCCCAGGCCCGCGGGCAGACGCTGGCGCAGTACGAGGTGCAGCGGATCGCGGTGCACCTTTCGCAGCGCGAACGTGCTCGCTACGACGAGCTGTCGCAGCAGATCCGGACATACATGTATGAGCGGCGGCAAGTGGACCCGACGTACACCTGGCAGCAACTCTGCAGCGACAGCGGCCGTGATCCGGCGGCCCGCCGCATCCTGCGGGCGTTCCATGCCAAGGAAGCGATCGAGGACCGGGCTGAAGAGAAACTGCGGGTGCTTGAAGACCTGTTTCGGCTGCATGTCGGCGAGCCGTGTCTGATCTTTACCGGGACCAACGCGATGGCCCGAGACGTGTCGCGGCGGTTCCTGATCCCCTGTCTGCTCAGCCACTGCGGCAAACGCGAACGGCTCGATGTGCTGCAGGGACTGGAACAGGGACGTTATCCTGCGATCGTCGCCAATCGCGTGCTGGATGAAGGGGTTGATCTGCCGGACGTCAAGGTCGCGATCGTGGTCGGCGGTAGCAGCAGTCCGCGACAGGCAACTCAGCGGCTCGGCCGCATCCTCCGCCGCAGCCGCTATGGCCGTGGTACGCTGTACGAAATCGTCACCCGCGAAACCCGCGACGTGGCCCGTTCACGCCGTCGCCGCGCCAGCGACGCTTTTTCCACCGACAATAAGTGAATCACAGGGTTCGACCGCCGAGAACCAGCTTCTTCTTAATGGTAACGATGCTTTTACTACGGACAATAAGTGAATCACTGAGCGTCAGACGCGTCCGGTGGCGTGTGCAATGGTCGAGGCCATGCTTTTTCCACGGACAATAAGTGAATCACAGGGGCCGACCACCGGGAACCCGCTTCTTCTTAATGGTAGCGATGCCTTTTCCACGGACAATAAGTAAATCACAGGGTTCGACCGCCGGGAACTAGCTTCTTCTTGATGGTAGCGATGCTTACCAGCGATCACGCCATTCTTGAGTTCGATGACGCCTCGGGCCTGGTCCGCCCCGATCGGCTCTCGCGCAAGCAGCACGGCCACTATTTGAAATTTGCCCAGCGGATGCTGCAGGTCTATCAGCGCGGCAGCGGGCGTACGCGGCGAGAGCTGCACCATGAGGTCGAAAACGTCTGCGCGGCGCTCGAGGATTGCCCGAGCCGGCGGATCGCCGCGTTCTGCAAATTGCTCGATGAAGTCTCGGTGTACGACACCGATAAACGCGGCGCGGCAGCGAAATTGCGGCAGCAGGTGTTTTCGCTCGCCGCGCCGCTGCACCCGCTGGTCACCAGTCCGGAAGGGATTTTTTCGCGGTCCGAAGCGGCGGTGAAACAGTTGATCGCCGAGCAACTGGGGATGACCTGGGAGGAGATCGATAGTCGCTTGTTCGCCGACGTGATCGAGTTCCAGCGGCTCAAACAGTTCACGGGTTATCCTGATGCGGCGGGGCTATTGGCCCGTTACAACGTCGCGCAAACGCAAGCCGCGCTGTACCGCGCTGAGTCACTGCACGTCTGGTCCTCGACGGATCACAAGGCGATTCTGCGGTATGCGAAGCTCGCTCGGCTGATGCACTCGATCATGCGTCAAACCGATGGAACGTATCTGTTTCGCTTCGATGGGCCGGCGTCGGTTTTGCGGCGGTCGACACGGTATGGGATCGCGATGGCCAGATTGTTGCCGGGCCTGCTCTCCTGTCGCGGCTGGCGGGCGGTGGCGAAGGTGCGTGACCGCCGCGGGCGCCGCTATCGGCTGGAACTCAGCAGCGAAGATGGGCTGAGTTCGCCGGTCGCCGCGCCAGCGGATTTTGACAGCGACTGGGAGGCGGAGTTTTATAGTGCCTGGGGCGAGGCGCCGCGCGCGGGTTGGAGGCTAGAGCGAGAGATGGAGTTGCTGCACCAGGGACAGTGCGTGTTTACACCTGATTTCTCGCTGGTGCATGAAGGTGGGCAGCGCGTGTTGTTGGAGATCATTGGGTATTGGACTCCGGAGTATCTGTTGGCGAAGGCGCAGACCGTCGCCAAGTTTTCGCAGCCGGCGGTTCCACCATCCGATCGGCGGAGCGATCGGCTACCGAAGTTTTCGCAGATGGCGTTCGCACAATCCGATCGGCGGAGCGATCGGCTACCGACCGATCGGCTACCGAAGTTTTCGCAGTGTCCGATTCTGTTGGCGATCCCTCAGCAGGTGCAGTTTGAGGTGCCGCAGGGGTTGGCTCCGCCGATCGTGTTTAAGAAGAATTTAAAGCCGGAGGATGTGCTGCAGCGGCTTGGGGAGGGGTTGGGAGATTTTGTTCGGTGTCATTCTCGATCCCGCAGGGATACAAGCGATTAGCCGGCGGCCGAGCGCAGCGAACACCGCCGGTATACCTCTGAGCTGCGACCCCTGCAGGGTCGATGGGGCTTTCTTTGACACGTTCCCCGGGTGCGGTGCGCGACCCGGGGCTAATGGCTTGAATGCCTGCGGCATAAGGACCGGCTATGTTGCAGCCGCGCCGCAGTACACTTGCAACGTCCAAGTTTTGCGGTGTGCGTAACACCAGGTGCTAACGCACAGCGGCTGATGAGGCTAGTGGCACACCGGTTGCTCCCTCTAGTTGCCGTTTGTCGTCCTTAAAATATGAGGTGAGCAAGATGACTCAGCAACCGAACGATCAACACCTGAAAAAGCCGGGGCCAGGCACGAAACCTGCGGCCAGCGATCCGCTGGAACATCCACCAGCGGATGCTGCAGAAGCGTTTGCCAGCGGTGCAGTGACCAGCCCGGAGGCGATTGATGAGGTCGACGAAGCGATTGATGAGTCGTTTCCCGCCAGCGATCCGCCGAGCTACACGGGAGGCTCAGCTACTCCGTCGGCTCCAAAGAAGAAAGAGTGACTGAAGCTTCTAGTGGTCTACGTTGAAAACCAGGTATCGAAGATGACTCAACAACCGAGCGATCCACAGCGGCCGGTAACCGTTCCAGACGCACAGTCGGCCTGCGAACCGACCAAAAGCCCGCCGACCGATGCAGCTCAAACGCTTGCCAGTGGCGCGGTGACGGATCCCGAACCGATCGATGAGGTCGACCAGGCGATCTTTGAATCGTTTCCGGCCAGCGATCCACCGAGCTTCACGGGGGCTTCCGCGACTCCGTCGATTCCGCGCAAGCCGAAGTAGATGTGCGGCGATTTGATGCTCAGACCATTCAAGTCTGTTGGCCGCGACCCCGTCGGGGTCGATTGATCATTTCTCCATTCACCTTCTTCCGGCGGTGTTCGCTGCGCTCGGCCGCCGGCTAATCGCTTGCATCCCTTCGGGATGGAGAATTACAAAGGCTGCATGATCCGAGGTGTTTCCTCTCAATCTTGCTTCGGCACGGCCACGGTGCGGAAGTTGTTGGCTAATTGCTCTAGTGCAGCACGCATCTCGGGACCGTGTAGGGCTGGCCCATGACCGGTGACGACGTGCTGAGGCTGGAGCGCGGCCAGTTGCCGGACCGATTGCTCGGCCTTCTGCCAGTCCGGCGTGAAGTACATCGGCGGCCCATGCATTTCAGGCTCTTGGCGCCAGACCGCATAAGCCGATTCTTGGGCCGTGGTGATAAAGGCATCACCGGCAATCAGGAAACGATCGGATGGGCGCCAGAGCGAGATGTGCCCCTGGGTATGGCCTGGAGTGTGCACCCATTGCCAGTGTGGCATTTCAGGAATGCTGCCGTCGGCGGGCAACGGCCGCAGCCACTGAGACACATCGACTGGGCCGCGGGGGTAAAACCGCGAGAGCGTCGCCATCAGGCCGCCACCGACGCTCGGGTCTGGAGGCGGGTAGGAGGATTGGCCGTTGAGGAACGGGGTTTCCAGCGGATGCGAATAGATGGGCACCTCCCAGTATTCAGCAAGTGTGCGCAGTGCCCCGACATGGTCGAAGTGGCCGTGCGTCATCACGATCGCTACTGGCCGCGCGTGTTCGCCAAACCGGGCTACGGCGGCGCGACGGATGGCCGCGGCCGAACCGACGACGCCCGCGTCGATCAGCACCCAGTTGCTGTTCGGCAAACCCCAATAGATCACATTCACGATCGCCAGTCGCTGATAAGCCACGTCGTCGGCAATCTCAACGACCTCGCCCACACTCGCCGCGTCGATACCGACATCGCCACTTAGAGGGATCTGCTGAGTCATGGGTTTGCCTGTTAGAAGGTGGTCTGCCGGCATGCGAGTCCGATATTGAGAAACAAAGAAGGTGAGCAAAAAATGTACCGGAGGAGTGATGCCGAGTGTTGCGCATCTCGTAGAGTCGCAGGCGAATAGCCCATGGTTGTGCCCAGGGAATATTGGATGCCTTCGGCATGTTAAAACGCGGGTCCGTGAGCACCGGACGCTAACGCGTGCCGACTGATAGAATCTTGCCGAAGTTCATGTTATGCGGCGATTACCAGATACCCGGCGGCAGTTATCAGATAGAAAGACCAGGCTATGGTTTGCGGATCATGGCGGTTACCTGTTGAGCGATGGCGAGTTCTTCGTCGGTCGGCACGACGAGGGTGCGGACGACCGCAGCGGCTGGTGTGAGGTCGATGATTTCGCCAGCGGCTCGTGCGGCGGTGTTGCGCTGCAGGTCGATGCCGATCCCGAGGTGCGCCAGCGGCTCGGCGACCAATTGTCGGATCATCGCAGCGTTCTCGCCAACTCCGGCGGTGAACACCAACGCATCGAGCCCACCGAGGATCGCCAGGTAGCCGCCGATGTACTTCTGCAGCCGGTGGATGTAGATTTCGATCGCCAGGTGAGCTGCTGGATCTCCGCTCTCGCGTCGCTGCAAGATCGCGCGCATGTCGACATCGCCACAGAGTCCCAACAGCCCGCTGCGTTTGTTAAGCAAGTGATCGACCTCGTCGACCGACATGCCGAGTTGGCGGATCAGGTGCAGCGGAACCGCCGGATCGATGTCGCCGGTCCGCGTGGCCATCACCAATCCTTCCAGCGGCGTCATGCCCATCGACGTCTCCACGGCGACCCCGCCGACCGACGCGGTGACGCTCGCCCCGCCGCCCAGGTGCAAGCTGATGATCCGCGCGGGCTTAGAAATTTCGGTGTGTGTCCCTGTTGAGTGGCTTGCGGATCGAAGGCCCGTGAGATAGTCGATCGCTGCCTGCGTCACGTACTGATGCGATGTCCCATGCGCCCCGTAGCGGCGGATGCCGTGATCGCGATAAAAGCTCTCCGGCAAAGCGTAGCGAAAGGCCTTGGCTGGCAGCGTGGCGAAATACGCGGTGTCGAACACCAGTACTTGCGGGATCGGCAACTGCTTAGCCGTCATCGCTTCGATCACCGCGCGAGCCGGCGGGTTGTGCAGCGGCGCGCGGCTGTCGAGTTTGCGGAGTTCGCTCAGCACGTGTTGATCGACGAACGTCGGCGCGGAGAACTGGTCGCCGCCTTGGACGACGCGGTGACCGATCGCCGCCAGTGGGATCTCGGCGTGCCGGTCCAAGGCGATTTGTGCGGCCGAAAGGTGATCAGCGGCGTCGCCACCGGTCTGGCCGATGCGGTCAACTAATCCATGGGTAACCCTTTTTCGGGAGTTCGTTTCGATGCAGGCGAACTTGAGCGTCGTGCTGCCGACGTTGAAGACCAGGATGTTCATTCGACCGAGGCTACCGCATCGGCGGGTGTCGTCCTAGCGCCGGCACCGCTGTCGGGAGGCGACTGCGCCTGCACCGCGGTGATCGCAACCGTATTGACGATGTCGGCAACGGTGCAGCCGCGCGACAGGTCATTGACCGGCTTGCGCAGGCCCTGCAGGATCGGGCCGATCGCCACGGCGCCCGCCGATCGCTGGACCGCCTTATAGGTGTTGTTGCCGGTATTGAGATCAGGAAAGATGAACACGGTGGCGCGGCCAGCGACGGGGCTGCCAGGCAGTTTTTGTGCGGCAACTCGCGGATCGATGGCGGCGTCGTATTGCAGCGGTCCTTCGACGGGCAGCTCGGAGCGTTTTTGCCGCAGCATTGCAGTGGCGCTGCGGACCTTTTGGACATCTTCGCCATGGCCGCTTTCGCCGGTTGAGTACGAGAGCATCGCGACGCGCGGCTCAATGCCGAACTGCACGGCGGTGTCGGCGCTGCTGCTGGCGATTTCGACCAATTGCTCAGCCGTTGGATTCGTGATCACGGCGCAATCACCATACACCAGCACGCCATGTTTGAGGCACATCAAAAAGACACTGCTGACCACACTGATGCCGGGCCGCGTCTTGATGATTTCAAAGGCGGGGCGGATTGTGTTGGCGGTCGTGTGCACCGCACCGGAAACCATGCCGCCGGCGATCCCGCGCTGAACGAGCATCGTGCCAAAGTAGTTGACTTCCAACATCGAGTCGCGAGCGGCGTCGAGCGTGATCCCTTTGTGCTCGCGCAGGGCGAAGTATTCCTGAGCAAACGCTTCGTGCAGTGGGCTCTCGCGCGGGTCGATGATTTCGACGCCGCTCTCCGGCAGCGTCACACCGGCTTGACTGGCCGCGGCACGCACCGCAGCGGGATCGCCGAGCAGGATCAGGTCGGCGACGTCGCGCCGCCGCAGCACGTCGACCGCCTGCAGGATCCGCGGTTCGGTGCCTTCGGGCAACACGATCCGCACCCGCTGCTGCCGCGCCCGCTGGATCAGCGAGTATTCGAACAGCAGCGGTGGGACGTGATGAGCGACGGGGGCCTGCAGGCGCTCGGCGAGTTGATCGATGTCGAGATGGCGTTCGAACAAGCCGAGCGCAGACTCGATTTTGCGCGGTGCATGTTCGCCGATCTGAGCCCGCACCAGCGACGCTTTTTTTGCCGCGGTGAACGTGTCATCGGGCGTCATCAGGATCGGCAGCCCGCCGGAACTTTGGAGCAAACGGGTCACCGAGGGAGGCGGCAGCAGGCCGCCGGTCAACACCACTCCGGCCGGCGCCGGACCGTCGGCCTGCAAGCAAGCGAGCGCACAGCCGACCAGGATGTCGCTGCGATCGCCGGGCGTGATCACCAAGGAAGATGGCGAGAGGCGTTGCAGGAAGTCAGGCAACTGCATCGCCGCGACTTTGAACTGCGCGACTTCGCGGTCCAGGGCTGCGTCCTCGGCGCGAAACACCGAAGCTTGCATGCCCGCTTGAATTTCTCGCAGCGTTGGCTGACGCAGCAGCGGGGCTTCGGGCAATAGGTACAGCGGAGCCGCGGTGTCCAGCGCCGCGGCCGAACACGCCTGCCGCAGCGGTTGGTCGATGTCCGGATGGACTTGGTTGATGATGGTGGCGAGCACTTGGCCGCCGTGGTCGCTCAGGCTGTCGTTGCCGATGCGGACCGATTGCACGATGTCTTCGACCGAGCGATTGAATGCCGAGTAGATCGGCAAGATCGCACAGCCCAAATTGATCGCGATTTCCGCGTTGAGTTCAAACTCGATTTCGCTCGCCAGGCCCTGAAAGCTGGTGCCCTCGACGACGGCGAAATCAGCCTGTTGTTGCAGCGATTTGAAACGCTGTTGAATCCGCTGAATCAGTTCCGCTTGGCGGTCCGCGGCGAGCAGCTTGCGGGCTTCGCTGCGGGTGATGCCCACCATCTCATCGGGTGTAGCGGTGAGTTGGTAGCGGGCCCGCATCAGCCGGATGCTGGCATCGGCCTCTCCGGAAACGTGCACAAACGGCCGAAAGAAGACGACACGGCTAAACCGCCGCGCCGCCAGTTCCATCACTCCCAACGCGACCATCCGTTTGCCGGTCGCGTCTTCGTTGGTGGCCAGATACAGGCTGTCAGGCATGGGGACTCTCTGAGCAAGGCACGGATGGCTGCACGCTCAAGGGGACAGGCATCGATCGCTGTGGCGCGATACTGGTCGTCGCAGCAATCGTTTGCTGTCCCTTAATCTAGCCGGCGCGGTCAACTCCAACTCCAGATCGTCACGATGTAGTGGCCGCGGGCCTCTTCCGGGTGCAGCGAGTTGATGTCGAAACAGATCGGCCCCGCGTCATCGGCTTCGCAGACGTCCTGCGATTGGCAGCCGGTGAAGTAGCGCTGCCCGAGCAGCATCGGCACCAGTTGATAGCGTTTGGCTTCTGGGTAAGCCGAGCCGCTGAGGTAGTCAAACCGCGGGCAATAGCTCGTGCACGGCGGTTCGCCAAAACCGGGCAGCCAATTGATTTGGTCGACCAAAAAGGCAAACCGACGAGCGACCAGCGGGCTGCCGGCGACTTCGAGACGATTGCGTTGCCGCGGGTCACAGATGAACCGCAGGCCGTAGGCGAGCGGTTGGCCGTCGAGGCCGAAGCTGGCAAAACTCTGGCCCTCAACTGACCGCAGCGGTCGACTGTCGCTCGGCGGCAACGTGGATGCGGGACAGCAGGCGGATGCCAAGCGGCCGATCAGTCGCTGTTCCGCTGCACCGCTCAGGTGAATCCGCCGCAAGATTTCGCTCGGTTGTGGCAGCCCGTCCGGGGTGACGAGGTCGTAAGGGCCAGCCGATAGGGGACGTGTTGCCGCGGCACCGGCGTGGGCGATACCGACTAACGAAGCCGCCAATCCGCCGCCTACGACCACATCGCGTCGATGGAGCGTTGTCATCATCTGACTCCGGGTAAATAAAAAAGGATCTGTGAGACGACGCCGAGCGTAAGGTAGCAGGCACACTCCGTGTGCCCACTCCGTGTGCCATGGCTGTTGCGGACGGCACACAGAGTGCGACTGCTACGCTGTTAAAAAATAGTTTCCGCCGATGGCCTAATTTGCCGGTGCGCTCTGCTCTTGTTGGACAGCCGCTTTGGGGCTGGCGGGCCCGAGCTTAGGCACACCGCCGCGGGGCTGGGCTTGTTCGGTCTTGAACTGGCCGCGGCCGTCGAACGATTCGCCGGACGACCAGGCGCCTTCGGGGACGGGCACGGAATCATCTTTGCCGGTCAAAGTGAAGGTGTAGCTGACCTCCTGATGCTCTTGTTCCTGAGGGAAGTTGGTTGGAATCGGATGGGCTTTGGGGCCGCCGAGTTCTTCGTACGCTGCCATCCACTGGCTTTGGTGCATCGTGTCGCGCGCGATCAGGAACGCCAGCATGTCCTTCATGCCGGGATCATCGGTCATGCGGTAGAGCTGGCAGGCCAGCATCCGGCCGGAGGCTTCGGCCGTGGCATTGGCGAGCATGTCATGGGCCAGGTTGCCGGTCGCGTAGACGTGGCTGGCGTTGAATGGGACGCCGCTGGCATCGACCGGCAAGGCGGCCATGCAAGTGGTGATCACGTGCTGGATGTTCATCCCGCCGAGCGTCGCCAGGATGATTGGGTCCTGCGCGGCCTTTTCCATTTCCAACGGCGCGCCTTCAAGGTTCAGCGCCACGGCGGTGGCCAGCATTTCGATGTGCGCCAGTTCCTCGGTACCGGTATGCAGCAGCATGTCGCGGTACTTGGCTGGCCCTCGCCCGCCCCAGGCCTGGAACAGGTACTGCAGCGCCACGCGGATTTCACCCTGAATGCCGCCGATTGCCTGCTGCAGTGCTTTGGCGAACACCGGATTGGGTTTGGTGACCTTGACTTCGTACTGCAATTTGCCGCCGTCGTGGTAGAACATCGAGGAATCCTCGGTCAAGGGAGCGGATAAAGGAGCCGCCGTGCCGAAGAACCGTCGCGGTCCTGATCAACAAGCCGGCCCGGCGCGGCGATGCAAATGAAATACCAGTGGTAAAATGTTCTGCCACGGGCGGTCAGCGTGCTGGCTGAGCTTTCAAGCATGCTCGCTGAGCACGCATCAAGCTCGGCATGCGTCGGCAAACAATCGACGGAGCGATCGACGACGCCGGGGCGATCGCGCGACAGCAGCGGGCTTAGCGCAACAGCGCCGCTATCGCGGTTGATCGCAGACGCCTATTCTGGGCTGAATGAGGACGATCGATGGGCTGCATGACCGCGAGGCGCTCGTGCAGCGGATTTACGGCCAAGCGGCGGAACTGGGGTTTCATCTGTGCGGGGTCGCGCCGGCGGTGACGCCGCAGGGGGCGCACCGGCTGGTGGACTGGGTCGCAGCGGGCTACGCCGCCGGGATGAACTATTTTGCTGATCGCCTGGAGGCCTACGCTGATCCGGGGCGCGTCCTGGCTGGGGTGCGGAGCATCGTGGTCTTGGCGTATCCCTACCGCACGGCGCAGCCGATCGCGCCAGCGGCACACGAGGGCCGAATCGCGCGCTATGCGTGGGGCAGCAGCGACTATCACGATCTGATCCACCCGCGACTGAAGCAGCTCAAGGAGACGATCCACGCCGCCTGCCCCGAAGCCGAGGCACGCGGAGTAGTCGATACGGCGCCGCTGATGGAACGCGAGTTTGCACAACTGGCTGGACTCGGCTGGGCCGGCAAGAACTCGTTGCTGCTGAATAAGCAGCGAGGCAGCTATTTCTTTCTCGCCTGCCTGTTGACAACGCTCGACCTGCCGACCAGCGAGCCGCACACAACCGCGCACTGCGGCACCTGCACGCGGTGCCTCGACGCCTGCCCGACCGCTGCGTTTGCGGCTCCGGGTGTGGTCGACAGTCGCCGCTGCATCAGCTACCTGACGATCGAACACCGCGGCGCGATCCCGCGCGCGCTGCGGCCCGGGATCGGCAACTGGTTGTTCGGTTGCGACGTGTGCCAGGAGGTCTGCCCTTGGAACCAGCGTGCGGCGAGCAGAAATGCGGCTGAGACAACGGCCAGCAGCCCGCAGTTCTGGCCGCGGGCAGGGCACAATCCGGTCGACCTGATCGAGCTGTTAGCGCTGGACGAAGAATCGTTTCGGGAGCGGTTTCGGCACACGCCGCTGTGGCGACCGCGGCGGCGGGGGATTTTGCGAAACGCAGCGATTTGCCTGGGCAATGCGAAGGAACCGCGCGCCGCCGCGCCGCTGGTGCAGTTGCTGGGTGACCCTGAACCGCTGATTCGCGGTGCGGCCGCCTGGGCACTTGGCGAGATCGGCGGCCAACAGCCGGCACTGCACCAGCGACTGCAGGTGGAGGATGATGCAGAGGTTCGCGAGGAGTTGGCGGCGGCGATGGGCGGCAAAGAGGTGTAAACGCTCTCGTGCTGAGGTGAATTTCGCTGCCAGGGAAATCCTAAAATGGTTCTTCCGAGAATTTTGTGGCTCATCACTTGGGGCATGGACGCTGAGCCTCTGGGTGGCACGTCCCTGAGGAACGAAGGGCGTGACAGGGAGAACCGCAGGGTAGCCACGAAATGTTTCATTGGCTCGGTATCCGTTTCCGCTACCAACGCCCATCGCTGGGGCTCTGAGCGTGCCACCCAAAGGTATCACGGTAGCCACTCCGCTACGGGCGGCCACTCAATCAGCAGAAGACCCCCTAAAACCGAGCCGTGACAAAGCTCTAGCCGGTAAACTGAGAGCCAGCCACAATCGTGTGTACCTTCATGCCGTTTAAGGAGTCCTTCATCATGCGCTGGCCACTGTGCGTTTGTTTCCTGATCTGCCTGTTGCCGATTGCCGGTTTTGCACAAGAAAACGAGGCAGACGGCCAGGACCGTGAGCAGCGGATCGTCGAGTATCTGTCGGACTCCAAGTTCGTCGGCCGCTACACGAGTGATCGCGACGACAGCGGAGCGGCCAAGCCGGAAAGTTACACGATCGGAAAGGTCGAGAAGCTGGCTGAACCGGACCTATACCGCTTAACCACTCGCATTCAGTACGGCGAGACCGACACCGAGGTGCCGATCGATCTGAAGATCTTGTGGTCGGGCAACACGCCGGTGATCACGCTGGACAACCTTTGGATCCCCGGCATGGGAACGTTTTCGGCTCGCGTGCTGATCCACCAAGGGCGTTACGCCGGCACGTGGTCGCACGGCGACAAAGGTGGACATCTGTTCGGGAGGATCGAGAAAGCCGCCGACTAAGCAGCAGTTGGCTGCCCAGTGATGGGGCCCGGTATGGCTTTTGCAACTCAAAAACCGTACGCCGGGCTCTCTTTACGCTCGGGAGCAGCCATCAACCAGAGGTGGGTCAAATGACTGGAGCCAACGCGTTAACCCGGGATGTTGTCGATATTCTCACGACGGACCACCAGGAAATGCTCGAGTTGATCGGCCAGATCAAACTGACGCGGGATCCCGGTCAGCGGAGAGATTTGGCCGATACGGTGACGGCGGAGGTGATGCGGCATGCTGTTGCCGAGGAGATGTATGTCTATCCCGCCATGCAAAAGCATCTGCCCAATGGGGATGAGGAGGCGGAGCACGACAAGCAGGAACATCAGGAGATCGTCGAAGTCATGAAGCAGATCGAGGATGTCGATGTGTCGGAACCGGTCTTCATGGAACGCATCGAGCGTCTGGAAGCGTTGCTGCGACACCATGCACACGACGAGGAGGCAAAGCAATTTCCTCAACTGCGGGCACACCTGTCTGCCGAACAACTCGTCGAACTCGGCAACCAGGTGGAGCAGGCTAAGAAGCTGGCGCCGACACGCCCGCATCCCAGCGCACCGCACTCGGAGCTGTTCCACAAGACCGTGGGCCCGGGCGTCGGGCTGGTCGACCGGCTGCTGGACAAGCTCACCGGGCGGCAGACCGGCTAGTGCTCTGTTACCGCAAAAACTAGGGCGTGAGGCCGCACCGCTCGCGCCATGGCGTTAACAGCAGAGGTGTTGAACCCCGTTGGGGTTCCCGGGGGCGGTTGGCGTCTCAACCCAGGGTGCGCTGCGCGACCCTGGGCTACGTTGTTTGACGCCTTTGGCGTGAAGAACCGGCGAGAATGGCGGCCAGTCGATGAAGAAGTTGGAGTTCAGGTTTTGGACTGCGTTGCTGAATCCAGATTGCTGGCAGGCTGAAGCCTGAACTCCAACGCTAGCAGGCTGAAGCCTGGACTCCAACGCTGGCAGGCTGAAGCCTGGACTCCAACGCTAGCAGGCTGAAGCCTGAGCTCCAACGCTAGCAGGCTGAAGCCTGGACTCCAACGAAAGAGGCGACGGTCGGATTCGAACCGACGAATAATGGATTTGCAATCCATCGCCTTAGCCACTTGGCCACGTCGCCTGAAACTGTCGCGGCCAGCGGTGCCGACGGCGAAGTCCCTGAAGAGTAGGAAAACTTCGCCGCCTGGTCAACACTTGCTGGCCGTGCAATCGGTGGTTGTGAACCGATTCTGCTTGTTCTATCGACCAGGGCCCTGAGGAGCTTGAGCGAGATTCTAGGAATCTGAGCGAGCGATTCTGCTGCCCTCCCCCGCCCTACCCTGCTCTGCCTCGCTGAACGTACGCATGGTTTCGGGCGGTTCTGGGTTCTGGCGGTCGATTACGAGGACGAGCACCGCTTCGCTGAGCACGAGTACGGAAAGTGAGAGCGAGCGTGCGTTGGCTCTCGGGGGCTGGGGCGGCTGGCGGGGGTGCTCTATCCTGTGGGTTTCCAGCGGTTTCCGCTGTCCACCTCCTTCGTCTTCCCTGATCTGTACCGATGTCTGACCGCCTGTGCCGCTGGGGACTGCTCAGCACCGCCGCCATCAGCCGCAAAAACTGGAAATCGATCGCGCTCTCTCCGGAAGGGACGATTACCGCGGTCGCCAGCCGCGATGTCGCCAAGGCGCAGCGGTCCATCGATGAATGTTCGGCCGAGGTGCCCTTGGCAACGCCGCCGGCGGCGGTCGGCAGCTACGAAGCGCTGCTGCAGCGCGACGATGTCGATGTGGTCTACATCGCCCTGCCGACCGCAGTGCGGAAGGAATGGGTGCTCAAGGCGGCCGTGGCGGGCAAGCACGTGCTGTGCGAGAAGCCGATCGCTTCGACGGCAGAGGATGCGGCCGAAATGATCGCTGCCTGCCAACAGCACGGCGTGCAATTCATGGATGGCGTGATGTTCAGTCACAGCCAGCGGCTGACGGCGCTGCGGCAGGCGATCGAGGGCGAAAACGGCATCGGGCCGCTGCGGCGGGTGTCGTCACACTTCAGTTTCCATGGCGACGAGAACTTCCGACTGCACAACATCCGGGCCAACAGCGAACTGGAGCCGCACGGCTGTTTGGGCGATCTCGGTTGGTACAACCTGCGGATGATCCTGTGGGTGATGCACAACCGGATGCCGAACTTCGTCGTCGCTCACACGCTCAAGACGTTTCAGGCGGTGGGCAGTCCGGAGCCGGTGCCGGCCGAGTTTTCCGCCGAACTGTTCTATGACGATGGCGTGTCGGGCCATTTGTTCTGCTCGTTTTTGGTCGAGAACCAACAATTGACGAGCATTTCTGGCGAGCGCGGGTACATCACGCTCGACGACTTCGTGTTGCCGTTTTACGACGCGGAGTTGAGTTGGCAAGAAAATCGGCATGTGCTGGAGATCGACAATTGCCGCTGGAATATGCGGCGGCACCAGCAGCGGTCGGCCGTGGTGGAATACGCCAGCGGCGAAGTCAATGCACAAGAAGTGAAAATGATTTCAGCGATGAATCGCTGTGTGCTTTCGGGTAACCTGGACGCCCAATGGCCAGAGATCGCATTGAAGACGCAGCGGCTGATGAATGCTTGTCGTCAGAGTGCTGATCTCGGCGGCCAGCCCGTCACTTTGGGCGATTTGTAAGTCGCGTCGATCCGGCTCCCCTTTATTGCTCTTCCTCGCTTTTCGTCAGCCCGCCCCATGCTCGCCATCACCTCCTTCGTTTTCTTTACCGGTCTGGTCGCGGTCCTGACTTATATCTTGACCCGCGGCGAGCCGACGGAGACGGCCGTCGGCTACTTTTTGGCCGGGCGCAGTTTGACCTTTGGCGTCGTCGCCGGGTCGCTGCTGTTGACCAACCTGTCGACCGAGCAACTGGTCGGGCTCAACGGAGCCGCGTTTGCGGACGGGTTGGTGGTGATGGCGTGGGAGGTGATCGCCGGATTTTCGTTGGTGATGTTGGCGATCTTTTTCTTGCCGCGGTATTTAGCCAAAGGGGTCGCCACGGTACCGGAGTTTCTCGCCGGCCGCTTTGACGACACCACGCGCGTGCTGACCAACATCATCTTTGTCGCGGCTTACACCTTCCTGCTGCTGCCGATCATCCTCTACACCGGCGCGACGGGATTGATCGATATTTTGAATCTGCAGGTGTTGACGGGGCTGGACCGTACGACACTCTTGTGGGGCTCGGTGTGGTTGATCGGCATCCTCGGATCGATCTATGCGATTTTTGGTGGACTGCGGAGCGTCGCGGTCTCGGACACACTCAACGGGTTTGGGTTGCTGACCGGCGGCGTGTTGATCGCCTACCTGGCGCTGCAGCGGGTGGGTGAAGGCGACGTGCTGGGCGGACTGACGACGCTGCGCGACGCGCACCCGGAGAAGTTCAAATCGCTCGGCGGATCAGAAACCTCGGTGCCTTGGCCGACGCTGGCGACCGGCGTGTTGCTGCTGAACATGTTTTACTGGACGACCAATCAGCAAATCATTCAGCGGACGTTTGCCGCCAAGTCGCTCGCCGAGGGCCAAAAGGGGGTGTTGTTGGCGGCGTGTTTCAAAATCCTGGCACCCTTGATGCTGGTGTTGCCGGGGATTGCCGCTTATCACCTCGATAGCAAGGGCGAGTTGTTTAACTCGGTTCAGTTGGCCGGGTTCAGCCAACAGGTTGATACGGCATACGACGAAGCCGTGGCACTCAATCCGGAAGCGATGGTTGATGTTTCGGAAGAAGAGTGGAAGGCGCAGAAGCTGTTTGCGACCAAAAAAGACAAAACGTATGGCACCTTGGTCAGCTCGGTGTTGCCGTGGTGGCTGACCGGCTTCTTTGCTGCAGCAATCGTGGGCGCGATCTTGAGTTCGTTTAATTCGGTGCTCAACTCGGTCGTCACGCTGGTGAGCCTGGATGCGTACCGCCGGTTCCTGCGTCCGCAGGCGTCGGAAAAGCAGACCGTGCGGTTTGGCCGGATTTTTGGTACTGCGATCGCCATTGCGTCGATGACCATCGCTCCGCTGCTGGCGGGCCAAGACAGCATTTTCGGTTACTTGCAGAAGATGAACGGTTTGTACGCAGCGCCGATCTTTGCGGTCGTGCTGGTGGGCATGTTTACTCGCCATGTGCCGGCGATCGCAGCGAACCTGGCGCTGCTGCTGGGCGTGGCCGTGATCGCGGTTGTGTATTTTGCACCGGCCTATGCTGGATCGCTGGCCACGATCCACGAGTTCCACTTCTTGGGACTAGTGTTCGTGGGGTTGATAAGTCTGATGTTAGCGATCGGGGCGTTTGCGCCGCGGACCGTTCCAGCGCCCGATCCAGATGCGCCGGAGCATTCCGAAGCGGTCGATGTTCCCTACGAGACCGAGTACGCGGTGCCGATGGAGCCTTGGGCGGGTGCGGTGCCCGGAGGGATTGCGTTGGTCGTGATCGTGGTCGCGATCTATGCCTGGTTCGCGATCTAGGTGGTCGATCGCTCCGCGATCGAACGGAGCAACAGACCTCCGACCGGCGGAGCGGTCGGCGACAAAGGTGGTCAATCGCTCCACGATCGAACGGAGCACCGGGACTCCGACCGGCGGAGCGGTCGGCGACAAAGGTGGTCAATCGCTCC
>Ga0182745_1000139_pt1 | contig 101310 bp, 70 predicted proteins | sample eDN3rd30CKraftBY_FD_128523 | JGI IMG/M metagenome (GOLD analysis project Ga0182745, IMG submission 128523) | Enriched backyard soil microbial communities from Emeryville, California, USA - eDNA 3rd pass 30_C Kraft BY (version 2) (version 2) | ecosystem: Environmental > Terrestrial > Soil >...
CTGCATCGTTTCCGGATCCAGCGACCCGCTGAATGCAGTCGACTTCGGCACCATGGACTTCGGTACCGCGCCAACCTTGTTCGCCATCAATCTGCAGTCCCAGTCACGCATCGCCGGCAACCTGGTGCAGTTGCAATGCTCGAGTGGTGCGGCGCTGAACATACAAGTCGGCGACGGCCAGAACTCGTCCGGTGGCGTGCGGCGACTCGCGTCCGGCGGTAACTTCGTGCAATACCGCCTGTATACCCAGGCGGCCGGTGCCGGCACCGAGTACACGGTAGGCGGCGCGTCATTGGATGTCTCAGCCGCGATCCCGGGTGGCGGCGGCACGTTCAACCTGCCGATCTTCGGCCTGATCGCTCCGCAAGCCGGCCTCGTGGCGGGCACGTACAGCGACCTGGTCAGCATCACCCTGACATTTTGACCACCAGGGATGGTGGGAATGCTGGCAATGCAGGAGCAATTTGCCAGCGGACCACCAGGGATGGTGGGAATGCTGGCAATGCAGGAGCAATTGCCAGCGGACCACCAGAGACGCTGGAAATTCTGCCAATGCAGGAGCAATTGTGGGAACCCGCACCGAATTGAACCGATGGCGCCGCTGGGCTTGTGCGTTGACCGTGCTATTGCCCGCCATGGGGCTCGGCCAGAGCGCCCCGACCACCGGCGTACTGCAGGTCACGGCACGAATCGACACCGGCTGCCGCGTCGTCGGACAGCAGACCCAGACCAGCGGATTGGATTTCGGCGCGCTGGACTTCGGCACTTACCCATCCTTGTTCGCCGTCGCGCTGACCGCTCGAAGCCAAGGTCCGGCGGGCACCTTGCAGCTGACCTGCAATGGCATCACCACTGCCAACGTGTCCATCGGCACCGGCCTGTATGCCAACGGCAATCAGCGACGCATGGCGAGCGGCGTGAATCGAGTCGCCTACGATCTCTACGCCGACAGTGGCCTGAGCCTGCCGTTCAGCGGTGCGACGCCGCGCGCGATCACAGTTTCACCTGGCGGAGGCACGGCCACGGTCGACCTGCCGATCTATGGTCGGGTAGCTCCACTACCCGGCGGCTACGCGGCCGGCAGCTACCAGGACGACGTGCAGATCACGGTCAGCTGGTAACCGGAACCGCAGTATCCCGAGGAAAATGTTCATGACCCAATTGTCCCGTATCTGGCTGGCCGGCTGCACCCTCATGCTGGCATGGCTGCTGCCCGCGACCGCGGCCCAGGCCGCGGCCTCGGTACTGATCTGGCCGCTCGATCCGACGATCGAGGCAGGCGAACGCGGTACGGCACTCTGGCTGGAGAACGTCGGCACAGAAGCCGTCACGGTGCAGATTCGCATCCTGGGCTGGAACCAGCAGAACTCCCAGGACGACTACGTCGCGCAGCAAAGCATCATCGGCACACCGCCGTTCACCACCATCCCCGCCGGCAGGAAACAATTGATACGGCTCACCCTGGCGCAGCCCGTCGAAGCTGGCCAGGAGCAGGCGTTCCGCGTCCTGATCGATGAAATCCCCTCGACGCGCGCCGCGGACACTGCAACCACGCCACCACAGGCCACCGCGGGCCTGCGCTTCCAGATGCGCTATTCATTACCGCTGTTCGCCTACGGGGCAGGCTTGTCGGGCAAGCCGACCAATCGTCCAGCGACACGGCCAGCCCAGCCACAGTTGTCCTGGAACATCGAGCAAGTCGACGGCAAGCCATACCTGCGAGTGCACAACGCCGGTTCGGGTCATGCGCGGTTGAGCCAGGTACGACTGACGGCAGCCAATGCCGATGCTGCCAAGGCTGCGCCGCCGCAAACCGATGTTGCCGATGGACTGCTCGGCTACGTGCTGCCAGGCAAGACCATGCACTGGCCACTGCACACCGAACTGCCGGCCCGCGACTACAACCTGCAGGCGCAGCTGGTGGCGAACTCCGAGGCGGTCACTCTCGCTCGCCAATGAGTGAGCGTGGCCGTAACGATCGCAGACTCACGCATGGCGATCGCAGCCTGCAAATGCACCGACCACGCGACCAGTTCGACCGCGGCGCGCCGCTGGTTGCTGTGCGGGTGCCTTGCCGTGGTCAGTTGCGGCTGGGGTGAGTCCGTCCTGCCACCCGCGCCAGGCGCTCACATGGCCGCTGACGCCAGCCAGCAGCCGGCCACGTTGTATCTGGAGCTGCTGGTCAATGGCGTGCGCAGCCACAGTGCCGTGCCAGTCAGGCAGATGGGTGACGACCTGCAGATACGTTTGGGCGACTTGCTGGCCGCGGGAGTACGGCGCGATGCCATCGAGTGCCGCTCGCTCGGCGATTGGCTGGCGCTGGCTCAATGTCCGCAAGTCAGTCGCAGCTACGACACCAACGCCCTGTTGCTGACCTTGTCCGTGCCGGTTGCGTGGCTCACCCCACAACATCTAAGCGCGGGCCCGGGCAATAACATCGAACCCGCCAGCGGCGGATTCGGTGCGTTGCTGAGCTACGATGCCTACGCCAGCCGCGCCAGCGGACGCTACGACATGGCCTCCTTGTGGTCGGAGCAGCGGGTATTCACAGGTTACGGCGTACTGGCGAACACCGGTGTGCAGCGTTGGGTATCAAGCAGCGATCCCAGTCTAGGCCCGCTGCTGAACCAGAACGGCTACGTGCGCTACGACACTCGCTGGACTCACTCCGACGAAACACGGCTGCTGACCTGGACCGTGGGCGATTTCATCACCGGCTCGCAGGGCTGGGGTACCTCGATCCGGCTGGGTGGCATCAAGCTGGCGCGCGACTTCCGCTTGCGTCCCGATCTGATCACGTATCCGCTGCCGCAATTCGCCGGCCAGGCAGCCATCCCCACGACGGTCGACTTGTTCGTCAACGGCTACCGCGCCGTCAGCGAGCAGGTGCAACCCGGCCCGTTCACCATCAGCAACATTCCCGTCATCACCGGCGCTGGCGAAGCCACCATCGTCACCACTGACGCACTCGGGCGCCAGATAGCCACCACGCTGCCGTTTTACATGAGCAGCGACCTGCTGCAAAAAGGCCTGACGGATTATTCGGTCAGCGCCGGGGCATTGCGGCGCGGCTACGGCCAGCAAAGCTTTGCCTACGGTCGCCCGGCCGCATCCGCCGCCGCGCGCTACGGCTGGCAGGACTATCTCACCTTCGAAGGCCAGCTCGACCTGGCTGAGACCGGTAGCGCCGGCACGTTCATCCTGTCCGGAGCGGGCGCCGTGTTCAAGGCCGGAATGGCCGGCGTGTTCAACGCCTCACTCAGCCGCAGCGACTACGGCAACGTGCAAGGCTGGCAACACACCTTCGGTTATCGCTACACGCACCGGGCTTTCAATTTCGGCTACCAGACCACGCGCAGCACCGACGATTTTCACAGCCTGAACAGCTTCGATCCCTTGCATGCCGTACAGCCCACACGCCGCAGCGATGTCGTCACCGCCAGTTGGTCCAGCGGCACCCTCGGCACGCTGGGAGCGGGCTACTTTTCCTTGCAGGCCGCCGATGGCACGCGCTTGAAACTGTTGAATCTCTCCTACACACGCCAGCTTTACCAGGGAGTCAGTGTCTACATCAGCGCCAATCGGGACCTTGACCGTCACGAAAACTCCGCCCTGCTCCAGGTCGTCGCATCGTTCGGCAACTCCGGCACCCTGACGCTGGGGGGAGAACCCGGCGGCGGTTCGAGTCAATACGTCAACTATTCACGCAACATGCCATCTCAAGGCGGCCTCGGCTGGAATCTCGGCTATCAGCGGCAGGATGGCGCTTCGCAACAGAACGCCTCGCTGGCCTGGAGCAATCGTTACAACCGGGCCGAGGCCGGGGTCTATGGCTTGCCGGGCCAGCACACCCAATGGGGCAGCGTGCGCGGCTCGGTAGCCCTCATGGAGGGACAACTATTCGCCACGCGCCAGATCAGCGATGCCTTCGTGGTGGTCAGCACGGATGGCGTGGCGGACGTGCCGGTACGCTATGAGAATCAATTGATAGGCGTAACCGACTCCCGCGGCTACCTGCTGGTACCCTGGGTCACCTCGCACTATGACGCCAAGTACGAAATCGATCCCCTGGAACTGCCGCCGGAATTGCAGGCGGCCGAAACCGAGCGGCACTTCGCCGTAAGACGCAACAGCGGTGCCGTGCTGCACTTTCCGGTCCGGCCGGTGGTCGCCGCAACCATCACCTTGCTGGACAGCACCGGTAACACCATACCGGTCGGCAGCAGCGCCGTGGAAACACTCACGGACCAATGGGCTGCCGTGGGATACGACGGCCTGGTGTATTTCGAGAATCTGCGCGAGCACGGCGAACTTGCCGTCACCCTTGCCGGCGGCGGCATTTGTCATGCCCGATTCCAGCTGCCCGGCAACAGTCCACAGATGTCGCACGTCGGCCCCGTAACCTGCCAGTGACCACCATGCCACCACGTCATCTCGCCGTGCTCTTCATGCGACTGGCTGCGCCACTACTGCTGGCGCTCGCGATGCAGCCCGTCATGGCCTGCACCATCACCAGCACAGCGAACATCTCGCTGGGCAGCAAGACTTCGTTCGACGCGCGCGCCGCGGCCAGCAATGCCGGCTCTGGCGGCAGCGGCATCGCATGCCCGGCCATCCTCGGCCTGCTGAGCAACCAGTACATCTTTCTGACGGTCGACAGCCTGAGTTCGGTACTCACCAATGCCGTCACCGGCGATACCATTGCCTTCACCATGGCCACGACGCCAGGCGGCTCGCCTCTCGCCGTGGGCACCTCCGGCAATCTAGCGGCCGGCGGTCTCCTGAACCTCGCGCCATCCACCGGCGACATCGCTCTGTTCGCCAGCTTGGGCGCAGCCGGCAACGTTGCGGCGGGCACGTATACCGGCACGCTGGTGCTGCGTTGGCACTACGCCACTTGTGCCAACATCAGCGCGGTCGGCATCTGCATCGGTGGCTGGACTCGCAGCACGGGCATCAATGAAAGCTGTCTGCTGGGATTGTGCACGCTGAATCAGGGGACTCTGCCCGGCGCAGGCGTGGCGGTGACCGTCACTGTCACCTTGACCATCACCAAGGACTGTCGCTTCAGCGCGGACAACGTGGACTTCGGCAGCGCGCCGTTCGTGCAAAGCTTCAATCCGGTGGTGGGCAATTTGCGCATCACCTGCACCAAGGGCACCACCTATTCAGTGGGACTCAGCGCGGGCGGCGCGCCCAGCGGCGGCCGCCGGCGCATGTCGTCGGGCCTGAACCGGCTGGAATACGATGTCTACCGCCCGGGCAACACCCTTTGGACCAGCACCCAGCGTGTCGATCAGGCCACGCCGGCCTCGGGCAGTGCAGCCGAGGTCTTTCCCTACGAAGCACGCATCTACACCGACCAGGCTACTCCGCCGCCGGGCACGTACACGGACAGCCTGATCATCGACGTGGTGTTCTGAATTCCTGGCGATGCCGCTGCCTTGCGTACTACTTCGGGCAGGCCGGTTGCACCGTCTTCATGTAGAGCAGCGCGTCGTAGGCCTTGCTCATGGGCAGCCGCATCGGAAAGTCCTCGTCGCCCAGCTGCTGTTCCTGCCCCAGCCAGGCAGCGACGGCGGCCGGTGCGCGGCGTACATCCAGCACGAACCAGGGCGGCCCGAATCGGCCAGCCAGCCCGTCGATCGACTCGGGTGGCATGGGTTTCAAAGTCATACTGAATCCGGCGCAACCGAAAGCGCCCCCGCCGACGAGATTGCCGATGGTGAACAAGCGGTCGCCCAGACGCCGCCGCAGATAAGTGCCGGCGACCTGTTGAGCTTGCTCTTCGCTCTTCCCGGTCCATTTGCCCATCTTGATCGGCACCGAGCTCAAGTGATAACGCGACGCGAACACCAATACCTTGCCCTGCGGTCCTTCGCGCTGAATGATCCAACCCAGGTTGTCCGCCTGACCCCGATCGCGAACATCGGTGGCCATCGACATATATTTGCTCAGATCGATTGCAGCGGTACCGGCAGGCATCTGCCGTAGCCAATTGTCCACTTGACGCGCGCCGATCGCGGCGCGATACGCCCACTCATAGTCGTTGGCCGAACCGGCGGCGCTGTAAACCGCCTCCTTGCGCTCCAGCAGCGTGACCAGGTCATCGATGGCGGCAGTGACGGTATCGCGCTCAGCTGCGGTCAGTGCCTGGTACCCCTGACCGTCGTTCTTGCCCGGATCGAAATGCACACGCGGCACCAGGGTACTCAATCGGGTCTGAAAGCCGGTGGCCACGGCGGAATCCACCTTGGCCAGATACTTCAGCACTTCGGTCAACGCGGTCTCCGTACCGCGGCTGGCCATGGGGTTGCCCGGACTGCCCGGCACATCGAAGCCATAGAAGTTGATCTTGCGGGTGACACCCGGATTGGCGTTGTACTGCCTGATCCAGCGAATCAACTCTTTATTCTGTGGCAAATGATCAAAAGTCCAGCTCACGCCCTGGTGCAACACTGTGCTCAGCTCTCCGGCTCCGCCGCGCACATAGTCATACACCACCTTGCCTTCCACGATACCCGACTCGATGGCAATCGCGCTGAAGCCTTTCTCCTGCACCAGGTACTGGAACAGCCGATTACGCATCTCCAGCGGCTCTGCCCCGGCGTGCACTCCTTCGCTCAGCGCCACGATGCTGGCGGCACCGATCATGTCGCCCAGCGGCTGGAGATCGCTCCATCCGGCAGCGGCGGGCGGCACGATGGGCAAGGGCACCATGGCCGACTTGCCCCAAGTCACGAACGCATCCGCACCGGAGTCGGACTTGGCATGCGCCACCGTCGCAGCGCACAGTACCGCCAGCACCGTCAATCGCGCCAGTTGAGTCACGGAATACCTCATCAGAAAGTGAAATCCACGCCGACGCCGATCATGCGAGGCTCCAGGCGCCAGCCACGATTCAAGTTGTACACGCCGACCAAGGCATTCTCGCCGGTCAGGTTGGTGCCATACAGCTCGACGTTGAAGCGCTCGAAGGCCATGCCGGCACGCGCCCCCCAGTTCCTGTAGGCATCGGTCAGCGTCACATCCGGCGGATTGAAACCGGTACCTGTGCGCCCCACGTAAGCCAGGTCGGAACGCAGGAATGCCTTCTTACCCCACAGATCGAAGTTGTATTGCACACCCACCCGGGCGTTGTACTTCGGCGAGAATGGCAGCCGCTGACCGCGCTGGCCGGACAGGTCATCGAGATACTCGGTATCCGTCAGCGAACCCGACAGGCTCACATCGAGCTGGTCGGTGGCACGCCACACAGCTTCCAGCTCCACGCCCTGAGATCGCGCCTTGCCGCCGTTGAACTGCGCACTGCAACCAAGACCGTTCACGGCCACGGCCACGGCAACGGGCACATCGCGCCAGTCGATGCGATACAACGCGGCGTTGAGGTTGAGCCGCCCATCCAGCATGGTGAACTTGCCGCCCAGTTCCAGGTTGTTGAGCCGGTCCGATTTCAGCGTGACCTTGGAAGCATACGGATAGTTGGTACCGTCGATACGACCATCGTGGTTGGCATCGCAGACATCACGGAACAAAGTGAAGGACGAACTCTCATCGATGGTCTGGCCTAGCCGGAACCCCTGCGACCAGGTCGCGTACAACAGCGCCTGATCGTTCGGCTTGTAGTCCAGCCCGACCTTGAACACCTGCCCATCTTCCCTGGCGGGCAAATTTCCGGTCGCCTCTCTGATCGGCGCGACGCCCGGCGCCACCCCCAAATACGACACCGATGAATCATTGCGCGCGTAGTCGAACCAGCGCGCGCCCACCGTCAAGGTCAACGGGTCGGCCAGGCGATAGCTCAGTTCACCAAACAGCGCCGTCTGTCGCAAGTCCGCATGAGTGCCAGTGCTGAACAGATTGGGATCTCGCACGCCCCAGAACGCTTCCAGCAGGTCGAGGTTCGGCGAAACCCAGAGCACCGAGGTGTCCTCGTCGCGCTTGATGTTCTCGTAGTAACCACCGCCCACGAACTGCATCGGACCATCGAGCTGGGTGGCCAGGCGCAATTCCTGGAACCAGGCTTTCTTGATGCCGTCTGAAGGGACCACGGACGGCGATGGCAGTACGCGGGTGTGTGAGAAGTCCTGGCTGAAGTCGGTGCGTGTCCAACTGGTGGAGGACGTCAGGGTGGCCCAGGACAGGTCATAGTTGACCACCAGGTTGGCGTATCGGAACTGCTGTTCGCGGAACTCCGAACTGGTGTGCAGGGCGGAATACACATAGTCGCTGGTACTCATGGCCACTTCGCTGCGGCCATCCTCGTGCAGTTTCTGGTAACCCAGCATCAGCGACAGGTTCAGGCGCTCGGTGGGAGTGAACAGCAGAGTGGAACGCAAACCCGAGTACTCGTGCCCACCGGTATCCTTCTCTACCGCGACCGGCACCTGAGTCAGGGCGGACAGCGCCTCCATGGCCGGGGTGCTCACCAGGTCGACGTAACCGGCCTTCTTGAAATGATAGACCGCGGTGCGCAACGCCAGGGTGTGATCCACCAACGGTATGTTGAATACGCCGACGGCATCGTAGCTCGGATCGTCCGAATGCGCGGTAGTGGCGTAACCGAGCTTGAGCTGGCCTTGCCACTGGTCGAGCACGGGCGCCTGCGGAATCTCCCGTACCGCACCGCCCATCGCTCCCGCACCGTACAGCGTGCCTTGCGGCCCACGCAGTACTTCGACCCGGGCCATGTCGACCAGCTTCACGTCCGTAATGTAGAAATCCAAGGCATCGCTGAGCGGGACATCGCCGAGGTAGGCCCCTGCGGTGGGTGACTGACCCGGGGTAAGCCCCAGGCCGCGGATCACCAGCATGTTCTCGCCCAATCCGAATGAATCCAGGTGCACCCCCGGCACTGAACTCAGATAGTCGGTGGCGCTGACCAGGCTGCGGCGTTCCAGTTCTTCATTGCCCAGCACGCTCAAGCTCAATGGTGTGTCTTGCAGCCGCGATTCACGCTTGGTGGCGGTGACGATGACCTCCTCCAAACCCGCGGCGGGCTCCGCCTGAGCGAGGCGCGACTGATCGTCAGCCGGCTGGTTCGCCCCGGCAGCGCCGGCATGAATCGAGCGAATGCCATAGGTATTGTCGTTGACCGGATAGGCCACCAGATCGGTGCCCCGCAACAGCGTCTGCAACGCCACCGCCGGCGAATATTTTCCGCTCAGCCTGGGGGCCGTCTTGCCCTCCGTCAGTTCGGACTGGACCGCGATCTGAATCCCGGTCTGCCGCGCAAACTCGCGAAGCGCCGTCGCCAGCGGCTGCGCCGGCAGTTCGATCGTCACGGCGGTCTGCTGCTCCGCCGCGAATGCGGCGCTCGATAGTCCAAAGCTGGCGCTCGAGATCGCCAGACTGACGGCCAGCGCTATGGTTCTGCAGTGTTTCATGAGCCCCCGCTCGTTGTATGTGTTTACTGTATTGACCTGCCGGCCGACCCCGATGGCCCCAGAACCGCGAAAATATTTTTGGCGCGCAGCGAACCAGCCGCGGTGCATGCTCAATGCAATGCCACGCGGACGATGGCGCTATTGCTGACGAATCAGGAAGTGATTGGCCGAGAGAGTCTCGACCGAGACTCCCGGCAAGGTGGCGATATAGGCAAGTGCCGCCTCGGGATCGTGCGCATCGAAGGAACCCGTCAGCTTGAGTTGACGCAATGGTTCGGCGACGCTCACTTCGAACTCCCGGTAACGCTGGAATTCACTGAGCACGTCGATCAAGGCAGTTCCGTCAAACTCCACCCGTCCCCTGGTCCATGCCACCGCGCGCATGGGTGCTGCGTTGGCGGTCTTCGAGATGCGGACCGGCGCTGACGCGGCGGCATCCGCCTGCACGTCGATCGCGGCCACCCTGGCCTCCTCGCCCTCGCGCAAGCGCAGACTCTGTTCCGGCGTGGCCAACGAACCGGAAGATTGTTCCTGCACCCGATCGCGAACGTCGACGACACCATCCACCACACTGACCAGGGTGCCTTGCGACCCCACCCGCACATTGAACTGGGTTCCCACCGCCCTGACGGTGGCATCCCGGGCCGTGACATCGAAGGGGCGTGTTACGTCATGCGCCACCCGGAAGAAGGCTTCACCCTTGAGCAGCTTCAACTCCCGCCGGTTGCCGGAGAAATCGACTCGCAGCGTGGAAGAAGTGTTCAAGGTGACGACACTGCCATCCTCGAGGGTCAGAATGCGCTGCTCACCGAACCCGGTGGCATAACGGCCATGCTGCCATTGCAGATAGCCGGCCCCCAGGGTCACCGCGAGAACCAGCGATGCGGCAATCCCCCAGATCCGTGGCTTGCTGCGCATGGGCACGCCGTCCGGCGCCACGATCCCGTCATGACTGCGCAAAGATCGAGCATCCCGGTTCGCCGCAATCGGGGTCGGAGCCATGTCGCGAACTTCCTTGACCCACTCCCGCACCTGCCGCGGATCCAGGGAGGTTGCACGCAGGTCTTGATCGAGCAGGGTGAGATCGAGAAAGTCGCGGACGTTGCGAGGCGATTCACGCAGCCAATCCGTGAAAGCGGCTTTCTCCGCGGGCCCCGGCTCGGTACCACCCAGCTCCGCCATCCAATCGGCAGCGGTTTCGATACGCTGGTGGTCGGTTTTGCGGAATTTCATATCAGACTTCCTTGGCCAATGTTTCGCGCAACAATGCAAACGCACGCGCTATGGCGCGCTTGACCACACGCGGACTGACTCCAAGACGCTCCGCGATTTGCTCGTAACTCAGACCTTCTTGATATTGAAGAGCGAGCGCCGCGCGCGGCAGGGGCGGCAGCTCGGTCATCGCACGCGACAAGAATCGGCTGCGATAGCCAGCGTCCGCCAACGATTCCGGGCCCTCGCTGGAATCGGTGCCGAGCAGAGCCTCTTCCGGCGGCTCGCTTTCCAGGGAGGTCCATCGCGGCCGGCGCAGCTTGAAATCGTGCGCCACATTGGCCGCCACGCGGAACAGATAGGCCTGCGGATTCTGGATCACCTCGGACCGGTTGAAACGCAGCAACCGCAGATAGACTTCCTGGCACACGTCCTTGATATCGCTTTCAACCAGGCGTCGCTTGGCAAGAAATCTTTGTAAATCATCAGCATATGCGGAAGCCCAGTACGCCAGTCCGCTCGGCCGGGGCGGGCCGGAGTCGGGCACGGACGGGGTTTCCTCGGTCATACGCATACACTTTATATGACCGGTGCCGGAGGGCCAGTGGCCCCCGCCGGCGGCAAATATTTCCGTCCAAACGACCGCCTGCCCGGTGCGCCCCAAGAGCACCATGGGGCGCGATTGAGCTAGAACTGCACTTTGGCGCGCAGGTAATAGTAACCTCCGTTGAAACCGAAGGGGCTGAACTGGGAATAGCGCGACGGTCCCTGCGGATTGTTGATGGGGATCACCTGGTCCGGGTAAACATCGAACGCGTTGTTGGCGCCCAGGGTAACAGTGACCTTGTCGCCGAATTGGCGACTGACGCTCAGATCCGCCACCCATTCGGCGGAGAAGGTTTGATCGCGTGCCGGGTCGATACTCCCGCTAAAGAATTCGCCGTAGCGGATCACGCGCGCGAACAGCGACCAATCACCCAGTTGGTAATTACCCGAGAAGTTGAAGGTACGGCGCGGCTGTCCCTTCGAATAGCTGATGATGTTGTCGCGGCTATACAGCGGAATCGAGGTGATGGCGGCAAGTTCCGGTGGCGTCTCGGCGATGCGGGTGTTCTTCCGGTTGTTGAAGTTGATGGCGGCGGTCAACGTCAGGCGGCCGCCGTGGTCGAAGCCATGCACATAGCGTCCGGTGAAATCCATACCCTGGATGCGGGCATCCACCGCGTTGGTATTGAAGCTGGCCGCGCTGATGTTGGGGTAGCCGTTGGCAGCGAGGAAAGCGCGCGTCCGTGCATCGCTGAAGAAACTGGACGCGACCAACTGATCGGTGACGTCGATCTGATAGAAATCGAGCGCAAAATCGAGCCGGTCGCTCGGCTGGAAGGTCAGGCCGATGCTATAGCTGACCGACTCCTCCGGCTTCAGCTCCTTGGCGCCCATCAGCTGCGCCACTGGATCGGAGGGCGGCAGAAACCGCGCCACATAGGAAACGCCCTGGACGAAATTCGAACTAGTGCTGGCGTAGTGGGAATCGGCCAGTGATGGCGCGCGGAAACCGGTGCTGGCACTGCCGCGTATGGCCCAGGCCGGATTGATTTCAGCGCGAAACGACAGCTTGCCGTCGACCGTATCGCCGGCGTCACTATAGTGTTCGAAACGCGCCGCGGCCGACAAGGTCAAGCGATCCCAGAACTTGGTCTCCGCATCCGCGTAGAACGCATAACTGGTGCGGTCGACATCCACTGCGTCTTCTGGACGCAAGGCGCCAAAGCCCTGTGAACCCGCATTGGTCGTGGCCCCCTGATTCGGCCCGTCCAGGACCGGCACGCCGCCATGGATGTAGCCTGAGGCCCAGCCCGCGTCGGTTTCGAACTGATCCCAGCGGAACTCGGCCCCAAGCGCCAGGTCCAGCGGCGCCTGCCAGCCGATATCGAACTGGCGTGTCAGGTCGACGTTGCTGACAGCCTGCTGCAGCGCGTACTTGCCGACATAGAACTTGGTGGGACTGGCCGTGCCCAGGGACGGATTCAGGGTATTCTCGGGATAGGGCCGTGTGCTGTTTGACCCCCAGCCCTGGCTGAAATCCACATCCCAGCCGCCCAGCCGGCCCCTCACTCCGACATTGAGTGATGCATCAGTGACGACACCCAGCATCAGTGGCTGAAAACCGTCGGGAAAGATGGCGCGGACGTTGTTGTTGTCCAATGGCGCACGCCAGACGAACGGCGTCTCGACGTCGCGCCGCATGTAGCCGCCGAAGGCATATGCGGTGAATTCGCCGAACGGCAGCTCGCTGTTGAGGAAAATACCCTTCTCTTCCACCTGGGGATCGCCGATGCGATAAGTGCTGTAGCGATCGATCGTGGCTTCGCGCGGGTCGAACGAATCACCGGGCTGCAGCACCGGCGTGGCATCGCTCGGACTGACGGTAGGGAAAATGACCGGGTTGCCGTTGCGATAGCCAAAGTACTGCTGCCGCTTGTCATAGCCTTGACGGTTCGTGGCGTCGCGCTTGCGGAAATAGAGCGAGGTGTGCACGAAACCACCTGTCTCGCCCAATGCAAAGCCGTTGTCGAGCGAAGTCTCGACGGTCTCGCCATCACCGGCGTAGGTCTGGCCCAGGGTAGTCTCGATCTGAGTACCCAGGTCCTTGCGCAATATCACATTGACGACGCCGGCAATGGCATCCGAACCGTACTGGGCCGCGGCACCATCACGCAGCACCTGTATCTGGCTGATGGCGGTGGGCGGGAATGAGTTGAAATCGGCGGCCGCGGAGCCGCCGTTGACGCCTAGATGCCGGCGTTTGCCATTGACCAGTACCAGCACTTGCGAAGGGCTCAAACCTCTGATCGAAAGACGACGCATGAACGAGGCATTGTTGGCCGTGCTGGTGGGCCGGAAATACACCGAAGGCACCAGCGCGGAAAGCATGGAAGGCGTATCGCTGTAGCCGCCGCTGCGCATGTCTTCGGCGGTCAGGATATCCACCGGTACGGATGACTCCAATACAGCGCGGTTGCTGAAACGCGTGCCAGTGACGACGATCTGCTCCACCTCAGGTCGTTGCTGCGACTGCTCCGCCGACTCCCCGGTGACCGCGGATGGCTCGGACGCCCTGCCGGTATCGCCCGTCACTGAAGACGATTGCGACGGACGGATCAACAGCACCCCCGATTCGGTGCGGTCCGCCCTGAGGCCCGAGCCTTCCAGTAGCAGGGTCAGCGCCTGTTCGGTCGAATACTCACCCTTGAGTGGCGCGCTTCTCTTGCCCGCGACCGCCTGCTCGGAAAATAACACCTGTTCGTTGGCGGTGCCGCCCAAGGCTTTGAGCGCGCTACCTAGATCCTGAGCCGGAATATCGAGTTGGTACATCGGCTCAGCGGCATGCGATTCCGCGCCGCCCAGCAGCAATGCCATGCAAACGGCAGCCGCCAGCCCATGGGATAGCGCCGTGAGGCATCCACCACGCTTGGCCTCAACGCTCCCCGACCGGGCCGGCAAGGTTGCCGTTGTTCTGATCTGCATTGCGTCTCCCCATTGGTTCGTACCAGTCGATCTGGTTCGACTATTCCGACGACGCAGGAACCAAAACCCTCAGCAGGTCGCATGGGTTATTTGAGTCGGGGGGGATTTTGCAGCTTATGGCTGCGCGGTCAGACGAATCGTGGCATTCCCGCTGCGACGCGCCTGCACTGGAAAATACTCGGTAATGGCCTCGATGAACGCCTTCGAATCGCCGGCATTGAAAATGCCGCTGACCCCGATGCCGGCGACGGCCGCATCGACCTCGATGCGATCGCTGGAGTATCGGTTGACGCGTTGTACCGCACTGCCCAGAGGTTCATTGTCGAACAGCATTTTCCCTGCCTGCCACACCATGGCCCGTTCGACGTCGATGCCTTTATTGAGAACGGCCCGGCCATCCTCACGGACACGCAGTTCCTCGCCGGCCTCGAGTTCGACGGGGGGTTTCGCGTCGCCGCCGCCGGCCGGCGCCCCCGACGTACCCACCCCCGTCACGGCAACGCGGCCCTCGATCATGGTCACACGGACATCATCGCCCAGCAGTTCGAGACTGAACTGCGTACCGAGAGCGATCACGGTCTGGTCGCCGGCTCGAACGCGAAACGGCCGCGTCGGATCCTTGGCAACATCGAAACGAGCCTGGCCTCGCTCCAGAGCGATGAGCCGTTCGTGATCGTGATAGTCCACCCGAATGCGGCTGCGCGCATCCAGGGTTATCACCGATCCATCCGACAGGGTGAGGGTGCGCCGCTCACCCAAATCGGTGGCGTAGGCCTCCGGACGCACCATCAGCCAGGCGGTAGCGGCTACCAGGAGCACGCCGCCAGCCACCGAGGCGGCAATGGCGCGCCAGCGTGATTTGGCATGCTGCCGGGGAGGCGTTGGCGAGCGTCTGGCTGCCTGGCACGCATCCTCCAAGGCGTCGCGGCGGCCCGCCATGATTTCCGGCGCGCTGGCATGCGTCCCCACCGCTTCCCAAGCCGCACTCACCTGCCTGTAAGCGTGCGCGTTCCGCGGGTCCGATTCGAGCCAGCGCCTCAGTGCGGCCAGATCCGCGCTATCGGCGGATTCGGAACGCACCCGCAAGAACCAATGCGTCGCCTGCGCCAGGCGCGCATCGGCATCAGACAACGGCTGTTCTGCGTCCTCAACCTCGCTCATTCGACTGCAGCCGGCAGGTCAGGCTAAGTAGTGCCTTGGCAATTTGCTTCTCCACCGCGCTGGGAGAAATACCGTATATCTCGCCGATCTCGCGCACTTTCAGGTGCTCGAAACGATACAGGTAGAAGATGGCCCGGGTGCGTTCCCCGAGTTGCTCGAGCACCGAGAATACTTCTTCCAGAGTTCTCTGCGCCAGTACGACACGCTCCGGGGTCAAGTCCACTGCCAGCGAACCCTCGAAATCCGCCAGGACGGTATCGGAAAGCGATTCGGGAATTCCATGCCGGCGCTGGCGCCGTGCACGATCACGCAACAGATTAGCCGCAATACGGAATATCAGCGCCTCGGCGTTCAGTATGGGCCTGGTATCGAGGCATTTGAGCAGCCGCTCGAACACATCCTGGGTCAGATCCTGTGCCTCGGAGGCACTGCCCACCCGCCGGCCGAAATACGCCGCCAGCGGCAGGCGATAGCGTCGATCCAGCTTCCCCACCAGCTCCTCGCGGCTGGCGGTCGCTTCCTCGACCTCCCCGGACACGCGCGAGTTGTTGGAATGTATGGTCACAATGCTACCCTGCCCCAAGTCGCCAGGACGGAGAACTTCCAAGCTTTATGGAGGCGATAACCGCAGGCTATGTGATGCTTCCTCGAAAGTCCCCAACCTAATCGTAGCCATCATTGATAGGCTTTGCGAGTGAGCGCCAGCAACGTATCGAGCTCGGCACGGTCGAGCCATTGGCCTGCACGCATGACGCCGTCAATATCACGTGTGTGCCTGATGTCCTCGAGCGGGTTGGCGCGTAACAGAACCAGATCGGCCTGCTTCCCCGCCACGAGATCACCCCACTGATCACTGTCGTGCGCCACGACGGCGGCATTGCGGGTTGCCGTGAGCAGCGCCTGGTAGGGCGTCAGCCCCGCCCGCACCAGGAGCGTGAGTTCCTCGTGAGCGCCGAAGCCGTGCACTACGCCGGTGGTGCCAGAATCAGTGCCCAGCACCAACGGCACACCGGCTTGCTGCAACGCATCAGTCAGTTGATACAGGTACGGCAAATACACCGACACCAGATAATCATGGGGCCACATCTTGTTGAACGCCCAACCTGAGGAACGCATGAAGGCCGCCGCACCCGGAGTTTCGTAGCTCATTTCGGGGCGTGCGAGATAATCATCAACATTCTGTGAGTCCGCTAGCGCCTGATTGACGATCAGCGTAGTCGTAACGGCAGTGCCCGCGGCACGCAGGCGCGGAATGAATCTGTCCATGAAGGTCGGGTCGACGGCATAGTTCATGAAAACCTTGCCGGGATCGAAGTCGCGGAAATAATCCGGATGGAATGAATGGACATGGGCGACCTCATCCTGGCCGGCATCGAGAATACCGGCCGTGCCCACGCTGTACGGTATGTGCCCGACCACGTACATGCCCTTGGCCTTCGCAACCTGCATCGCCGAGCGATACGCCGCGGCGGGCAGGAATGTGTAAGGTTTCAGCAAGCGATAGCCAGCCGCGTACTGCTTCTCGACCTCCGTCCGTGCCTGCTGCTCATCGGCCACCGCGACTCTATCCTCGTCCGTCTTGCGACCGCCAAAAATCGGGCCGGTCGTATAGACGCGCGGTCCCAACGCCTGGCCCGCGGCGATGCGCCGAGCCCAGTCCAAATATTCCGGGCGGCCGGACATCTCCCTGACCGTGGTGATGCCGTTGGCCAGATACAGCGCCAAGGACCAAGGATTCCCGTTGGAATGCACATGCATGTCGGCCAGACCGGGCATGAGATAGCCATTGCGACCCTCGATGACGCGCACGTCGTCCGGCACCTTGCCGCCACTGGCGGGTTCGATGCTCGCAATCCGCCCCTTCCGGATCACCACGACCTGATCACGCAATACCTGCGACCCCGTCATCGGTATCACATTGACATTCACGATCGCCGTGTCCACTCGCTTGGAAACGGGGAGCAGCGGTTGAGCGGAGAGCTGTTCCAGTCGCTGTTCGTAGTAGGCCTCGGCCGTGGCCGCCCCGGCCCGAGCTGCCGGCGCGACGCCGGCCAGAACCGTCAAGGTCAAACCGCACACCAGCACGAACCCACCACATCGCACGCCCCTGATCATGCCGTTTCCTCGTTCTTATGGCCGCAATAACATTCAATATCATATTTATACACATAAACGAAGCTTCGCGAACACGGCGTGCAGTTCGGGACCTCCCCGCGGGCGCCGTCCGGACCAAGCGGCAAACCTCGTCCAACCGTGCGATCATGGCCGCCATCCCGTTCAGTCGAGGCTCCCCCCGATGCAACTGTGCTCGAAACGCCCCTTCCATCTGATGCTGGCCATGCTGGCATTGCCGCCCGGTGTCGGCATGGGCGCATCAACCGCGACACCGACCAACACGGGGATGGCCGCCAAGCCTCGCATCGTCATCCTTACGACCGGCGGCACCATTGCCGGCCGTGCCGACTCGCGTTCGCACATCGGCTACAACTCCGCCGAGCTGGGTGCCAAGGAACTGATTGCCGCCGCGCCCGGGATCGAGGAACTGGCGCAGCTGTCGAGCGAGCGCGTGGCCGCGATCGGCTCGCAACATATGAACGACCGGGTCTGGTTCGATTTGGTGGGACGCATCAAAGCGCTGTTCGCCGACAACAAGGCCGATGGCATCGTGATCACTCACGGCACCGACACCATGGAGGAAACCGCGTTCTTCCTGGACCTGGTCCTGCCACATGGCAAGCCAGTGGTGTTGGTCGGCGCCATGCGTCCTTCGACCGCCGACAGCGCCGATGGGCCGGCCAACCTGCTCGAGGCCGTCAAAGTGGCGGCTTCCCCGGCTGCGCGCGACCGCGGCGTACTGGTAGTCATGAACGACACTGTCCATAGCGCGCGCGACGTACAGAAGATGAATACCTCGGCGGTGGATACCTTCCACTCACCGAATTTCGGGCCAGTGGGCCGGGTCGATCCGGAGAACCTGCGCTTTGCCGCGGCGGCCCAGCCATCGACCCGACAACCCTATGCGTTACCGGCCGAGCCCCCTCTGCCACGCGTGGACATCATTTATGCGCACTCGCATATGGACGGCGGCCCCATCGACGATGCGGTGAAACGCGGAGCACGCGCCATCGTCGTCGCCGGCTTCGGCAATGGTAATTGCTCCGATAAAGCGCTCGAGGCACTGCAACGCGCCGCCGCTCAGAAGGTGGTGGTGGTCCGCTCGTCCCGGGTCGGCTCGGGGTTCGTGAGCCGCAATGTCGAGATCGATGACGACAAACTCGGTTTCATTGCAGCGCTGGATCTCAACCCGCAGAAGGCCCGGGTACTGACCCAGCTGCTGATCGCCAATGGCATTGTCGACGCCAGGAGCATTCAGCAGGCGTTCGTAGCGCACTGAACCCACCAAGGCGTATCCGAACCTGCGCCTTAACCGGCCTTAACTATTTGATTATATTAAATATAATCAATATTCTTGCAAACTGCCCATGTAATGGGCACATTCTGCCCACCTAATAGGCAGTTTGCAGCCATGTCTCTCCCCCTCCTACCCCGCCAGCTCACCGCATATATAGAACGTTCCCTCAGCCTCTTTCCGGTGGTGGTGATGACCGGCGCCCGACAGACGGGTAAGAGTACCTTGGCGCGGCAAGCAGAGGCGTTCGCGGCACGTCGCTATGTAACCTTGGACACCGCGCTGAACCGGGAGCTGGCCATGCGCGAGCCGCGAGCCCTCATCGGGGAAGCGGCGACGGACGGGCTCACCATCGACGAGGTTCAGCGCACCCCGGAACTCCTGCTATCGATCAAGGAACTGGTCGATACCCGCCGCGTCAATGGACGATTTCTGCTCACTGGATCGGCAAACCTGCTGCTACTGCGCAACGTATCGGAGTCACTGGCGGGCAGAGCCCGGTACCTCACGCTGTGGCCGATGACTCGCCGTGAACAGCTAGGGCTTGCGACTAGCGGTATCTGGAGCGAATTGCTGGCGCACACTCGAGGCGAATGGCCCGAGTTGGTGGGCGCCCAGAATGTGCCAACGGAACCTTGGCAGTCCCTCGCCGCGCGTGGCGGCTATCCCGCTCCCGCGTTATTGAACTCCGGTCAGCATACGAACGCCGATCGTCAGGAACTGTTTGCCGGTTATACGCAAACCTATCTCGAACGAGATCTACGCGACCTGGCTGCGATCGACAGCCTGGTGGATTTCCAACGCTTGATGCGGGCCATCTGCCTCAGGCTGGGAGCCATACTCAATCAATCCGATCTTGCTCGCGATGTGGGAATACCACGCTCCACGTTGCAGCGCTACCTCAACTTGCTGGAGGTCTCATATCAACTGGTACGCGTGGAGCCTTACGCGGTCAACCGGACCAAGCGCCTGGTGAAATCACCTAAGATCTACTGGAGCGATACCGGGCTTGCCTTACACCTGTCAGGAGAGAACAAACCGGCGGGAGCACACTTGGAGAACGTGGTGCTCACCGATCTGTTGGCCTGGCGAGAAACCGATGCGGCGCGGCCGTCCATTCTGTATTGGCGCACCGCCACTGGCGAGGAAGTGGACTTCGTGATCGAGCGGCACGGCAAGCTGCTGGCCGTGGAAGTCAAGGCCACCGCAAACCCCGGCTACAACGACACCAAGGGACTGCGCCTGTTCCTGGAGGAATATGGCAGCGATGCGCTCGGCGGCATACTTCTGCACGGGGGCGAAGAAACCTACTGGATCTCCGAGGGTGTGCTCGCTGCACCGTGGTGGAAAATCATCTGAGCGAATTCGGTGTTGCCACGCCAGGCGGACATCTGCCTGGCGCGGCAACCGACTTAAGCCAGTTACGGCTTGACCACCAGTACGCTGAAGGTACCAGGCACCCGCTGCAGCTTACCCTTGGCGTCCTTCTTGTAGTCCGCGCGAGGCAGATACAGCAGGCCGGTCTTGGGATCGAGGGCGGCGGTACGCGCTCCCCCTTCGGTGACGACGTTACGCACTGCTCCGGCCTTGCCGTCCTTGTCGAGAGCAAACACCGATACATTGCCGTCGAAGCAGGGGATGTAGGCCTGGCGACGCCGCTCGTCGAAGATCGAACCATCGGCGCCCGAGCAAATCTTCTGGTTGCCGTGATCGACACCGTTCTTGGCCTCGATCAGCTTGGCGGTGTTGTTGTGACACGCGGAGATCAGCAGGCCGGTCTGGGCGTCGAACGCCAGGCCGGTGGGCTCCTCGCAACCCGCCAGCTTGTAGCGCGTTGCGACCTTGCGGCTGGCGATATCGATGACGGCGATTTCAGCCGTGTCCTCGACGTTGACATACAGGCGTCCCTTGCCATCCAGCGCCGCGGCTTCCGGCTTGCCGCCGACCGGCACGGTCGCCACGGCCTGCACCTTGGCGACATCGATGAACGTGACGTCGTTGCTGGCGCCGTTCATGACGAACGCCAGGCCGCTGGCCTTGTCGTACAGCGCGCCGTCCGGCTCCTCGCCGGTCTTGATGGTGCCTTTCACTTTGCCCGTGTTGCGGTTGAACAAGGTCGCGGTGTTGGAGCCACCGTTGGTGGAAAGCATGAGCGGCGTGCCGGAAATGATCAGCACCGCGGCCACGTCTTCCGCCGGCACGAACACCGGGGTGACCTTGCGACTCGCCAGATCGACCGTCATCACCCCCTGGGTGCGCCCGACGAACAAGCGCTGTGCCGCCCCATCCACGGAAATATAGTCCCAACCGCCGTCCGGACCGGCAAAGCGATCGATCACCGCGCTGGCAGGCGCGGCCTGGGCAAAACTCGCCAAAGAGGCAGCCGCCAGGGCCACCGGAAGCATCGCTGCGAATCTCATTCTCGGTCCTCCCGTGTAAGAGAGCAGCAAGATAGACCCGCCAAGCTGACGCCAGCCCTACGTTTTCTTCATCTATGGCCCGGCAGGCCGGCCCGCAACGAACTGGGCATTGCCATAGGGCGGATGGACGCTGCCCCGGATCCAGTCCGCCAGCAGGCGGTAATAGCCATCGCTGACCCGGATCATGCGCCGTTCCCCGTCAGGCTCCGCAGCGAACTCGTATATGCCGTGGTCGGTGTTCGGGAATATCACGATGTCGATGGCGCGCCCCTCGGCCCGCAAGCGCTGCAGGCGCTCGACGGTGACCTCCGGAGGCGCCTCGCGGTCCGCACCGGCAATGACCCACAGTTGCGGCGCCTGCACCGCGCGCAGGTGGCCGATCGAATCGTAACGCCAATCGATGTCGAGATTGTCGAAGCGCTTACGCCCTTCACGACGCAAGGTGGCTTCGTCGAGCGCCAGGATGTCGCCGGTGTACTCTCCCTTGATTTTGCCGAACCAGGGCTCGTGGGCATAACGTTGACGCGCCGCGGCCAACCGCTCATAGCCCGCGGCGAAATGGGCAGCCAGCAATTCACCGGTGGCATCGGTCACTTCACGAGCTCCGGCGCGTGCCTGGGCGAGGGTCGCGTCGTCATACCCCAGCGCGGCCAGCTCAGTCGCCACCTGCTCCGCGTCCTCGTCCAGCGGATTGATCAACAAACCGAAACCAACGGCCACGAACTCGGCATGCGCCTCGTTGGCGGCTCGCGGCGCCACCCACCCGCCCTGCGACCCGCCGAACAAGCCAAAACGGCCAAAGCGTCCGCGCGCCAGGCGCTTCGCCTCGACCGACGCGGCCACTACGTCCGCCGCCAGGCGATGAAAGTTCTGGGTGTACGTGCCTTGAGACGCGCCCGTGCCCCGCTTGTCGAAAACGAACGCGGAGATGCCCTGGGCGGCGAACAGGTAGGGGTACGGGTTGCGGCGAATCGAAGCGGTGTTTTCCGAACCGTGCACGACCACCACCAGCGGTCGTTGCGCATCCGTTCCGGGCGGCTCTACCAGCACCCCCTGCAACAGCACGTCGCCCGAACGGAACCGGGTCGGTGTCAGGCGCAACTTCATGGCGGGCCAGCGCTGGCTCACCCCGTCTTGTTGCACGCTGATACCGCCCCGGACGCAAGCCACCTTGTCATCACCCGGCCGGCCGAAACGCCCATCCCGAAAGGAATAGCCAAACTCTCCCGGCTTGGAACGTTCGACCAGCATCACGAAGTCGCTGTCGGGTCCCTGGTAAATGCCGACCTCACAGGGAGACTCGGCCACCGCCGGCCGCATCCAGACGGCCAGCAAGGCCACGCTCACGAACCACAACTGAAATTTGAGTCGCTGCATTCCAGCTTCCATCAACCAGGATGTCAGGATTGGAAACCGCCGGAACGCTCCCGGTTTAAACTCCGTCCCAGAAATCCCGCCGCGCCCCCCCTGCAACCCTGCGCGCCTTGCCATCGTCTCAAGACTCGTGTCATGCAGCATGCCGTGACCCGCCGACAACATCGATTCGAACCGGAGCGCCGCGTGACCAGACTCATCGCAAGGATTTTCCTGCCCGCCCTCCTGCTGATCCCGCAGGCAATGCAGGTGGGCCGGGCGGACAGCGGGCAGACGGCCGCGCTGGAGCGGCAGATCGCCCCCCTCTTCGCAGCCTGGGATCGCAAGGACTCGCCCGGCATGTCCGTGGCGGTCATGCAGCACGGCAAGGTGATCTACAGCCGCGGCTTCGGCTCGGCGCAGCTCGAGTACGCCGCACCGATCACACCGGCCACCATTTTCAACGTCGCCTCGGTATCCAAGCAATTCACCGCCATGAGCATCCTGCTGCTGGAGGCCGAGGGACGCTTGTCGTTCGACGACGAGGTCCAGAAATACCTGCCCTGGGTCCCCAGGTTCGCCTACCCCATTACCCTGCGGCAGCTCGCCAATCACACCAGCGGCGTGCGCGATCATCAACAACTGTTCACCCTGGCCGGTTGGTGGTCCGGCGACGTCGTCACCATGGACGACATCCGGACCCTGGTGAAACACCAGCGCGAGCTGAACTTTCCGCCGTTGACGGACACACTGTACAGCAACACCGGCTACGACCTCCTGGCCGACGTCGTGACGGCGGTATCGGGCATGCCATTCGAGCAGTTCACCCAGGAACGCATATTCAAGCCGCTGGGCATGAGCCACAGCCACTTCCACACCAGTCACAAGGAACTCGTGCCAGGGCGCGCCTATTCCTACACTCCGGCCGGCCATGGCCAATGGCGCAAAGCGGTCATGAACGATTCTTACTATGGCTCGACCGGCCTGTTTACCACGGCCGAAGACATGCTGCTCTGGCTGGACAACTTCCGCACTCTGAAAGTCGGCGGGCGCGAAGTCATCGCCAGGTTGCTGCAAGCGCCGGTGCTGAGCAACGGCAAACCGTCCATCATCTTTGGCGCACCCTACGCCGCCGGCGTGTCATTGAACCAGTATCGTGGCACCAGGATGATCGGCCAGGGAGGTGTCGAAGCCGGCTTTCGCGCCGAGATCGATTGGTTTCCCGAGCACGATCTGGCGATCGCGGTGCTCGCCAATGCCGCCAACGGCGATCCGCAAGGCAATCTCAGGAGAATCGCCGACGTGGTCCTCGCCGGACAATTGCAGCCCGCGCCGGAGGATCCGCTGCAACGCCAGCCCGTACGCGTCGCGACGCAACGGCTGGAGTCTTACGCGGGCACCTACAACTGGTACTTCGGCACGGTCACCTTCGTACCCGATCGGGCCCAGGGCACCCTGGTGGCCGACATATCCGGTTCGAAGCTGCCGCTGACCGCCGTATCCGAGCGCGAATTCGTGGTCGACCTGGGCAGCCTGAAAGCGCTACTGCGCTTCGGCCCCGGCGCAGGGGACCGGGCGAACGACACAGCCCCCGTCGAGACGCTGGAAGTGAGCTTCGCCGGCGGCACTCACCCGGGCCGGCGCTTGCACCTGGTGTCGTTGACCGGCAGCGACATGGTGCGTTACGTGGGCAGCTACTACAGCCCCGAGTTGCGTACCAGCTTCGAAATCGGCAGCGGCGCGCGGGGCCTGATACTCCAGCATCATCGCCAGGGCGACATACCGCTGCTGGCGGAAAAGTCTTCGGGACCCAACCCATTTCCGGTGCTGTTCGCCGGCGGCCCGCCCTTTGCGCAGCGCATCCAGTTTGAAACCGCCGGCGACGGCCACATCCGGGGGCTGCGCCTGAGCGGTATTACGGTACGAAACCTCTGGTTTCAGAAAGTCACGCTGCCGTAACGCTGCGCGCACTGTTCCACGTCAATCCGTCGAAGCGGGCCAGTAGTGGCTGTCCGGCAGGGCGCGCGCGCCGAAGATGGCCTGGCCGACACGCACCACGGTCGCGCCTTCCTCGATGGCGATCTCGAAGTCGCCCGACATGCCCATGGACAACTCATCGAGACTCATGCCCGCGGGAGCCTCCTGCCGCAGCTGGTCGCGCAGGTTCCGCAGCAGGACGAAACATTCGCGCACCCGCTCCGCTTCGGATGAAAACAAGGCCAGCGTCATCAGGCCACGAACCTTGAGCGCGGAAAATGCCGGCAGCTCGCGCAGGAAAGCCGGTACCTCATCGGGAGACAGGCCGTACTTGCTCGCCTCGCCGGAAGTGTTCACCTGCACGAACACGTCCAGCTCACGGCCTTCGGCCTGCAAGCGACGCTCCAGGGCCTCCGCCACCCGCAAGCTGTCCAATGCCTGGAACTCCGCGGCAAAGCGCGCCACCAGCTTGGCCTTGTTGGTCTGCAAGTGTCCGATCACGGACCAGCGCAAATCGCTCAGGTCGACCATCGCCTCCCATTTGCGATGCGCCTCCTGCACCTTGTTCTCGCCCAGCTGGCGGCAGCCGGCGGCGTAGGCCAGCCGGATGCGCGCTTCGTCGATGGTCTTGCTGACCGGCAGCAGGCGCACTGTAGCCGGATCGCGGCCGGCACGGCGACAGGCGGCAGCGATGCGTTCACCCGCCGCGGCCAGGTTATGACGGAAATCCTCGACGGTTTGCGCTTGCGGCCAGCGGCCGTGCTGATCATGCCTCGTTGCCGTCGACGGCGAATCGGTGCGCGAGTCGCTCAAGAGCCGAACCTCGAATTGACGTTGGAAAAACACCTGCAAGGATACCGCACCACGCATCCCCTCGGCCACGGATGGCCCGCTTGCACAATCCGCCCGGAACTGGCTAAGTGCCGTCCGCCACTCTCCAAGATCGGGCACTACGGAGGTTTTATGCGACGGGACCGGCTCAGCGTAATCATCCACCGGCAGCCATCGTTGCTGCGGCAGGCGATCTTCACGGCGGTGTGCGGCGCGGCGCTGCTGGCGTCGGGCACCACCCTGGCCAAAGACGATCTTGCAGATGTAAAACGCGCCATCGCGACCGGCCATGACGCCGCGCTCAAGCGTCTGCAGGATTGGATCGCCCTGCCGTCGATCGCAGCGGAAAATCGCAACTATCCGGCCGGCGCCGAATACATGCGTCAGCTGGCGCTCGATGCCGGTTTCCAGCATGCGGAAATCATTCCTTCCAAGGGCAAGCCCGGTGTCTTCGCGACCCTCGATGCAGGCGCCAGGAAAACCCTTGGCCTGTATTTCATGTACGACGTGAAGCAGTTCGACGCGTCGGAATGGGAAAGCCCGCCGCTGGAAGCGCGGCTACTCGACCGGCCCGGCCTGGGCAAGGTGGTAATGGGCCGCGGCGCGGTGAACCAGAAGGGTCCGGAAGCCACTTTCCTCGCCGCACTGCATGCCATGAAGGCGGCCGGCCGCAAACTGCCGGTCAATCTGGTGCTGGTGGCCGAAGGCGAAGAGGAAATCGCCTCGCCCAATTTTCACGACATCGTGACCGTGCCGCACGTAGCCGCGGCATTGAAGAAAACCGTCGGGGTCATCATTCCGTCCGCCGGGCAAAGTCCCGCCACCGGCGGTGTCACCCTGATGCTCGGCGCAAAGGGCGCGATCGAGTTCGAGCTGGTGGTCTCAGGCGAGAAATGGGGCCGTGGCCCCAAGCACGACATTCATTCGAGCGAAAAGGCCCGGGTGGACAGCCCGGCCTGGCACCTGGTCGCCGCCCTCGCCTCGCTGGTCTCACCCGATGGCAACACCGTGGCGATCGACGGCATCCAGGACCAGGTGCGACCGCTGACCGCGCGTGAGCGCGAGCTGATCGCGATGACCGCAGCCAAGACCAGCGAGGCCGAGGCCAAGCAGATGTTCGGCGTCCAGCACTGGATCGACGACATGACTTGGGAACAATCGCTGGAGCGGCTGGCCGCGGTGCCCACGATCAACATCCAGGGCCTGGTCGCCGGTTACACCGGCCCCGGCGGCAAGACCATCCTGCCCAGCCGCGCCACCGCCAAGATCGAAATGCGCCTGGTGCCCAACATGACCAAGCAGGACACCATCGACAAGCTGCGCGCCCACCTGGACAAGCGGGGCTTCAGCGACGTCGAGATCAATGTGAGCGGTGGTTACGGTCCGACCGAAACGCCGGAAGACAGCGCGCTCACCCGCGCCCAGCTCGCCACCTACAAGCACTTCGACATTCCCGTCACGCTCTATCCCCGCATCGCCGGCAGCTGGCCGGGTGTGATCTTTACCGGTCCGCCGCTCAATCTGCCGGCCGGCTCGTTCGGGCTGGGATTCGGCACCGGCGCGCACGCCCCCAATGAGTACTTCGTGGTCGAGAGCAGTTCCGCCAAGCTCAAGGGCATGGACGATGTGGCGCTGGGCTTCGTCGAGTTGCTGTACCAGGTGGCGGTGGCCAAATAGCCGCGGCCTCAGAAAGTCACATCGACACTCAGGCCGAAGGTTCTCGGCTGCAATATGCTGACCTCGATCGGTCCGCCCGCCACTGCCATTCCGGTCAATGCCGAAAGCTGGCCACGCCGGTCGCCGATGTTCTTGCAATAGAGCTTGACGCTCGCGGCACCGAGGGTCATGCCGGCCCGAAGGTCGACCGAGGTGTAGGACGGCAGCTCATACTGAGGCATGCCGACGCTGCGATCGAAACTGGCATTGCGTCCGGCCACGTGACGCACCGTCGTGCCCACGCGCACCTCGCGGCCGTGTAGGCCGAAGCGATAATCGGCCGAGAGCGTCGCGCTGATCCGCGGAGTATCCGGAAGCGACTCCCCGCCAACCCCGCCGAGGTCCGGCGCATCGTCACTCAGCCTGGCATCCGTGTAGCCGAGCACGCCGGCCAGCATCAACTCCTGCAGCGGCAGCGCCATCACCGTGAGTTCGAGCCCCTGGCTGCGGGCTCGCGCCGCGTTGGCGGTGATGCCGAGACCGTTGCGGGTGGCCAGGATCTGCATGTCATCCCAATCGATGCGATACAGTGCCAGATCGGCGCTCAGGCGACGGTCGGAGCGGCCGAACTTGATACCGGCTTCATAGCTGGTCAGCCGGTCCGCGTCGAAGGTCGGCGGCGCCAGCGGCCGCCCCTGCAGATCGTTCAATACCGGGTTGGGTCCTCCCGGCCGGTAACCGGTCGCAAACCGGAAGTACGGCATCACGTCATCGGCCACACGATAGCGAGCAGTCGCCAGATAGGTGGCCACGCTGTCGGCGGAACTACGTTCCGGAGCCGCGTCGATCAATCGCCCCGTGGCGACCTGCTCCTGACGCTGCGAATTGTGCGCGTAACGCAGCCCCGCGGTCACATCGAGCCGCCCGGTCAAATGCAGCGTGAGATTGCCGAACGCCGCGTATTCCTGGTATCTGCTGGGCATCCTCAAGGTCAGGAAATCGATGTTGGCACGCGCACCGTCCGGCTCGTAGGCGGACAGCACCTGGGTTTGTTCGCTGTCCTCGACGGTGTAGAAACCGCCGATCAGCCAATCCAGGGCGGGTCCACTGGCGGCCAGCCGGATTTCCTGGGTGAACTTGTCGGTGGCCGCGTGCATGGCCAATCCGAACGCATTGAATGGCTCGGACGGCGACCCGCCCAACGTCGGCAGGTACACCGGCGAAAAATCGGTACGCACGTCGCTGCGCACCTGCTGGTAGCTGCTGATCGAGGTCGCAGTGGCAAGATCGAAGCTGTAGTTGACGGTCGCGCTCAACAGGCGAAAGCGCTGCCCGAACGGTTCGGCCAGCTCGCGCCGCTGGTCCAGGTCGCCAGCCACGAAGCGGCCGGTCGCACTCGCCACGTCGGCCGCCATCGAACCGTCGCGTTCGATGTCCTGCGCAAACGCCACCAGGCGCACCGATGATCGGTCATCCGGCATCAGCAGCAAGTCGACCCGGCCGCCGTACACTTCGGCCCGGTCCACGTTCCGGTCGTCTCGCGCCAAATTGTCGACATATCCCCCATGGTGGGAATAAAACCCACCGAGGCGTGCCGCGGCCTCGCCATCTCCGAGCGGTAGATTTACGGTACTCGACGCGTCGTAGCTGACACCTCCGCTACGCGTACCCGCAACGTTGGCGCGCACGCTGCCACCAAAAACGTCCATGGCGGGAGCATTGGTGACGTACTTCAACAGGCCACCCATGGTACTGGCGCCGTACAGAGTTCCCTGAGGACCGCGCAATATTTCGATGCGATTCATATCGAACAGACCCATGTCCAGCGTCAACTGCGCGCTGGCGGCGAAAGAGGTGCTGGACCCATAGGGCACGTCATCCACGTACACCCCGACCGTGGGCGAAACGTTGTAGCCGCTGGTAATGCCGCGCAGATTGATTTGCGTCTGTCCCACACCGCTGGTGGTGAAGTTCAAACTCGGCACCGTGTTGGCGAAATCCAGGAACCCGGTTGCCCCCAGAGTCTGCAGCTCCCGTGCCGTGATGGCGGTGATCGACATGGGGATGTCGCGCAAGCGCTGCTCGACTTTCTGCGCGGTCACGACGATCTCTTCGAGCCTCGCTCCGCTGTCGATCCGGTTGTCCTCGCGCGGCTTGCCGTCCTCACCTGAAGCGCCGTTGGCGGCACCTGGCTCGATACGCTTCGAATCCCGTTCCGGCCCGGCCGGGTCGGTGCCTGGCCGATCCGGTCGAGCGCTTTTTTCAGCCGACTCCGCTGCCGTTCCCCCGCCGCCCTCGGAGGGCGGCGGGGGAACGATTACGATGTAGGCACGCGCATTCAAGGGGCGGTAGGTCAAACCACCCGGTGCCAGCAGTTTCTGCAGCGCCTGGCCGATGGAGTAACGGCCGTCGAGGGGACCGACCATGGTGTCGCCCTGTACCGCATCGCTGAAGCGCATGATCTGCAGGCCGGTCTGTCGGGCCAGGTCCTGGAGCGCAACGTCCAAAGTCTGTCGCGCTATGCTCAGCTGGTACTCGGCCGTCGCCGGCTCGGCCGCCGCCGCCAGCCCCCCCACCAGCCCCAAAGACCAGCAACAGGCTGTCGCCGCAGCCACGTTGACACACAGTATCTTCCAGGCATCGGTCATCGAACACTCGACCCGATGACGATGCCGTCAGCGGTCTGCTGGACGCTGATATCGCCGCCCCCCTGACGAATGAAGGCCAACAAGGTCTCTGTATCGGTGGCTTCGAACACACCGCTCACGCGTCTTGCGGCCAGCTGCGAATCGCTGATGCTCAACTGCGTGCGGTTGTAGCGGTTGAACTCCCGCACCACGTCGGCCAGCGTATCGTTCTCGAACACCAGTTGGCCCCGGGCCCAGGCCAGGGCGCGCCCGGCATCTACGGTGCGCCATTGCTGCATCGTACCGGAGCTGCGTACCGTGACCTGCTGTCCGGCGGTAAGATAGAGGGGCGCCGTCGTCTGACCGGACTCGGGAGCCTGGGAGCGAGCCACGGCCACTTTCCCTTCGGCGACCGTGACAATGACTCCGTGTTCCCCGCTTTCGACGCCAAAGGCGGTGCCCACGGCGCGCACCGAAGTATGGTCGGCGCTGACCCAGAACGGACGCAGCGGATCTTTGGCCACCCGGAACAAGGCGCGACCACGCTCGAGTGCGACACTGCGTCGATGATCCGCGAATTTTATCCGCAGCCTGGTTTCCGGTTCGAGCTGCACCACGCTGCCATCGTCCAGCATCACCTGCCGGCGTTCGGCCAGATCGGTTGCTATCAACTGGCCGCGCGTTCCCAGCGCCAGCCATGCCCCCAGAATCGCAACCAGAATGGCAACCAGGCAAACCCCTGCCGCAATGGCTCTGCTGACCGATATCCCTGGTCTGCGCGAGTCGAGCCGGAAGAATCCGGCTGCACTCCGGCGCCCGGCGGGCTCTTCCGGAGCATCACGCAGGACAATCACGTTGTCTTGGTGGTCGGCAGCGTCAGCCTCGATTTCATTCCAGAGCTTGAACCGTTCGAGAGCATCATGCACATGGGCAATCCGCAGCAGCTCCGCAACATGAAGCGGCGATTCACGCAGCCATTCGGTGAACTGTTCCCGATCCTGCCGGGAGACTTCCGCGGCGCCTTCGCCCGGCCGGTCGATATTGAGCCGGTTCCACCATTGCGCGGCCTCCTGCGTCGCGCGCTCCCGCCGTTCATTCGCGTCCATATTGAAGTGCTCTCGTCAGTTCATCATTGAGCTCGCGCCGCAGCTTTGCGTAGCTCTTCTCGAAGTCGCGCCGCACGATGCGGAAGGAAATGCCGAGGCGCTGGGCAATCTGCGCCTGACTCAGCCCTTCCTCGAAATACAGCTTGAGTATGGCTCGTTCCCGGGGCAGGAGCGCATCGAGCGCACGCTTCACCTCGAGCTGGGCCGCCTCGCGATCCAACTCGTCATCCGGACGGTCGTCCGCTTCCAGCGACGCCAACCACTGCGGCTCGTGAGCCAGACGGTTGCTGGAACGGATGCTCCATTCCGCGGCAACGTTGGCGGCCATCTTGAACAGGTACGCCTGTGGATGCTCGACGATCTCGGCGGTCCCATAACGCAGCAGGCGCAGGAACACCTCCTGGGCCACGTCGTCGAAGTCGGCCGGGCGCACGGCGCTACGGCTCGCCAGGAACCTTCGCAACGGGGTGCGCCAGCGCCGAAACCATTCGACCAGGCGGTTTTCGGGGTTGGAGTTGGACATGAATCGGCTACGGATCCTGCGGGACACGCATATATATACACTTATGCGCGTGTAAGACCGGGTGACCCGCTCTGTCACCCCCCTGGTCGGTTGCCTTGCGCCATCCTCACTTGAATGTGATAATTACATCAGTGTCAGTTTTTTCATGAAGCCAGGATCGCATTGAAGCCCGCCTCTTATGAGCACTGAATCGCAGCTATCGGGACCAGAACGCTTGCACCAGCTGCAGCCCGGCAGCCTAATCGGTCACTCCGAATGGATTCTCGTCACTCAGTCCATGATCGATCAATTCGCCGCGGCCACCCTCGACCCCGACCCGATGCATGTCGATCCGGAGTGGGCGCGAACGCGGGGGCCCTTCCCTCACACCATCGCGTTCGGCTTCCTGACGATGTCGCTGCTCACCCGGCTGATTCACTCCGCCATGCACAGCGACTCGGTCCGTGACCCGGCACGCACCGGTTACTACCTGAATTATGGGTTTGACCGTTTGCGGCTGGTAGCCCCGGTGCCAGTGGGCTCCCGGATTCGCGGCCACTTCCGCGTCCTTGAGATCCGCCAGGACGAAAGCGACCGCCAGGTCACCAAGTTCGGCTGTGAGATCGAGATCGAGGCAGGCGCACGGCCGGCCCTTATCGCCGAATGGCTGAGCATCTGGGTGCCGCCGGCGTAAACCGGACCCGCCGCTCCATGCCAGCGGCGGACCCGTTGCCAGAGTATGCCCGCCCGGCCTACCGGTAGCTGTACCGGACTTCGAGACCCAATTCACGCGGCCGAATCAAGCTTTGCTTGCCACCGAACTGGAACGGCTCGACGCTGGTGATGCCCCGCGCGTCGGTCAGATTGCGGCCAAACAGCTCCAAGGCCAGATTGTCCCTGGACAGACCGAAGCGCAGATTCAAGGTGTCGTAGGACTCAAGTTCGGGCACCGGCGGTCCGCCGCCGAGATCGGGCCGCACCGAACCGACATAGCTCCAATCGGCGCGCGCCATGCCGGACCACGCGGCATTCAGGTCGAAGTCGTACTGCAGGCCCGCGCTGTAATTCTTGTCCGGCGAGCCTTTGACCCGATCACCCGGCATGCCGATCGCCGGCAGCACGTTGCCGTCGTAGGTCAGATTGTTGTACGAAGCGCTGAGGTTGAAGCGCCACGACTGGCTCAACCGGCCGACGAACTCGAACTCCACGCCGTCGCCGGTGGCATCGCCCGCATTGGCGACGGTGGAAAAGCCGCACGGAAAGGTGATATTCCCCGGAATGTCCTGCCACTTCAAACGGTATGCGGCCACGTTCACGCTGAAGCGTCCGCCGCCCAGTACCGATTTCAGGCCCAGCTCATAATTCCTGACCGTGTCCGGATCGGTGACCGTTTGCAACGACACCCCCATGTCCGCGCCCTGTTGCTGGCAGGTCAAGGGAAGACTCTGGTTGGCCACGCCGCTGCGGAAACCTTCGGCCGCCTGCACATAGAGGGTGAGATCGTCAGTGGGTTTGAAACGCAGGCTCGCGGCTGGATTGAACTTGCTGGCTGAATCCTCGCCGCCGTTGGTGGCGCCCGGCAGCACCGGCGGCGCCAGGAAGCCGACGCCGTCCAATCGTACGCCCAGATCCTCCTTGAGGTAACGGCCTCCGATGCCGAAGGTCCAGCGCGGCGCGAATTCATAGGCGGTATCGACGAACAGCGCCTTCTGCTTCTCGAACAAGTGGAAATCCATGTTGAGCGGAAAATCCTGCGCCCCCTGCGTGAACAGACGAGGCAGGCAGACGGCAGCCACCGCGCAGCCATAATCACCGACGTGTTGCGTACCATCCGTGCTGCGGTCCATGTAGAACGCTCCCACCGTCCAGGTGAACTTGTCGTTGCCACGGGAGGACAGTCGCACCTCCTGGGTGAAAGCATCAGACACCCGGTTTTCCTTGAAATACCACGGGGCCATGGGCGGGACCACATAGGGCGCATCGTTGAGGCGCGACATCTCCAGCTTCGTATAACTACTGACCGAGGTCAGCGAGACGCGGTCCCAGTCATAGGTGATGGTGAGCCCCGCGAGATCGAGGTCCTCCTCGGTCATGGGCGCCGCGAACAGATCCAGGGTCCGGGACACTTCATAGCCTCGAGTGATACCGGCTTCGCTGTTCATTTTGGTTTTCTGAGTACCGAGCATGAGATCGAAACGCAGCTGGTCGCTGGCTTGCCAGCGCGCCGAGACTCGTCCACCCGAGGCGTCGACCGAATTGACGTCCCGGTTATGAATGGCCCGGGTAGCCGGAATCACCAGCGTGCCGGCCGGCACCGATACCGCCCCGCCGGTCAAATTACCGACCGCGGCCGAATAATCCAGCAGCCCCTGGGCCGGCGTCACGTTGTCGATGTAACCGGCAATGTCGTCCAGGTAGCCGACCAGGCGCAGCGCGAAACGGTCCCGTACCAGGGGCAGGTTCACCGTTGCCTCCACGCCGTAACTGGCATCGCTGGAATGCGCCGTCGCAAAACCGCGCGTGCCGATGTTGACCTGATAGTCCTGCAGATCGGGGGCGGCCGGGATGACACGGATAGCGCCGGCTAGCGCATTGGCACCGAATACCGTTCCCTGCGGCCCGCGCAGCACCTCCACACGCTCGATATCGACGAAGCGAGGGGTCCCGTGCTGGCCCAGGTTACCGCCGCCCTGGGCGCTCAGCGGTATTTCACCGAAGTAGGTGGCCACCGTCGGCGCGGATCCGCCTCCTCCCGGACTGATACCGCGGATCCGGATCGTGGTATCGCCGGGACCTCCGTCCTGGAAATACACGCCGGGAACGCTGCTCAGCACATCGGCATACTGGGTGAGTCCCCGGGCGAGAATATCGGTGGCGGTGACCGCGGTAATGGCAATCGGCACATCCTGCAGCGAGGCTTCGTGCTTGGTGGCAGTCACCACCACCTCTTCGAGCTGGAGCTCTCCCGCGGTCGTCGTATTCGACGCGTTTTCCGCCGCCACGGCCATACCGGTCAGTCCCATGCCGGCCATTTCAAGACAGGCCGCCGCCACGGCCACAGTGATGCGCATGATCCTTATCTCCCCGGTGAGCCCGAATCGGTGGGCGCACAGAAGACCGGGTCAGTGCACGAATCCTCCCCCCACCCCCGATGCGGCGCGGCGCGCACATCGTGCGCCCGTCCCAAGCTATGCTTGCAGATCCCCTGACGACTCTCCGCAATGACCAGCAAAGACACCGGCAAACGTGAAATACTCGTCCCCGCCTCGGTGCGGATCGCCAAGGAAAAGGCCGCCGCGAAACTGCAGGCGGCACGCCAGCGCGCGGCGGCGAAAAGGCAACTCGCGGCGGCCAGGCAGGAACGGGAGATCACCAAGGCCGTGCTGCGCATCGTGCGCGCCCTGGACCGCAAGGCGGCGCAACGAGAACGGGAAGCGGCGAAGCTGGATCGAAAAGCGCAATGGATCGCCTTTCGGCTGGCACGCAAGGATCGCCTGGAGGAACAGCGCCTCATGCGTCGGGCGCAGCGCGACCTGCAAAAACTCAAGCGCAAAGCGGCGGCCGCGCCCGCCAAAAGCAGCCGCCGGAAAACCAAAAAATCCCAATAAATCAATTATCTGCAAGATTCTTGGCCAACACCACCCGCGCCTTGTCAGGCACCGGCCCCGTCCCTCGATCCCTTCATCGCAAAAAATCGCCGGGAGCGATTTTTGACAGCGCCGGAGCTGGCCCCGCAGGGGCGACCGCCAGGGAGGTGGTCGCAAATAAAATTCGTCCTGTGGACAACGCCTTGACTGCCACGGCCCGCCGGGCAGTATGTCCAGGCCTGCCCCGGCGGCAGACCTATCGAACACCAACAGGGGATTGCAATGCATCGACGCCAGTTCATCACCGCGGCATCAGCAGCCACCATTGCGGCCAGTACACCGGGGTGGCTGGCCGCCAAACCACGCCAGCCCTTGAAGATCCTGCTACTGGGCGGCACCCGCTTCATCGGTGTGCACATCACCGAGCTGGCGCTGGCTCGAGGCCACACGATCACGTTCTTCAATCGTGGCCGCACCCGGGCCGAGCTGTTCCCCCAGGTGGAAAAGCTGCACGGCGACCGGGACGGCAAGCTGGATGCACTGAAGGGCCGCAAATGGGATGCGGTGATCGACACGTCGGGTTACGTACCGCGCCACGTGCACATGTCCGCGGAGCTGCTTGCGCCGAACGTACAACAGTATCTCTTCATCTCGACCATCGGCCTGTACGCCGACTACAGCAAGGCGAATGACGAGAACTCGCCGGTCGCCAAGATCGACGACGAGAAGAGTGAAGATATCCAGAAGTACTATGGACCGCTGAAAGCGCTATGTGAAAAAGCACTCGACTCGGTCATGGCCGGCCGTACCACCATGATTCGTCCGGGCCTCATCGTCGGCCCGGATGACAATACCGACCGCTTCACCTATTGGCCGGCACGCGCCGCCCGCGGCGGTGAAATGATCGCACCCGGCGTTCCCGCCACTCCCTACCAGATCATCGATGCACGCGACCTGGCCAGATTCTGCCTGGACATGCTGGAGAGTCGTACCTTCGGTGTCTTCAACGTCACTTCGCCGACCACCATGTTCAGCATGGGCAAGATCATCGATGAAAGCGTGAGCGCCGCCAATGCGCTCGCGCACCCGAATCCGCCGCCACGGCCGGTATGGATTCCAGCCGAGTTCCTCACCGAGCACAAAGTCGCTCCGTTCACCGACATGCCCGCCTGGATACCGCCGGGCGGCGAGATGAGCGGCCTGCATCTGACCAACGTCGAGCGCGCGATGAAAGCGGGCCTGAAGATTTCGCCGCTGCGGAAAACGACGCGCGATACGCTGGCGTGGCAGCTCGCTCGTCCGGCGGCGGAACGGGAAAAACTGAAAGCCGGCCTCACGCCCGAGCGGGAGCAGGAAGTGCTCGCCGCCTGGCATGCGAAGACGGGCAAGAAGGCGGGCTGATCCGGAACCGGAAGGTGCAGGCGCCGCAGCGCCTGCACCGGATGCTTCTCAAGTCTTGCCGAGCGGACTGCGGCGGTAGCCATAAATGAAGTACACCACAGCCCCCATCAGAGTCCAGATCGCGAAGCGGCCCCGGGCCACGCTGGGCAGGCTGAGGAACAGATAGGAGCAGCCAGCCACCGCCAGCGGCCCGACCAGCCACAGCGCCGGGCAACGGAACGGCCGATGGCGCTCGGGCTGGGTACGGCGCAACACCATCACTGAAACGGCCACCGCCACGAAGGCGAACAAGGTGCCGGTGTTGGACAGTTCGGCGATTTCATCGACCGAGAACAAGCCCGCCACGATGGCGACGAACAGCCCGGTGATCGCGGTAATCACGTGCGGGGTATGGAATCGCGGGTGTACGTTGCTCAGCCGATCCGGCAACAGGCCATCGCGGGACATCACGAACAGGATGCGCGTCTGCGCGAATATCATCATCAGGACCACGGTGGGCAAAGCCACAATGGCGGCCAATGCCACCAGATTCCCCACCGTCGGGAAGCCCAGGGTGCGCAATATGGACGCGAGCGGCTCCGTGTTGCCAGCCAGTTCCGTATACGGCGTCGTACCCACCGCGCCGGCTGCCACCAGGACATAGATGATGGTGCAGACGACCAGCGAACCGATCAGGCCGATCGGCACGTTGCGATTGGGGTTGCGGGTTTCCTCGGCCGCCGTCGACACGGCGTCGAAGCCGATATAGGCGAAAAACACCAGCGCCGCCGCCGCCATGACCCCCTTGGACACGCCGTCCACTTCGGTGGAGCCGAAGCCGTAGGGCATGAACGGATGAAAATTGCTCCAGTCGATCTTGGGCACCGCGATGAAAATGAAGGCTCCGAGCGCCAACAGCTTGACGAACACCAGCACCGAGGTGAGGAAGGCGCTTTCGCGCGTGCCAAGGATGAGCAACCCCGTGACGGTAACGACAGCAGCCACCGCAATGAGGTTCACGCCGCCGCCCTCCACGGCAAACATGCCCGCCTTCAGGGCCAATGGCATGTCGATACCCATGCTTTGCAGCAAGCCGGTCATATATCCGGACCATCCCACCGCCACCGCGGCGCCTGCCACCGCATACTCCAGGATGAGATTCCAGCCGACCAGCCAAGCCACGAACTCGCCGATGACCACATAGGAATAGGTATAGGCGCTGCCGGCCACCGGCACCATCGCGGCAAGCTCCGCATACGCTAGCGCCGCGAAGGCGCACACCGTGGCGGCGATGGTGAAAGACAGCAGCAGCCCGGGTCCGGCCCGCTCGGCACCGACGGCGGTCAGCACGAAAATGCCGGTACCGATGACCGCTCCGACGCCAAGCATCAGTAGCTGCAGCGCCCCCAGCGACCGCGTCAATCCCTTGCGTTCCGCGCTTTCGATACAGGCTTCGACTGGCTTGATACGCCGATTCATTTTCGATCCTTATCTGTAGAATTACCGATAAGCACACCGCGGCTCGCTGTATGCGAGCCGCGACCGCCCTGAGGTCCTGGTGAACCGGGCGGTATTCTAGTGCACTATCGGCGGCAGGATCGAGCTTCCCGGCACGGCGGATCAGGCGCCCATCCGCGACTCACCCTTCGCTGCGGCACGCAGGCGCTGCGCCGCCAGTTCACATGCTGTCCGCTGCTGCTCCGGCGACATGCGCGACCAGGCGGCAATCTCCGACAGCAGGCGCCCGCAACCGACGCACATGTTGGCCGGGTCGAGCCGGCACACATTGATGCACGGTGAGATGGGCGCGGGATTCGTCATGGCGAAAATCAGAACCAGGTCGAAATGGCGTCGATTACAGTGTAATCATCGTCCACGATGAACATGCTGCGCCATTTGTCGAACGTGGTGCAGGGATGCGACATGCCCACGGCGATCATGTCCCCGACCCGCAGTGGCGCTTGCGGCGTTACACGGACATAGGCGTGCTGATCATTGAGCGCCTGGATGGTCGTTCCCTCGGCAATGGGCTGCGGATGACCGTGTATTCCGGGGCGGAACCACAGCGTCGGCCGCGGTAGATGGATGTCATGGGACACGTCCCGCTTGCCGATGGTCGCCAGAACCAGTTCCGGTTCCGGCCGCGATTGAACATAGCCCCAGATCTCCATCGCATCGGCAGGCCGGCCGGCAACACCGGCAACGACGCTGGAACGCTCACGCATGCGGTCGAAGTAGCCGGGCAACCAGCCATGATCCTGAGTCAAATAGCACCCGCTGCGGATGACCGGAATCACCGGCCGGCTCAGCCGCAGGGATGTGATCGCCTGCGCCGCCAGGTCGAAGGCACCCGATCCGCCGGCGGTAAGAACGATCTGCGGCGACCCGAACCAAGCCCTGCGATCCAGCTCATGCGTCAGTTCGGCGAAGTCGGCAAACATTCGTGCCATGTTGCGGTCACGCTCATCCTCATCCCTGGCGCTGACAATGAACTCGTAGGCTTCCACGCCTGCCAGCTGCAAGCCGCGCTGACCCGCTATCGCGGCGGCCACACCCAGGCCATCCTGGCAAGTACGCACTCCGGTCCTGCCACCCCGCTGCCCCATCTCCAGTAATACCTTGATCGGGCGGGTACTGTTCGCAGCGGCCGCCCCGAGAAGATTGACGGCATCGACCGAATCGACGAGGCAATAGAAGTCGAAGCCGGGGTCGCGCTCCAATTCACTGACCACGTATTCGATGGCCTGCCGCCCGATGAGCTGATTCGCATACAGCACCCGCGGCACGCCAAAGCGCCGCATCACCTTCAATTGATGAGGGGTTGCCGCAGTTATTCCCCATGCTCCCGCTGCCAGCTGACGCGCAAAGAGCTCAGGACTCATCGTGGTCTTGCCATGCGGACACAGCAGCACGCCCGCATCGCGGGCAAACCGACCCATCCAGGCTTCATTGGCACGCAAAGCGCTCTCTTTGAGAATCGCGCAGGGCAGGGACAAATCTTCCCGCAATAGATTCAGTTTGAGTCGTGCTATATCGCAGCTTGATAACGCCGGTGCCGAAGCGGGCATGCCTTTCATCCAGTCATCGAAAATGAAGCCCCGCTCGCCTGCTGACATACAATCCACTCCTCGTCTTCAGTTCGAATTGTTCTCGATGAACGCCTTGGTGGTAGCGCTGAACTTCGCCATCGAGCCCGGGTGCACGTACATCATATGTCCGGCTTCGTAGTATTCGATGTGCACGTTGCGCCGCAGCTCGGGAGTGATGTCGAGATGGTTGAGCGCCGACTTCACCGTGCCGTAGGGACAGGCGAGATCGAAGTATCCCTGCTGCACCAGCACCTGCATGCGCGGATTGAGGGTCATGGCATAGGACAGATCGGGCAGCACATCCGAATACGGCACCTTGTTGCCGTCCGGCAGCACATGGCCCGGATCCCAGTCCTTGTACACGTTGGCGGACAACTCATACTTCTCTTGCGAGACCACACCGAGCTCCCCACGAATGTAGGCATTGAATCCGGCGACGATGGCCGGCGCCACCGCGCTCGCATAAGGATCGAACGCCATGGTCTCCGCAATCCGGCTCGGCATGCCGCCGACGAAACGCGAATCGATGCGACCGACGGTCAGCCCCTGGGCACGCATCAACTCCTGCAGAAAATGGCCTTCGTCCAGGCGTAGATTGGCGGCATCCCAGTAAGCGGCGCTCACGCCGGTGTAGCGTGCCAGGCCGTCGAGCGCAGCCTGTCGTTCCTCGGCAGTGGCCCGCGCCCCCTTGTACAACACCGGGTGATAGACCGTATCCACCCACCGCTCCACTTCCTGCAGGAACGGCAACAGCTCGGGCGGCCGCGGGTTGAGCACCTTGTGATACCAGGCGGTGGCGGCATACGTGGGAATGAAGTTGGCGTCGCCCGCATCGCTGTTCAAACCTGCCGTGCCGCTGATGAAATCCAGGTAGGGCGAGACCAGAATGATGCCGTTCAACGCTACGTTGTACCGGTTCAGCAGGTCGTAGGACACGCCGCCGGTACGGATGCCACCATAGCTTTCGCCGAGGATGAATTTCGGGCTGGCCCAGCGGCGGTAGTCACCGAGGTAGCGCACGATGAAATCGGAAACCGAGCGGATGTCGTTGTCCACGCCCCAGAACTGCTTGCCCTCGGCCTTGCCCACCGGACGCGAGAAGCCGGTGCCCACCGGGTCGATCAACACCACGTCGGCCCGATCCAGGAAGCTGTATTCGTTGTCCACCAGCTTGAACGGGCCGCGCGTATTGCTCTTCAAGTCTTCCAGCACCGCGCGACGCGGGCCGAGAATCCCCATGTGCAACCACGCCGAAGCCGAGCCTGGCCCACCGTTGTAGGCGAACACGATGGGACGGGTCCGCCCGTCCTGGCCCTGCCGGACGTAGGCGGTAAAACCGAACAGGGCGATCGGCTCGTCCTTGTCGTTCTTCATCAGCAACGTGCCGGTGGTGGCTTCGTAGTCGATGGCCTTGCCGTCGATGCGGATCTGATGGCGCGAGGTCCACACCTTCGGTTCGGGGACTGGCTTCCCCTGCTTGTCACTCTGGTCCTGTTTACTCGGTTCCGCGGCTGGCGCGGACTCGGCGGCGCAGGTCACTACAGGCACCGACAACCACAGGACAGCGGTGAGCGCGGCGATGAGGCTCTTTTTCATGATGTTGTCACCATCGATCGAGACGGAAGGCATGGGGCGGCGAAGCCGGCCGCCATACTACTCCTTCTGGTCAGCGCTGACCGGTGCGCAACACCCATCAGCCCCGGCTCTAAAGACGCGTGGCGGGATAGCCCGCTTTTTCGAGTGCGGTCTGCAGCACGGATTCATCGACGCTGGTCTCGATCCGGATTTCGTGCCGCGCCGGATCGGTGTCGATCCGGGCAGCGGCGTCGACGCTCTGCAGGGCCTTGGTCACGGACCTGGCGCAGCCACCACAGGTCATGTTTGGAACATGGAAGCGCAGCATGGGAATTCCTCGATGGTTTTGCTGCCGTGGAGCATAAAGCCTGCCCTGCTGGCAAGGTCAAGCGGCCCCACCCGCAGCTCGATACACTGCAAAGCTTGACCTTCCCATTATGGGAAGCTGCATCCTTGCACAACCCTATCAATTGAAGTGTCCAGTGACGATGAGTGCTCGCGAACCAGAACGCTTTCCGACTGAGTCCACCCTCAGCCTGGCCATCGACGGCATGACCTGCGCCTCGTGCGTGGGAAATGTGGAGCGGGCGTTGAAAGCGGTTCCGGGCGTAACGGAGGCCACCGTGAACCTGGCAACCGAGCGTGCGACAGTGCGTGGCACAGCCGATGCGGGAGCACTCGCCGTCGCCGTCGAGGACGCTGGCTATTTCGCCAAGGTAGTCGTCCGACCCGGCGTCGATGCCGACGATACGACGGCGAAGAAGGCGGCTGAACGGGCTGAACTCAAACGCAGCCTGACGCTCGCGGCAATCCTGACCTCGCCGGTGTTCGCCCTGGAGATGGGTTCTCATCTCATCCCCGGAGTGCATGAACTGATCGTGACCACGATCGGAATGCGCTGGAATTGGTATCTCCAATTCGCACTGACGACGCTGGTACTGTTCGTGCCGGGCCTGCGTTTCTACCGCAAGGGCCTGCCGGCATTGCTTCGCCTGGCGCCCGACATGAACTCGCTGGTGGCCGTCGGCACCTTGGCTGCCTATGCCTACTCGGCGGTTGCAACCTTCGCGCCAGCGCTGCTGCCCACCGGTACGGTCAACGTGTACTACGAAGCCGCGGCGGTCATCGTCACCCTGATCCTGCTCGGCCGCTTCCTCGAAGCCCGTGCCAAGGGACACACCTCCGAAGCCATCAAGCGACTGGTCGGCCTACAAGCCAAGACCGCCCGCGTGCGCCGCGATGGCAAAAGCGTCGAGATTGCGATCGATGGGGTCCAGCCGGGCGACGTGGTGGAGGTCCGGCCCGGCGAACGCATCCCCGTCGATGGCGAGGTTCTCGAAGGCGCCAGCTACGTCGACGAATCCATGATCACCGGCGAGCCCATCCCGGTAGCCAAATCCGCCGACAGTAAAGTGGTCGGCGGCACGATCAACCAGCAAGGTGCCCTGACGTTCCGCGCGACGGCGGTCGGCGGCGCGACCGTGCTGGCCCAGATCATTCGCATGGTGCAGGACGCGCAGGGCTCCAAGCTGCCCATTCAGGCCCTGGTGGACCAGGTAACCATGAGATTCGTGCCAGCCGTGATCGGACTGGCCGCCCTCACCTTCCTGGCCTGGTTCACGTTCGGGCCCGATCCGGCACTGACCTTCGCCCTGGTCAATGCCGTCGCGGTACTCATCATTGCCTGCCCCTGCGCCATGGGACTGGCGACGCCGACTTCGATCATGGTCGGCACCGGGCGTGGCGCCGAGCTGGGTATTCTGTTCCGCAAGGGCGAGGCGCTGCAGCTCCTGCGGGATGTCGCAATCGTCGCGGTGGACAAGACAGGTACCCTGACCGAGGGCAAACCGGCGCTCACCGACCTGGCCGTGGCGGACGGCTTCGACCGCAACGAGGTGCTGGCATATATGGCCGCGGTGGAAGCCAGATCCGAGCATCCCATCGCGCGCGCCATCGTCGAGGCGGCGGAAGCGGAGGCACTGGAACTGCCTGCCGTCGCCCGCTTCGAGTCCGTGACAGGCTTCGGCGTCAAGGCGGAGGCCGGTGGCATGTCGGTCGCAATCGGTGCGGACCGCTACATGAAGCAGCTGGGGCTCGATATCACCCGCTTTGCCTGGACCGCCACCCATCTGGGCAGCGAAGGCAAGTCACCGTTGTACGCCGCCATTGGAGGTCAGCTCGCAGCCATCATCGCCGTCGCCGATCCCATCAAGCCGACCACGCCGCAGGCCATCGCCGCGCTGCACGATCTCGGCCTGAAGGTGGCGATGATCACTGGCGACAATGCCCGTACCGCGCAGGCCATCGCCAGCAAGCTGGGCATCGACCAAGTAGTGGCCGAAGTGCTGCCGGCAGGCAAAGTCGAGGCGCTCGAGCAGTTGCAGGAAGAACTCCAGGCGGAGCACGGCAAACTGGCTTTCGTCGGCGATGGCATCAACGATGCGCCGGCGCTCGCGCAAGCCGATGTCGGCATCGCCATCGGTACCGGCACCGACATCGCCATCGAGGCGGCGGACGTGGTGCTGATGTCGGGCAACCTGCAGGGCGTGTCCAATGCCATTGCCCTGTCGAAGGCCACCTTGCGCAACATCCGACAGAATCTGTTCTGGGCATTCGCCTACAACACCGCCCTCATTCCAGTCGCGGCCGGCGCCCTCTACCCCGCCTTCGGCATCCTGTTGTCGCCGATGTTTGCCGCCGGCGCCATGGCGCTGTCTTCCGTTTTCGTACTGGGCAATGCACTGCGCCTGCGAGGCTGGCAACCGAGGTGAAAGGTGAGCCACCCCTACCGCACCCCGGGCGGCTACATCCACATCACGCTTATCGCTGCGGTGGCATTGCACGTTGCTCGGACACGCGTTCCCAGATGACCAGAACCGCGCCTGATGCCAGGCATGCCGCTATGAACAACAAGCTAGCTGCATAGCTGCCGGTGTAGGTCTTCGCCATGCCGATCGCGGCGGGCCCGAGGAAGCCACCGAAGTTGCCCAGCGAATTTATCAGGGCGATGGCGCCAGCTGCGGCTGTGCCCTGCAAGCCCCGGCTGGCCATCGCCCAGAAAGCGGGCAGCCCAGAATAGATGCCCACGGCAGAGAGGCAAAGTGCGGCGAAAGCCACCGGTGGCGCACTGGCCCAGCCGCTGACCGTGAGCGCTGCCGCTCCCAGCAGCGCCGGCAGCGCCACATGCCAGGAACGCTCTCCCGTCGCGTCCGAGTGTCGTCCCCAAAGCACCAACGAGATACACGCCAGCGTATAAGGAATCATGGTGACGAGCCCGACCTGCGCGGTGGTCATCTGGCCAAGCGACGCAATGATCTGCGGCAACCAGAAACTGAAGCCGTACAAGCCGACCAGGATGCTGAAATACACCAGGCCATTCCGCCACACACGCGGCATCATGAGCGCCGCGCGCAGGCTGCTCGCATGAGCATGTCCGGCACCGACATGCTCGCGGGATAGTTCACCGTGCAACCATTGCTTCTCACCCGCGCTCAGCCATTTCGCGTCCGACGGACGGTCCGGCAGCACGACCAGGACGATCGCTCCAAGAACGATGGTGGGAATCGCTTCCAGCAGAAACATCCACTGCCAGCCTTGCAGCCCGGCAGCCTCGATCCCCAGCAAGAACGTGGAAATCGGCGCGCCGATCACACTCGACAGCGGCAGCGCAATCATGAACAGGGCGATGATTCGGGCCCGGTGCTGCGACGGAAACCAGCAGGTGAGATAGAAAATGATCCCGGGGAAGAAGCCGGCTTCGGCGATGCCGAGCAGAAAACGCACGATGTAAAAGCTCTTCGGCCCCTGGACGAAGGCCATTGCCGCGGATAGGACTCCCCAGCTGATCATGATCCGCGCAATCCACAGGCGCGCGCCGAAGCGTTCGAGCAGCACATTGCTCGGCACTTCAAAAAGGGTGTAACCGAGGAAAAAAATACCCGAGCCGATGCCGAACGCCGCCGCCGACAAGCCCAGGTCCGCATTCATGGTGAGCGCCGCGAAACCGACGTTCACCCGGTCCAGGAACGCGAAGAAATACAATACGCCAAGAAACGGAACCAGACGCCACGCCACCTTGCGTAGCGCCGAGCCATTCACGCCGTGCGCCGCCCCCGCGTCGTCCGCCAATTGAGTCATCGTTGCCAGACTTACCGCAGGTCGAACACCTTGCCTGGATTCAGAATGCCGTTCGGATCCCAGGCCTGCTTGAGCTTGCGCATGAGTTCGACCACCGGGGAACCGAACTCCGCGATCAACTTGTCACGCTTGCCCATGCCGATGCCGTGCTCGCCGGTGCAGGTACCGCCGAGCCGATGCGCCGTCTCGATCATGGAGCCGTAGACACGCTCCATGCGCGCACGCTCATCGTGACTACCGGCGTCGATAAGAAATATGGTATGAAAATTACCGTCACCGACATGGCCCACGATGGGCGCCAACAACCCCTCGGCATCGATATCGGCGCGCACCTGAGCGACACAATTCGCCAGCTCGGAAATTGGCACGCAGACATCTGCGATGACGCAATCCGATCCTGGACGCAGCGCGCGACTGGCGAAGTATGCGGCGTGCCGCGCCTTCCACAAGGCCGCGCGACGCTGCTCGTCGAAAGCCCACTCGAGTCCGCCTGCGCCATGCGACTTAACTATGTCGACTGCTCGCTCGAACTGCTCGGTGACCGCGGCAACGGTTCCCATGAATTCGATGAACAAGGTCGGCTGTTCGGGTAACGACAACTTCGAATATGCGTTGGATGCGCGGACCTGCACTTCATCCAGGAACTCCAGGCGTGACACCGGCGCACCGATCTGGATCAGTTCGATGACGGTATCGACCGCGCCCCGCAGATCCGGGAAGGAACAGACGGCGCTGCCGACCGCCTCGGGTTGGCCATGCAACCGCAAGGTCGCCTCGGTGATGATGCCGAGCGTGCCCTCCGAGCCGGTAAACAGGCGTACCAGATCGTAACCGGCGGAAGACTTGCGGGCGCGGCTGCCGCACCGTATGACTTCACCATTGGCCAGCACGACTTCGAGCGCCAGCACATTCTGCGCGATGGAGCCGTAGCGGATCGTGTTGGTGCCGGACGCGCGCGTGGCGATCATGCCGCCGATCGAAGCATTGGCGCCTGGATCGATAGGGAAATAAAAACCGGTGTCGCGCAAATAGGCATTGAGCGCTTCGCGAGTGATGCCGGGCTGCACCACGCAATCGCCATCGTCGGAACGCACCGTCAACACCTGGTTCATTCTGGACATGTCGAGGCAGATACCGCCGTGCAGCGCATTGACATGCCCTTCGAGCGACGTACCTGCACCGAAGGCGATGACCGGCACACACAGCTCATTACAGAGCTTCATGACCTGGCTGACTTCGGCGGTAGTCATCGGCCAGATCACGGCGTCGGGAGGAAGCCTCTGTATGGAAGCCTCACCGCTGCCGTGCTGTTCACGAACCGCGGCACCGACGCTCAGCCGGTCACCGAATTGCGTGCGCAATTGTTCAATGGCGCGTGCAACACGCGCTTTCGCCTCGGGCGTATCGAATCGGCTGGATGTTCGAGGTGTGGCATTCATGATGCTAGGTTACCTCACTGTCCGCTTTCGCCCCCGCTGCCGCCTTCAAGTTACCTTGGAAAATAGCACTAAAATTGATAAAATAACATTGGAAAAAATCAATTATATTGATATTTTCCAATTGTATCTCGCCAAACCGAGATGATCCAATGCTCGTAAAACGCATAGAAATCAATGATTTAATATCATGGACAGCACAAACCGAGCGTAAGCCACTGGTTATTCGTGGAGCGCGGCAAGTAGGAAAATCCACGATAGTTCGTCAATTGGCTCAGGCGGCTTCCTTGAAGCTAGTCGAGCTCAATTTCGAGCGCAATCCCGAGTTGCGCGGCACGTTCAGTGCGAAAGATCCCGTGAAAATCCTCGCTTCACTGGAATTGCTGACTCGTCAGCCCATCAGTGCGGGAGAAACGCTGCTATTCCTGGACGAAATACAAGCGGCGCCGGAAGCACTCGCGGCACTGCGATACTTCTATGAAGAAAAGCCCCGGCTACACGTGATCGCGGCGGGTTCGTTGCTGGAGTTCACGCTGGCGGAGGCTAATTTCTCAATGCCCGTCGGCCGTGTGGAATATATGTATCTCGGCCCGGTGCAGTTCGAGGATTTTCTGGAAGCCATCGGCGAATCCGCCATGGCATCGTGGTTACGAAATACCCCGCTCGCCGAATTGCACGACGAAGCACTCGCCGCACCAGTGCACGACAAGTACATGAACCTGCTACGTCAGTACTGGGTGATTGGTGGGCTTCCGGAGGCAGTGGCAACCTTCGCCGACAGGCAGGGCCTGCTCAACATAGGCCGAGTGCACCAAAGCATCGTCGCAACCTACCGGGACGACTTCAACAAATACAGTCATGGCGCTTTGCGGGAACGGGTACGACTCGTGTTCGACAGGTTGCCGCAAATGATCGGACGCAAGTTCAAATATGTTCAAGTGAGTCAGGATCATCGCTCCGGCGAGCTCGCCGCCGCCCTGCAACAGCTTTGCATGGCGCGAGTGGCATACAAAGTGCGGCACACCGCTGCCAACGGTGTGCCGTTGGCAGCGGAGGTAAATGAGCGTCACTTCAAAACCTTGTATATGGACGTCGGTCTCATGTGCTCGGCGCTGAACCTGAGCATGCTGGACCTCGAACAGGAAGACCTGATTTTGAGCAATCAGGGGGCACTTGCCGAGCAATTCATTGGGCAGCATTTGCTCTACGGCGGCGCCTGGTATGAGCCATCAGCGCTGTACTACTGGGTGCGTGAGGCCAGGAACTCCAACGCGGAAGTCGACTACGTCATCGCGCATGGCCGGCACGTCATCCCGATAGAAATCAAAAGCGGCAAGACCGGCACTCTGAGATCCCTACATCGCTTTCTGCACGAGAAGCGACAATCATTCGCGCTGAGATTCAATGCGGACCAGCCCAGCCTGCTGCGCGACTCGATATCGTTTGCCGCGAACGAAACGTTGAAATACGAACTCCTGTCCCTGCCCATGTACATGGTTGGCCAAACTCGGCGGCTGCTCAGCGAGCGCATGCAACGAGTAGGCCGGCCCAGCATGTAGCTCGCAACTCGTCGCTGTCGACAAGGAGAACCCACCCGGTATCACGGCCAGGAGGGTGATTTCTTCGGCTTGGTCATGACCTTGAGCCGCTTCACCCCGATCACAGCGGCGGTCATGCTGAACAGGAAACCGATCATCAGCAAGGCGACGATTACCCCATCCCACCAAGGACGATGGTTGGCCAAACCGGGGAAATCGAGACTATGGAGGGCATTGAACAACCAGCGGCGAACCCGCCGGCCGCGGTCCATGATCGACACCATCTCACCGGTGGTCAGATCGACGTGCACCCAGGTTCTCGAGGGATCGTCCAGTTCGACTCGGAGAGCCGACTCCGACACCGCGGCATCGTCTTCCCGGACATTTCCATAAGTATCTTCGGGACGGAGCTGTTCGACTTTCGTGATCGCTCGTCCAGGCCAGGCCACCTGCACGGCCGCCAGAATGAGCGGGCGCGGCACCGCTCCACCGTCTGCCAACACCGTCCCGTCCGGGGTCAGGACGCGGACGCCTGCCTTGTCGTGCACCACCAGCATCGGGGCACCATTAATCGCAGTGATCTCCATTTCCCGACTGGCTGCCTGTGATTTTAAAACTGAGAGTTCGAACGCCCGTGCCGCCTGATCGATGGGCAGATTCCGGTATCGCTCACGAACTGTTTGAGCGGGAACCGGATCGGAGAACAGCCAGCCCGGATCCACGGATAGCCAGCCACTGAATATCCAGGTCAGGAGAAAAAGCCCCGCCGCCAACCCCAGAATATGGTGCCATCGATGCCAACTGCGATAGGGGCTGATCGACCGGCCTCGCAGATACGCGGCGCGCATGCGGGAAACGCCAAGCCAGATGCCGGCAATGACCACGAAGATGCCCGCAAGTGACAGCCCCCACAGCAGGTAGCGCCACAGATCCGCATGCTTGCGCAGCAAAGTCGGGTAGAGCCAATGCACGATGGAACCGAAGTAGTTCCAGACGCGCTCGTGGCCAAGGGTTCGCTGCAACACTTCGCCCGACCGTGTGGAAACGTATAGCACGCTCTGGTCCGCACCCACCAAACGCACACGATAGAATGGGCGATACGCATCGTAGACATTCGGGACGATCCATTGATCGTTATCGATCGGTCCTTCGACCCTGAGCGCGCGGCGGGACGCAAAGGACTCGGCAATCGTACGTGCCTCACCGCTGTTGACCGCTGATATCGGCAGTCCATTGTCCGCACCGACCGCGACGATACTTCCGTCGCGTCGATGCAGCACATAGACAGGCCGCCCCGCAATATCCAGCAATCGCAGTCGATCGATCGGTTGCGGTCCGGCTGCGGCAACCGCCACCGCCGGGCCAACCGCGAGCCGGGAAACATCGATCTGCGCGCTACCGGCCCACCGCTGCTGGTTCGACAGCGTCGGAAACGGCACGTAGATCATGATTGCGCCGCTGATGAACCAAGCAGCGAAGGACAGGCACAGGGCAATGCCCAGCCAGCGATGCAATTGCGCCAGAAACCTCATCCTTCACTGCCTGTCAGACCGTCTTACTCACGAGAAGCAGCCCTGTGTATGCGCGGGTTGATACCGTGGATGCATCGAGAATGGTCCGTTCAAAACTTGTAGAAGATGCTGATCTCGGCAGCACGAGGTGACGCGAGAATGACTTGCCGTGGATTGAACTCACTCGTCCAGCGTGTATAGGCCTTGTCGAAGACATTGTTCACGCGGACCATGATCCGGGCGGTCCCCAGGGAGTACACGGCAAACAGGTTTGCTACCGTGTAGCTTTCAAGCTTGACACTATTGTCCACGTTCGAAAACCTCTCGCCGACGTACCTCAATCCACCCCCCACCTCCAGCGGCAACCCGGCAATGCCGACACTGGTCCACAGATTGGCAGTCCATGGAGCCACGTTCGGCGGGCGATTGCCCGAGGCGTCGATGCCTACGTTCGGGTCCACGAAGCTCACGTATTCGGCGTCCGTATAAGCCAGATTGGCGCTCAACGACCAGGCCTTGGTGATCTCGGCCGAAGCGGCCAGCTCGAATCCTTTGGACTGTTGCTGCCCCACGTTACTGAGTTCAGTCTGCGAGATCTGTGTCACGATATGCTTCTGAACGATATCGTAGTAGGCAGCCGTGATCTCGGCACGGCCACCCGCAAGCGCGGCCTTGAGACCGACCTCCCATTGCATCACATCGGTCAACTGGAAGTTCGTGCTCTCGTCGACCAGGAAGAAGTCTCCACCGCTGGCGGGATTCTGACCGGTACTCAGTTGACCGTACGCGACCACACCCTGGGTCAACTCATATACCGCCCCGACACGCCAGCTCGCATTGTCGAACTTGTCTTCGAAGCTCGGACCAGGCAGGTACACCCGGTCCGAATCGAAGATCCGCCGCTCCAACTTGAGCTGATCGAACCGCGCGCCGGTGATTAACTTCAAGCCGGGCAGCACGTCCAGCGCATCTTCGAAGAAAACCGCCGTCGACTTCAGAAGCGTGTCACTGGGTGAAGGATGCACCTCATCGAACAGCCCGGCGCCTCCTTTGGGATCGAGCGGGTCCACGGCGTCGGCGAAAATGAAGCCGCGATTCTGCTTGTAATCCATGTCGCTGTAATCCATTCCCACCAGAAAGCGGTTCCGCAGACCAGCCAGTGGTTTCTCGAAAACCACTTCTAGACGCCCGCCCGACAAGCGTTGATCGTGGATGGTAACGAAGCGGTCACGCTGTATCAGCTCGGTCTGCGGATCGAAGACCTGGAAATCCGCAACTTTCCATTCCCGATCCGCCGTGAGGTTGTAGACCTGTCCTCGGACGCTGATGCCGTCAGCCGCCTGCCAATCCACCGACGCCCGCGTCCAGAGCTGGTCGGAGGTGATCCTGTGATCGGGCGCCTCGTAGTTCTTGAAGCGCATCCGCTTGTCGAGCACCCAGTCATCAGTCGTTTCGACCACGCCACTGATCCTCTCGGTGGCGAAGCTGGCCGGCACCAGCGGCGTCCCCCAATAGGACGGCAGTTCGTCCTTCAGGTAATCCACGGCAAACAGCAGTCGCAGCGACTGAGTCGGCTCCCATGCCACGGCCGCCGTGAGGTTGTTGGAGTACGAAGAGATCCCTTCGACCCAGTGCTTCGAATCGTAACGACTGAAATCCACGCGGTAGGCCGCGTTGTCGTTGATCGGGCCGCCGACCCCGACCCCCACTTCGTAGGAGTCATAGCGCCCATAGGACAGCAGAGCCTCGCCTGCCGTGGATTTGCCGATCACCGGCTGTTTGGTCACCGTATTGATCGTTCCGGCGACCGCCCCTTCACCGTACAGTACGGCTGCCGGTCCCTTCAGTATCTCGACACGCTCCAGGTTGAACGTATTCTGCGGCCGGGTGGTCATCCCCGTCGGCCCCGCCCGGGTGCCGTCACGCAGGTTCGTGATGGTCGACCCGGTAAAGCCACGCATCGAAAAGGTGGAGGGCGTGCCCGGATCCGCCCCCGAATTCACGCCTGCCATGCTATCGGCCGCGGCGTCGATCGTTTTCAGGCCGCGGGCCATCATGGTCTCCAGACTGATAGCTTCGACGGCGGCGGGCGTTTCCATGGCGCTCAGGCCCAGACGGCTGCCGGTCTCGCCCACGCTGTCGAGATTCAATCGCTGCACCGCGGCGCCCTTGACGACGACTTCCTCGAGAGTGGTTCCCGAGGACTTCTCTTCGGATCCGGCATCCGCTCGCGCCTGGAAGGAAGTCATGCCCACCACGGTCAGCACTGCAAGACTCAGTATGGAGCCCCGTGGTGGTGCACTTCCCGCCGTAAATCCAGCATCATGGCGGCATCTGTCGATTTTCACGTTGACCCCCTCCCAATTGATCTTTTATCTACACGGCACTACATCTGATACCAAACCTCAGCAGTCATTGCCATCATCCCGCCTCACTCCCTCCAGACGATCGGAAACAATGGATGATCCATCGGCGCCCCGACAGCCAGTTCGTCAGCCAGCCCGGGGAATTCCGGTGAAGTCTTCCACGATCGTTTCGCATGTGTAATGTCGTCGCCAAGGAAACGAACCGACACCACGCGACGTCGTCCTTCGCCCGGCACTCCGCCGGCGGCGTGCAGTGTCAGCATGTGGAAGCAGACCACGTCCCCTGGCTGCACCTCCCAACCCAGGATGCGATGCTGGCCTCGGTTGGCCTCGATATCCGGCAACTCCGTCAAGCTTCCTTCGGGAAACCATTTCGCCTGGGCATCCATGAAGGACCGGGGCATGAGCCAGGGGCCGCGATGCGATCCGGCAACGAATTCGAGCGTCGATGTACGGCTCACCGGATCCACTGGAATCCAGAAGCTGATGTTCTGCCGGCCTTCGATATTGAAATAGGGCTGATCCTGATGCCACGGGGTGCGCTGTCGCGTACCAGGTTCCTTGGTCAACATATGATCGTGGTAGAGCCGTGCGGTCCGGCTGCGCATCAATCTCCCGGCCGCTTCACCGAGCGCCGAATCGAAGATGACGCGCCGGTAGTAGTCGTTGTCCTGCCAGCGACAAAAGTCCTCGACGAAGTAGCCAGGATCATCCGGGCGGCTGGCGACCTTGGCGCGCGGGCTCGGAAACTTGAGATTGTGATCCACGCCGGCTCGCAGCAGATCGACTTCCCCGGGTTTGAGCAGGCCTCGCAGACACAGGGCGCCATCGCGTTGAAACACATCGATATCGGCTTGATCGAGCATTGCTTCTCCGCACCCGGTTGGAATATTTCTGCCGTGGTGCCACGGATACTTAAACTCCATGAGCCGACGAAGTAAAATACAGTTGTTCGATCCCCTGTATAGCCAATTGCCTATAGCCTGATGACTATACCGATCACATTTCGGCAGCTTGCCTATTTCGTCGCCGTGGCGGAGCGGGGCACCGTCAGCGAAGCGGCGAGAGCCTGCAATGTGTCGCAACCCTCGGTATCGGCCGCAATATTGCAATTGGAGGAACTGGTCGGAGAACGGTTGTTCTATCGCAGGCAGGGAGAGGGCATGTCTTTGACGCCCCGCGGCAAGAAATGCGTCCATGAGGCGCAGGAGATGCTCACCCGGGCCGCGAGCTTCCTGATCGATGATGAGGACGAATCCGCGGCCATATCGGGAGAACTCAAGCTTGGCTATTTCAAGGACCTGGGCCCCTACTACGTGCCACGGTTGGTCGCCAGCTTTGGCAAGCTACACCCCAAGGTGGATATTTCGCTGCTCGAATGCACGCTGGGAGACATCCAGCAGACATTGACGAGCGGCAAGGCCGAATTGGCCATCACCTACAACCTCAATCTTGGCAGTGAGATCCAGCGCAAAGTCCTCACGGAACTGGCACCATATGTAATGCTCAGTGCGCAGCATCCGCTGGCCACCCTCGAGACAATAGAAATTGCCAGGCTTGCGCAGGAGCCGCTCATCCTGGAAAACCTGCCGGTCACACTCGAGTACTTCCAGTCGCTGTTCTGGTCCAGGCAGCTCGAGCCGAACGTAAGAATGCAGACATCCACGTTCGAAATGCAGCGTGGCCTGGTCGCGCACGGCTTTGGAATCGCGCTCTCCTGCACCCGGCCCCAGGGTGACATCAGCTACGATGGCGAGCCGATTCGATGCATTCCCTTGGCCGACACCATTTCACCGCCGCAGGTCGTCCTCGCCGGCATCGACGAATCACGCAGGTCGCGTATTGCCAGGAAATTCTGGGAGTTCGTCATCGACGCATCGATCCTTGCAAGGATGTGATGCGCGACCCGAGAGTCGCCTAACGAAGATAGCTGCGCAACACCCTCAGCACCGGTTCGAGTTCGCTTGCGGCTTCCGCTGACCCGCCAGCTGCCACGTGGTCGCGCAGGTGACCCTCGAGAACCTGCCCCATCAGCCCCTGTACCGCCCCGCGTATGGCCGCCACCTGCTGCAGCACCGCGCCACACTCTTGTTCTCCCTCAATAGCTCGTTCGAGCGATGCCAACTGACCACCGATGCGTCGTATGCGAGTGATCAGTTGTTTCTTCTCTTTGGCGATATGAGCCATGTCCTACTCGGTTTCCTATATACTAGGGGGGAGTATATCACGGTGACCCGACCATGACCTCCCCAGGCGACCTGTCCCGCTACACGCACACTCACCAGTTCAACGAGGCCAACCCGCTGGCGGAGAAGAACACGCTCCGGGCCGCGATCATCACCGCCGTCATGATGGTGGTGGAAATCATCGGCGGCTATACGCTCAACTCCATGGCGCTGCTGGCGGATGGCTGGCACATGAGCTCCCACGCGCTGGCCCTTGGTCTTTCGGTGGCGGCTTACGCACTTGCCCGAAGACTGGCGCATGACACCCGCTTTGCGTTCGGCACCTGGAAAATCGAAGTTCTCGGAGGCTACAGCAGCGCCCTGCTGCTGGCTGTCGTCGCAGGACTCATGGTGTTCCAGTCCATCGAGCGCCTGCTCTCGCCGGCGGTCATCCATTACAACGAAGCCATAGCCATCGGCGTGGTCGGCCTAGCCGTCAACCTGCTGTGCGCGTGGCTCCTGAAGGACGGGCACCGCCATGGCCACGACCATGGTCATGGTCATGGTCACGAACATGGGCATGCTCACCAGGGACATCACGACCTCAATCTTCGATCAGCCTATTTACATGTCGTGGCCGATGCGGCGACCTCCGTGCTGGCCATTTCGGCCTTACTGGGAGGCAAATACCTGGGCGCAAATTGGCTGGATCCGGTCATGGGAATCGTCGGCGCGGGACTGGTGGCCAACTGGTCGTATGGCTTGCTCAAACAATCAGGGCGCGTCTTGCTCGACGCCGAGATGCACGAACCCGTGGTACAGGAAATACGCGATGTCGTCACAGATCGGCTGCCCGATGTGGCCATCAGCGACCTGCATGTCTGGCGGGTCGGCAAGGGCCGCTTTGCGTGTATCCTGGCGCTGGTCAGTCATCAGCCACTCTCTCCCAAAACCGTGCGCGATTATTTGGCGATCCACGAAGAACTGGTGCATGTCACCGTGGAGGTTGCTCAGCCACGTGAGTTCGTCATCGGCGAGGCGTAGACCAGGGGGTCTTGTCGGCGAGTCGTCGCTCACCGGACTTTTTCAGCTGTGCTTGCGCGCAACCGGCCAACTTGCGCTGGCCGGCACAGGAAATAAACCGGCACCCCAGCAAGCGTCAGCACGCCACTCCACAACAGCGCCTGGTATCCCGAACCGATCATCGCGAACCCGCAGTATAGAGCCGCGAACAGTGCCACCAGTGTCCGAATCCGCGCCGTACGCCACGAATGCTTGATCTCGGCAAGCACGCAGAAGAAGTAATAAACGAGGCTCGTTGCCGTCGCCATCTGCAGCATGAACGTGTAGGCGCCAACCAGGCCACGCGAATAATTCATCAGCAACAAGAATGCCCCCAATGCCGCCGAGATCAGCAATGACAGGTAAGGCGCGCCACCCTTGTTGAGCTTTGCCATCCAGGCCGGTGCACGACCATCCCCGGCGACGGCCATGGGCATTTGTCCGCAGGCGAATATGATGCCGTTGAGCGAACCAGCCGTGGCAACTAGCGCGCCGGCGGCGATAAGCGATGGTCCCCATGCGCCAAGCGCGGCGGCGGCGTCCGCAAACGGCGCTTCCGAATGGGCGAGTTGCTCAGGCGTCAACAGCAACATGACAGCGAACGAGGCGCATAGATAGATTACCGCCACCAGAATGACAGCGGCAGTCAGTGCGCGCGGTATCGTGCGCTCTGGATCCCGGATGGAGCCCGCAGAACTAACCGCGGCTTCAAAACCAGTAAACGGCCAGAGTGTGATCAGTGTGACCGCAGCGAGCTGCGGCAACAGCGGCTGCTGCGACGGGTTGAACGGCGGTAAGTTCTGTGGTGTACCGAACAGCAGGGCCGCTCCGACGATCGCCACCAGCGGCACGATCTTCAGCAGCGTCATGACGATCTGCACCACGCTCATTTCCTTGAGGCCGCGGATGTTTACGAAGGTGAGGACCGCGATCAAGGTCAATGCGCTGGCCGCTTGCGCCATCATGTTGTGCGCCAGCGCCGGTACGAACACACTCAGATAACCGGCGAAGGTGATGGCAACCACGGGAATGGAGGCCCAGAAACTGACCCAATAGAGCCACGCGATGGCGAAGCCAGCGACGTCCCCGAAAGCTTCCTGCACATAGACATACGGGCCGCCGTCGCGTCGGGTTCGACCGGCCAGGCGCGCAAAGACGAAGATGATGGCGCTCGCGCCGGTGGCACCCAGAACCCAGCCACCCATGCTCAACAAACCGAAGGGCGCAAGCGAAGCGGGGACCAGCAGAACGCCCGAACCGATCATGGTGCCGACCGCAAGCGCCCATACCGACCAAAAGCCCAGCGGTCGTTTTTGCATCCGATCCCCCCGTGCAGCGAAGCATGCCCTGGTTCTACTACAATACCTCACTGGAACCTACCCGCGCTCGGACCCACACCCATGACGCTAACCCCGCCCCGCACCGTGCAACACAACCAACTGGGCGATCACAGCGTCGATGCCCGCATGCTGGTGCTCGCGCTCATGGCGCCGGTCGTTGGCACCGGCGGGGCGCTCGGAGCCTGGGTGCTGCTCAAGCTGATCGCAATCGCCACCAACCTGTTCTGGTTCGGCCGGCTATCGGCCGAATCCGCCGATATTGCCGCTACCGGGCTTGGGCTGGGCATGCTGTTCATACCGGTCATCGGCGGCTTGATCGTCGGGCTCATGGCCCGTTTCGGTTCGGAGAAGATCCGAGGTCACGGCATCCCCGAAGCCATCGAGACTATTCTCTACGGGGAGAGCCGGCTGTCACCGAAGGTCGCGGTGCTCAAACCCATCTCCTCGGCGATTTCCATCGGCAGTGGTGGCCCGTTCGGCGCCGAAGGGCCGATCATCATGACCGGCGGCGCCCTGGGTTCGCTGTTCGCCCAGTGTTTCAATCTGAGCGCGGCCGAGCGCAAGACCCTGCTGGTGGCTGGCGCGGCAGCCGGAATGACCGCGATTTTCGGCACACCGCTGGCTGCCATCCTGCTCGCCGTCGAAGTGTTGCTGTTCGAATGGAAGCCGCGCAGCTTCGTACCGGTCGTTGTCGCAGTGCTGGTCGCTTTTGCCTGGCGCCCGTGGCTGGTCGGCATCGGCCCGATGTTTCCAACCACGGCGATGCCCCCGACGGAGGGCTGGCCTATCCTCGACGCTGCCGGCATCGGCGTAATCGTCGGCGCGGGTGCGGCGTTGCTATCCGCCACTCTCTATCGGCTCGAAGACCTGTTCCACCGACTGCCGGTTCACTGGATGTGGTGGCCCGCGATCGGCGCGGTGCTGGTCGGCATCGGCGGACTGCTCGATCCACGGGTCCTGGGTGCCGGCTATGCCAGCATTCAAGCCTTGCTCGACGCTTCCGTGCCCCTCAAGCTGGTCGTCATTCTGCTGCTGGTGAAGGCCATCGTGTGGTTGGTGGCGCTGGCCTCGGGCACCTCGGGAGGCATACTGGCACCCATCCTGATCCTGGGAGGCGCGATCGGTACCCTGCTGGGCCAGTTCCTGCCGGGAGACACCGGGTTCTGGGCCATGATCGGCATGGCGGGCATCATGAGCGGGGCCATGCGCGCCCCCATGACCGGCGCCTTGTTCGCGGCGGAGGCCACGGGACACTTCGAAGCCCTGCCATACGCGATCGCCGCCGCCGCGGCCGCTTACGCGATCAGCGTACTGCTCACCCGCCGTTCCATCCTGACCGAGAAAATCGCCCGCCGCGGGCGGCACGTCCTGCAGGAATACACGGTCGATCCACTCGATCTGCAGCAGGCCGGCCAGCTCATGACGCCTAATCCGGCCACCCTGGCTGGTTCGATGGGGATTGGCGCGGCTTTGGCTTTCTTTGCCTCTCCCGAAGCCCGCTTTCGCAGCTATCCGGTGGTCGATGCGGACGGCCGCCTCATCGGTCTTGCTTCGAGAACCGACGCGCTGCGCTGGCAGGTCGAACAGACCTCGCCGGACATCACTCTGGCCGAAGCTCTCTCCGATGCCGCGCAACCCGTGGCGTACCCTGAAACCCCAAGTGGAGTGGTCGCGGACTTGATCATCGAATCCGGGGTCGGAAGGATTCCCATCGTGGATCGGACCACCCATCGCGTCGTCGGCATCCTGTCCCGTCAGGATCTGCTCAAGCCACGCGGTATGAGCCGACAGGCCGAATCCGGACGCAGCCGGTTCAGCAGCGATACGGCGGACTGATCGCGGAGTACGGCCGCAAGGCTGGTGGACCGGCGCTCAGGCTTCCGCACACGCCAGTCTGTGGTCGGCAGCCATGGCTCCGATCTCGACGCGGTGGTCCATGCCCTCCCAGCCACTTTCGTAACGGCGCGTGAAATTGATCTCGCCCACGCCCAACAGCCGCTGCGCCGGCAGTTCGACGCCCCACATACCCAGCGGCTGAGGGACGGCGACGATCTCCTCGACATCCTTCCATCCATTCCAACCGACGTGCAACGTGAACGGCTGGCGGTCCTCGATGCGCAGGCCACGGCCGTTCTGCAGGTAAATCACCGGCACTTCGCTGCGCCAGTGCCAATAGCGCGCGGCCGGAGTACCGCCTCCATAGCGTTGCTCCACAGCGCGCAGCAGCTCGACCGGATGATCGAGTTCGCGTGCCACCAGCAACTTGATGAACTCGGCATGCGTCCACAACAGCGGCATTGCGCTGCCCGATGGCCGGCCTGGGAATAGACCGAGTTCCGGAATGGCCGGTGCGTCCCACACCTGCTCCGGCAACAGACCGCCAATGCTCGCGCAGCGCTGCATCGTCTGCAGATACGGTAGCGGATCATCCCCGGCCTGCAGCGCAAGATGTCCACGCTCCCCTACCAGCAGCGGCCATGCCCTGCCCTGTCCGGCACCGTCGAAAGGACGACCGTCGGGATATTCCCCGTAGCCGTCCTCGTTGTAGCGATGCCAGAGTTCGCCCGACGGCGTTCGCACCTTCAACACCGCATCGGTCACAGCGATAGTGTCTTGCACGCGCTTGTCCAGCGCCTTGCGCAGACCCAGGCGCACCAGCCATGAGAAATCCATGCTCACGAGTGCGGCTGCGCTCAGCGTCTCGCCGGAGCGGTTGCGCAATACTACCGATCCCGCCAGTTCCGCCGACTTCGCAGCATCGCCCAGCCGTACGTAGTAACCCTCCACTCCATTACGTCGAGCGAGATCGGTGTCGCGCACGTAACACCAGGCTTCGAGCCGTTCGTTCCAATCGTCAGCTAGGTCGAGCACGTACTCACGCTCGACCTCCACGAGCCAGGGTGCGGCCGCCACGAGCGCGGCGATCGCAACAGCCAGCGTGAACGGGCTGACACCTGGATTTTCCTCCCAGCGATCCTGGGGACTCGACGGGCCATTCGCGCAGATGAATGCCACCGCATTGCGCACCATATGTGTCGTATCAGGCAGCTCCGGCTCGTTCATCTCACGCAGCTTCGCGGCAAGCAGCACGGGAAACGCAGCCTCGTCCAACTGCACACCCGCCCAGAAGGGCGCACCACTCGGAAAATGGTTCTGTGCCCAGTGGCCGTCGCGCTGCTGCGCCACCATCAAGTTGGCGAAAATATTCCGTGCGTCTTGCACCTGATTCGCGGCAAGCAGCGCGAAAGCAGTCAGCGCGGCATCGCGTGGCCACACCAGATGGTACCCGCCGAGCGTATCGGTGCTATTTCCCCAGGGCACGCTCAGACTCGCGACGACCGCACCTGGATACATGCGATCCTCGTGGATCTTGAGCACCGTGGCGGAGAGTCGGGCTTCATCTCCGAGCACAGCGTCGGGACGCGGCAGTATCAGATCCTTACTCCATTCCTGCCACGGCGCGCGAAACCGTTCACACGTGTCGTCGAAGGAATTAGCCAATGCCGTACGTGCGTGCGTGTGCGCTCCATACGAGGAATCAGCGAAGCCCAAGGCCAGCACCCCACGCGATGCCGCTGCCTGCGCGGACATGGCCACGGTGCCATGGTCGGCGTAGTCATACGCAAAGGTCAGCCGTCCGTTCGCATTCAGGTCCTGCCAGCCATCGGAGCTGCCGACATAGCCGCAGCTGAGGTTCTCCAGCGGCACGTCCGCGGTAAGGCAAACGGCCGCATTGTGGCGCTGCGCATAGATGGCACCGTCTTCGATCCAGGCATTGTTGTCACGCCCTGTCGCACCCAGGTGCGGAGCGACGATGACGACCAACTGGTAATCGCCGACGACGGTATAGCGGATCAGCAGCACGTCGCGGTCGGGATCCGGAAGGAGTTCCAACTGCAACTCGTAGTCAGTGCCCGTGTGTGTAACCGTCAGCAACGGCATGTCCGGCTGCGGCGTGGCGAGCCGGTAGCGGCGCACGCGCTTGAGATCGATCCAGCGCTGTCCGTTGACGAGATAGAAACTCACGTCGCGGACCTGCGGCTGGCCGGTCGACGGCCAGTAGATCTCATTGACGATGCCGTGACCCACCGTAGCCCACAGCCGCGCGCGGCCAAGCGCGGTAGTCACGTAATCCTTGTCGCTCGAACACCAGGTCGGTGCAATGCCCGGGGCCCCGGGAGCGCGAGTACCCAAGTTTCAGCCTCCGTGAGTGAACGCGGGATAGTCCGTCATGCCGCCATCGACGAATACGCTGGTCGCCGTCATGTACGCTGCGACGTCGGAACACAGCACGCAGGCCATGCCGGCCACGTCGCTGGTTTCGCCGACGCGACCGAGCGGCACCTTGCTGACCAGGTCTTTCTGTCCGGCCGGATCCCGCCAGACATCAGCATTGATCGGTGTGCGGATCGCCCCCGGCGCAAGGCACAGTACACGCACGCCGTACGGTCCCGCCTCCTGGGCCATCGTCTTCGCCATCATCGACAGGCCTGCTTTGCTCGCCGTGTAGGCGCTGTAACCACTCCAGGCAATCTGCTCGTGCACGCTGCTGGTATTGAGAACCACACCTGAGCGCTGCTTCACCATACGCGCGAGCGCCTCTCGTGCACAGTGATATGCGCCGATCAGGTTGATCTGCAGCACACGCGTCCAGGCGGCGACGTCCGTCTCCCAGGCGCGTGCACGCGGGCCATCGATGCCGGCATTATTGATGAGAATATCGATGCCGCCCCAGGCAGCATCCATCTGCGTGAACATCGCGGCGACCGCGGCAGGATCGGCAATGTCGGCTTGTAGCGCGAGCGCATCCTGTGCGCTGGCACGCAGTTCTCCAGCAAGCGCAGCCGCATCCTCCGGGTGAACCACGTGGTTGATCGCCACACGCGCCCGTTCAGCCGCGAACGCACGCGCGATCGCCGCTCCCAGGCCGGAATTACCGCCCGTCACCAGCACACGCTTGCCATCCAATCCAAGGTCCATACCGTCGCTACCCTCCATCACGAGGATAGCGGCCAGTCCACACGCATGCCACCGCTGGGCGTTACGATTCTGTCATCTGCACTGCGGATAGCACGTATGACCAGCCTGACCGGACCAGAAACCACCTTCTGTTGCCATAGACAACACGATCAGGGTTCAGATCAAATCTTGCGAACCCACCCGCGTGAATCGGGAATGCTGCCGCGCTGAATCCCAACCAGCTGTTCCTTGAGCTTGCTGGCTACCGTAGCGCCCTGCGCGTTCTTGACGCTGAACGAGCCTGACGAGCTGACGATTTCGCCGATGCTCGCAACGACCGCGGCAGTGCCACAGGCAAAGGCCTCGCTGAGCTTTCCGCTCTGCGCATCGGAACGCCACTGGTCCATCGAGTAGGGCGTCTCGGAAACCTTCATTCCCAAGCCGCGCGCGATATCGATGATGCTGGTGCGGGTGATGCCGGGCAGGATGGTTCCAGTAAGCGGCGGCGTGACGATGGAACCGTCGCTCATCACGAAAAACAAATTCATGCCGCCGAGTTCTTCGATCCAGCGATGTTCGGCAGCGTCGAGGAACACCACTTGATCGCAACCATGCTCGGAGGCTTCGGCTTGGGCAATGAGGCTTGCGGCATAGTTGCCACCGCACTTCGCCGCACCGGTACCGCCGGGAGCAGCGCGAGTGTATTTATCTGAGACCCATAGTTTCACCGGCTTGTCGCCGCCTTTGAAATAGGGGCCGACAGGAGAGGCGATGACGCAGAACAGGTATTCCTGCGCCGGCCGCACGCCGAGGAATGCCTCGCTCGCAAACAGGAAGGGCCGCAGGTACAAGCTGCCGGCGCCGCTCGGCACCCAGTCCTTGTCGATTCTCACCAATTCCTCAACAGCCTGGACGAACAACGGCTCCGGTATCACCGGCATGGCAAGGCGTTCCGCCGAGCGCCCAAAGCGCGCCGCATTCATCTCAGGACGAAACAGCAGGATATCGCCCTGAGCAGAGCGATAGGCCTTCATGCCTTCGAACACTTCCTGTGCGTAGTGCAGTACAGACGCGGCAGGGTCGATGGCGAGCGGCGCACGCGCAGTGACTTTGCCGTCGTGCCAGCCACGGTTGGCGCTCCAACGCAGCGTCACCATATGATCGGTGAATACGCGGCCGAAGCCAGGATCCTCGAGGGCCTTCTCGCGGGCCTGGCTGCTGAGGGGCGATGCGTGCGGCGTGATCGTGAAAGTCATGAGCGATCCTCAAACGGCAGAAATGTCCGCGCAGAGCAAGGCTCAAGCAGCCGAGATTCGATACCTGCGTGCCCCCCTGCTCCGCGTACGCGCAGTTTACAGCCGGACGCCGCGGGATGCGACGTATATGCGCGCTCCACCGGGATGCCATTCCATTCCCATGACAGGAGCGGGCCCTGGGCCCCGCTCCTGTCGGCCCGTTCAGCTACCTTCAGCTGCGTGCGGAATCGAGCTGCTCGTTCTTGGTGACGACTTCCTGAGCCTTGGCGTAGCTCTCGATGAGCAGCGCATAGGACGGAAAGATCTTGGTGTAGACCTGGGCCCACTCCTGGGCGTCCGGGCGATTCCAGGTCTTCTGCAGCTCCGACGCCACCGCCGCCGTATCCATCGGGATGACTCCGGCCTGCACGATACGCGCGAGCGTAATTTCCTCCGCCATCTTGGAATAAGTGCCAGATGCATCGATGACCGCGAACACCTTGTAGCCCTCCTGCACCGCTGCGATGGCCGGGAACGCCATGCAGACGCTGGTGATGGTGCCCGCGATGATCAAGGTCTTGCGGCCGGTCGCCTTGACGGCGGCCACGAAGTCCGGATTGTCCCAGGCGTTGATCTCACCCTTGCGGGCCACGTACTGCGCATGTGGTGCATTCTGGTGGATTTCCGGAATCAGCGGTCCGTTCGGTCCCTGAGGAACCGAGGCGGTCGTAATCACCGGAAGCTTGCTGAGCGTCGCCATCTTCGCAAGCGCGGCGGCGTGGTTGCGCAGCACGGGCATCGGCATGTCGCCTACCGTCTGGAACAGGCCGCTCTGATGATCGATCAGCAGCATGACGGCGTCGGCGGCATCGATGATCGGCTTCTGACCGTTGAAATTCGCAATATTGGTCTGGATAGCCACGGATAATCTCCTCGCTTTCAGGTGTTGGGGGGGCCGCTGGCCCCGGAAATCGAGGCCAGCGGTTCATCGTCAGGCGGCGATATCGCCGAATTTCCCGCTCTGGAAATCGATCATGGCCTGCCTGATCTGGTCGGCCGTGTTCATGACGAAGGGTCCGTACATGACCACGGGTTCATCGATAGGCTCGCCACCAAGGATCAGCAGCGAGGCATCGCTGCTGGCTTCCAGAGTGACTTCTCCGCCCTTGCGGTCGAGCAGAACGAATTGGGCTTCACGGGCGATGGCATCGCCGTTCACCTGCACGGTGCCCTTCAACACCACCACCGCGACGGTGTGTCCCTCCGGCAAAGCGAGCGAGGTTGCACCGCCCTGCCGCAAACGCAGATCCCATACCTCGATCGGCGTGAAGGTGCGTGCTGGTCCACGCTTGCCGGCATATTCGCCTGCGATGACACGCAGCTTGCCGGCGCCCTCCGGGAGTTCGACGGACGGAATATCGCTGTTGAGCAGCGTCTGGTAATCCGGGTCCGCATCCTTATTCTTCGCGGGCAGATTGACCCACAGCTGGACCATCTCCAGGGTGCCGCCTTTGCGGGTAAACGCCTCGGAATGGAACTCCTTGTGAAGGATGCCGCCAGCCGCCGTCATCCACTGGACATCGCCAGGGCCGATCACGCCACCCTTGCCGGTCGAATCCCGATGCTGGACCTCGCCCTCATAGACGATGGTCACAGTCTCGAAGCCGCGGTGCGGATGAGTACCAACCCCGCGAGGCTGGTCGCTCGGCGGAAAATTCGCCGGACCGGCGTAATCCAGCAGCAGGAATGGGCTCATATGGTCGCCGTGGCTGGCATGCGAAAACAGCGAGCGAACCGGAAAGCCGTCCCCGACCCAATGTCCGCGAGGGGCGCTGTAAATCCCGAGGATCTTTCTCATAGCTTGTCTCCTGGTGGGCGCGCGGGTAGCGCGCTTGCTTGAGGTAAATATATAATCAGGACAAACCTGGCAGTAGAGGGTAAAATTGAGCCTCAATGTCCTGAAAATAGGACAATAGATACCATGCAAGACCTGAACGACCTCCGGTTCTTCGCCGAAGTGGTGGAACAGAACGGCTTCGCCGCAGCCGCCCGGAAGCTCGGCATGCCGCGATCACGACTGAGCCGTCGTATCGGCGTTCTGGAGCAGCGGCTGGGCGTCAGGCTCATTCACCGTTCAACACGGCGTTTCACGGTCACCGAGATCGGTAAAGAGTACTACCGCCATTGCGCAGCGATGCTAGTGGAGGCTGGCGCTGCACAGGAGGCGATCGATCGCATGCGTTCCGAGCCACAGGGCGTGGTCAGGGTGAGTTGCCCGTCGTCCGTCATCTATTTCCAGATCGGGGATATGATCGCCCGCTTCATGGAGCAATGCCCGAAGGTCGAGGTACTGTTGGAGAGCACCAATCGACGGGTCGACGTGATCCGCGAAGGATTCGACCTCGCGATCCGCGTCCGATTCCCGCCACTGGAAGACAGCGATCTGGTCATACGCAAGCTGGCGGACAGCCCCCAACGATTGGTGGCCAGCCCATCGCTGCTCGAGCCGCTTTCACGCCCGCTGGTCCCGGCAGACCTTGCCGCGCTTCCCAGCCTCGCGTGGAATCCAGAGCGACTGGATCATGAATGGCACCTCAATGGCCCCGATGGCGCGGCCTCCACGGTCCGGCATCATCCACGCCTCGTCACAGAAGACATGGCAGCGCTGCGCCTGGCGGCGCTTCGCGCTGTCGGCGTCGGCCAGTTTCCATCTTTTGTCGTGGCAGACGACCTGAAAACCGGCAGGCTGGTCGAACTACTTCCCGGTTGGACGCTGAAGCCCGGCATCATTCATGGCGCATTCCCCTCGCGCAGGGGCTTGCTACCTTCCGTTCGGGCGCTGCTGGACTTCCTAGCCAAGGAATACGCCACGCTCGATCAACTCAAGGAATAGCGCAACCGCGTCACTACCTCACGCGCTGCAGCTCTCCCTCCATTGCAGTCAACGAAATAACCTTGCCGGCGGCGTCTACCGTGAAAGTCACGAAGCCATTGCCACTCACATCGAGCCAGTCACCGAGGCCGGAACGCGACCGCAACCGAAAGACATTCTGATACCAAGGTTCCAGATAGCCCACGAACGCCCCTTCTCCGTTGAAGCTTAGTCGCAGCTGGCCATTGGCCACATCCAATCGCAGCGCCCCCGTCGGCCGCTGTCGGTCCACATAATTGCCCGCGTACTCCTCCAGTGCCAGCGATGGCGCCACGATGGGCACCGGCCGCTCGATCTCCTGCGCCGCCTGCCGTGGACGCCAGACTTCCCGCACGTATTTACTCAGACGCTCGTTCCAATCGGTCTCGGTCACACCCAGCAACCGATCGAACACATGCAGCGCGATGGCATTATGCATGGCAAAGCTCGGCTGCTCCTTCATATAAAGCACGTTCGCCAGCACCACCACCCCAAGTCGCCGTTCGGGCAACATAGCCACGAAAGCTGGAAATCCGATCACACCGCCACCGTGCTGAAGGTAGGCAGTCCCGCGATACTCGCCACGGAACCATCCCAGTGCTGCCTGGGTAGGTATCGGAAAGTCATTGCGAACGTGCAGATTCTGCACTGTATGCAATTCATCCACAGTTTGCTGCTTGAGCAACTGCCGCCCGGCTACACGTCCTTCGCTCAAATGCAACATCAGCCACTTGGCCATGTCGTTGGCGCTGGAGACTATCGAACCTGCCGCTGCGGCATTGTCATAGCTGCGCCATGGCAGAGTCACTACCGACCCGTTCCGGTCCGCGATATGAGGCATCGCCACGTTACGATCACGCGCATCGCGCGCACTCACCTTGCCGGCGGCAGCGTCACCGATGAACGCCGGTGCGACATAACGAGCATCCCAGAAATCGTACGGACTGGTGCCGCTGCGATTCATCCCCAAAGGCACGAAGATCCGTTGTTTGACGAACTCATGCCAGCTGCGACCCGAGACATGCTGCACTATTCGCCCGGCACTGCCGAACATCAGATTGCTGTAGTGATACGAATCTCGAAACGCGCCGACCGGCTCGCTAAAACGCAACTGTGCGAGCGCCTGATCCTCATTCATCACCGCCATCAGGTTGTAACGCACACCCGCAATGCCGCTACGATGCGACACCATGTCTCGCACTGTCAGGTGTCGTGTGACCCAAGGGTCGTACAGCTGAAAACCCGGAAAATGATCGATGGCGGCGTCATCCCACGCCAGCTTGCCTTCGTCCACCAGCATTCCGAGCGCAGTCGTAGTGAATCCTTTGGTGGTCGAGCCCACTTGAAACAATGTATCGGCGTCGACCTTGGCGTCATCACCCAACTCGCGCACGCCAAAGCCGCGGGCGTAAATGATCTGTTCTCCCTGAACTACTGCGACCGCAACGCCGACTCCCTTCCAGTGCTCACTGGTACGCTCAATATAGCTGTCCAGTCCTTGTAGCCCAGGCACTGCCGCCGCCACGGCGCCAGAGCATGCCAGGGTGACGAGGGCTGCAACGACACGACACGCAGCAAGGCTGATCACGTTCACGCTCCCCAGACCTTTTCGTAGACTCTCAGCCAGTTCTCACCAAGAAGTTTGCGTACTTCGGCATCCGTCCAACCTCTCTGCATCAGGCCGCGTGTCAAGTCCGGCAACTTGCCGATATCCTCAAAGCCTTGAACGTAATCCCATGGCAGATCACCGTAGATCTCTCGTGGCATGCGCTCGCGGCTGATACCGCCCGGATAGGTCTTGCCCTCGATGTAGTCCGGCCCCAAACCTACATGATCGATGCCGACCAGCTTCTTGATATAGTCGTATTCGTCCAGATGTCGCTCCAGGGAAACGGGCGCCATTCTCGGTATCTTTACCTGTGCCACGGTCCGCTGGTGAAAATCACTGAATGCCGTCACTCCAATGACTCCTCCCGTTGCGGCGATCGCCTCCAGCAAGCGATCGGAGCTGTTACGTGCGTTATTGGTAAGCGACTTCACGTTGGTGTGAGTACAAACCACCGGCACCCCTGCCGACATCGAGATTGCATCAAGCGATGTTTGCTCGCCGGTGTGCCCGCCCACATCCAGAATGATGCGTTGAGCGTGAATCTGCTCAATCAACCGACGCCCCACCTGAGTCAGCCCGAGATGGGGATCGATACATCCTGAACCGAAGGCATTGCTGTTGTTGTAAGCGATACCGCAGAAACGCAGTCCCAGTTCCCGGTAAGCACGCAGATTGCCGATACGCGGCTCACCTCTCCCATCGCTGATGAGCACGTCAGCGGACTGCCAGCCGGCCAGATGCGCAATCTTCCCCTGTCGATACGCCTCTCGGATACCGGATACGTCTTTGACGAAGGTCGTACGATCCTTGTACTCGTCACAGAATTCCAGCAACGCAGCAAACGAGTCGATACCGCCTACGCTTTGATGCCAGCAGTTCACGCCGCCGGCACTCAGAAGATCGAGATATCTACTGGTACGCAATGAGGTGTCCAACCCATTCACCACCAGCGTCGAACGTTGCAAGCGTAACGCGGCGGCGGAATCGACCGCCGCTCCTACCGGCAATACCGCCAGTCCCGCACCAACACCCGCGAGCGAACCGATAAAGTCGCGCCTATTCATAAGACTCTTCTCATGCCGCTCGTTGGTGCAACTACTCGAAGCTGTAGCCGACCTGCAGCCCCACAGTTCGTGGACGCATCAGATAACCAAAGTCGACGTTGCCGTTCGACAGTCCACGCCAGGTGAATGCATATTCATTGGTGAGATTGCGGGCGAACAACTCGACACTGAAGCTGTTGATCTTCATGCCGACACGCGCATCCACCTTCACGTAATCGCCGGCACGTGTATTGCGCGATTCCGCCAAATCACCATAGAACTCGCCCACATAAAACGAATCGACGCGCGCGAACGATGAGTGACCAGCCAACTCGAATTCATACTGTACGCCGAGGTTGGCATTCACCTTCGGCGAACCGGGCAGACGGTCGCCTCGTCGCGCGTTCAGACCGGGTGCATCCTCGGCAAGCCGCGCATTGATGTAGCTGCCGCCAAAAGTGACCCGAACCGCATCAGTCAATAGCAGCGTACCTTGCAATTCCATACCTTCAGAAATGGCCGAACCGGCGTTGTCGGTATAGGAGGGTCGCTGTGTCCCGCATTGCCCGTAGGCACGGATTGGCAGACCGTCCCAGTTGATGCGATAAACCGCGGCATCCACACTCAAGCGACGATCGAACAACATGCCCTTGGCGCCGATCTCGTAGCTCTCCAGGAAGTCGGAATCGATGTCGCGCGTTCCCTCGATGGACACATTGGTGCCGTCCACGAAACCATCGCCGTCGGTATCGCACACCGACGCAAGACTGGTAAGCCCGATGTCGGGCCGGCCGAGCCGAAATCCTTCCGCCCATGAGGCGTAGACGATCGAATCCGGCGCCAACTCGTAATTCAAGCTCGCCTTGAAGCTGGTATCGCTCTCCTTCGAGCTCAAGTACTCACGCGTTCCGCCACCGAGCGGGATCACCGGTTCACGCGACGGCGTCAAGCCATTCAAGCCGCCCTCGTACATTACCGTATGATCCTTCTCATACTTGAAGTAGCGCCCGCCCGCGGTCGCCGTCAACCTATCGGTAATGTCATAGGAGATTTCACCGAATAGCGCGCTCTGCCGCAAATCACGAGTACGGCTGGATGTGAACTGCGGATCTGTGACCCAAGGAATATCCGCCGGCGCGCCCGGCCATATCCCGCTATGCTGCAGATAGTCCTCCTTCATATCCTCGTAGTAGACGCCGGCGAGAAACTGCAGTGGTCCGTCGAATTGGCTGGCAAGGCGGCCTTCAAAGGTGAACGATTCGAAATCGCTGATGCCCCAGCTCGAGGAAGGGCCGTAGCTGCTGTTGCGCCCGGCACCATTTGCGTACTGTGCGCCGGCGTTCACCCACGATAGCGAGCCCGTGAAGCCAGCCCAGCCCAAGTTGTACTCGGTGACCAGATTGAGCAAATCCATATCGGTGTCATTTACGTCAGTGCGCGTTCCGCGCAGCATGCCCGACGACGTAAGCGGCACCATCGCTTGTTGAAAGCGACCACTGTTGGCGAATGGCGAACCGTCCTGCTCTATCTTCTGAGTTAGATAGGTCAGCGATACCCTAAGGTCATCGGTCGCCTGCCATAGAGCCGAGAGACGGCCACCGGCAGTGAGCACCGCACCGATGTCATCGGCATGGTAGCCACGGAGATAGTCACCTAGATTGTAGCTATCCGCCCATGCCAGCAGTGCCGCATCGGTACCAGCGTTGTTCTCATAGAAGCCGCTCTCATCGAAGCGATAGCCCACCGCGCGCAACGCAAGCTTATCTTGTATGACAGGCAGGTTTAACATGCCCTGGATCATTGAATTGTCGCCACCACGACCGCTGGTGCTGCTGTAGTTCCCGATCACGTTGCCGCTGAACGCATCGAGTCGCGGACGATTTGGAATGATGCGAACCGCCCCGCCAAGCGATGCGCTTCCGTAGGTGGTACCTTGCGGGCCACGCAAAACTTCGATGCGTTCTATATCGACGGGGCGCACGTCGATGCCGCCGGCACCATAGCCACCACCGCCAGTGATCGGTGCTTCGCCGAAGTACGTCGCCACCGTGGTACCGGAACTGGCGTTCTCGTTTTCCGGTGACGTGCTGATGCCTCGAATCACTATCGCGTTACTGCGAGGGCCGTTGTCTATCTGGGAAACGCCAGGAACCGAACGCAGGTAGTCCTCCATGCCCACTGCGCCACGTCGTTCGATCTCCACTCCGCCCAGAACCGCGATGCTGATCGGCACTTCATACAGGCTCTCTTCACGCTTGGTCGCGGTGACAATGACTTCCTGAATGGTGCCCACAGATGTGGTCTTGGATTGGGCGCCGCTAGCCGGGCGAATCATAAGAGCACCGGCGGGCGAACGCTCCGCTTTCAGCCCCGTGCCTTCCAGCAACCGATCTATCGCTGCTTCGGCGGTGTATTCCCCTTTGAGCCCGACCACATCATGACCTGCGACCACATCTTCGGTGAAGATGATTTCCTGCCCGGAAATCCGCCCGAAGGCTTGCAAAGCCTGGGACAGCGGCTGGCTGGCGATCTCGAAGTGGAAACTACGCTGTTGCGCGGCGGCCGTGGTCGCCAGCAGAGCTATCACTACCTTTACGGCCACGGAAGTGGCTCTTTTCGGCGGGCAAATCATTCTGTCGTTCCCCAAGCGTCCGTTGCCGCGAAATGCGGCTCCTCGCTTAAGTACAGACGCAACTTTTCGATCATTCCTCCAATTTTGTGTCACGAAGTCACGAATCAGGTGGCTATACCAATACACCAGCACGCTATCGGTGGCGCAGCTGGATATCGCCATTCGGCAGGCTGTCAGCCTCTACGGGCAGATATGCAGCCACCGTGGCGACGAAACTATCGACATCGCCAGTATTGAACACACCACTCATGCGCAACTGCGCCGCACGAGAATCATCTACGCGCAACGCACGAGTCGAATAGCGATTCATGCGATCGACCACGGAGGCCAACGGTTCATTCACGAACACCAGTCGACCACTCTGCCATGCCGTCGTTTGCTCGATATTGGCCGTCGTGACATTCGGCGCCGCATCGGCGGAAATCGCCAACTGCTCGCCAGCGGCAAGCTCGATGGCCTGATCATTCTTCACCGACCGCGGTCCCTCGCCGGCCGGCGCCGTAACTTCGTTGCCAATAGCTCGACGAGCATCATCGGCCAGAATGACGACACGTCCCTCGATCAGGGTGATCAGAGCCTCGGTACCCATGAGATCGACATTGAAAGCAGTGCCTGTGGCCACCACCTTACGTCCGGCCGCAAGGACTGAAAACGGCCGTTCGATATCCTTGGCCACGTCAAACCGGGCCTGACCATGCAGTAGGCTCAGTTCCCGCGCATCCTGCGAATAACTGACTTGAACTTCTGTTTGCGAGTCGAGCGCGATCTTCGAGCCATCCTCCAGGGTGACCACCCGCTGCTCGCCGATCTCGGTGTGATAGACATCGGGGCGACTCGCATACCATGCCAGCAGTCCGCCAAGCATCACACAAGCCACAACCGCCGCTGCTGCCAGCTTGAGGGGAGCACCCGCGGCACCCAGCCAGCGATACCGCCCAGCATCACGTGCACGTCCCAAAGCGGCTCGGCGCAGTTCGATCACCTCAGGGGAATGAGCATGTTCGCCAAGCAGCCCCCACGGCGCTTGTACCTGGAGCCAGGCACGTCGATTGTCGCCATCCTCCGCCAACCACGCCTCGAACGCGGAACTGCCGCCAGTGCCCTGCTCGGTGAGCCGGACACGCCATGCAGCCGCCTCGGCCAGCCGCCGGGAATAGTCCGGTTTCAATGCATTTTCGCTACGCATGGCGTCCTATCTCCTGCCATATCGCATCGCCAGATGCAGCGCCGCCTTCATGACGTGCTTTTCCACCGTACTGCGGCCGATGCCGTACAGAGCGGCGATGTCCTTCTGCTTCATGTTCTCCAATCGGAACAGGATGAAGATGTCGCGCGTCTTCGCCCCCAGCTCCTCCAACGCTCGCAGTGCATCCGCCAATGATTCCCGACTGGATAGAACCCGTTCGGGAGATATGTCCTCCGCGAGTCGCCACTCGGTCCCGTCTTCTTCGACTTCATCAAGAGGCACGAAGTCGGGGCTGCCGTCGCGCAGGGTCCGTCGGCGACGGTCCCGCAACAGGTTGATGGCCACCTTGAAAACGAAGCTCTCAGCACGCTCGATCCGGTCGGCACGCTCCGAACCGGCAGCACGGACCACCCGCAACAATACCTCTTGCGTCAAGTCCTCGGCTTCCGCGTAGTCACGGCAACGACGCAGAAAGAAAGTCATCAGCGGCTGCTGAAAGCGAGCACTCAGCTGCTGACGCAGGTCAGTGGTCAAAGATTCGCACGAATACATGGCTGTCACCCTGCAATCGCGCAACCTTAGCACGGGCACACTGGCCCGATGTCACAGCCGGAATTATTCCACCACCGCTGGAGGATTTTTGAGAAAACGACGTCTTACTATACTAATGCGCCATGCAGAGACACCGAGGCGAAGGCGGGCTGCGCATGCCGGTAAGCATCCCTGCTCTAGTCGCTTCAGGCCTCAGAGCGCCTCAGCAGCTATTTTTTCCACGTCCAGTCGCGGCTCGACGCCTTGCAGCCGCCGCCAGGTGCGCCTGTCCATGCGCGGCCGCGCACGATACGTCCGCTGTGCGCCCTGGTGGGCTCACCATTCTTCAAGGCCAGCTTGCCATTGACGAAGACATCGGTGACGCCGGTCGCATACTGCATCGGCTTCTCGAAAGTCGCGTGATCCTGGAAGGTCTTGGGATCGAAGATGACGACGTCGGCAAAGGCACCTTCCCGCAGGCGACCTCTATCATTCAACGACAGTACATCCGCCGGCAGGCTCGTGATCTTGCGTACCGCTTCCTCGACCGTCAGCAAATGCTTCTCGCGGACGTATTTGGCAAAGATGCGCGCAAAATTGCCGTAAGCACGCGGATGGGGCGAGGAGCGAAGGAACACACCTTCGGGCGCGCTACCTTCAGCGTCCGAGCCGGAGCTGACCCAAGGCAGCACGATTTCCTTGTCGAGATTGTCCTCACTCATGAAAGTATAGGCCGCTCCCGCGCCGGCGTTGTCCTCGATAACCAGATCGATGAGAGTGTCCGCGGGACTGGTGCCACGCATCTTGGCTATCTGGGCGAGGGTCTTGCCGATCAGCGGTTTCAGCTTGGCGCTACTGAAGGCCAGCAGCCGAATGTTGTCGGCACCCGATTGGAACAGATTCTCCCAATCCTTTGGATGTGCCTCATTCATTGCGGCGATCACCTTCGCACGCGTGGCCGGGTCCTTGAGACGTTTCACCATCGCCTCCGGTCCGCCATCGTGCACCCAGGGCGGCAAGGAAGCATCCAGCGCCGTGCCACCGGCGGTGTACATGTACATATCGGCCGTGATGCGCACACCGGACGCTCGCGCCGCGTCGATCATGCTGATGACCTTGCCGAGCTTGCCCCAATTGCTGCGACCCATGAGCTTCAAGTGATGGACCTCGGCGGGTGCACCGCTTGCCTTGGCGATATCGATGGTTTCCTGCAAAGCCTCCTCGATATGATCTCCCTCGCTGCGCATATGGGCGGTATAGATACCGCCGCAGCGCGCGGATTCCTGCGCCAGGGCGATGAGCTCAGGCGTCTTCGCATAGTTCGCGGGTGCATAGATCAATGCCGTGGTAACGCCCATTGCACCTTCTTCCATCGCTTGACGCACCAAGCCGCGCATCTTATCGAGCTGCTGAGGCGTCGGAGCGACATCGGCCTCACCGAGGACATTTACCCTGACAATTGGCGCGCCGACGAAGCTCGCCACATTCGGCGAGATGCCCTTCTTCTCCAGAACATCGAGATACTGACCCAGTGTCCGCCAAGGAACGTCGAATTTCAGGTCGCCCTGGCGCTCGACCATCTTCTTGGCCATCTCGTCAGTCAGCGGGCCCATGGAGTCCTCGACGAAGATATCGAGCGTGACGCCCTGCTTCAGGCCGCTCACTGCGCGACCGTCGATCAACAAGGAGGTTTCCGAATGCCCCATCATGTCAATGAAGCCAGGGGAAACGGCCCGACCGCCCGCATCGATTTCCTGATGTCCTTTGAGCTTACGGGGCACGCCAACGTAGGCGATACGATCGCCGTTGATGGCGACCTCGCCGAGAAACGGCTTACCGCCATTGCCGTCGTAGATCATGCCGTTGTGGATCACGACGTCATAAACGGTCGACTGCGGCGCACCGCTAGCAGCACTTCCCATACCGAGCGCAACAGCAAACAACCCAAAACCCAGCAGCGTCGTTCGGCGGCAAGTCATGTTGTTCTCCCGGCGAATTTACCGATATAGCCTCCAACTCTACTCCAAAGCCGGGCGGTACAGCCTGAGGATGCCAAGCCTTTGGCTGAAACTAATGAAAATTTAAGGAAACAGTCCCTGGGTGCGATCATTTTTCGGATCGGCGTGTCGATCGATTCGCCATCGGACGTGTGAGCCAGTAGTCGTAATACAGCCATCCATAGCTCGTCATCGCATTCCACCTGGAGGACGGCAACCCATCCTCCAGGCAGCTCGACCAATCTCAAAGCTTGGCGCGCACCCCCAGGGTGTAGTAACGCCCGATGACGTCGTACAAGGCCGCGTTGGGCAGCTTGGGCGGATCGCGGTCGAACACATTGGCGACGTTGCCGAACAAGGTGATGCGCGTGGCACCGCCGAATGGCAGCCGATATTGGAACCCCAGGTCGATGTAGGTCTGGCTCGGTACATCGTTATCATTCAGGCTCATGCCCCGAACATAGTCGCCACCCCCCACATAGCGCACGCGCACATTGGCACCGAACATATCGTTGGAGTAGCTGGCCGCCATGGAACCGCGCCAATGCGGCGTGCCGAAGGTGACCGGCGGGCCCACCTGGCCGACCGGTTCGGAACGAGTGATGCCGTCGTTCGTGCTCAAATCCTTGACGTAGTTGGTCAATACACGGAAATCGAACTGGCCCGGCAGCCTGGAGAACCAGCGTGAAGCGGCCAGCGCATAAGATGCCTCGAAATCGAAGCCGCGGGTCTGATAGTTCGCCAGGTTGACCGCATCGGAGAATACATCGGTGATGGCGCCGCTACTGTCGCGGACTATCCGAGAGCACAACGCAGAGTTGCCGGCGAAGCAACGGTTGACGATGTCCTGTGCATTGATCGTCGCTATGGCGCCATCGATGTCGATATCGTAATAATCCAACGACAGCCCCAGTCCTGGAATCGCGGATGGCTGATAAACGAAGCCGACCGCAAGCGTATCGGCAAGCTCAGGGTCCAATTGAGGATTGCCGCCGCCGCGCTGAATGATATTCACCTGCGCGTTGGTGAACGGATCAGTGACCGTGGTGGTGCCTACCGAGGAGGCCTGGAACATTTCGACCAGATTGGCCGCGCGAATATCACGTGAGCGCGTCGCACGCAACTTGAAACCCTCAAACACTTCATCGATCAGGCCCGCCTTCCAGGAAGTGACCTTGCCAATGGAGCTGTAGTCACTGACACGCACGGCGCCGTTGAACTCCAGTGACCGCAGCAGCGGCAACCCCTGCGCGAGCGGCACAACCGCCTCACCAAACACTTCCCTGACCGAGAAGCCACCTTTCAACCCTTCCGGATTCAACAGAATAAAGCTCTTTGTCGCCGACAACGGATCGACCTTGCTGTCGACGGATTCCCTGCGGTACTCCAGGCCGGCTGCGACCGATACCGGGCCGGCCCAGGTCGAGAAGGGATCGCCGCGCAGCGTGGCGGCAGCGACATCCAGTTTGGACTTCATATCCAGGTGAGAATTTCCCAGAAAGTAGTCGCGTGCGGCTTTCGATGGAGAGCCTTCACCGAACACATCGACTGGCACACAGGGCGTGGTCGGATCGGTCAGCGCAATTCGACAGATCGGCTCGTCGGTGATCGGGTCGCGCACTGAATCGAGCGAGTTGGCAAAATTCTTTGCGACCCTCATGTTGAGCACATTCTCGTCAATGTCGGACTCGCCATGCGCGTAATAGACGTTCCAACTCAGACTTTCACCCATGCGGCCGTCGAGCGCCAAGCTGCCCTGCAACGTTTCGCGGGTGGTATCGATGCTGACGATGCCTAAGTCGGCGTTGCCACGCCCGAGCGTCAGGCCCGGCTGTCCGACGAAGCGCGGATCGTCAAGAACCGACTGCGGCATGAAAGCATTGTCACGCTTGATCGATAACAGAGCGACTTCCGGAAATATCGGCGACAGGCTGTCGACTTTTGAGTAGGTGACCGTAGTCGACAACCGTATGGTATCGGTCAGATCATAGGCAACGCGACCGAAGGCGTTGACGCGCTCCACCGGCGCCATCAGCGCACCATAGTCATCCGTGTTGATGCCATCGCCACCCGACATGTAAAGCCCGCTGCGCATGGAGCCATAGTGAAATGGCTGGGCTACACCGCCAGGCCCGAATGCCGTACCGGCCAAAGGCCCGCTGGGAATCACGCCACCCGGACTCAGCACCGCGTAGACGACGTCGGGGGTCAGCAGGAACTGCGGCTGGCCATTGGTGGGCGTATAGTCAGGGTTGAGCAAGCGCTGCCAACGGCCAACATTCTTGCGGTCGACACGCCGGCCGATCCCGTCGTTGTCCACGTATTCGGCCGACAGCAGAACGTGACCGCGGCCTTCCGCGAACGACGAGCCATATGAGGCGTTGACATTCCACTCTTCGGCGTCGTTGCGTAACGACTGGCCACGCTGCGCACTGAGTTCCAGCCCTTCTCGCTCCTCATCCAACAGAACGTTGACGACTCCCGCCACGGCCCCCGAGCCCCATGCCGCGGAGGCGCCTCCGGTGACCACTTCGACCCGCTTCACCAAATTGAATGGGATTGTGTTGAGGTCGAAGTCCGAATGGGAGTTGCTGACCACTTGACGCTGGCCATTCACCAACACCAAGGTGCGCGATGACCCAATGCCGCGCAGGTCCGCGGTGGCGGTGCCCGCGATAGTGACACCAGCCGTGGTCGTCGGGCTATAGGTGCCTCGAAATTGCGGCAGGTCATTCAGTGCCGCTGCCACGTTGGTACGTCCGCCCAGCTGCAGCTCGGCCGCGCTCAGTACCGTAGTCGGGGTCGGCGCGATGAACCCTGGCCGCGCGACACGTGAAGCGGTCACCAGAATCTCTTCTACTTCACTGGGTTTCGGGTCCGCTTCATTCGTGGTTTCGACAGATGATCCGATCGAGTCGGATGAAGCCGAATTCGTCTGCGCCTGTACCAGGTGGACGCCCCGGGCAGGATCCAGTTTGGCGCTTGCCACGGCGTCACCGGATAGCTGCCGGACACTGGTGGCCGTCTCGCCATCATTCGATGCGGTCGGTCTCTCGGACTGCGGCTGGGCAATCAGGATCGCCCCCGTCTTACTGTCTCGATTCTTCTGCAACGTCGTCCCCCGAAGCAGCACCTCCACTGCCTGCTCCGCGCTCAATTTTCCCGTCACGCCCTCCGTCCGGATCCCCCTCACCTGCTCCGGCCGAAACACCAGATCACTCGACGTCTGCTTCGCCAGGACCTTCAACGCTTCGGTCAGCTCCCCCGCCGGGATCGATACCTCGTATGCGGGAGGCATCGCCGCCGCCTGCTCATCCGCCATCGCGAAACCACTCAACCCGATGGCAACGGCCATGGCTACCGCACGCGCGGCTTTATAACGCATCTTCTTGCACTCCCCTTGAGGTGATGTCATAAAGGCCCCGTCGGGAAGACCAACAGAGCTATTGTACTATCACCAGGGATGTCGAACGACGTTGCAATACCCCCCTCCCACATGGAGTCGAAACTCTATCTCGCCCTGATCACAATTCTCTTCTCGTCGATCGACGTTTCTACCGGATACCCTTGTTGCAGCAACCTCACGAACGCATCCACGTTCGTGGCGCGAAAACTCCCCATGATGCGCAGCCCCGCCGTCAGCTCATCTTCAATCACCATCTTGCGAGGATTGTAGCGATTGAACTCGGCTGCCGCGTCGGCCAGGGTCGAATCGCGAAATATCAGCACGCCACTGCGCCAGGCCAACTGCTCTTCGGCCTCCGAAATATCCTTCTTCTGAATCATGACCCCACCCCGGTTGGCACGCGCGATCGTGCCAGCCGTCAATGGTTGAGCTGCCAGCTTGTGAATACCCTTTCCATTCACTGGCTCGACCCGGACTATGCCTTCTGTGACCACGACCTCGATGCCGTCGGCACTGCCGAGATCCCGACGCACCGAGAACTTGGTGCCCACGGCAATCACTCGCTTGTCCCCTGCCACAACCACGAATGGCCGGCTGGGGTCCTTGGCTACTTCGAAGAAGGCTTCTCCCTGTTCGAGTTCGATACGCCGCTCCTGGCCGCTCATTGCAACCTTGATCTCGCTGGCGGTGTTCAAGGTTATCTTCGAGCCGTCAGCCATTGGCAGGGACGCGGTCGCACCAATGAGCGTTTCGTAACGATTCGGATCGGGCCAAAGGAACCAGGCAGCCATCCCGACTGCTGCCGCCAGCACGAGACTCGCGGCGAACGCGCGGACCATTCGATTCGCGCTTGCAGACGAATGAGGCGCAGCTTGCTCTTCCTCATCCGCACACTGGGTAAAAAATGGCGATAGATTCCATTGACCTGGCGGCGGAGGTCGATCGGATTGGATCCCGGCGCCGAGCGCTTTCAGGCGCTGGGTACTCTCCCACGCGCTCTCGAGACGCCAATAGGAGACGCGGTGTCGCATGGACTGGTTGAACCAGGCGTCGAAAGCCCGCTGGTCCTCCGACGACCAGCTCCCGGAGCTTCGCCGGGCGAGCCAGTCACTCGCAGCCTCTTCAATGGCTTGGTGGCTTTCCGTGCTCATCGCGGTTCCTCGCCAATTCCGTCCTCGATCACGTCTTCAGTATGTCGTGGAGTGGGCTCGCCACGCCCAACGACAGGTTCGGCCAGATGGACGGCCAATAACCGATTGCCCCTGGCGATCTGCTTCTCGACCGCCTTCTCGCCAATTTTCAGGCGCACGGCGATCTCCTTATAGGGCAACTCCAACGCGCGACGCATCCAGATAACTTCACGGCAGCGGGCCGGCAGGCGGTCGAACGCCTGCGCCAGCCGCGCGAGTTCCTGATGCCCTCCGACAACTCGTTCCGGTGTCCTCTCCTCAATCAAGTCGTTTGAGAGATCGGTATCCCCCGCTGCCTGGATGGAGACGATCCGCTCGCGACGGCGACGGTCCGACATGATGTGACGCGCGATGGCATAAAGGAACGCCTTCGCATTGTTGGGACGAGTGTGTTGGGCTGCTTCGCAGATCCGGGTGTAGGCCTCCTGGCGCAACTCGGTGAGGTCGTCCCGATGCGGCCAGGCGCGGGCAAGAAAGCGCATGAGCACGGCCTCGTGAACCAGCACTTGCGACTTGAACCAGGACTCGAGGTCGTCGGACATGACGCCGAGGTTACTCCCCGAGCGGGAGGTAGGTATGGAAAAATTTTTTCAGTGTGAAGGGGGGATTTTGCGCGGCGGTTCGACGTGTAATTCATCAGTCATGCACCCGTCGACCCGCTACCCGACCGTCTGAAGCCAGGCATTGTCCTCTCCCGATACTACTGGAGCATGCCGATCACTGGGCCTCTTGCTCAGCGCTGATTGCATCAAGGGCCGCACGGTCCAACAGACGGCCGTTGAAAACGACGGTATTGATCGAGCGCGTATTGTTGATATCGACGAGCGGGTTTCTATCAAGCAGAACCATGTCCGCAAGCTTGCCGGGCTCGATGGCTCCGAAATCCTTGGCACGGCCAATGTATTCAGCTGGTACTACCGTCGCGGCCCGCAACACCGCAAGCGGCGACATCCCGGCCTTGACCATCCATGCCAACTCATCGTGCAGACTGGAGCCGTGGAAGCAATAGCTGTCGCCAGCATCCGTGCCAGCCATGATCTTGACTCCCGCCTGATGCGCCAGACGCGTGACCTCCAGTCCTTTTTCAAAGAAGGCACGATAGATGCCGGCATCTCCAGGTCTTGAGACACGCGCCTGAGTACGTTCGACGTCAGCTCGAACCCTCGCTCGAGTTGCCGCTGGCAGCAGTCTCAGCCGGGGATCGTTGAGATACGCCTGATCACGCTCCGCCGCTTTCCAATCGAACAATCGCGTGAGATGAGTCGGCACGTAGTACGCATCGTTGCGGATCATCGCCGCGAAAATATCGCGCAACATCTGTGGATCGTGCGAATCCAGAATTTCGCGCAATCGAGAAACCGGCAGATTGCGTTCCTTGGGGTTCCGCTGTAACTCGGCGGCGCCGGGAAAACTGTCGAGCAACATCTCGCGAGCATGCTCCATGCTTTTCTGCCCCGCATCGGCAGCCTCGACAAAGCTGACAGCGAGGGGTTTGTGTCCGGCGGCTATGATCCCTGCACGAGACGCCTCGTCCATTAGTGCGAAGTACGAGTCGCGGGGAATTCGGCTGTAGATCTTGATGAAATCCGCTGCCCCCTCATCGACGAGGGCTCGCACCAGCTTACGGGCATCTGCTGGCGTAGCAGCCGTCAGGAACGTTGGCTTCGAGTCGTCATTGTCTTGAGCACCATCGATCGCAATGCTACCTGCGGCAACGACGCGCGGCCCGACGCGCAATCCAGCGCGCGCTTCCCAATCCCAACGCTTCTTCAGTGGAACGGCACTCCGCGAGAAATCCGTATCGCTCATGTCCCTCACCGCAGTGACGCCATGTGCAATGAATGAAGACAGCATCCCTTCCTGCGGCCCATCTGCGGATCGATTGAGTAACAGATGGACATGCATGTCCCAAAGGCCAGGCAGCAGAAAGCGACCATTGCCCTGAATCACCCGAGTCTGCGGTGACGTCCGCATCGTCGCGGCCGGACCGACCGCAACGATGCGGCTGCGCTCCCAGACAACCATCTGGCCGCCGCGCAATTCGCCACTGCGCAGGTCGATCAGCGTGACGTTCTGCAAAGCAATGAGGTCTGTATCCTGCTGAGCGCAAGCCATCTCCGGGATGGCGCCAATCAAGAGCACCAGCCCCACTGTCCATGCGAAGCGAATAAGGCGTATTGCTTTGTGTGGCGGCGTCATTGGGGGCCGTCTCGCATGACGATTATTGAATGACTCACACGTAGCTTTTCACTCGTTCCATGAACGCCAATCCACGGCTCGATAGATTCCGTCGACGTCGTCGTAGTGCAGCTCCAGATCATTCAGGTTGAGATCGTCCTTCTTGAAGTCGCCGTATTTCTTCAGCTGTGCGCTCGGCTCAACATCGTTGCGCACGGGATATTTGAATACATGCTCAGACAGCAGACTCTGGCCATTGCGGCTCAGCAGAAATCGGACCAGTTTCATCGCATCATCCTTGCGCGTGGTCCCCGCGCGCACACCCACTCCAGTGACATTCACATGCTGTCCGAAGCCGTCCTGATCGAGCCAAGCCACTCCCACCGTATCCGCCAGCTTCAATCCTTGCCGCTGCTCGGCTCCGCGCGAGATCTCATAAGCCAGGTAGTACGTGTTGATGAAACTCAAGGCGAACTCGCCCTTGGCCACCCGCCATATGTTTCCAGTATCTCCCGAATACTGCGGGGCGACGCCGGCGTTCTGCCGCACTGATCTTGCCCATTCAAGCGCTGCAGCCTGACCGTCGTGTATCACCATGGCCGCCAACATCGAACGGTTGTAGACATTCGCCGCGGAACGCAATGCGATCCGGCCGCGCCACTTTGGATCGGCCAGGTCTCGCAGGGTCTTGACCTCTCCGGGCTTGACCTGCGTCTTGTTGTAGATGACGGCGCGTGCCCGCAGCAATACTCCGTACCAGGAACCGTCTCGGTCGCGCCAGCGCGCCGGCACGATCGCATCGAGATCTGGTGCCTTGATGCGTTCGAACGCATTGAGCTTCTTCGCCTCCGTTAAACTCTTGTAGTCGGACACCAGGATGACATCGGTATCGAACTTGTCGTAGGAATCGGTCACGGTGACAGCTATTCCGGACTGAGCGATGAACGCATCGATCACAGGCTGAAGATACTGCGCCTTGTGATACCAGTTGACCGTCAAGGGCTCGCCGGCTCGCGGCGCTGCAAACGCGGCCAACGACCACAGCGCAAGGAAGGCCGAGCCCAGCGCACACGACAAGTACTGCTTCATGATTTTTGCTCACACCCCGTAAGTCATCTGCAAATCATCTCTTGGAATCAATGGATCCCGTGCGCGCGCTCGCGCCCTTGAAGTGTTCGTTCGAAGAACTCGAATACCTTCTCCGGCGGACGTGCCCGCGGGCCGGCATGGCCGGCTTCCGGGGCGATGGAAAACTCCACATGCACGCCCTGCTCCATCAACCGGTAGCCCAGGTCGATGATGCTTTCCATGTGGCCGGAGGTATCGAGTTCACCCATGGTGAACAGTGTGGGCGCACGCCAAGCGGCAATGTGGGCCGGCGGGGACGACTCGAACGCCAGATCTTCGATCTGGATGCGCTCGGAGAGACGAATGTACTCCGGCGGCGCACTCGGCCAACCCTGGAGTTGATCCTTCTTCATCTCGATGACCCAGTCCGACACGCCGCTCATGTGAACTCCTGCGGCGTAGTACTGCGGCAAACGACTAAGCGCGAGCCCCACCATGTGACCGCCGTACGAACCCCCCATGATGCCGATGCGGTTGGCATCTACGTCCGGCCGACTTCGCAGGTAGCGCGCCAAGGCATCGAGGTCTTTCACCTCGCTGCCGCCAGTGGCACCCCGCCCCTCGGGCAACCGGTACTCGAGTCCGAAGCCGTCACAGCCCCGGTAATTGATTTCGACGAAAATGTACCCCTGACTCGCGGCATACTGTCCGAGCGCGGTATAGACACCGTTGCCAGGCGACACCCGTCCCGTTGGGCCACCCTTGCTCGCGACAATCACGGGATAGCCTCCTTTAGGGGCCGAGCCGCGTGGGACCATCATGAGGTGGTAGGTCAAAAGACCGTCTTCGGCTCTCACCGGCACAACTTGCTGATCGACAAACTCGGACCAGACTTTGTGTTGACTGGCCTCCTCCGTCGAGGCCGGCGTAAGCACCAGGTCGCGGCCGCTCGACAGCATCACACGACGTGCGTTTGGCATCCGACCGTTGACGTTACCGATATACGCGATGCTCCCATCCGCCAGTAGCTTGGGACTATGTTCAACGCCAGCGCCTTTCGTTAATTGCTGCGGCTCACCCCCGCTCACCGCCACACGCCACAGATGCAGTCGCGCGACATCATCGAGGTTGGTGCCGTAGACCACGCTGCGTCCGTCGGCACTAAGCGTGGGCATCGTGGTCTCTCCCGTACCACGGGTCAGCGGTCGCGCTGCGCCACCCGCAGCAGGCACGGCATAGAGTGATACCCAGCCGGTCTTCTCCCAGGGAAACAGGATCTGTCCCGACCGTGTCCATAGTAGTTGCGTCTGTTCCAGCTCCCCTTCCATCCACGAGCCGTTGCCGAAAGGATAGAAGACACTGCCCACACCCGCATCCGCACGCCAAAGCGTCCGGACCTTGCCACTGGCCGCATCCGCAATGATCAAGCTCCAAGGAGCGCCTTGCCGTGCTGGCGTGAAGCGGTACTGGCGTGTCCAGTTGCCCGGGATGCGTACGAACGCCAGTTGTCGCCCGTCCGGCGACCACACCGGGGAAAGATCCTTGAAGATGCCCGCGTCGATGTAGCGATACGCGCCACTTTCCAGGTCCAGGATCGTCACGTAGCTCTGGCCGGCCCTGCGCCAGCTCACGAAGGCGAGCCTACGACTGTCCGGCGAGACGACAATGCTGCTCAGACGGATGGCGGCATAGTGCTGCGGGTCATTCCGCAGCAACGGCTTCTTACTGAGTCCGCCGTCCACCACGGTGTACTGATAGAGCATCGGCCCTTCGGTCGTCACGAAGAAACGACCATCGGCGGCAAAGACCAGCTCACCTGCAGGCGTTGCCGCGCCTTGTGCCAAGCGCTCCGCCTTGCCGTGCGATATGCTGACTCTCCAGAATTCGCGAGTGTCTTGCGCCGGGTACGGGGCAAAGGACGGCACCACGCGGCCCCGCTGATAGTACAGCCATTCCCCGTCGGGGGATGCATGGACCTGGCCAAGGCTCGAAGCGTCTTCGGCAACGGCAAGTACCTTTGGCGTGAACTCCGGCGGTGTCGCCGCCATGAGCTTCGATCCCTCAACCCACGCCACATACTGCCCCGCCGGCGGCACGATCAGATCACGCTCGCTCAAACGCAGCGTCGCATGTGCCGCCGTCGATTCCGCAAGACTGAATGGCTCATTTCTTTCCAGCTCGGCCGCTGCAGCGGACAACATGCTGCACACCAGCACCAGCACACCGGCGAAGCTGCCCGTCGCCACAATCGACTTTCCGGATTCAATCATGTCTGCCTCGAGTTCAAGGTGCGTGCGCCGTCCCTGCTGCGATACTTCTCGAACCAGGCCAGTATCGCACTCGCCCTCGCTGCCGACTGCGAGGGTCGCGCCGTCAGTCCGCCGTGCGATGCGCCAGGCACTATCACCAGTCCTGTTGGCACACCATGCAGTTGCAATGCCTGGTAGTACTGTTCTGAATCGCTGAGCGGCGTGCGGAAATCCTGATCCCCAACCAGCACCAGTGTCGGCGTCGTCACCGAGGCTACCAACGATAGCGGCGAACGCGTCCAATACGACATTGGATCCTCCCAGGGCAACTTACCGAACCAGTACTTCGACATTAGCATCGAGAGGTCGCTCGTCAGTGCGACACTGGCCCAATTGACTACCGGCTTCTGTGCCACTGCGGCCTTGAAGCGCTGCGTCTTGCCGACAATCCATGCGGTCAGCAAACCGCCACCGGACCCTCCGGTGACGAACAGGTTGTCTGGATCGGCGTAGCCGGCCTGGACCGCTGCCTCCACGCTGCTAATCAGGTCGTCGTAGTCGTTTCCCGGATAGCTGTGATGAATCAGATTCGCAAACTCAGAACCATACGAGGTCGAACCGCGCGGGTTCGCATACAACACCACATAGCCTGCGGCGGCGTACAGCTGACAGTCGGTCGAGAACAGCGGGCCATACGCCGAGAACGGTCCACCGTGAATCTCGAGGATCAGCGGATATTTCTTCGAGCGATCATAGCCGGGCGGCAGCACCACCCAAGCATCGATAGCCCGCTGGTCGAATGACGAAGTGACCTTCAGCGGACGCACTTCGCCGAGCGCCTTGCCTGCAAGCACGCCCTCGTTCAAATGGGTGAGCTGCATTCTGCGACCTGCGCGTATGATCGACACATCGGAGGGCCGCGCGCCGGTTCCACTGGTGAACGCAACAGTGCCACGCGATGCGACCGAGAATTCTCCGCCCGTATACGGCCTATCCAACGACGCACCACTCAGCCCCTGAGCGACCGGCTCCATGCGGCCGTCGAGCGCGACTCGTGCGACCTTGGTTGTCCCCTTGTCGTCGTACTGCACGTACAGACCGCGGCCGTCGGGCGCCCACTTCAAATTATCGATCGAACGGTCCAGGGCGCCAGTCAACGAACGCGAGCCGCTGCCATCCGGATTCATCAGGCGCAGCTCGAGATTCTGGTAGCCCAGCAACCGGTCCTCGAAGCCGAGATAAGCGATCGACTTGCCATCCGGCGAAACCTGTGCGGCTTTGTCCGGACCATCGCTATAAGTCAGTGGCGTAATTGCACCATCAACGAGTGAGACTCGATAGATCTCGGTGTTCAGGGGTTGGCGCCGCCAGTTCTCGTTGCGATTACCGGTAACGACGAGGTAGCTACCATCGGGGGCCCACGACAGTGCGCCATAAGTGTATGCGCCGAAAGTGAGCTGCCGCGGCATGCCACCTTCGGTCGAAACAACATAGACATGGGAGTAGCCGGGCCTCAGATAGCCCGCACCGTCGGCGCGATACGCAATATCGGAAATGAATTCCAGCGGCTCAGCCCATTGAGCACCTTCCGGCTTCGGCGGCGCCACGCCCAATTTCTTCTTCTCATCAGGAACGAACATCGTAAACGCAATCCAGCGGCCGTCCGGCGACCAGCTGAGATTGCTCGGCGCCTCGACCAGCTCGGCCAGTTTCGCTGTCCGCTCGCTTTGCAACCACCGCACGAACAATTGTGGCCGGCCGCCTTCGGCAGTGGATACGTAAGCGAGACGATCAGCCGACGGCGACCACCGCGGCGAAGCATGCGAACCGGCAACGGTGACCAATGGCATCTGCTCACCAGAGTCGGCATCGACCAGCCAGATCGAGCGGCGGGCGCGGTCCGTCATGACTTCGAACGACGTACGCACATAGGCAACTGATCGGCCATCGGGCCGAATCTGCGGATCGGAGGCGTACTCCAAGCCGAACAAGTCACGACCCTGGAACTTGCTTTCCGGTGCGCTGGGCGGCGCAGCGATCAGCGCCGGTGGCAGCAGCATGATAGCCAAGGCAGCGGCCAGGCGGGAAGGCAGACAGTTCTTCCAATGTCGCATTCTGAGCATCTCTTTTTGACGGCAAAGGCACGGCGCGAACTCGTTCATCTAGGAGCCTGCGGCAACGAGGTCTCATTTCGAGACTGAAGTGGCTTGATCCATTTCCCCGAGCAACAGACGTACGGCGCCTTCGAGCTGCTTATCTTGGCTTTGGCCTGGTGCGGCAGGCCGCTCCTCAACCAGCACGTCCGGTTGCAATGTCTCGTTTTCCCAGTACCGACCGTCGGCCGTCAGGCTCGCGTCCCAAGCTACGTTGTAGTGATACTCCCAATAGGGGAGCGTGTAACCGGAGCCGCCCAAGCCAGTCCCGGGAATCGGTTCGCCCACCAGCTTTGCCAACCCGGCCCCCTTGAAAAGTCGTGGTGTTTCAAATCCATTCGAGTAGTTGGAAGAATTTATCAGCACGACGAAGGGGCGGCCCGCGCGCATCGCCGGCTCGCTCGAAAACTCCACGCCATCCGCGCGCAACGTGAATGCAAACCGAGCGGAATAGAACGCCATCAGGGGCCCATGCATCCATCCGCCCAGATTGAAGCGTGTATCCAGCACGATGCCCTGCTTCGTAGCGTGCTCTCCGAGCACACCATCCACCATCTGACTGAACGCATCATCTTCCATCCAGGGAAGGTGGACATAGCCCAGGCGCCCGCCGGACAAACGGTCCGTTTCACGACGGCGGTACTCCACCCAACGGCGATAAAAGAGCGTACTCTCTTCGACATCGCTGATGGGCTTCACGCTGAAGTGCCGCTCCGTGCCCCCTGGAGAACGCACCGTGATATCGATGTTCTTCCCCATCGAATCCAGCAGCAACTGGGCAGGGTCGGCGCCCGCCGGAACGGAGCGACGGGCAATGCTGGTGATCACATCGCCCGCTCGTGGCGGTTCACTCGCGGGCATCGGGCCGCGCTGCGAAATTTCAGCGTTTTCGAGCGGAGAGAAGCGAAGCACTTCGGCAATCCTGATGCCGGGCCCTTGGTATTTCGAGTCATAGATCGCTCCCAGCGAACCCGTTTGCGCGGTGATGCCTGATCGATAAAGGAACTCCGTATGGGAGGCGTTCAGCTCACCGAACAGTTCTTGCATCAATTCGGCAAAGTCCTTCGGGTGGGTCACTGCGGGCAGCAAGCGGCGATACTCATCTGCATAGCCCCGCCAGTTGATACCTGAGAGATACTCGGGTCGATAGTAAAGTTCGTGGGCAGCACGCACCACGTGCTCGAATATCAGCCGCCGTTCCACCGCACCCCGTCCGCACGGGATGTTCTTCAGTTCGAGCGTAGTGATCTGGATCGGGGCGGCTTCGAGTTGAACTCTGCGTGCGGTGCCATCCACTAGCACGATGGCTTCGCGCTCATCGGTAGCGACACTGATTGAATTGACGCTGCTCAACGAATCAGAGACCTTGACCGACTCAGGTAACTGCGCCACGCGGAACTCGGCACCTTCCGGCAGCGGTTTGCGCCACAGCTCCATATGCTGCCCGACTTTCTGCACCCAGAGCAGGAATCGACCGCTCGGTGCCAGCGTCAGTGCCCTGATATCGGAGGACAGCGGCGTCAAACGGACGCGCCGCGCCGTCAACAACGTTGGATCTGACTGAAGCTCCGTCAGCCACCTGCTAAGTTCCTGCCCCGTTGCGACACGGATCGGGCCACGCTCCGCGGCACGTGCGCGCCACGCATCGGCATCGAAAATCAGCGCATAAGCATCAGGGGCACCGTCCAAGACCTGGTATGTTCGTAGACCCTCTCGATCGTTTTGCCATATCAGGGAACGCCCGTCGGCGCTCCAGAACGGAGCTTTGTCGTCGAAGCCGCTGCGCGTCACATTGACGACATCGAGCGTCTCATAGTCCAGCACAGCAACCTCGGATTCGGCGCGCTGCCGGTTCGAGAATTCCAGCGCCAGATGCCGACTGGCCGGGTGCCACGCGAGACGCTGTCCCTTTCTGCCCAGCCCAGCCTCGCGCGTGAGTGCGATACGAACGTCACCACCTCGGGTGCTTACCAGTTGCAGCGCTCGACTCGTCGTGAAGGCGGCCTTCCTTCCGTCAGGCGACAGACTCGCATTGAGAATGATTTCCTGCGTTCGCGCGAGCGCCATCACTTTGGGCCGAGCACTGCTGTCGAGCCACGACTGTGCGCCTGCCGGCATCTCAGCGAGCAGCAGCTCGCTCACCCCACCGCGATCGCACGCAACCAGAAGCGATCGGCCATCGGCCGATATCGTGGGTGAACTCTTCGCACCAGGCTCGTCGTTCAACAGCGCACGATGGGCTCCGGATCTGGTGTCAATGGCGAACACTTCGCCGCGAGCGATGACGATCGCCTGGTGGCTCCCGGCGAGCACCGCCTCCCGCACCGCGCCAGTCAAGTCAAGGACCGCTGGCGGTGTCTCGTCGAAGGAGCGCTTGGGGATACGGACCGGCAGCGCCGCGAATCCATGACCTGGCGTCCCCACGTAAATCTCTCCGCGCCAGCTATACGCCATGGTACCGTCACGGGCGATCGTAAGCCCGTGCACCGGATAGCGCGTGTGCCGAGTGACGGCCTCGGCATGATCGTCGCCTTCGACCGGCATCCGCCAGACATTCATCGAACCGCTGCGTTCGCTGAGGTAGTAGATTTTTCGGTCGATGGAATTCCAGACCGGCGTCGTATCATGTCCTGCAAATTTGGTCAGCTGCCTGAATGTGGCGCCATCGCGCTCACGCAGCCAGATGTTCCATGTGGCTGGCGAGCGTTCGTTCTTGCGGAAGATTCGCTCTCTCCCTGGACGTTCGCTGAATATCAACCGTCCACCGGTATCGTCCATCGTCGCCTCGAGACTCGCTGGCTCGAGCAACGGCCGAGGCATTCCGCCGGCGACGGGTAGCGAGAACACACCAGTCCACTCCAGCGTGCCGCGCTCTTCCCTCTGATAGGGATACACGGAGTGTCCCGAAAAAAGATCAAGCCGCCCCGTGCGTATCAGCAGATCCTCGCCATTGGGAGACACACCGACCGGGATCTCATCCTGAGAATGAAACGTCAGCCGCCTCGGTTCGCCATTGCCATCGGCTGAAACCGTGAAGACATCGTACGACCCATGAGCATCGTTTGCGTAGGCAATCGTCTTGCCATCTGGCAGCCAGATCGGCGTCATCTCATGGGATTTGGTTCCCCGTAGCAGCCGGGCCTTTCCCGTGCGCACCGATGCCACGTAGAGATCGCCGTCACTTCGAAACGCGATCGATTGGCCGTCGGGGGACAGCGCAGGTTCGCGCAGCCAGCTTGCCGCACCTGATGCGGCACAGAGGGACTCCCTGGAACACAGCCACAGGCTAACCAACAGCAGCCCGCGCATCGATTCGGAAAATTTATCTCGACCGGTCAGGGCATGGAACTTACGACTCATCGTGACATCACCGGCTGCGCCTTCACGCTCGGGCGTGTATTTCGCTTTAAGTACCAAATCAAGACTCCTGCCGCGGATAGCACCACCGTCACGATCCCCATCAAGAAGATGACCATGCGAAAGGGCCAACCCCAGACACGACCGGTATGCAACGCAGACAGCCAACTCGAAAATGCATTTCCGCTGGTGATGCGTGGATGCGTATAGCCGAGCTCACGACCATTCGCCGCACTGAACAGAATTCTGGTGTCTCCAAAGCGGTCGCGAATATCGAGAGAGCTCCTCACCGTGTAGACAAACACGCCCGCTGCGCGGTTGAGTGAAAGAGTCGATTCATCGTTGATCTCGAAGCCTCCGCTGCGTGCCCGATCCCTCATCAGTTTGCGACCCTGCGCCAGCGCCTGGTTCCAACTGAGCCCTGACTCGTACCGAGTCGCTGCGGATTTGGGCACGGAGTCCCATGGATCGTGATAGGGCAGGACCGTTGTCAGAGCCGGTCCGAACACCTCGGATCCAAGATTGAACTGCACCGAGGACAACGCAAGGACCAGCAGCATTGCCCAGACCCACAGGCCGGATGCTCGATGCACGTCGTAACTCAGTGGCCGGATGGACCAGGTGCGCCGTATCCGCCAAGCATTTTTCCATGTCGCGAAGAACCGCCGGACACGGTTGGGCAGCGTCAAATAGACCCCGACGAAGCAATTGGCGGTCCAGAGCAGCGCAACGCTCCCCATGAGCCACCTGCCCCAAGGGTCCGGAAGCAGGATTGCGTTGTGAACTCGCAGCAGGATCGGCACTACATGTGCACGATCCAGGGTGTTCTCGGCGCGCAGCCGGGTACCGAGCACGCGCCCGGCATATTGATCGACGAACACCTGATCAAAGCCGGGGGAGGAGCCGGCGGCCGGGTTGACGAATACGACCGCAGCTTTTTCGGGCCGCCGCTGCAGATCCAGCAGCAGGTTCGCGCTGCCGCTTGGAGCAAGCTTTTCGACTACCGCGATGATCTCATCCGGTGTCAGCATTTGCTGCCGCGGCTCAACCGAATACAACTCGGGGTTGAGCCATTCATCCAGCTCCTCGGAAAAGACCAGTACCGACCCTGTCAGCCCCGCGACAATCAGGAACAGCGCCATGAACAGCCCTGTCCATCTGTGCAGCCATACACATATGCTACGCGCGGAGCGCATCATCAGCCCTCTGGACACCGGCGGTCAGGTCAGAACCGTACCGCCACCTTGCCGAAGAAGGTCCGATCCTTCGTGTATCGAGCAAGGCTCCCGCCGATACCGTCGAGGATTTTCGCGCTCGTGAGATTCTGCGCGTAGATGCTGAATTCGGCTCGATCGGTCACAGGGATGTAGACACCCAGATCGATACGCGTGTACGACGGGAACTCGATCAGATTGTCATCGGTCGACCAACGCTCACCGACATAATTGATCGACCCGGAGACACCGAAACCCGCGAGCGGACCGGTTTGCACATCGTAGCGGGTGAATAACGAAGCGGTGTGCTTGGGAGAGTTCCTGAAACGATTTCCCTGGTTGACGTCAGCCTTGGAAATCTCGGTAACGTTGTACCCATAGCCAAACAGCAGCGTCAGTCCAGGGGCTGGCTGCCCCTCGATCGAAGCCTCGATCCCATCCGAGGTGACCTGGCCGATCGGTACGGAGAGTTGCGGATTCACCGGGTCCGCCATCAGCACATCGTTCTTCTCGATGAGGAAATACGTGAGGTTGGCGCTGAGTCCGGTATCCATCAGGTCAAACTTCGCGCCGATTTCATACTGCACGCTCATCTCGGGATCGTCCACTTGACTGCCCTGCGAGTTGATGAAGCGCTTGGGAACGAAGGATTCGTTCCTGCTGGCGAACAATGTCAGCCAATCATTCGCGTCGTACAATATGCCGAGCTGGCTCGACCAGATCGTATCTTTCAGACCGGACTTACTGAGCACGCCTCCGGCCGGAGTGACCTCGGTCTCTTCCTCGTAGGCCGACCGCCGCACCCCCAGCAGGAAACTCCACTTGCTCCAGTTGATTCGATCCTGGAGGAAAATGTCCGCGATCGTCGAGCGACGCTCCACGTTACGCAGGGGGAACGCCGACGGAAGAACGATCGTTCCATAGACCGGCTCGAAGATATCGATGGGAGTCACTGACGCAACTCCCGATCTCACCTTGGCTTCCGCATCGTTGTAATCCAAACCGACAACCCACTTGTGCTGCAAGGGACCAGTGGTCACCGACCCCCTTAGATCGAGATGCGCGACATACGATGAACTCGGCGGGTCATCGGATATCCAGTACAGGCGATTGAGAGTTCGATTGTCCGCTGCCAGCGATGTCGGAAAGATGGTCTCTTCGTAGCGCTGGTCGTGATGGTGGGACACCACTGCATTGAGCGACAGATCGTCGCTGAAATCATGTTTCAGGCGCGCATTCAAGTCGTATCCCTTGCGCGTCTCCTCCAGGTCTCCATAGCGATCGGAGCCGGTGATGTCCCGGTCGTACTGGAAATTCGTGGACTCTGTAAAATGAGCTATCGGATTTGGAACCAGCCCACTGCCGACCAGCGACAGGGGCATGCGGCCATCCGTAAAGCCATTGGGCCAATAGTAATTGTCGTAGTAACCATCGAAAGTGAGCGACGTGGCATCGCTGATATCGAACTTGACCACTGGAGCAATGAAGATATCTCGCACCGGGCCGGCGTTATCCAATGCAGTATCAGTCCGGCTGTACGAGAGGCTCAAGCGCGCGCCAACTCGAGCCGACAACGGCCCGCCGACATCGAACGTGAACGTGGAGTCGTTGTAGGTTCCGTATTTAACGCTCCCCTCCGCCTGAAACTGCTTTGGCGGCAGCTTGGTGACGATGTTGACCACCGCTCCCGGCTCCATCGTGCCGTACAGCACCCCGGCAGGCCCTTTGAGCACTTCCACGCGTTCCACGTTGACCATGTTGGCGGGAGCACGGGCGTTGCTCGCGAACTGATATCCCAATCCATTGTATGTTTGACTGGCCGGAAAGCCTCGGACCAGGAAGGTGGTGTACAACGGCGGCGAACCGTTGGCGACGAACGAATTGGGCACGAAGCGCAGCACGTCGTCGATGACGTCCGCCTGAATCGTCTCAATGAATGAAAGCCCATATACGTCCGTTGTTTGCGGGATCTCTCGGACCGATTCGGCCACGCCGCGGCCAAACACGGTTACGGTATCGATCGACTCCGGCCCGGCAACATCTGCCAATGCTTCACTGCGGTTTGCGCCCCCTTCAATGCCCTGATCGAACGCCGTCGAAGTCGCTGCAACACGAATGGCTCCTCGATCTGCGTGATGCGCAGAAGGCAACGGCGCGTGCAAGCCCCTCCCTCCCGCACTCGCGTCGCCGGAAGTTCCCAGCGCCCGCGATTCGCTCTCACGCATGATCGTGATCGTCTGCGCATCGACGTAGCGATAGGTGAGCCCCGTATCGCGCAACAGCCTGGTGAGCGCCTCATCCAGCGTGAGATCGCCGCTGGCCCCGCCAGTGCGCATGTTCTCCATCACACCAGCGCGATAAACCACCTGAAAGCCGCGATCTCGCGCCAAGCTCTCCAGCGCCACCTCGAGCGGCTGAGCGGTGATATTCGTGACCTTCGAGATCGCGGCATCAACTTCGGCCGACGACGCCAACCCGGAGAGAATGATCGACACCAAAGCGCCCAGACTGCAAGTACGCATGAGACTCCCCCAACCCGTTTCGGGCTTCGTTTTGGAACTCCTGCCGCGCGGCGACAGCAGGTTCATGCTTACTGAGAGTGATCCGACGTGGCGTTTGATACCGACGGCGCACATTTTCTTGATGTCGTCAGTTTTCGAGCGGCGCGCCAGTGACGACCACCTCGTCATCCTGTTCCTGTACCCGAATGCCTGGCTGCATGCGCAGGAAATTCAACAACGAGGCTGGGCTGGTGGAAGAGAAATTGCCGCTGATCAGGAAGTCATTCAGCCGTGGATCTTCGATCAACAATTTTCGAGGGTTGTAGCGGTTGAATTCGGCCGCCACATCGGCGAGGCGTGCGCCCTTGAAAACCAGCTGCCGGTTGGTCCACGCGGTCACCGCCGCAAGATCCGGTCGCGCCTGTTGAGGCGGTGCAGTGGCAGGAACCAATAACTGATCTCCAGCAGAGAGAAGCACCGGTCCCGACTCTCCACCGCTGCGCCCATCCGATACTCCCGGCGCAGACCTGGCCATCTCCGCAGACGCCAGTGAAGTGCTCTCTTCGGATATCGCAACCCGGCCTTCGATCACTGTGACGATCGTGTCGGCGGCTTTCTTGTAGACATCGAACTGCGTACCTACCGCCCGAACCTGCGTAGATCCACTAGTGACGATGAAGGGACGCGCGCGATCCTTGGCCACGGAAAACAATGCCTGTCCGGCGAGCAGCTCCACCCTGCGTTCGCGATCACTCAGCTTCACCCTGATCTTCGTGCTCGAATTGAGAATGACTGTCGATCCATCCGCGAGCGCAAAGGAGCGCTGTTCACCCAACATTGTGGAAAACACGGGTGCGCGTTGCATCCATGACAGAACACCCAGGACCGAGACAGCAACCGCAATGCAAGCCGCAGTGGCCAGCCAGCGCCGCACAGCCGGAGCTTCCCTGCTTTGCTGCGTAGCTATAGGCGAAGCATTGCGCGGTAGCGATGCAACCGTGCTCGACCGCTCGCGGCCCTGAGCGATCAGCGTATCCGTGTCATACCGGCGCTGTGGATCCAGGGTTGCGCTCTGCTTCCAGAGAGCTGAGATCTCCAGGTACGCACGGACGCACTCGGGGGAGCTGAGTAGCCACCGCTCGAAGCGGCGCCGGTCAGCCGTGTCGTCCTCGGCCTCGCGGAACAACACCAGCCACTCAGCGGCCTGCTGATAAATTTGAGAATTGATTCGAGTTCGCATGCCGCTAGCCCGCAGGGTTCCTTTGCTATCGCTCGAAGTGCTGCCGAAACTGCGTAAGCGCCGTGACGATATGCTTCTTGGTCATGGCATGCGAGATGCCCAGCTGCACACCGATCTCCTTCATCGACAGCCCATCGCGCCGATGCAATATGAACACCGCGCGCGCGGTGGGCGACATACGGTCCAACATGCGCTGCAGCTCTTCGGCGCATTGATCCGCATCCGCCTGCGCGAGGGGATCTTCAGAGGAACTCCACTCGCCGAGCGCCTCGTCCAGATCCACAGATATCGGCGCACGCGAACGCCGCATTGAATGCTGGAGTGCCACGTGCTGAGCCACCGTAAACAGATAGGCTTCGGGAGAGCGGATCGAGGTGTGGTCGGAAATCCGCAGCAGATGCAGGTAGACATCCTGGATGACGTCCGGCACATCGTCCGCGTTGCGCAGCCGCGCCAAGAGAAAGCGGCCCAGCCGCCGGCCGTGGCTGCTGACCAGCCGAGCGACCAGAGACTGCTTGTCTTCCGACATGACCGGTTTCCTGGAAGGGGGGACCATACTCTATATGAGTGGGCCAGGCTGCCCCTTGATACCAGTAGCAGCGAAATAATCGGCTTTAGGCTTGGCTATCGCAGAATCTTGGCCAGCATATGGTGCACCACTGGCGGAGAGTGAGGGATGACACGCAGCACCTCCTTGTGCTGTGCCCTGCGGGCAGCCTTCGGCTGTGCAAAACGGCTGTCCCTGCCGTTTTGTCGAACCCTCTGTCTCGGGCTCAAATCGTTCACTCTCCCGGGAGGTCAAACAAAAATGCCCGGCATTGCCGGGCATTTTTGTTTGACTGGCGGAGAGTGAGGGATGACACGCAGCACCTCCTTGTGCTGCGCCCTGCGGGCAGCCTTCGGCTGTGCAAAACGGCTGTCCTGCCGTTTTGTCGAACCCTCTACCTCGGGTTCAAAACTCACCCTCTCCTGTTAAATCGAATAAAAAAACCCGGCACCAGGCCGGGTTTTTTTATTCGATATGGCGGAGAGTGAGGGATTCGAACCCTCGAGGGACTTTTGATCCCTACACCCTTAGCAGGGGTGCGCCTTCGACCACTCGGCCAACTCTCCGGGACATTCGCTTGGGTGCGGGCATTCCGCAGACGCGAAAGGCGGGCAAGGATACGGGCCGGAGCCCGGTCCGTAAAGACTTGACTGGCGGGAAAGATAAAGAATAGCGCCCGCAGGACACCGTGCATGCGACAGCCGCCTGCACGGTGGTTTCTTCGAAGGGCTACCCGTCAGGAGTCAACACCGGAGACGGAGTGTTTGTCACCGCCAGCGGCCTGTTCCTCGCGCTTGATGCGCTCGTATATTTCTTCTCTATGTACGGCAACTTCCTTCGGCGCATTCACGCCGACACGGACTTGATTGCCTTTGACGCCCAGTACGGTCACAGTGACGTCGTTACCGATCATCACGGTTTCACCGACGCGCCGTGTCAGGATCAACATGATTCGCTCCTTGCTACTACCCGAGTGATCGTAGTTAGCCGGCTTGGCAGCTCTGGTTACTGCTCCCCCGAAAGCCAGCTTACATCTTTCACTATGGGCAATGAGAGTAGGCCACGCCCTTGGGCTTTGGGATCGGGATTTCCCTGAATCTCGAAAACACCCTCACACAAAACACAGTTTTTTTACAAACGTTTTCGCATAAGGACCGCCCCAAAACCATACTAAAGCGACTAAGGGCACTCCACGCAATCTAAGGATGCAGATAGCCGGCTGAACTCACAGTGGCCCTACCGGGCACGATCGCCAACCCACTCTTCTACGTAAGCAAAACAACCACAGGCGCCACCATCCCACTTCGCGCCCAACCTCGCGCTAGATTAGACGTGATCGGACCCATTCCACAACCGAATCTAACGCTTCATTCAGTTTCGACGGATCGTTGCCGCCGGCCTGGGCCATGTCGGGACGACCGCCGCCACGCCCTCCCACCTGCTGAGCCACGACGTTCACCAGGTCGCCGGCCTTGAGCCGACCGGTCTGGTCGGCCGTCACACCCGCGATCAGCGCCACCTTGTCGCCTTCCTGGACCGACGCCAGCACGATAGCGGCCGACTTCAGTTTGCTCTTGAGCTGATCCAGGGCAGTGCGCAATGTTGCCGCGTCCGCGCCATCGACGCGGGTCGCGACCACCTTGACCCCGGCCACGTCGACCGCGCCTTCGGACAGGTCTTTGCTCTGGCCGCTGGCCAGCTTGCTCTTCAGTCCCGTGATCTCCTTCTCCAGCTTGCGGCCGCGCTCGATGAGCTGCCGGACCTTGTCCTCGACCTCTTCGCGGCTGCCCTTCACCAGGGCCGCCAGGTCGCGCAGCACCTGATCGGTCTGGGCCACCCAATCCAGCGCCCCCTGGCCGGTCACCGCCTCGATGCGCCGAATACCGGCAGCCACACCCCCTTCACTGGTGATCTTGAACAAGCCGATATCGCCTGCCCGGTTGACGTGCGTACCGCCGCACAGCTCGGTGGAGAAATCACCGATTCTCAGCACGCGCACCTCATCGTCATACTTCTCGCCAAACAAGGCCATGGCGCCGGACGCCACGGCATCGTCGTACCGCATGAGCCTGGTCTCGGCAGCGGCGTTGGTGCGGATCTCCTCGTTCACCAGCCGCTCGATCTCCTTCAACTCGGCCGGCGTCACCCCGGCGTAGTGCGAGAAATCGAAGCGCAGCCGATCTGGCGCCACCAGCGATCCCTTCTGTACGACGTGATTGCCCAGTACCTTCCGTAACGCGGCATGCAATAAATGGGTGGCCGAATGATTCAACATGGTGGCGCGCCGCAAAGCCGCATTGACACTCGCCTCGACACGATCGCCCACCTTCAGCTCGCCGTCGCTCAAACGCCCGAGATGAGCATGGACCGAGCCAATTTTCAGGGTGTCATCGACCTCGAACCGGACGCCGCCGGCGCTCAGCACCCCCTGGTCACCCACCTGGCCGCCGCTTTCGGCGTAGAACGGCGTGCGATCCAGGATGACCTGGCCGGCTTCCCCCGCCTTGAGCGACTCGACCCGCTCCTTGCCGCGCAGCAGCGCAACCACGGTGCCCTGGTCCGTCAGCGACTCGTAGCCGCTGAAATTGGTTTTGCCCTCCAACGAAACGTTGGCGCGCAGATCGACGCCGAACTTGCTGGCCGCGCGCGCACGTTCGCGCTGCGCTTCCATTGCGGTCTCGAATCCCGCCTCGTCAATGGTCAGCCCACGTTCGCGCGCGATGTCCGCGGTCAAGTCCACCGGGAACCCATACGTGTCATACAAACGAAATACGGTGTCACCGGGGATTTCCTTGCCCTTGAGGCCGACAATGGCCTCCTCCAGCAGGGCTATGCCTTGCGTAAGAGTCTCGGCGAAGCGCTCCTCTTCCTGCTTGAGCACTCGCTCCACGTGCGCACGCTGGGCCGTGAGCTCTGGGAATGCCTCTCCCATCTCCTTTTCCAGCGCGGCGACCAGGGTGTAGAAGAATGGCCGGGCCTGGCCCAACTGGTAACCATGGCGAATAGCGCGACGAATGATTCGGCGCAGGACGTAACCACGGCCTTCGTTCGCAGGCAGCACGCCATCGACGATCAGGAATGAACAGGCGCGGATATGGTCCGCAATCACCTTCAAGGAATTCGACGCCAGATCGGTGGCACCGGTGGCCTCGGCCGCCGCACGGATCAGATTGACGAACAGGTCGATCTCGTAATTCGAGTGCACGCCCTGCATGACAGCGGCGGTGCGCTCCAACCCCATGCCGGTGTCCACCGAGGGACGGGGCAACGGCGTCAGCACGCCCTCCGCCGAACGGTCGAACTGCATGAACACCAGATTCCAGATCTCGATCCAGCGGTCGCCATCGGCATCCGGCGAGCCCGGCGGACCGCCCGGGATATCGTCGCCGTGATCATAAAAAACCTCGCTGCAGGGGCCGCAGGGACCCGTCTCACCCATCTGCCAAAAGTTATCTGACCCGCCCTCCGGCTTATCGCCGATGCGCACGATGCGGTCGGCCGGCACGCCCACCTGCTTGTGCCAGATGTCATAGGCCTCGTCATCGGTATGGTAGACGGTGACCATCAGGCGTTGCGGGTCGATACCCAGCCAGCGCTCGCCGGTGACGAACTCCCAGGCGAAGCGGATGGCATCCTGCTTGAAGTAGTCGCCGAAGCTGAAATTGCCCAGCATCTCGAAGAACGTGTGATGGCGGGCGGTGTAGCCGACGTTTTCCAGGTCGTTGTGCTTGCCACCGGCACGCACGCAGCGCTGGGAGGTGACCGCCCGGGTGTAGCTGCGCTTGTCCTTGCCCAGGAACACATCCTTGAACTGCACCATGCCGGCATTGGTGAACAGCAGCGTCGGATCGTTGGCCGGCACCAGCGAGCTGGATGGCACGATCTGGTGGCCATTCTCACGGAAGAACTCAAGGAACAGCGCGCGCAACGCGGCGCTCGACAAACGCTTTGGGGTCGGCATGGTTTCAGGTTGTGAAAGAAACTTCAGTCCAGGTCCGGACCGGCATCCTCGTCCATGGAGAAGTCGTCGGACTCCCCGTCCGACTGTAAGGCGGCCCGGATCTGATCGCTGCTAAAACCGCGATATTGAAGGAAGCGGGCTTGCTTTGCACGCTCAGCCAGGTTGCGGGGGCGCCCAGCCCCGAACTTGCGCCGCCGGACGGCGACCGCCCGGGCCACCCAGTCCACTTCCGTGCCGTCGAGCTGGGTATGGATCAGTTCGTCGGCAATGCCCTGCCGCTTGAGCTCAGCCCGGATCCGGACCGGCCCCTGGCCGCGCTGCGCATGGTGATGGACGAAACTGGAGGCAAACCGATCGTTGGAAACCAGCTTCTTGCCATGCAGCTTGGCCACCACCGCCTCGACCAGTTCCTCCGGATAACCCTTGCTGCGCAGCTTGCGGGTCAATTCCTCGGTGGAATGCTCACGGCGGGCCAACAACCGAACCGCGGAAGCTTCCACGGTTCGGGCGTCTGCTGGTTCCTCGGATCGGGGCTCGTTAAACCGCCTCATCCTTCAGTGCTTCACCACGCTTGGCGGGCAACAGCTTCGAGCGCAGCTTGGCATCCAGGTCAGTGGCAATCTCGGGATGTTCCGCCAGGAACGTGCGGGCATTCTCCTTGCCCTGGCCGATGCGCTCGCCGTTGTAGCTATACCAGGAGCCGGATTTCTCCACCAAGCCCTGGGCCACACCGATATCGATCAGCTCGCCATTTCGCGAGATACCCGCGCCGTACATGATCTCGAACTCGGCCTCGCGGAACGGCGGCGCCACCTTGTTCTTGACCACCTTGACGCGGGTCTGGTTGCCGATCACTTCCTCGCCGCTCTTCAAAGCGCCGATGCGACGGATGTCGAGACGGACCGAAGCATAGAACTTCAGGGCGTTACCGCCCGTAGTGGTCTCCGGGTTGCCGAACATGACGCCGATCTTCATACGGATCTGGTTGATGAAGATGACGATGGTGTTGGAGCGCTTGATATTGCCGGTGAGTTTGCGCAGTGCCTGCGACATGAGGCGCGCCTGCAGCCCCATGTGCGAATCGCCCATTTCGCCTTCGATTTCGGCCTTGGGCGTCAGAGCCGCCACCGAGTCCACCACCACGATGTCCACGGCGCCCGAACGGACCAGCATGTCCGTGATTTCGAGCGCTTGTTCGCCCGTATCCGGCTGCGATACCAGCAATTCCTGCACGTTGACGCCCAACTTGCCGGCGTAGACGGGATCCAGCGCATGCTCGGCATCCACGAAAGCGGCGGTGCCGCCCATGCGCTGGGCCTCGGCGATCACCTGCAAGGTCAGGGTCGTCTTACCCGACGATTCCGGGCCATAGATTTCAATGATGCGGCCACGCGGCAGGCCGCCTACGCCCAGGGCAATATCCAGCCCGAGCGAACCCGTCGACACTACCTCGGTGTCATAGGCGGCGCTGGCGTCTCCCAGACGCATCACCGAACCCTTGCCGAACTGCTTTTCGATCTGGCCCAGGGCGGCGACTAGCGCCTTTTTGCGATTCTCTTCCATCTGCTTTGGTCTCGATGTCGGTTAAAGGATACCCGGGGGCACCGGCGGTCCGGATCTCCTGGGTCGGGCTCGCCGCAGTGCCAGGAGATGCAATCCATTATTCCACACGGCGCTTCGGCAGCGAACGCGAGAAACTGTGTATTTGTACAGTAATGCATTGCCCTTTCAGAGGCAAGTTGTGTTAAGGAACCGTCGGTCAGCGCTCCAGCCGGCCGGTGCGCCAGCC
>Ga0182745_1000140_pt1 | contig 101147 bp, 81 predicted proteins | sample eDN3rd30CKraftBY_FD_128523 | JGI IMG/M metagenome (GOLD analysis project Ga0182745, IMG submission 128523) | Enriched backyard soil microbial communities from Emeryville, California, USA - eDNA 3rd pass 30_C Kraft BY (version 2) (version 2) | ecosystem: Environmental > Terrestrial > Soil >...
CCCGGGCTGGATTTCAGTTTCAGTGGGTTGAAGACCGCCGTGGTGGTGGCGGTACGCGATTTGCGGCTCGACGATGAGACGCGGGCCGAGGTCGCCGCGGAATTCCAGAAAGCGGTGGTTGAAACCTTGGTCGCCAAGTGCCTGCGCGCGCTGACCCAGACCGGCCTGCGGACGCTGGTGGTTGCCGGTGGCGTGGGGGCGAATCTGCACCTGCGCCGCGAGCTGTCGCAGTTGGGTGAGCGTCGCGGTTTTCAGGTTCTGTATCCGCGGCCGGCGTTTTGTACGGACAATGCGGCGATGATCGCGTACGCTGGCTACCGTCGGCTCGTCGCTGGCGAGCACGACGATCTGAAGATTCGCGCCACGGCGCGCTGGCCGCTCGATACCCTACCGCCCCTGTCTTGAAGAACGTACCGATGGATAAGATTTTCCTGAGCGCGCTGAGCGTCGAGTGCATCGTCGGCATCTGGGAATGGGAGCGCCGCGTCAAGCAGACCGTGGTCATCGATGTGGAGATGGCGGCTGACATTCGGCGCGCCGCGGCCACCGACCGTATCGAGGACACGATCGATTACAAGAAGGTTGCCAAGACCTTGATCGCTTTCGTGGGCGCCTCTCAGTTCCATCTGGTGGAGACCTTGACCGAGCGCATCGCCGAACTCATCGTGACCCAGTTTGGCGTGAGTTGGGTCAAGGTACGGCTGAACAAGCAGGGCGCCATTCGAGGGGCCCGCGATGTCGGTATCGAGATCGAGCGGCGCGTCAGCGACTATGACAATGGCGCCGCGGCCCAGCAATCCCCAGCCTGATCACCCTTATATCCTCATGACCGACGTTTTCGTCGCGGCGGGCAGCAACGTCAACCCCGTCGGCAATTTGCGCGCCGCGCTGACCGCCTTGCGCCAGGTCTACCCGACGCTGCGGCTTTCGCCGGCCTACCGCAACAGCGCGGTAGGCTTCGAGGGCGCGGACTTCATCAACCTGGTGGTGGGGTTCAGCACCGACGATCCGGTCGTGCGCGTGCGCGAGCAGTTGCAGAAGATTGAAGGTGCCTGTGGCCGTCCGCCCGGCGCGCCCAAATGGGCTCCGCGCACCATGGACCTGGACATCCTGCTGTACGGGCAGACGGTCAGCGATACGCCTGGCTTGATCCTGCCGCGTCCCGACCTGGTCCGGCGTCCTTATGTGCTCAAGCCGATGGCGGAACTTGCTCCCGAGGTCATGCACCCCACCTTGCAGCGGAGCATGCGGGAGCTGTGGGCGGCCTTCGACAGTGCCGCGCATCCCATGGCCCGGTTCGATCTGGAGTCGGGCGACGCGATGTCTTGAACTCGTGGCGCGCGCTCGCGTCGCTTACCAGCCGACGCTGCGGCCTCCGTCCACGGCAAGGATCTGACCGGTGACGTAGGGGGCGTCCTTGGCGAAGAACAGCACGGCACGCACGATGTCGTCCGGCGAGCCGCTGCGCTTGAGCTGCGTCTTGTCGATGATTTCCTGTTGCAGCTGCGGATCGAGCCCGCCTTCCGGCCACAGAATGGGTCCTGGCGCGATGCCATTGACGCGCACCTCGGGGCCGAGTTCGCGCGCCAGCGAGCGCGTCAGCATGGCCAGGCCGGCCTTGGCGGTGCTGTACACCGGATGCTTGGGCAGGGGTCGCTGCGCATGGATATCGATCATGTTCACGATCAGGCCGCGATGGCTGCGCAACTGCGGGGCGGCCGCCTGGGCCAGGAACAGGGGCGCCCGCAAGTTGGTGCCGATCAAATCGTCCCATTGTTTGAGGTCGATGACGCCCAGCGGGGTGGGATAGAACGAGGAGGCGTTGTTGACCAGCAGGTCCAGCCGGCCGAAATGGCCGACCGCCGCGCTGACGATCTCCGGCAGCCGGGCGGTGTCGAGCAGATCGGCCTGCACCAGGTACGCCGAGCCGGCCCGCGCCGCGTTCAGAGTGTCGCTCAGGCGTTGCGCGTCGGTGGCCGAGTGATGGAAATGGATGGCAACATTGGCGCCTTCGGCGTGCAGACCGCGCACGATGGCGGCGCCGAGACGCCTGGCAGCTCCCGTCACCAGGGCGACGCGACCGGTCAGTGCGCTAAGGGTGGGGGACGTCATAGGGACTATGTTCACCGAATTGGCCAGGGTTGCAACTTCTATGTGAGGTTTCGTGAGCACTAATGCAGGATTGCCGCCGCTGACGCCGGATGAAAGCGCGCACAGCGAACGATTGCTGGAGCGGATTCGCGCGGAAATCGACCGCCAGGCCGGCTGGATCAGCTTCGAGCGCTTCATGGAAATGGCGCTGTATGAGCCGGGACTGGGCTATTACAGCGCCGGGTCGGCCAAGCTGGGTGAGACGGGGGACTTCGTGACCGCCCCGGAAATCTCACCCTTGTTCAGCCAATGCCTGGCAGCTCAGTGCATCGAGGTGTTCGGACACCTGGGCGGCGCGGCCGATATTCTCGAACTGGGCGCAGGTTCGGGCGTGATGGCGGCGGATGTGCTGGCGGAGCTGGAGGCCAAGGGGCAGCTGCCGGCGCGCTACTTCATTCTGGAGGTCAGCGCGGATCTGCGTGAGCGGCAACGCAGGACCCTTGCCGAGCGCGTGCCGGGTCTGCTGTCGCGCGTCGAATGGCTCGATCGCTGGCCCGAAGCCTTGCGTGGCGTGGTACTGGCCAACGAAGTGCTCGATGCCATGCCGGTGCAACGTTTCCGCATGCGGGGCGGACAAGTCAACGCGGTGGGTGTGACCTGGCAACTGGGGCGGTTGGATTGGTCGGAAGTGCGTGCCGATGCCGGCCTGGAAGCCGCGGTGCGTGCTATCGAACAGGCCAATGGCGTGCCGTTTCCCGACAATTATTCTTCAGAGATCAACTTGCGCCTGGAGCCCTGGTTGCGCGGGCTGGCCGATGGACTGGCCGAGGCCGCGTTGTTGTTCATCGACTACGGATTGCCGCAGCGACAGTACTATCGCGGCGATCGGCGCGAGGGCACTTTGCTGTGCCATTTCCGTCATCGTTTTCATGATGATCCGCTGATCCAGGTGGGGGTTCAGGATATTGGCGCTTGGGTGGACTTTAGCGCTGTCGCTGAAGCCGCCAGCCAAGCCGGGCTGCGCGTGGCCGGTTTCACCACCCAGGCACATTTTCTGATCGGTTGCGGCATCGAACAGTTCATGTCTGACATTGCCGAGCGGCCGGTGGCCGACCGTGTCCAACTGGCGCGCCAGGCCATGGTGTTGACGCTGCCGGGCGAAATGGGGGAACGCTTCAAGGTGCTGGGGCTTGCCGCCAACTACGAACATGCGCTGCGCGGATTCAGCGTGCGCGATTTGCTTGGGTCGCTTTGAGGGGGCAAGGAGAGTGGGAATAGGGAGATGGGAGCAGGAGAAGGATGAGATTTAGGAGATGACTGGGATGCCTTGCCGAGGAGTGCCTGCCAGGGCCCTCGCGCCCGCGCCCCGGGGCTCTGGTCGGGGTACGTTGATGGATTCGGAGCGGTGAATGGAGTGCGCCGTTGAATGAATATTGAGTTGTCAGTGGGAACAGGGGCGCGGGCGCGAGAACCCTGACATGCACTGGTGGAACCCAGCCGGGCCATGCGGGGGGGTATACATGCCAGAATGCACATGAAATGATCATGGCGGCTACATTCAATGCTGTGGCATGGCACGCTCCGCTCGATCGCATCGAGTTATGATAGTTGTGTTAACCACAGGCAGTAGTGTAGGGTGGTTTGCGCGATCGAATGCATTAGGGAGAGGAGAAGAAGATGCGGACAGATCAAGGACGGCATGCCGGAAAATGGGGCGAGTTTCAAGCGAAATTTATTTTTTCGCTAAAGGCGGTCACCGCCGTTTGTTCCCGCCGAATCGGTATTCGACGAGCGGGGAGAGTCTCTTCGTTATTTATGCTCTTGACGGCGTTCGCCATCTGTGCGGACGTGACATATGTCTATGATGATGACGGTCGTTTGATGCAAACGGCTGACGACAATGGCTCTGTCGTGCGATACGAATATGATCTTGCGGGCAATGTCGTTGCTGTTATTCCTTCGTCTTCCGCGCCGATAGTCATCTTCTCAGTGTCACCAGGTCGTGGTGCGCCAGGGTCAACCGTAACTATTGCGGGCGGACCGTTCAGTCCTACGGCGAACCTGAACACGGTTCAATTCAATGGCGTTGGCGCTACCGTTGTGAGTGCGACGGTGAGTACTCTCAGTGTCGTTGTTCCTGATGGTGCAACTACGGGGAAGATTCTTGTCACTACCCCTGTCGGATCGGCGCAGTCTGCAAACGCCTTCGTCGTTACCGGAGGTGTGGGGCCCGTCGGTGTGACCTTGGAGAACAGCCAAAGCGCCACATATGATTTTACCGCGAGCGGGCCAACAGGTTACAGCCTCGCTTTGGCTAACTTCACCTCTACGCCTACCGGTGGTTCGGTAACGGCGACGATCCTGAATCCCAATGGGAGTACGCTCAAGGGCTGCGGGACCTACTCTGCGACAGCAGGTCAATGCGATTTCTCGGTTCCCACAGCGGGTACGTATCGAGTTCGATTGGCGCCGACTAGTACGGCGACGATGAATTTCAGCTTGGTTCTTAGTGTCAATCTACTTGGGACTCTAGTGCCGGGCGCGCCCTTTGTGACCTTCCATGCTGTGCTTCCTGGCCAAGATATGGTTTACAGTTTCCCTGGTGTTGCTGGGCAGGCTGGCACTCTGCTGTTCCGCGCCAACACGATTCCTCGAGGCACGGTGTTCGTGCGAAAGCCGGATGGAAGCGTGCTGACCAATACCGGCAACTATCAAAACTCCTCAAGCTGGAACATAGATTTCACAACACCAGTCAGCGGAACATATACGGCGACCGTCTATGTCGATGGTACTTCGACAGGACAGGTGGAGGTGAAGCTGCTCGCAGACGCTGCAGGTGTCGTCGCGACAGATGGGACGCCGCTTGCGGTTAGCCTTGAAAGCGGACAGAACGCTGTCTATAGCTTTACCGCAAGTGGGCCTGCTGGTTACAGCGTGGCCATGACGGGTTTTGCCTCCTCGCCCGCAGGTGGATCGGTCGCTGTAACTATTCTCGATTCCAACGGCGTTACGCTCAGTAATTGCCGCTCGTATTCGGCCACGGCAGGGCAATGCGATTTCTATGTGGCAGCGGCGGGCACATATCGCGTGCGCTTGGATCCCGCAGGGACGGCGGTAACGAGGTTTAATCTCATTCTGAGCCAAGACTTGGTTTCGGCGCTAACGCAGGGCGCAGCGCCATCGACATTCATTGCGTCCGTACCGGGGCAAAACATGGTGTATAGCTTTTCGGCCACGGCGGGCCGCGGCGGTACCCTCTTACTTCGTAACAATACGATCCCCCATGGCACCATTTTTATACGCAAGCCGGATAGAAGTGTGTTGGCTAGTACTCGCGACTACAACAACAAGCTTGACTGGACGACAGACTTCATACCGCCCACGACAGATACTTACACCGCCACTGTCTACGTTGATGGGGCTTCCACCGGTCAGATCGATGTGCAATTGCTGGCTGATGAGATTGGGTCGGCTCCAACCGATGGCACGCCGGTGGCTCTGAGTCTTGCGAGTGGACAGAATGCAACGTACGATTTTACCGTAGATGGATCTTCCGTTTACAGTTTGGCGATATCGGATTTCAATTCCACGCCCGCAGGTGGATCGGTTGCTGTAACAATAAAAAATTCAGCTGGGAGCGTAATTAAAAATTGCGGTGTATATACGGCAAGCAGCGGTCATTGTGACTTCTTGGCTTCGGCTGCTGGAATATATTCAGTGCACTTAGATCCCGTTGGCGTAACAGCGGTTAACTTCAATCTTTTCGTAAGCAAAGATTTGGTTGGAGCTTTGACGTTGGATGCAGAGCCGATGTTGTTCGATGCAACTGTCCCCGGCCGGAACATCGTCTATAGTTTTACAGGAGCGGCAGGTCAGGCATTGAGATTACAGTTCACCAATAACACGATTGGCTACGGTACGGTTTATATACGAAAGCCGGACGGCAGCGTGCTAACCAATACTGGGAATTTTAGCGGGAAAACGAACTGGAATTTGGATTTCACGCTGCCGACCAGCGATACCTACACGGCAACGGTCTATGTGGACCGCTCCTCCACGGGGCAAATCAACATCCAACTTCTGTCGCGTTAGAGAGTTAGTGGAAAGCCAGTCTTCGGACGGTTGCGCGGTGCACACACGGAGTACCAAATGAGGTGGGAGGAGATGACGAAGTTACGAGCCTTGTATCCGCTGCGAAGGATATTCAGAGCATGGGTGCTGCTACTTTGGGCTACTGCGGGTTCCATGCTCTCGGAAGCAGGGTTCGCCCAATCCTACCCATCATTCTGCGCTCCAATCGGTACCGGCGAATGCACTGGGTTCCTCGTCAGTCCGTGGATATATAACGCAAAGACATGCGGGGCGCCAGGCCCGCGGCAAACAGAAGCAGAAGCGCTCGGCGACTACACGTTCTCAGGGTGCAATTCACAGTTAACGAGACTTGGTTGGTTCACAGAAAGAACGGATGTCAACGCGACTGGATGGTCTGCCGCATGCCCAGGAGAGGGAGGCTACCTGCCGGGTTACGGCACTGGCGGCATCGAGACGCTCAATTACTCTCGCTATGTACAGGTGGCGGGAACACTGAGTGGCGGTGTATGCACCGACATTCGAGAAAAGAAGCTGCTTCCCCTATATAGACGACGGAGTCCATACTGCCCAAGGGGCTACGATAGTTCTGGAAGTAGCCATTGCTATATTGTCAGCGGAGCCCGTGATCCTGTGAAAAATCTCGGACCGCAGTGCCCGGCCTGTGGCAACCCCATCAATCCAGCCAACGGTAACAAATTTCAAATGGAGGTTGACTACCGAGCGAGCGGCGGCCAATTGTTGCGTTTTGAGCGCTTCTACAATAGTCAGCTGCGAACAGCCAACCGGGAATCTGGTTACTACAGCACCACCTCGTATTTCGACAGTTTTGGCAACCAGGCAATGGCTTCGATCGCGGTGTCCGATCCGGAAGAGTCTGACTATTGGAAAAATATTGCAGTAGATGCCATCGGTGCCAACTGGCGACATAACTATCAACGCAGCATCAATTTCAATCGCGAGGCCACGTTGCTGAACGTCAGATCGGCGTTTGCTTTTCGGCCCGACGGTAGGGTTTTCGCATTCAATGAGTACAACGGTGGTTTCGTCGGTCCGAAGGATGTCAACGATCGCTTGGTGCGCACTCTTGGTCCTGGTAATCAGCTGGTTGGCTGGGAGTACCACAGTGGAACTACGCTCGAGGTCGAAATTTACGATGCAACAGGGCGAATGACCGAACTGCGTGATTCGCGTGGTGAGTCGTTGACGTTCAGTTATGACGCGATTGGGCGGCTGTCTCAGGCGACGGATTCCTTTGGGCGCTCGATTGCATTCGAATACGACGAATTGCCGACAGCGTCCGCCAGAACGGTTCGTATCCGACGTGTTGTGGTTCCAGGGGGTGGGGTTTATGCGTACACGTACGGCAGTAATGGCACGATTCAGTCTGTTACTTATCCGGATGGCGCCTCGAGGACTTATCTGTATGAGAACGCAACCTACCCGAGAGCGTTGACCGGCATTCTCGATGAGAACGGCGCGCGCTTCAGTTCCTGGACGTATGATCAGAACGGCTGGGCCTCTGAGAGCAAACATGGGGTCGATGCGGGCCGGGTGACGCTGACGTTCGATGGGGGAGCTGGGAAAGCTTGGATGACAGATTCTAAAGGGGTAACGCGCCGCTGGGAGTACGGTGCCGTTATTCGCGGCGTTGCGAAGGTAACCTTGATGACTCAGCCAGCCGCATCCGGCACTGGCACGATCAACAGAACCTTTGCGTACGATGCCAATGGTAATGAAATTACCAGGATCGACTTCGATGGCAAGCAGATCAATCGTGTCTTCGATCTCACGAGGAACCTTGAGACCTCACGGACGGAGGCCCACGGGACTCCGCGTGCTCGTACGACGACTACGCAATGGAATGCAACTTATCCGCTGCCGACGCAGATAGATGAGGTGGGGCGCCGGACCACATTTACGTATGACGTGAAGGGTAACCTTCTGACAAAGACGGTCCTCGATACCGTCGAAAATACCTCACGCACTTGGACGTATACACATAACGTATTTGGTCGCTTGCTGACTGCAGATGGTCCGCGAACAGATGTGAATGACATTACCTCTTATTCATATTACAGCTGCGTCACGGGATATCAGTGCGGTCAGCTCTATACCGTTACTAACGCACTGGGGCATGTAACGACCTATGGTTCCTACAATGCACACGGCCAGCCGTTGAACATAACCGATCAGAATGGAGTGATCACCACGCTGACCTATGACGCTCGCCAGCGACTGACTTCTCGTACGGTCGGGTCGGAGCAGATATCGTTCACATATTGGCCTACTGGGTTGCTCAAACGAGTGACGCCGCCGGACGGCAGTTATCTTGAGTACACCTACGATACGGCGCATCGGCTGATTGGGATAAGCGACTCGGAAGGCAACCGTATCTCGTACACGCTTGATGCCATGGGGAATCGTACCCACGAGGAGATATTCGACCCGTCGAACTCGCTGCGAGTCTCGCGCACGCGCGTATTCAATGTGTTGAATCAGTTATGGAAGGATCTCAGTGCCTCCGCGACTGAAATGATGGTCTATGATTATGATAATGGCGGGAATGTCATCTCAACTATCGCGTCGTTGGGTCGAAATTCCACTCAGGCCTACGATGAGCTGAATCGACTCTCGCAGATTACCGATCCAGCCGGAGCCACAGCAAAGTACAGATACAATGCTCTTGATCAGCTCATCTCTGTGACGGATCCACGTAACCGCACAACTGGATACACCTACAATGCATTGGGAGATTTGAAGCAACAGGTGAGTCCTGCAACCGGAGTAACCTCCCAAACATTCGATTCCAGTGGCAATGTTTCGATAAGAAGTGATGCGCGCGGCAAGGCCGGTACCTACAGTTACGACGCCCTCAATAGAGTCATTCAGATCAGCTACCCGGATCAGACTATCCAATATGGCTACGATCAAGGCGGTCATGGCATAGGGCACCTCACGGAGGTGACGGATGGCTCTGGTGCAACGAGCTGGACCTATGACGGGCTCGGTCGCGTGACATCGCGTCATCAGACAATGAGTGGTTTCATGAAGGCCGTGGGCTATGCATACGACACGTCTGGTCAGCTGTATCGCCTGACGATGCCTTCGGGGAATTTTGTCACGTACGCCTACCTGAACGGCCGGGTCTCGGGCGTGTCTCTCAATGGCTCGGTAACTGTTCTTTCCAATGTTCTTTATGAGCCTTTTGGGCCAACTCGTGGTTGGAGCTGGGGTAATCTGACTTTGGCGGTGCGTGAATATGATACGGACGGCAAGATCGTCACCGTCGACAGCGCCGACGCCAAGGCGTATGCATACGACGACGCGTTCAGAATCACCGGCATCACGGATTTGGCTGACGCCACGCGCACGCAAAGCTATGGTTATGATGTGCTTGATCGTTTAAGTGGTGTGACGGGCACGGGGCTCAATCTGGCCTGGCTCTATGATCAGAATGGTAATCGTTTGTTACAGGGAGGCGGGTCAAGCGCGATCGCTGCTAGGCAGCTCACCTTTACGTACGATGATGCTGGTCGCATGAGTTCAGCAACGTCCGGAGCTTCCACGGTCTCATACAAAGTGAATGCGTTGGGCCAACGGGTGAGAAAGACGGTGGCAGGGGTATCGACCTACTTCGTCTACGGCGAGAGCGGGCATTTGCTTGGTGAATACGACAATGCGGGTAACCTGATCCAGGAAACCGTGTGGCTTGACGATATCCCAGTGGCCACACTAAGGCCGAATGGTTCGGGAGGCGTGAGTGTATTCTATGTCCACACCGATCACCTGAACACGCCACGGCGAGTCAGTAGGCCATCTGACAACGTGATTGTATGGCGTTGGGATTCTGATCCGTTCGGAACGACGTTGGCGAGCGAAGATCCGGATGGGGACAGCAATCTGTTTGTGTATAACTTGCGGTTTCCGGGGCAATACTTTGATGGTGAGACGGGGTTGCACTACAACTACTTTAGAGATTACGACCCGGGCGTAGGTAGATACGTACAGAGCGACCCGATCGGACAGGGAGGCGGACTTAATACGTACGCCTACGTCGGGAGCAGTCCGATCAGCGCGGTAGATCCTTTCGGCCTGCAGGTCGCCGTTCCGGCGCCTGTGATTGCACCGCCCGTTGCGGGCCCACTGAATCCGAGTTATCCATCCGATGGTGGCCTGGGTAATCTAATGCGCAACATTGGGGATGCGATCACTGAGGTTGCGTATAGGTGTGCGAATCAATGTCCACCGTGCAAAACGGTAAGCGGAAAGACCGTGCCATTGGGAACCATCGGATACAGGCCGCTCGATGTTATTCCGGACAATGTGAAGCAGCATGGAGTGTACGGATCGCACCACAATCTGTTTAAGGCAAATCAGATTCCTTACCCAAACTGCGATTGCTTCTGGCAGAAGCTGAAGGATATCGCGAAGCCTGGCCAACTTCAGCCGGGCTGGATCCCTATCGAACCTTTTGCCAACTAGCTGGAGTACCAGTTATGCGCTACAGAAGCGATGGCTCAGAGATCACGATAGGCGACCGCGTGCTGGTCGACGGCAATGTGAGTGGAGTAGTGGTATGCGATTTCGATCGATGGCAGTGTTTGGCCGGTTACGAGCGCTGGCTTACAAAAGAAGAGCTTGTCGGCGGTGGCAGGTTATCCAGTGGTGTTATGGTTAAGACAAAGGATCTCGGCTTTCTGCACTACCCAAGTGAAGATTGGACCATTGTGCGTGACCCGGCTGGGGATGACGAGCACAGCTCGATCTGATTGGTCGCTTCTTGGGTTTCGGCGGGTTAAGGATCTGATGCCGAACTTGCAACAACCGGTTGCAAATTGCGGCCGGTTTACGGCGTCGACTTCCAGATGAGTGAGTCGACATGAAATCCGATTCTCATCGTGCAGCGCTGATTCGCGCTAGTCTTTCCTCCCGCAGGCGAGCGGCGATTTGTGGTCCGTCGAGTCCCGCGCGTGCTTGCGCGTCCAGTTTAGCGGTGGCGGCCGCGTGGAAGGCGCGGCGCAGCATGTCGGCTTGGGGGTAGTCGCGATCCTCCAGTCCCTTGCGGCCCCGTGAATCCGCTTCGCAGGCGAGCACGAACTGCTCGAAGCGCTCCGGCCGCCGGAACGCATCCAGCTTTTCCATCAGATCGAGCAAAGTGGTATCGCGTAGTTCCATGGCCTTGTGGCCGAGCAGGTGATGACGGCCCACCTGCACCGCGAGATCCCGATAGGCATTGGGAATGCGCAGGCGGGAGCACATGGCCTCGATCAAACCGACGCTGCGATGTTCGTGCGCGATGTGCCGTGGCCATTCTTCGCGCGGCGTGGTGCCTTTGCCCAGGTCGTGGGTCAGTGCGGCAAAACGTACGATCGGGTCCTTGGTCAGCCGCGCGGCCTGCTCGATCACCATCAAGGTGTGGATGCCCGAATCGATTTCGGGATGCCATTGCTCGGGCTGCGGTACGCCGAACAGCGCCGCGACCTCCGGGAACACGACATCCAGCGCTCCGCCTTCGCGCAGCACCTCGAAGTAGCGCGAGGGCGAATCGGTTTCCAGGGCGCGCTGCGTTTCCTGCCATACACGTTCGGGCACCAGCGCATCGAGTTCGCCCTTGGCGGCGATGGCGCGCATCAGGTCGAGGGTTTCCGGCGCCACCTTGAAGTCGAGGCTGGCGAAGCGGGCGGCGAAGCGGGCTGCCCGCAGCACCCGAACCGGGTCCTCGACGAAGGCGGAGGACACATGCCGCAGCAGGCGGGTACGCAAATCCCGCTCTCCCCCATAAGGATCGATGAGCTCCCCGGTATCCGGATCACGCGCCATGGCGTTGATGGTCAGGTCGCGGCGCTGCAGGTCCTGCTCCAGCGTCACATCCGGCGCAAAGCGTGTCTCGAAGCCGCGATAGCCTGGACCGGTTTTGCGTTCGGTACGCGCCAGCGCATATTCCTCGCTGGTGTCGGGGTGCAGGAACACCGGAAAATCCTTGCCTACCGGGCGATAGCCTTGGCTGGCCAGATCCTCGGGGCGGGCACCGACGACCACCCAATCGCGCTCGCGCACCGGCAAGCCGAGGAGTTCGTCGCGCACCGCGCCGCCGACCAGATAAATCTTCATGGCCGGCAGTGTAACGTACGCACCCTCAGGTCGCTTTCCAAGGTCACTTAGTTCAGTGTCATTCCCCCGGTTGCTACGTTTGGTCGCCCTTGCCTGCCTGGCTTTGCCACTGACGGGTTGCTATTTGCTGCAGGCCGCCAGCGGGCAGATGCAGGTACTCGCCAAGCGTGAGCCGATCGCCAAGGTGCTGCGCGACCCCGCAACGTCGCCGAAGCTGCGAGACAAGCTGGAGTATTTGTCCGCGGCGCGGGATTTCGCCTCGCGCGAATTGGGGCTGCCCGACAATGCGAGCTACCGCAGCTATGCCGCCCTGAACCGGCCTTATGTGGTCTGGAATGTGTTCGCCACCGCGGAATTTTCGGTGCAGCCGCGCCGCTGGTGCTTTCCTATCGCCGGTTGCGTGGTGTACCGCGGCTACTTCAACCAGCGCAGTGCCGAGCGCTATGCCCGGCATTTACGTATGCGAGGTGACGATTCCACCGTGGGGGGCGTGGCGGCGTATTCCACGCTGGGTCACTTTGCAGACCCCGTTCTGAGCACCATGCTGGGTTGGAGTGACACCCAATTGGCCGCCACCGTGTTTCATGAACTGGCGCATCAGCTGATCTATGTGCCCGGCGATTCGGAGTTCAATGAAGCGTTTGCCACCGCGGTGGAGGAGACGGGGCTGGAGCGGTGGCTGAACCTGAACGGCCGGGCGCACGATCTACCGGCTTGGAGGTTGCGCCGTGAGCGCAACGATCAGTTCATCCAGTTGCTGCTTGCCGCACGCGAGCGGCTGCGCCTGCTTTATGCGTCCGGTCTGCCCGTTGCGGAGATGCGCCATCGCAAGCAGCAGGAGTTTGGACGCTTGAAGTACGACTACCAGCAGCTCAAGGCCAGCTGGAATGGCTACGCGGGGTACGACGCCTGGTTCGATCGTGCGCTCAACAATGCCAACTTGGTGTCGGCCGCGACCTATCATGGCTGCCTGCCTGGGTTCGAGCGGCTGCTGGCGTCGGTCGATGGGTCGCTGCCGCGTTTTTATGCCGAGGTGCGCAAGATTGCGGCGTTGGACAAGGCGGCGAGGTCGCGGGCGGTGTGCGAGGAGGGCGATTCGCCGGTGCGGTGAGCAAGGGGCGGGGGTGCCGGCGTTTGGCGGGCGCGATGAAGCAAGTTGCCCATCAGCGTGAAGTACGTCCCTGTCTTCCTATCCGGCCGGCACATCAGTGTGCCGGCGTTCGCCCGGTCGGAAGGCACGTTAAGTGCCTTCCGAGAGGCATCCGGGCTCACCCAATCGGGAAGACGATGGTTGAGTTGCCGCGACGGATCGTGACTGCGAAGGCCTTGGTGTTCTTCACCGCGGCGCGTAGTTGCTCCATGTTTGCAACGCGTACGCGGCCGACGGCGAGGATGATGTCGTTGGCGCGCAAACCAGCCTGGGCGGCCGGGCTGCCGTCGGCGACGTTTTGGATCAGCACACCACCGTTGTTCGCTGCGTTGGTCAGCGCGGCGCCTTCGAACGCCGGGTGCAGTTCCGCGGCGCCTTCCGGCGTAGTGCTGTCACGCTCGGCGATGATGGCGGTGACGTGCTTGGTCTGGCCGTCACGGATGAAGCCGATATCGACTTTCTCGCCGATGCGCAGCAAGCCGATCGAATTGCGCGTATCGGAAGAGTTGGACACGGCGCGGCCGTTGATCGTGGTGATCACGTCGCCCGCCTTGAGCCCGGCTTTCTCGGCTGGCGAGCCTTCCACTACCTGTCCCACCAGGGCGCCCTTGTTGTTGCCCAGGCCGAGGTTGTCGGCAATGGCAGGAGTCAGGTTCCTGAGCGCCACTCCCAGCATGCCGCGTTTGACCTCGCCGTACTGGATGAGCTGGGTCATGACGGCCTTCACCATGTTGGACGGAATGGCGAAGCCGATGCCGATGTTGCCGCCGCTGCGCGAGAAGATGGCGGTATTGATGCCGACCAGCCGTCCTTCAAGGTCGACCAGGGCGCCGCCCGAGTTGCCTGGGTTGATGGAGGCGTCGGTCTGGATGAAATCCTCGTAGCCATCGGGGTTGATGCCCGAGCGGCCCATTGCGCTGATGATGCCGGAGGTTACGGTGTGCTGCAGGCCGAACGGATTGCCGATGGCGATCACGAAATCGCCCACTTCGGCCTTGCTGGAATCGGCCAGCGGCATGTCGGACAGGTTCTTGGCCGGCACCTTGAGCACCGCCACGTCCGAGCCCGTGTCCTTGCCCACCACCTCCGCCTTGACCTGGCGTTCATCGAGCAGGGTGACGGTGATTTCGCTGGCGTTCTCCACCACGTGCGCATTGGTGATGATGTAGCCGTTCTTGGCATCCACGATCACCCCGGAGCCGGCGCTTTGGAATTGACGTTCACGCGGCGCGTCGGGAGCACCGAAGAAGCGGCGAAAGAACGGATCGTCGAGCAAGGGGTTGCGGTTTTCCTTGATGGTGCCCTTGGTGGCGATGTTCACCACTGCCGGCGAGGTCTTCTTGATGATGGGCGCCAGCGATGGCACGGGAGATTCGCCGACCTTTTCGGGCAGCTGCGCCTGGGCGTTGAAACCCACCATCGCGGCCGTGATGGCGATGAGGCTGAAAACCTGTCTCATGAAAATGATCCTTAAATGCTATGCGGCGCCAAACCCGTCCGCTGCGGGAAGATTCGCACATGATTTCATTGGCAGCTACCAGGAAGGGGCGTTCCAGGCGCCTTGTCAGGCGCTCCGCCCGGTCATGTGTATAGGCTGTGGACAACCCGTGGAGCAAATTGTGCAGCGCTTGTGAGCCGCCTGTGGGCGTCCAGTGGATACAAATTCAGAAACACAATATCTTGTGCTGCATCCGACTACACCCGGATGGCGGCTGGATTCGGCTTGCATTTGTAAATTCGACATATGATTGAGATCAATTATTTGATTTATAAAGATATTTATGGAATGTGACGTGACGCACAAGCGGCTTGACGGGCGCGTGACAGCGGCATAGATTCCCTTCTCTGACACTATATGTAGTGGTCGGCGATCGCACGAGGCACCGTTGCCCCCTGGGACTTGTTTAAAGAGGGCCACCGACAGCTTTCGGCATCCGTAGTCACTGTTAGAAGTTCAGGCAAGGACTATTCGTAGCGTCGCCCCACCCTGGCGAGCGGCGCACGGATAGATGGATTTCAACGGGTCACCCGCCCGTATTCCGGGGAGTCTCGCAGCGGCATGAAGACAGCAATCAAGCTTGAATCCATGGACGTCAATCAAATTTCTTTCCAGGAAGCCTCCCTGGACATCTGGGAAAAGAAATACCGGCTGTGCGCCAAAGACGGTACTCCCATAGACAGGACCATGGATGAGACCTACCAGCGCGTCGCTCGCGCGCTGGCCGAGGTGGAGGCCAAGGAAGTCCACGACGAGTGGTACGAGAAGTTTCTGTGGGCGCTGCGTAAAGGCACCATCCCGGCCGGCCGAATCACTTCGAACGCTGGCGCGCAGGAACACAAGCCAGCGACTTCGACCATCAATTGCACGGTGTCCGGCACCATCCTCGATTCGATGGACGACATCCTGGCCAAGGTGCATGAGGCGGGCCTGACGCTCAAGGCGGGCTGCGGCATCGGCTATGAGTTTTCGACCATGCGGCCGCGTGGTGCGTATGTGTCGGGTGCGGGTGCCTACACTTCCGGGCCGCTGTCGTTCATGGATATCTACGACAAGATGTGCTTCACCGTGTCGTCGGCGGGTGGACGTCGCGGCGCCCAGATGGGCACGTTCGATGTCGGCCATCCCGACGTGATGGATTTCATCCGCGCCAAGCGCGAAGCGGGCCGGCTGCGCCAGTTCAATCTGTCGCTGCTGATCACCGACGAGTTCATGGATGCGGTCAAGAGCGACCAGGAATGGAAGCTGGCGTTCCCGGTCACCCGCCAGGAGGTCGAGGCCGAAGGTCTCGACGTGAGCGACCAGAGCAAGTATGTGTGGCGCGAGTGGCCCACCGCGCACAGCTATCTCACCGACGAGACCGGCCTGGTGTGCTGCAAGATCTACAAGACACTGCCGGCGCGCCGCGTCTGGGACGTGATCATGTCCTCGACCTATGATTTCGCCGAGCCCGGCTTCGTGCTGATCGATCGCGTCAACGAAATGAACAACAACTGGTGGTGCGAGAACATTCGCGCGACCAACCCGTGCGGCGAACAGCCTTTGCCACCGTACGGTTCCTGCTTGCTCGGTTCAGTCAACCTGACGCGTTTCGTGATCGATCCGTTCACGGACGACGCCCGCTTCGACTGGGAAGAGTTCCGCAAGGTCGTGAAAGTGTTCACCCGCATGCTCGATAACGTGGTCGAGATCAACGGCCTGCCGCTTGGCCAGCAGCGCGATGAGATTACACGCAAGCGCCGCCATGGCATGGGGTTCCTGGGCCTGGGCTCCACCATCACCATGCTGCGCATGAAGTATGGGTCGAAGAAGTCAGTGGCGTTCACGCAGAATGTATCGCGCGAGATGGCGCTGGCTGGCTGGGAAGCCGGGCTCGATCTGGCGCGTGAGAAAGGTCCCGCGCCCATCATGCTGGAGGAGTTCCCGGTGACCGCCGAGATGCTGCGCAAGCGTCCGGAAATGACCAGGGATGGCTGGCGCGTGGGCCAGAAGGTGCCCGGCCGCATTCTGCACGCCAAGTACAGCCGCTACATGCAGCGTGTCGCGGAAGCTGCGCCGGAGCTCGTCGACGAGTTGGCCGAAGTCGGTGCCCGCTTCACGCATCACAGTTCGATTGCGCCCACCGGCACCATCTCGCTGTCGCTGGCGAACAATGCCTCCAACGGTATCGAGCCTTCGTTCGCGCATCACTATTTCCGCAACGTGATCCGCGAGGGCAAGAAGTCGAAGGAAAAAATCGATGTGTTCTCGTTCGAGCTGCTGGCCTATCGCGAGCTGGTGAATCCGCGCGCCATGCCCAACTCGACGGTTGCGGCCGAGCGCCTGCCCGATTACTTCGTGACCACGGACGACATCACTCCCAAGGAGCACGTGGATATCCAGGCGGCCTCGCAGTTGTGGGTGGATTCGTCCATCTCCAAGACCGCCAACGTGCCCACCGATTACGACTATGAAGAGTTCAAGGACATCTACCTGTATGCCTACGAGCAGGGGCTGAAGGGCTGCACCACCTTCCGCTTCAACCCCGAGGCTTTCCAGGGCGTGCTGGTCAAGGAAGAGGACCTGAAGAACACCACCTATGTGTTCACGCTGGAAGACGGTACTGAAATGAAGGTCAAGGGTGACGAGGAAATCGAATACGACGGCGAGCTGCATACGGCCGCCAACCTGTTCGATGCGCTGAAGGAAGGCTATTACGGGAAGTTGTAGGAACAGACCATGAGCTCCACCAAGATCGACAAGAAGATCGTCAAGTACCGGGTCGAGAAACCCCAGGACAAGGCTGCGCAGAAGGCGGCGGGCAAGGAGGCCGAGCCGCGCAAGGAGGCCAATGTCGTTTGGATGCACGAGAAGCTCGAGCGTCCGGAAATGCTGATCGGCTCGACCTACAAGATCAAGACGCCGGTGTCCGATCACGCCATGTACGTGACCATCAACGACATCATTCTGAACGAGGGTACGCCTTACGAGCAGCGCCGGCCGTTCGAAATCTTCATCAACTCCAAGAACCTGGATCATTTCCAGTGGATCGTGGCGCTGACGCGCATCATTTCTGCCGTGTTTCGCAAGGGCGGCGACGTGACCTTCCTGGTCGAAGAAATGAAAGCCGTGTTCGACCCGCGGGGTGGCTATTGGCAGAGCGGTGGCAAGTTCATGCCGTCGATCATCGCCGAACTCGGCTACGTGGTGGAGAAGCACCTGCAGATGATCGGCTTGCTCAAGGCGCCGGAAATGGACGCCGAGCGCAAGAAACTGATCGAAGAAAAGAAGGCTGAGTTCGAGGCCCGCACCCAGCAGCAGGACGCCTTCGCCAACAGCCACTTCCCTGAAGGCGCGCAACTGTGCGCCAAGTGCAGCACCGCCGCCGTCATCATGATGGATGGCTGCATGACCTGTCTGAACTGCGGAGATTCGAAGTGCGGCTGAGCGCCGCCTGAACCGTACAGCACCCGGGGGACTAACCTGGCTGATGTTCAACCCCGCCTCTGGCGGGGTTTTTTCAGGTGCGCCCGAAAGGATGTTCCAACCTGGCCCCGCGATATATGGAGAGCAGCAACAGCGTCGCTCCGAGCGCGAATGCGGGCACAGTCACCGTTACCATGGACCAGCCGAGTGCGTCGGGATCCCGATATAGATAGTCTGTCGCGAGCGCTACCAAGGTCGGTCCGCAGCCCAGCCCGAACAGCATGTTGCCCAGGGAGGTCAGGGCGCTGCCAACGCCGCGCAACTCGTTCGGCAGGCTGACCTGAATGCTGATCACGCAAATGACTGAGCAGATCGAAGAAGCCACCGCTTGCACGAAGAGCATGAGCAGCAGGAGCCGCGCGTCCGTCGCCAGCGCAAAGGTGGTCATCACGAGCGCCAGTATCGCCGACCCCAGCGCCCAGAACCGCATGTTGCGAGCCCCGCCCGACCGGGTTGCGCGATCGCTCACCATGCCGGCAATGGCTGCCGCGATCATGCCTGAGGCGAACAGACAGCCGCCGAACCATAGACCGATGCGAGTGGTGGACCAGTCGAACTGCCTTACCAGTAGTGTTGGTATCCACGCGCCTATCGAAAAGTCCGACACGGCCGCGCAGGCCAGCATCAAATACAGCGGCAACAAGGTATGGCGCCGGGCGATGAAATGTTTCGCCACGGCCGATGGCGAGAGTCCGTCTCTCGCTGCGTGCTCCCTGCGCCGCGGCTCGCGGATACAGAACAAGGCGATCAGCAGTGGCAGACCGAGAATGCCCACCAACCATAGGACGACACGCCATGGAGCGGCGTGTTCGATTCCCAGGCTGAACAAGGCCGGGTCGAACGTGTGGCCTTCGACGAGGTCGAGCAGGACGCCGCCGGCTGCGACAGCGATACCGCCGCCGAGGATCTGCCCCATGATGAACACGCTGAGCGCTCGCCCGCGTCGTTCCAGCCTGATGCCGTCACCAATCATGGAGGTAGCGGCCGGCACCAGCGCGGCTTCGCCGACGCCGACGAAAACCCGAGCTATTGCCAATTGGGTGAAATTGGCTGCAAAACCACACGCGATCGTCGCGCCGCACCACACGACAATTCCCGTAATGATCAGGTTGCGGCGGTTGTAGCGATCCGCCGCCATGCCGAGAGGCAGCCCGGCAAGTGCGTAGATGACCGCGAAAGACGCACCTTGCAGCAGGCCGAGCTGCGTGTCGGTCAACGACATGTCCTGGCTGAGCGGCACGAACAACACGCTCAGGACCAGGCGGTCCATATAGGCAATGACCGCGGCGGCACTCAACAATGCCACCATTCCCCACGAGTCCCGCTGCTGGCTGAGCTCCGTTCCCATGGATCACCTCGGTTGCAGTCAGGACAGGGGCCGGGCCGCGAGCTGTTCTTGTATGAAGGTCAGCGACTCTTGTGCGGGTCGGCGGGCGGTGGCGTTTGCTTGCGCGCGAACTGTTGACGGTACTGCTGTGGCGTAGTACCGAAGGCTGCCCGGAACGCTCGGGTCAGGTGCGCCTGATCGTAGAAGCCGGCGTCTTGGCTGAGCGCCTTGATCGGCAGCTTGTCTTCGACCAACTGCTGTCGCGCACGTTCGATTCTCGCCCGCAGGCGGTATTGGGCAATGCTGAAGCCGGTCGACTGCTTGAAGGCGCGCGCAAAATGAATCGGATCCATGCCGAGCACGCGCGCCAATGAGGTCATGTCGGCGTCATCGCTCAGATTCTCGTGCAGCCAATCGGTCGCACGGCGCAACTCGTGCGATGCCAGCGACGGCAGGCGACGCTTGCCAGAAGGGCGAGACTGGCCACTGCGCTCCTCACCTTCGCACAATAGGATCAGCAGAGACAACGCCAGATCGCGTGCCTTCACTTCACGAAACGCACGTGCAAGCTGCGGTGGGCACTGCGGCCGCATCAGGTCTATGGTCGCCTGGCGCATGCGTGCGCTCAGGCGCGCTCTTTGAAAGGAGTGCGGAATGCTCTGCCCACGCAGGAAGGCGCGAATCGGTGTCGGCGTGGCGTCCGGCGTCAAGCCCAAGTCATCCAGGAAAAAGTCCGGATTGCAGTGCAGCGTGACGGAGCGTTCCGCCACGTCGCGGGTCAAACTCTCGTGTTGCAGGTCGTTTGGCGAATACACGCTTGCGGAGCAATGCTCGCCGAGCAGGGAAACGGCGCCGCCGCTCTTGAACTGCAGCAGGCTGCAGCCGCTGAGCTTGAAGCGCAGCTTGAGATGAGGGGCGCTACTCCTCGCCAGCGCCATTCGCTTCTCCTCGAAGCAGCGGAAATCGCTGATGTCCAGAGTGAGGCTGCGGCTGATGGCCAGAAAGTCGACTTGACCGATGCCCTCACCATTGCGGAAACGCCAGCCCACTCCCGCGCAGCCGGAAACCTCGTCGACGGGCACCACATCGAAAAGGTGCGACTGGTCGGCGACTTGGCGCAGCAGAGGATTCAATCTCATGGCTGATCTCGCGTGTAAGCGGCCTCGTACAAATTCAGGCTGGAAAAATACAATACTGTCGGACCTGTGTCAGGAAATCTTATCCACCGTCGACGCCAAGGGACTTGCGATTCCCGAGGCCAGATTCCGGGCACCTCGGGGCGGTCCGGGCCCCATGAAACCATAAGGCACAGGTTCACCATGAAACAGCTTCGTTCCTCCTGCTTTGCGCAGTCATCCTCTGGCGTGCCTATCGTGCTTACCGCTTGTCTGATCTCAGGTCCGGCCCCTGCGCAGCAGGCGGAGTCTGCTGCTGAAGCGCCGCCTCAAGGTGCGATGGTACTCGAGGAAATCGTCGTTACGGCACAAAAGCGCGTAGAAAGGCTGAACCGCGTACCGATCAGCATTTCGGCGCTCAGTCAGTCGCAGTTGGAGCAACTCGGGGCCAAGGACTTGAGCGGTCTGGCCAGGGAAGTCCCGGGATTGAGCGTGCAGCCAGCAACCAATGGCGGCGCTCCGTCGATCATCATTCGCGGCATTTCGTCCGCCGCGGGCGATGCGACGGTTGGGGTTTACATCGACGACACGCCGATTCAGGCGGTCAAGTCCAGCTTCTCAGCCGACCCCAGCCCGAAGCTGTTCGATATCGAACGCGTCGAGGTGCTGCGCGGCCCGCAAGGCACGCTCTATGGAGCGAGTTCCGAGGGTGGCACGGTGCGCTTCATTACACCGAAACCCAGTCTGAGCGAAATCAGCGGCCGGATCAGCAGTGAGCTTTCCTCCACCGAAGACGGCGATCTCAGCTATGAAATTGGCGTGGCCGGTGGCGGTCCGGTAATCGACGATAAACTGGGGCTGCGTGGTTCAGTGTACTACCGACGTGACGGCGGCTACGTCGATAGCGTATCCAGGGGGAGCGGCGGCATTCTCGATCGCGACATCAACAGTACCGGCTCGCTGGCGCTGCGTCTCGCGGCAAACTACACGCCGGTCGACAACGTCGAGATCCTGCCGTCCATATTCTACCAGCGGGTGCGTGGCGATGCGCTGCCGCTTACCTACTCGACACTGCCTTCGCTTCAGGTGGCGGATACCGTTGCGACGCCCGGTGAAGATTGGTTCGTCCTGCCAGGGCTTACGATCAACGCCGACTTCGGTGGCGCACGACTCACCTCCGTGACTTCCTATTTCAAGCGGCACGACCAGCAGCGGTTCGACTATTCCATGATCACCATGGATATTCTGTTCCAGACTGCGATCCTGCCCGGCTTCGAGAATTATCAGTCCACCGGCGCGGCCACGACGACGCAAGAGAATATTACGCAGGAGCTGCGTCTGAGTTCTCCCGCCGATTCTGGCCCCCTCGGCTACACGGCAGGTCTGTTTTATCAGCATGCGAGAACCGGCTTCGAGCAGACAGTCGCCGAGCCGGATCTGGCGGGGTTGACGCAGACTTTGTTCGGCGCGCCGCCTGAAGCGATCTTTGGCATCGGATTGCTGCCGGGCGGCCTGACATACCAACAGAGATCGGAGACGACTACCAGGCAGATCGCGGCGTTCGGCGAGGCGAGTTACGATTTGACCGCGCAACTCAAACTCACAGCGGGTGCCCGCGTCGCCAGAATCGACGTGGACAGCGAATTCGCCGCAGACGGAATCTACAATGGAGGGCCGACGGCGCCGGAGTTGCTCGGCGTGCAGCGGTCATCGGAAACGCCTGTCAACCCCAAGGCGACGTTGGCCTATCAGATCACGGACGACGATCTCGTCTATCTCACCGCGTCGCGCGGCTTCCGCACCGGCGGACCTAATACTCCAGTGCCGGTTGGTCGTTGCGCAGCCGATCTGGCGGCTCAGGGCCGCAGCGCGGCGCAACTGCAGTCGTTCGATTCCGACAACGTCTGGAACTACGAGTTGGGCGCGAAGAGTCTGCTGTTGGATAACCGCCTGTCGTTGAACGCCAGCGTCTTCTACATCGATTGGTCGGACATTCAACAGGCGCTGTCGTTGCCGACCTGCGGCTTCGGTTACGTCGCTAATCTTGGCAAGGCAACCAGCCAGGGGTTCGATTTTGCCATCCAGTATCGGATTTCAGAGGGATTGACGCTGGGCGTCAACCTGGGCTACACGGACGCGACATTGGATGAGGATATCTATGCCGGAACCAATCCGGCCACTGGCGAGCGGGCGCTTATTGCACGCAAGGGTGATGCCACACTGCTGAGCCCGAAGTGGAATGGCAGTCTGACGCTAAGTTATGAGCGACAACTCACCGATGAGTACCAAGGCTACTTGCGCGCCGGTTTGCAGCGCTCCAGCAGCTTCTATCGGACGATGTCCGCCGGTACGGCCAGCTACGATCCGGATTTGTATCGTGGCTCGGCTTATAGTTTCGGAACGATCCGTCTTGGAGTGCGGCGCGATGGCTTGAACGTCTCGTTGTTCGTCGACAATGTATCCAACGAGCAGCCTGTGCTGTTCGCATCGTACGCTCAGAATCCGAGCTCCAGGATGATCCAGCAGCAGACGACACTGCGGCCACGCACCTTCGGAATCAACGCCTTGTTCGAGTTCTAAAGGGCCAAAGGATACTCGCGCGCGGCTGCCTGCCAGCCGCGCGCGCTGTGAGTTTGCAATGAGACATGCCGTATTGCTGATCCTGATGGCGCTTATCGTGAGCGGCGGACCCGTTGCCGCTCAGCCTGCGCTCACTTCGCCCGACGTGGAGGCCTACCTGGAGGGGTTTCTCCCCTATGCCCTGCACCGCGGCGATATCGCGGGTGCGGTGGTCGCCGTGGTGAAGGACGGTGAAACTATTCTTCTCAAGGGATATGGCGTTGCCGATGTGGTCACGGGTACCCCGGTGAACCCCGCAGCGACGCTGTTCCGTCCCGGGTCGATCTCCAAGTCTTTTACCGCGACGGCGGTCATGCAACTGGTCGAGAAGGGTCGCTTGAGCCTGGATCGCGATGTCAACGAGTATCTGGATTTCAGAGTTCCATCGACTTTCGCCCCACCGATCACGCTGCGCCACCTGTTGAGCCACACCGCCGGCTTCGCGGATGTCTACAAGAACGTCATGCTGGCCAGTGCGCGCGCAACTCCCTCGATCGAGCACTACGTAAAGAACGCCCTGCCGCCGCGCATCTTTCCAGCTGGTACCGTGGTGGCCTATTCCAACTATGGAGCAACGCTCGCCGGTTACATCGTGCAGCGCATTGCGGGCGAACCTTATGAGAGCTACGTAGCGAAGCACATTTTTGCGCCGCTTGGCATGAGCCACTCGACGTTCGTACAGCCCGTGCCGGCCTCCCTTTCTCAGCACGGACCCCGGGGTTATTTGAGAGCGTCGCATTCCGCCGCGGCGTTCGAGTTCCTGGGTACGGCCCCGGCGGGCGCACTGTCCACCACGGGCGCTGATATGGCTCGATACATGCTGGCTCACCTTGGTGGCGGACGTGAGAACTCAGTGCGGCTCATGAGCCCTGCAACAGCCGCAACGATGCATCAGCCTGCCTTCCGATCCATGCCGGGAATGCAGGCCATGGCGCTTGGCTTCTACGGCGAGGATCGAAATGGTCGTCGGATCATTGGTCACGCCGGAGACCTGATCAGCTTTCATGCCGATATGCATTTGCTGATCGAAGACAAGGTCGGCCTGTTTATCGCCATGAACAGTTTGGGCAAGGACGCGGCGAGTACCGCTTTGCGAACTGCGCTGTTCCGTGGTTTCGTCGACCGCTATTTCCCCGCAGCCCAGTCGGAGCCCACGAGCTTGGCAAGCGCGATGGAACATGGCCTGCGCATCGCGGGCCGCTACCAGTCCAGCCGGCGTCCCCATGACACGCCCATTACCCTGGGCGGTCTTTTCACCGAAGCAAGGCTCGTCGTGAATGCGGACGCCACGGTGGAACTATCGGCTTTGAAGGGCATCAATGGAGTACCGAAGCGGTGGCGTGAGGTCGAACCATACGTGTGGCGAGAGGTGCATGGAACGGCGAAGCTGGCTGCTGTCCTCGACGGCAACGCAGTGCGCTTCCTCACTACGGACGACGTGCCGCCTGTCGCCGTGTGGCAGCCTCTGCCCGTGTCTCGTCAAGCGGGTTGGAACCTGCCAGTGCTGGTCGCCACGCTGATGATCCTGCTGGCGGCGCTCGCGCAGTGGCCGTTCAGCGCTCTGATCCGACGCCACTATCGGCTCGCGCCGGACTCGGTCGCATCTCGCCCCGAGTTTTACCGGACCGCCCGCATCGTTGCCGGAATAAATTTCGTGGTGCTGATGGGCTGGCTCGGATTCCTGCTGGCGGGGGCCCAGGATTTGACACTATTGGCGGATGCCAGCGACCCCTTCCTGCGCCTGCTGCAAGTGCTTGGGGCGGCCAGTGTGCTCGGAACGATTCCGGTCATGCGATACGTGGTGAGCGCATGGCGGGTGTCGCACGGTCGATGGTGGCTCAAGATCTCCAGTAGCGCGCTTGCCTTCGCCAGTCTCGCGACGGTCTGGTTCATTGCGGCTTTCCACCTGTTGAGTCTGGACCTGAACTATTGAAAGCCGTCGCCAGCGTAGCGCCGCATGGCCAAGACGCGGGCAGGCTCGTTCGTATTCATCAAGAACCGTGCCTTATGGAATACCGTCTCCGCAATGGCGGTGCGTCCTGTTTGAACTAACGTCAAGATTGTGAGCGGCCGGGCGAGAAACTCGATCCGGCTACCTGTCCGGGTCCCGCGCCACGGACAGAGCACCGTTCGGCGTTTCGACTATGGTCACCGGCAAGGCGATGGCCAGGGCCTTCAACCACGAGTCACTGCTGTCCAGCATGAGCGTGCCGGTGAACTGCAGTTCGCCCGTGGAATCATCGGCAATCTCGATCCGGCGGCCGCTGTAACGGCCGATGTCCGCCAGCACGTAGCGCAAAGGTTCCTTACGGTATTGTCTGCGCCCATCGAGCCAACTGGTGGCCAGAGCGGCTTCCGCCTGAGTCAATGCACCGAAGTGTCCCTCGCCCATATCGGAAACAGCTTCACCTGCTTTGAGCTGTATGGTCAGTCGACGCTCCCGCGCGTCATGGCTGGCAGCCGAGTCCCGAAGTGAGCCCGCGGCTGGTGGCGGTTCGGGTGGGGAGGAGGTGACTTCCACTTTGCCTTCGGTGACGGCCACTACCGTACGATTCGCGCTGCGGCGTACATTGAATGCCGTGCCTACAGCGCGGACCAGGGTGTTGCCCGCGAGCACGGTAAAAGGCCGCTTCGCGTCCTTCGAGACCTTGAAATAGCCTTCGCCTTGCGTCAGTACGAGCGTGCGGCGTTCGGAGGTGAGTTCCACGTTCAACACCGAGCCTGCGTCGAGCGTAATGCGCGACCCTTCCGGCAATACGAACTCCTGCCGCTCGCCGGCTGGGGTGCTGTAGGCATAGGTCTCGTACTGTGCATGATGAGCGTTCCATTGCCAGAACATGCCGGCTGCAACGGCCATGGCTGCAACACCGGCCGCCAGCGCATATCTCATGGTGCGCACCGGTGCCGGCGAGCCAATGGCTGGATTCGCAGTGGCGCCGTGCCACTCTTCCACCGGCACCGAGCCGTCATAGTCATCCGCGGCCAGTTCCTGGTCCGAGGGCAAGGGTGGGCGGTGCGGAATATTGAGCTGCAGATAGGTCTCTTCGATCTCCGCATACGCGGCCCGATGCGCCGCGGAGTCATTCATCCAGCGCTGCCATTCCAGAAAGACGCGGGCATCGGTCCCGCTGTCCTGCAAACGCAGGAACCATCGTGCCGCGTCGTCGACATGCGTTCGGGCGCTCATTCATCACCTCCTGTGGCCAGCAATCGCTTGCGGCAAAAAACCAGTGCGCGTTCTATGTACAGGCGCACCATCCTCTCGGACAGATTCATGAGCCTGGCGACATCGCCTATCTCGTGCCCATAGAAACGATGCATGATGAAGGCATAGCGGCATTTCGGGGGCAGCTTGTCGAGGGCCGCGAGCACGTTGTCGATCTGCTGCCCTGCGCTGATACCGGCCTCTGGTGAGGGCGAGGCGTCAACCTGATCGAAGAAGCCAATCTGATCGATGCGTTGCCGCCGTGCCTGGCTTTTCATGCGATCCGCGGCCAGATTCGAAGCGGTCTTGAACAGGAAGGCCTGCAGATAGCTGATGCCGCTCGGCGCGTCGAGCTGCAGCATGCGCACGTAAGCCTCCTGGGCCACTTCCTTGGCTTCGTGCGAAGACCTGAGGCGGCAGGTCAAAAAACGCACCAGTGCGCTATTGTGGGCCGAGAACAGCTCGGCGACCTGCTTGCTGTGCTGTCGTGCCGCCTCAGGGTCGTGCTGCTCCGGAGGGGGATCGGTGCTGGGAGCCATGATCATGAGATGATAGACGACTGAGCGCCGGAATCGGGAAATGCCGGTTTCAGCGCCAACGGTGCCGATGAAAGTATTTCCCCAATCCGGGGTTGAGTCGTCCTAATGTGAGGGGGGAAGCAGCATCGATGGGAGCACAGGCTCGCGTGACTCATGTGACGGCTCTGGCCGTGAAGGCTTTGGCGCTGGTGGCAGCCGCCCAGATCCTCGCATGGTCCTCGATCGCCAGGGCCGCCGATCTGCAAACCAGGCATCGCTTCGAGATCCCGGCCCAGGCGTTGGACACCGCTTTGCTCGCATTCTCCACCCAGGCTCAGGTTCAAGTGTTGATGTGGGCCGGCGCCGAATCGGAGGCGATGTCGGCGGGAGCCAGAGGAGACATGGCGGTCGAGGATGCCTTGACGGCCATTCTGGAAAATACCGGCTTTGCATTCCAGGAAATCGACCAGAAGACCATAGCCATCGTACGGCAGGGGGCGCGGCCGAAGGGGGCCGCTGGTGATACCGGTACGCCCCGGCCCGACACCTACATCGAGGAACTGCTGGTGTTCGGCACGCTGGAAAATGAGGTGACCGTCGGCTCGAAGTCCAACCAGTCACTGCGTGAGCTGCCGAAGTCGGTCTCGACGGTTACCCGGGAGCGCATCGAAGCGCAGAACCTGAGTTCGCTGCTGGAAGCGCTGAACCAGACGACGGGTATTACCAATGCCAGTTACAGCTCCGTGGATCCCTTCTATTTTTCACGCGGTTTCCGCGTGCAAACGCTGCAATTCGACGGCGGAGCACCCGGCTATACGGGGGAGTTTGGTTCGTTTCTTACCCCGGATACGGCCGAGTACGAGCGCATAGAGATGCTGCGAGGAGTGGATGGCATCTATAGCGGCGCTGGCGAACCCGGCGGCGTTATCAATCTGGTGCGCAAGCGCGCGAAGGCGGAGCCCAGCGCGCGCTTCGACTTTTCTGTCGGGCGCTGGAACTTCGTGCGCGGCGAGGGGGATGTTACCGGGCCCCTGACCGCCGATGGCCGGCTGCGCGGCCGTGTGGTGGGTGCGTACGAGGACAAGGACTACTTCTACGATCGTGGCGAGTCCTCCAAGACGCTGTTCTTCGCCACCGTGGATTACGATCTGACGGCGTCGACGCTATTGATTGCCGGGACCAGCTATGAAAACCGCAAGGAGGATGCCTATTTCATTCAGGGGTTTCCGCGCTATGCCGACGGCGTGGATCTGAAGGCGCCGCGCAGCATGGCTTTCAATCCTGATTGGGCCCATTTCTACTTCGTTACCAAGGAAGCATTCCTGCGTGCCGAGCAGAAGTACGGTACGGACGGGACCCTCAAGCTCAATGTCACCCGGTTGTCCCAGAACAGCCGGGATCGCCAGGTCATCGCCACCGGCGCGGTCGATCCCGCCACCTTGCTCGGGACGCGGGCGGGCTCCCGGGCCAGTGATCACGGTTCGGAACAGGACCTGCTGGATTTGTCGGCAAACGGCAGCCTGCGGTTGTTCGGGCGGACTTACCGCTACACGGTGGGAGCCGATTACTCCCGGCTCAACGACGATAGTTACAAGACCTACGATCTGTTGGGCTACAGTGACATCGATGGTCCGCTGATCGATGTATTTCATTTCGATCCGGCGGCATATCCCAGGCCGACCGAGCTCCTGACGGGGTACTACCCGAAGTTCAGGCAGGAGCAGCGCGGGTTCTACGGCAGCCTCGAGTCGCAACTGGCCGGATCGCTGCGTTTGACCCTGGGTGGGCGCTATGGCGAGTACAGCTTTCTGCAGATCAGGCAGACAGTAGCACCCGACGGTACTTACAGTGAGCCGCTGACCCTGCGCTATAGCGACCATCGGTTCATTCCCAGCCTGGCGCTCAACTGGGGTTTTTCCCGGCATTGGAGCGCTTACGCCAGCTACGCTGAAACCTTTCAGTCCCAGGCCAACAAGCGCCAGGCGCCCCTGCCCGGCACCTCGCTGAGTCCGGTGATCGGCGATGGGCTCGAACTGGGCCTGAAGGGCGAGATCTTTGGGGTCGCAAGCGCCACGCTCGCCCTCTATCGCATCAAGCGCCATGGCGAAGCCGTGGCTGACCCGGTTTACTCTCCCGGGTTGGCCACGGATGGTTCCTCCTGTTGCTACGTGGCAAGTGGCAACGTGGTCAGCAAGGGATTTGAGGCCGAGGTGAGCGGCAAGGTGCTGCCGGGTTTGCAGCTGTCCGCCGGCTACGCCTTCGGGGACACCTCTTTCGACGACATTACCGCGAGCCCGGTGTATTACCTCGGATTCTCGCCCAAGCATCAGCTCAAGGTGTGGAGCACCTGGCAACTGCCGGGCAGCTACTCCGGCTGGAGCGTCAGTGTCGGTGTCCTTGCCCAATCGAGCACTTTCGTGACCGGCACCATCCTCGACGAGAACGGCGCGACCCAGCCGCATCGCTTCGAACAGGGCGAACGCTCCATCTGGAATGCCTCAGTGCAGCGCCGCTGGGGCGATACCTGGAGCATTGGCTTGTATGGCGACAACCTCACCGACAAGACCTATTACACCGTATTGGGCGACACCCGTCGCAACAATGTATATGGCACTCCCCGCAGTTATGTCCTGATGCTGCGCGGGCGTTGGTAGCGATCATCCGTGAGCGGAACCCATTCATGAAAGAACGGCATCTTGGCGCGGCGGCGCGTGGCTTGAGCAGTCTGGTGTGTTTGACGTGGCTTGCCGCAACCGCAACCGCAACCCCTTCGTTGCAGCAGCGCTACGCCAAAGCGGCGGAATTTCTGCCGTGGCGCGTCGATCATTATGTACATGGAGCGAGCCTGACGCCTCATTGGAGTCCGGATGGCCGCGCCCTTTGGTTTGAGGAGGACACCGTCCGAGAACCTCGCTACTGGCGTGTGGATCTGGGCAGCCTGCGTAGGAAAATGCTGCCTGCCAAGCCTGCGGAGCCGCAGGTTTCACGGGCAAACACGATTGCGCCAGAGGCGGGTTGGCTGGCGTCGCCGAACGGCAGATGGGCGGTGCGTCTCGACAGCAATCAACTGGTTCGTATCGACTTGCGAACTGGAGCGCAAACGCCGCTGACCAGCGACGGCGTTACCGACTATCGCTACGGCAGCATACGTTCAGCACTCACCCTTTCCGACAAGAGAAGCGGAGCCGAGGACACGCCGGACGGTACCTGGTCGCCCGAGGGTGACCGTTTTCTCACCTATCATGTCGATGAGCGTCAGCTCTATAAGTTGCCGTTCCTGGTGGCTACCGTGCCGGGCGCCAAGCATCAATTGCCCTGGATGTATACGCAGAATTCGGCTTTCAGATACAGCCCGAAGATGCAACGGGCCGAGTTGATCGTCTTCGACATGCGTGATGGCCGGCGCGTCGATCTGCAAGTGCCGAAACCCTACGTGGCCGACAACAGCGGCACCAGTTGGAGCAAGGATGGCAAAACCGTGTTCGTCGGAATGGCCAACCCCGACGGGGTGACCTCCACGGCTTATGCAGTCGATGCCATGACCGGCCGTTCGCGTGCACTGGTTACCGACAGCAGCGAAGTCGAGATTCCGTCGTACAAGCGTTTCTCCTATCTCGACAACGGCGGGCAGGTGGTCGTGTACTCGATGCGCTCCGCCTGGGGCCATTTATACCTGCACGACGGGGCGACGGGGCGGTTGATCAGGCCGCTGACGTACGGCGACTGGGCGGTCAGCGATATCATCAGGGTCGATGAACAGCATGGCTGGATCTACTTCGCCGGGCGCGGCCGCGAGCCGGGCCATCATCCCAATCATTCGCATATTTACCGGGTGTCGTTGCAGGGGGGTGAGCCCGAGCTGTTGACTCCGGAAGATGCCCAGCACGAGGTGAAATTCTCGCCGGATGGACGCTGGTTCGTCGATACATTCTCCACGATCAGCTCACCGCCCACCCATGTACTGCGCAGCGCGGATGGCCGGTCCACTCTGGAGTTGATGCGGGCCGATATCAGTGAACTCAAAGCGTTGGGCTGGAAGCCGCCGATACCGTTCACGGTGCGATCCACCGATGGGGTGTCCGATTTGTACGGCGTGCTGTACCTGCCGTACGACCTGGATGAGAAAGGCTCCTATCCCCTCATCGAGTCCGGGTACTTCGACGGTAATTTCGTCCAATGGAAATTCCTGACCACGCTGCCGTGGCATGGCAGCGCACTGGCCCTGGCGCAGGTGGGGTTCGCGGTAATGGAGTTCGAAGGGCGCGAAGCGCTGTTCCGTTCCAGGAAGCACTACCTGTACTTCGAGGATCCGCGGGCCACCGAGCCCAGCTTCTATGACGATCATATTCTGGCCATGCGACAGCTCGCCCAGAAATATCCATTTCTGGATATCAGCCGGATCGGTGTCTATGGGCATTCCAATGGTGGCTGGCGTGCGGCGCGGGCGTTGCTGCAGCATCCGGAGTTCTACAAGGTGGGTGTGGCGGCCGCCGGCAGCCATGACTATGGCACCTGGCGGGCGACGCGCCCGCCAAAGCCTGGCCAGAAGGAATTCGATTTCCCGACCAATATGGAAATCGCGGGCAACCTGCGCGGCAAGCTGCTGTTGATGCATGGCCTGGTCGACGACAATGTGCATGTGGCCCAGAGCCTGCAACTGGCGCAGGCGCTGATCGACGCCGGTAAAAGGTTTGACATGCTGATTCTTCCGGAGAAAAACCATAGGAATCTCTGGTGGAACGGCTATGCGAATCTCAGGACCTGGGACTATTTCGTGGAGAACCTGCTCGGCGAGCATTCTTTGCCGGACATAGTGCTGCCAGAACCTGGTACATGACCGGCCTGGCACATGACCCCTGCCGGCGCGCCGGCCGAAAATAGTATTTCAATATTCGGGAGGTGAGTCGTCCTATAAGCAGTCACAACGAGGATCCCATGCGAAACTCAAAAGAGTTGCGTCCTTCTGCTTTCGCCAATAAGCAACTGTTGGCCGCCCTGTCTTCCATGCCGGCGCTCGCCTCGGTTGCCATGCCTGCGATGGCCCAGGACCAAGGCGTCAACGTGGATCGGTCCTCGGGTTCGGAAGTCGAAGAAGTCCTGGTGTCCGGCTCCCGGCTGAAGACCAACTCGACCGCCACCAAGACTCCGATGAGCATTCGAGAGACTCCCCAGGCAATCTCGGTGGTCACCGACGAGTCGATCCAGGCCAGGTTCGCCCAGGACACTCTCAGCGCGGTAGAGCTTTCTTCGGGTGTATCGCCGGGCTCAACCGCTCCAGGCGCCTTCGGCGGGCGCGGCTTTCGCGGGGACCGTTTCGCCATGCGTGGCCAGGAGGGCAGTGTCCGGTCCGACGGCTTCGCGTTCGGCGGATCGCTTTCGTCCTTCGATCCAGCCGTGTTCGAACGTATCGAAGTGGTCAAGGGGCCCGCCGGTTTCTACGGTCAAGGATCGCTGGGCGGCTTCATCAACCTGGTGCGCAAAAAGCCCAAGGACAAGTTTGCTGCGAGCGTTTCGGCACAAGGCGGTTCGTTCGATACCTACCGCCTCGATGTGGACGTAACCGGTCCGCTGAATGACAGCCGTAGCCTCACTGGCCGCCTCGATGCAGGCTACAACGACGCGGGATCCTTCGTGCATGGGGTCGAGACCCAGACCAGGCTCATTGCACCAAGCATCGAAGCCAAGATTGGCGAGCGTACACGGGTGCTGTTGCAGCTGTGGTCCCAGGGGACCGACTATGTGCCCAATCCTGGTATCCCGACTCGCCTGCAGGGTAACCGGCTCGAACCGGCGCATGTGCCACGCTCGTTCTTCTTCGGCGTACCCAGCAAACAGAAATCCACCGAGGAAATTCTCGATGCCATCGTGCAGGTCGATCACAATTTGAGCGATCGCTGGCTGGCCAGCCTGCTGTTCCAGCGTGGCACGGATGATACCAAATTGATCTTCGACAACTATGGCTTCGATTTTGGTGCCGGCGATACCTACATGTATGCCAACACCCAGCAAGTCAAACAGGATCGCTGGGCCGGCGAACTGCGCCTGGCTGGAAGCTTCGACGCCTTCGGACGCGAACACCAGGTGTTGTTTGGGCTGGAACGCAACCGGCTGGAAAACGACTATAAGGGTCGGTATACCTATTTGGGGCGCGCCAATCTGTATGCGGGCAATTTCGCGGACGCCGGTGTCGGTACCGACGACAACCTGAAACCCTACGCGAATGCCCTTACCACCACGTCGAGCAAAGCCGTCTATGCCCAGACGGTGCTCAGCGTGGCGGAGCGCACCCGGCTGCTGATCAGTGCCCGCTACGATTGGGTGGATTCCGATCGGGACGATCGTTTCCGTGAGGTCCGCAGCGGGCAATCGGACCACGCACTGACCCGGCGCATCGGGTTGAGTCATGATTTTACGGATCATGTCACCGCCTATGCAGTCTGGGCGCAATCGTTCACTCCGGTCAGTGGCATGTCACGATCCGGCGGTTTGCTCAAGCCGGAGACGGGCAACGGTTATGAAGCGGGTCTGAAGACCGAATGGCTCGACGGACAGTTGGACGCGACGCTGTCGGTGTACCAGCAGGACCTGACCAATCGTCCACTCAATGATCCAAACAATGGACCTGGACAGGACTTCAGCATATCCGCCGGTTTGCACCGGACTCGTGGCATCGAGGCGGAGATCAATGGCTCGCCGCTGCCCGGTTTGGCGCTCGGGCTGGCGGCCACCTGGATGACCAATGAATTTCTCGATCGTCGTGATCCGAATTTCGGTCTTGCCAATGATGATTCGATCGGGCATCAGTTCAGCGCGAACGCCAGCTATGAGTTGCAGTCGGGGGCCCTGGAGGGCCTGAGGTTCGGGGCAACCTTGGTCAGCTACGGTGATCGCGCCTACATCGGCCGCCGTGGCATCGGCCAGGTCTATGCCGACGGCTACGAAAGACTCGATCTCAGCGTTGGCTACAATGGATTCAGGAACATGGAGTTCTCCCTGCATGTGCGCAACGTCCTCGACGAGACTTATCTCGAACGTGCCTCGGGAACGCTCATATTCAACAACTTCTACGGTGCGCCACGTGCGGTTCTCGCCCGGGTCAAGTACCGCATGTAGCGAAGCGGTCATGATGGCTCCGACCGGACACACATGAACCCCCCGGCGTTGCCGTCTCAGCCGGGGAGTGCGTTGCTCTCCGGCGACCAGACATTGACCGACGCTGTCAATGCGGCGCTGGATTCTGGAGACGCGGACCTCGCGTTGCAGTTGTGCGCGGAACGGAAGATGCAAGTGCCGGAGGATGTGGAGGCGCATCGGCACCTAGGCGTACTACATGCCGCCAGGGGTGAGCGTATTGCCGCCATCAAGGCAGCCAGGCGCGCGTGCGAGCTGGCACCGGACGATCCAGAGTGCTGGTGTGCGCTGGGACAAACCCATGTTTTGCTGAACGAGCTCGACAGCGCCGTTCAATGCTTTGCGGAAGTTGTGGAGATAGATGCCGCATCGGCGCAAGGTTGGCACAATCTCGGCACGGTGCTGAAGCAGCTCGGCAACCGGGAGGCGGCGCTCGCCGCCCTGAAAAATGCCTTGCTGATCGATTCGACTCGCGCCGACACCTATCTGAATCTCGGCTCGTTGCTGGCCGAACTCGGCCGTTTCGAAGATGCCGTGGAATGCCTCGAGCGTGCGCATCAGCATGATCCAAGGCTGCCGGTTGCACGCAGTCGCCTCGCCTGGCAAATGTTGGAGCACGGCAAGGTCGGTCGTGCCGAGGATCTGTTCCGTCAATCATTGACGATGGACCCGGATCACGTGGAGGGCTGGTTCGGGCTGGGACGTACCCTGGAGGATGCGGGCCAGGCTGAAGGGGCGCAGGCTGCTTATCTGAATGCTTTGCGTCGCCGCCCGGATCATGCCATGGCCTTGGGGCAATATCTGGCGCTGCTGCGGGACGATAAAAGCTTGCGGGCCAACGCGGACGGAGTGGCAGCGCCCTGGCTCGAGCATGCGGAGCGGGCGCTGCGCGATGCCGTGGTCAAGGATGACGCCAAGGCACTGATCGGCTATGGCATCGCCAAGTATCATGACCGAAGCGGCAGCTATCGAGCGGCGGCGGAGGCCGGTCGCCTGGCCAACGCGGCGCGACGGCGGATTGCCGGCCCGATGGATCGCGCGGCGCTGCGAGCGCGCGTCGACGGTTTGATCGACACCTATACGGCGGAGCTTTTCCAGACGCGCCGGAATTTTGGCCTTGGTACCAACCAGCCGGTGTTCATTATCGGTTTGCCCCGTTCGGGGACGACGTTGACCGAGCAGATTCTCGGCGCTCATCCGCTTGCATGCGGGGCTGGAGAGTTGCCCACGCTCGGCCGGTTGGCGGCCTCGATAGCGGGCAGCGAGCGTTCGTTATGGCAAGCCGCCAGCTTGCTCGATGAATCGGGCAGCAAGCAGATGGGAGGCGAATATCTCAGGGCCCTGCGCGATGGCAGGCCGAAGAGGTTGCTGCGGATCAGTGACAAGTCGCCGCTCAATTTTTTCCAGCTCGGGCTTGCCGCGGTGATGTTTCCCGCCGCGCGGGTGATACATTGCCGCCGGTCCGCGCCGGACAACGCGCTGTCCATCTGGATGGAGAACTTCGGCGTCGACCAGTGTTATGCGACGGATTTCGATGACCTGGCGTTCTTCAGGTCAGAGTACGAAAGGCTGATGGCGCATTGGCGCCAAGTGTTGCCGCTGCAAATGCTTGAACTGAAGTACGAGGACCTGGTGGCCGATGTCGATGGCCAGGTGCGACGCCTGATCGAGTTTCTCGGCTTGCACTGGGACGATCGTTGTCTGCAGTTCCATCATCATGCAAGGGCCGTACAGACCCCCAGCCGGTGGCAGGTGCGCCAACCGGTCTATTCCCGATCCGTAGGACGCTGGAGGGCGTACGCGGAGCACTTGCCCGAACTGGCCCGTGCATTCAATGATGCACGCGATGAATAAACGTCAGATCCATTGAGGATTGAACATTAATGAAAGCCAGGTATTACACGCGAGCCCGCGGCGCCCGTCCATTGTCGTCCCGCTGGTCGTTGATGGCGGGGTTCTTGCTGATCGCGCTGTCATCGTTGACCGGCGTGATGGCAGCGACCGCCGTCGTTCCCGCGGAAATAATTCAATCCTATCTCGAGCGATGGCAGGCCGAGAGTGGTGCTCCTGGCGTTTCCGCGGCGGTCTGCGTCAATGGCGAACTCAAATTCTCGGGTGGCGTCGGCGTTTCCGACCTCGATAGCGGCATGGCGCAGAACGGCCGCAGCGTGCACAACATCGGTTCGATTTCGAAGACCCAGGCGGTCGTGGCGATCATGCAACTGGTGGAACAGGGCAAGGTGCGGTTGGATGCCGAAGTTCAAACCTATGCGCCTTGGTTCCCGAAGAAGCAGAAGCCCATCACGGTACGTCAGGTACTGACGCATACCTCGGGTATCAGGCACTACCGGGACGATGAATTCGATCCCGATCAGCTATGGATGTTCCGCCATTACGACAACGTGGAGGAATCTACTCGTCGCTGGCGGGATGATCCGCTGGCATTCGACCCGGGTACTCACTGGATGTATTCGTCGTTTGCGACCAACCTGCTGCACGCCATCGTCGAAGCGGCCAGCGGCGAATCTTTCGAAGATTATCTCACGCGCCATGTCTGGCGGCCCGCCGGGATGTCCGATACGCGCTTCGATATACCGTCACGCATCGTGCCGCGCCGTGGCAAGGGCTATGAGCGCAATCCAAAAACCGGATTGCTGGAGAACGCGGTGGCGGAGGATGTCAGTTACAAGTTCGCGGGCGGAGGGGTTATTTCGACGGACGAGGATCTGTGCCGTTTCGGCTCCGCGCTGAATGCGGGCCGGCTGCTGAAGCCGGCCTCGCTGGCGGAGATGTATCGCTTGCAACTGCCGTCGGATATCCCTTTCGTCCAGAAAAAGGACCGGCCGGCCCGGGTGAGACCATCGATGGGATTGCGCCAGGGCCTGATCTTCGTGCTCGACCACGACGTCGAGGGCCGCAGCTACGCCGGGCATTCGGGCGGCGTGAAAGGAACCGAATCGCACTTCACGAACTACTACAAGGATGGGGTGGTGGTCGCGATTCATTTCAATTCAGCAAGCGGGCCGATCGATATGCGCGAAGCGACCGAAGGCCTGGCGCAGCTGTATCTGGAAGGGATCTCGCCGAAGGCGCCCAAGTAAGCTTGATTACAAATAATAGCACTATAGTGCTGATAAACGCTCAAATGGCGATCGATAAGACAATAATACTCCTATAAGGATATTATTGATGGTGCAAGGTCGCCAACGCTCATAAATTATATTAAAGTACCATTTATGAAGCGTGTCGTTGCCACAGATTTCCCCGCCGATCCCCTGGTTACCCAGCCGGAGGTGCTGGGTGCCGCCATCCGGGCGGGACGAACCCAGGCGGGGCTCAAACTGGAAGACGCTGCGGCTTCTCTCGGCATGGCGGTCAAAACCCTCTCCGCGATTGAAGCGGGTAAGCCCGGAGTTGAGTTCGGAAACGTTCTTCGCGCATGTGTTGCTCTTGGGGTGGATCTCTTCGCGGCGCCACGCGCGCGACGCGAGATGGTTCGCGTACGCCTGGCGGGCCTTAGCCCGCGCAAGGGTTCGGTGTAGCCGAATGGCCAGCCTCGACGTTTTTCTCGCGGCTGATCGCGTCGGCACGCTCAACTTCGATCCTGCAACGTCGGCTTGGTCCTTCGGATATGACTCCGGGTGGGTTGGACGTGAGGACGGTTACAGTTTGTCTCCGGCACTGCCTCGTGTACCCGATCCGGCAGTGACCGCCGAATCGCACAGTCAGCGCGTGCGAAAATTCTTCGAGAATCTGCTTCCCGAAGGCCAGGCTCTGGATGATGCCGCGCAATTCGCCAAGGTCTCGAAATCTAATGCTTTCGGGCTGCTGGTCGCGTTGGGGCGGGAGACCGCGGGCGCCTTGCGTTTGGTGTCTGCGGGCGGCACGGTAGCGGCATCGGTGCAGCCCGATCGACGACCACTGTCGCGAGCTGAAGTATCTGAACGCATTCGCGGCCGGCCACAGCTGCCCTTCACGGTCTGGGATCAGCGTGTGCGCCTATCGATCGCGGGATATCAGGACAAATTGGCCGTGCTCGAAGAGGATGGCGAGTGGAGCCTGGTCGAAGGCTCCACTCTTGCATCCACACACCTCGTGAAACCTGAGCCGGTGAGCGGTGATTACGCCGGACTCACCACGAATGAGCATTGGTGCATGCAGTTCGCACAGGCGCTGGGGCTCAACGTTGCGCCGACGCGGCTGGAGTTCATCCCGGAGCCGGTGCTTGTAGTGGAACGCTTCGATCGCCGACGCATCGTCGGCCCACAGGGACTCACGATCGAGCGGTTGCATTGTTTCGATGGCTGCCAGGCGCTCGATTTGCCGGCTGCGGCAAAGTACGAGCGGGTATTCGGCAGCGCGGAGGCGGTGAAAAACATTCGGGATGGTGCGAGCTTGCGCCTTCTCTTTGCACTCACTCGCGAGCAAGCCACCGTGCCTGCGCGCGCACAACTCGAGCTGCTGCGCTGGTCCATTCTGCAGGTGCTTATTGCCAACCTGGATGCCCACGCAAAGAACCTGAGCTTCTTTTACGGACCGGGCGGGCTGACCTTGGCGCCGGCGTACGATCTCACCTGCGGCCTGGTGTATCCGAAGGTGGAAGCTGAACTTGCCATGGCGATTGGTGATGAATTCGGGCCCGCGGCTGTGCAGGCATTCGACTGGGCGAGCCTCACTCTCGACTGTGCGTTACCGGAGACCCTCGTAGCCCGGGAGCTTGCCCGGATGTCACGGACGGCCATGACGCACTTGCCGCAGGTGACTGATCGGGTACGCAAGGCCGGCGGGGATGTCGCCACGCTGGATCGAGTGAATCAGATTGTGTCCGCGCAGGCGGAGAGACTCGCCAATGCGGCACCCGACGTCGTAGCCCTGGTACGCGACGAGCGAAAGACCTGACCTGACCTGACCGGATGGAGGCGGGCTGCTACCCATTGCGGGTATGGCAGCAATTACACCCAAAGGCTACCTGCCGGATTTTGCATGTAGCGGTGCGGCGGCATCGGCAAGCTCGGCCGTCAGTAATTTCGCGGAAGGCGTGAGATCTGCCGCCCGAATGACGTCGCACCCGAATGCCTTGTAAAGGGGTCATTCGATCGGGGTAAGCCAGTCGAGATGCTTTGAGTCCTTGCCGGTGACCGCATCGATGAACGCGGCTTGCAACATGGCAGTCATCGGGCCGGGTGTGCCTGACCCGATGCGTCGATGATCGAGTTCGACCATCGGGATGATTTCCGCGGCGCTGCCGGTGACGAATACTTCGTCGGCGCAATACACGTCGTCGCGTGTGATACGGCGTTCCTGGACGATCAGGCCGCGATCGGCAGCGAGCGTCATGACGGTGTCGCGTGTAATGCCTTCCAGGATGGTGGTGCGCTCCGGCGTCGCGATGACTCCGTGCCGAATGACGAAAATATTGGAGGTCGAGCACTCGGCCACATACCCCTGGGTATCCAGCAGCAGGGCGTCGTCGAAGCCGGACTGCTTGGCCTCCTGCACCGCCAGCATCGAATTGATGTAATGGCCATTGGCCTTGGCCTTGCGCAACATGCTATTGATGTGCACGCGGTTGTAGGAAGAGGTCCTGACTCGAATGCCGTTGGCGGCGGCGGCGCCACCCAGATAGGCCTCCCATTCCCAGGCCGCGATGAATACGTGCACCTGGTTGCCGATGGCGGAGACGCCGGCGACCTGCCCATCATAAAAGACATTGGTGCGCATGTAGCATTGGTGAAGCGCATTGCCGCGGACGGTTTCGAGGTGCGCCTGATTGATGCGTTCCTGTGTGAAAGGCAGGTCCAGCTGCAGGAGCTTGGCTGAATCGAACAGCCGTTGCGTGTGTTCCTGGAGGCGGAATATGGCCGGGCCTCGCGTGCCGCGATATGCGCGCAACCCTTCGAACACCCCCGCGCCATGCTGGAAAGTGTAGGAAAGCATGTGTACCCGGGCGTCGCGCCAGGGAATCAGTTCGCCGTCGGACCAAATGTAACCGTCGCGATCTTGCATCGACATGCTTTGCTCCTGGTTGAGTCGTTGAGGGGGCATTAATGATATTAATGAATCGGAGTCGCGGGCATTGACTGAACGTGCCCGGCGCGCTAACGATTCGTGCTCAGGTGCGGCTCGATCAAGGCTGCGAGCCAGTCGACGAATACCGACAGCCGCCGGGAACGCTGCCGACGGTGCGGATACAGGGCCGAGATCGTCATCGGTTCAGCCTGGAATTCCGGCATCACCGCTACCAATTCGCCCGAATTCAGCAAGTGCTGCACATCGAAGCGGGGCACCTGGATCAGTCCCAGACCGGCCTGGCAGCAGGCGATGTAGCTTTCAGCATTGTTGACGATGACACGGCTGGGGACCGGGACCGCGATCAGCCGCCCGCCCTCGGGGGTCTGGTATTCCCAAGGTGCTTCCCGATGAGTGGCGGGAGCGGCGTAGCCCACCGACCAGTGACCATGCCGGAGGTCGTCCGGCGTGGCCGGCGTGCCGAATTCGCGCAGATAAGCGGGGCTGGCGCAATTGATCAGCGCGAGGCGCCCGAAGGTACGTACCACCAGGCTGCTGTCATGCAGACTGCCGACGCGGATTGCACAATCCACGCCTTCACGCACCAGGTCGATCTTGCGGTCCGTCGAGCCGAGCGCCAACTGCAGGCGGGGATAACGCCGCAACAGATGCGGCAGTGCCGGCGCGATCAGGCGCCGTGCGACACGGCTTGGCACGTCCACATTCAGGCGTCCGGCCACTTGACGTTGCCGAGCCTGGAATAGCTGGCTGACTTCTTCCACGTCGGCTAGCAATGGCCGTATGCGTTCCAGCAGTTGGGTACCGTCGGAGGTCAGCTGTACCTCGCGCGTGGTGCGATGGAACAGCCGGGTGCCCAGCGCCGCTTCCAGTCGTTGGATTGCCGCGGAAACGGATGCCTTGGGCAGGTCCAAGGCGCGTGCCGCCTTGATGAAGCTGCCCATCTCGGCGATCTGGACGAACACACGGTACTGATCCAGAGTATCCATGCGATTTCAGGCCAACGAGACAGTTACTTGGTGGTGTAGCCGCCGTTGATCAGGATGGTCTGGCCGGTGATCCACCAGCCATCCGTCACCAGGAACCGGACGAAGGGCACCACGTCCTGGATATCGGTCAATCCGGTCTTGGAGAAGGGCGACAGGGCGGCTGCCGACTTGTGGTAGTTGACTGCGTCCGGGCCCTCGGCGGGATAAAAGAACGGTGTGTCCATGGGGCCGGGGCCAATTGCCGTGACGGAAATGCCTCGCGCACCGAACTCCTTGGAAGCGGCCCGCGTGAAATGCTCCACCGGCGCCTTGGTGCCGCCATAAGCGGCATAGAACGGAGTGAACGCGCCCAGCAAAGAAGTCACCAGCGTGCAAACCTTGCCGTGATCGTTGAGATGCTTGCCCGCCTCCTTGAGGAAGAAAAACGCCGATTTGGAGTTCACCGCCGCCATGTCGTCGTATTCGGCTTCGCTGATCTCCGTCATGGGTTTCTTCAGAACCTTGCCCACCGTGTTGATGGCGATGTCCGGCCGGCCGACCGCGTCGATGGTATCGGCGAACAACCTTTCGACCGCGCCAGCGCTGGTCAGATCCGCCCGGAATGCCCTGGCTTCAGCTCCGGCGGCCTGGATTGCGGCGACCGTGGCATCCGCGTCGCGCTGGGTGGACGCGCTGTTGTAGTGAACGACGACGGCCTTGGCACCGTGCTGGGCGAGGTCGCGAGCGATCAGGCCGCCTAGATTCTTGGCGCCACCGGCGATGAGTACGACTTTGCCTTTGAGCGAATGGTCTGGCATGGGAGTCTCCGGTTGCGGGCGAGTAGGAGTTGCATTCTAAGCGGCGCAGTCGGGTTGATTGGACCGATGGACTGGATGGATTGTCCAGAAAATCGATCCAATCGAAAGCCGTCCAAGCGCACGATCCGTGGCGTCGGCTACGACTGGCGCGCCCTCTCGATCAAGGCGTCCGCGGCGAACGACCCGGACAGCATCGCGGTACTGGTGCCGTACCCTGGATAGGTGGTCTGGCCCGCCTGGAACAGTCCCTCGATCGGAGTCCGATGTGGAAATTGCGCCGTGGGGCCTGCGGCGGGGGACAGTCCGTATACAGCACCTTGATACAGATGCAGTGCTTCACTGTAGTCCCTTGGACTGCGCACGCGCACGGTGGCGATGTCGAGTCGATGCAGGTGCGACAGGCTTTCGATGGCCGATTGAGCCGCAGCGTCCCTGGCGGCCTCGGTCCACGACTCCGCGGCCAGGCGCTGATCGATGGCCGGAAACACTTCGATGATGCTGCCGCCGGCGGGAGCCAGTTCCGGCATGGTGACGGTGGGGATACTGTAGGTCATCCACTGTGAACCGGGCGCCAGGGCCTGGTGCTGTTGCTCCAGCATGGGCAGATGGGCGATGGTGTGGCTGGTGGCGTCCAGCCGGTTGGCCAGACCGAGCTGAACGCTCAAGGCTCTCTGGGACAGCGGCGCGCGGGCGACCTTGCGCCGCAATGAGCGTGGCACGATGGCCTGGTCCAGCAGCGAGCCAAAGGTGAGCATGCCACTCACGGTGGAGATGACGGCATCCACGGGCACCGCGTCTCGCCCAACGAGCTCCAAACCTGTCACACGATTGCCGGCTACCTGGATTTTGTTCACCCGGGCTCCCAGGTGCACTTGTCCGCCGCGCGCGATGAATTCGGTGCTCAGGGCATCGGCAATGGCTCCCATGCCGCCTGCCGGCAGATGGAACCCGGAATCGAACAACGCCACCAATCCCACGATCTGAGCTACCGGCAGCTCGCGCGGCGGCAGGCCGGTGTAGAGCAGCACCCCGGACATCGCTGCGCGGACCGCCGGATCGCTGAATGAGCGCCCCAGTTCGGTAGCCACGGTACCGCGGAATTTGGGCAGGTGGCGCCATGCTTTTCCGAGCAGCCGGGGCAGCGAGGGCGGATGTAGCAGCAGGTCGTCGGCAAACAAACGCAGCACTGGCCGCCATTTGTCGAGCAGGGCGGCGAGTTCGGCCTGCAGTTTGCTGGTACGTGCGGCGCCATCGGTGCCGCTGACACTGACTTGGTTGCCGGCGGCAACGCTGAACACCGTGCCATCGGCCAGAGTGGTTTCGAGCGGGGCGTCGATGTGTCTCAACGGCAGCGAGGTGGCACGGTCCAGGCCCAGCTTCTCGAAGGCGCGGTCGAGCAGTTCCGGCAGCGCGACGTACATGGCGCCGTCGTTGAAGGTGTAGCCATCCTGCAGTGTGGTGGCGCAGCAGCCGCCGAGCTTGTCGTTGGCCTCGAACAGCGCGACGTGAAATCCCTCACGGACTAGTGCCAGGCCAGCGGCCAGGCCAGACAGTCCGCCGCCTATGATGCCCACGTTTTCGATGCGTTTCATGGTGCTCCTCGAGGTTCGATATGAGGATAACCCGTGAGCCACGCATCTTCCTGTGCAATGCAACAGGCCGTGCAATGAACAAGGCGCTGGTGGGTTCGCACCCGACCAGCGCCTGGTTTTTGTGACCACCGTCCCTGGCGGTCACCCCTGCGGGGCCACCGCAGCGGCGATGTCAAAAATCGCTCCCGGCGATTTTTTATTACTGCCTGCCCAGTGTCGCAGCACCTTGCGGCAGTGTTTTTACCCCTAGCGGTACGAAATCAGTGCGAGCCTCTCAGCGGGCGACCGCCGCCCGGCGACGGAACAATCCCAGGCTGAGCAGGCCGAGGCCGAGCAGGCCCAGCGTGCCAGGTTCAGGAACCGACACAGGCTGATCGATACCATTACCACCGCTGCCGCCGGTGCCACCAGTACCACCGGTCCCGCCATTGCCACCGTTGCCGCCAGTACCACCGGTCCCGCCATTGCCACCAATGCCGCCAGTACCACCAGTCCCGCCATTGCCACCAATGCCGCCATTGCCGGCGTTGCCGCCGTCACCACCCTGGCCGCCGGTGCCGCCATTGCCACCTGTGCCCTCTTTACCGCCGTTGCCATCGGTGGAGCTGGGGCCATCCTTGCCGTGCTCGCCCTTGCCGCCGCTCTGGCCGCCATTGACATTCTTGCCCGACGAGCCGCGGCCCGAACCGCCACCGTTCGAGGCGCTGAAAGCCCGGTTGGAGGGGCCATAGAATCCCGGGATGTAGCTCGAACCCGACTCCAGGGTCGGCAACGCGCCGCGGCTTCCGGCAGCGCCGCTCGGCGTATCGAGAGCAGCCAACAGGAGGTCGGCGGAAGCACCGCCCCCACGCGGGCTGGCGGCATCGTTATTCGCCGTGTAAGCGTCATAGTCGGAGATACCAGGCTGGATCGGTTGCCAGGCGTCGTAGCGCTGCAGATCCCCGGAGTGCTCGGTCAGCCATTGGTCGACATACAACTTGCCGTGGTCCGCATTGGCGGCCGCCAGGTTGGATTTGGCCGTCGGCAGGGGGGTGGCATCCGCGTGCGACCGTACTCCCAGGGACCACCCCGGGGCATTGGCGGCACTCCAGACGAGTACGGCGCATCCCAACAGCGTCGCAAAACCCTTGGACATGATGACGAGTACTCCTAAAACAGCCAGATCGACCAAATTGGAACTACGGGCTAGCTACTGCAAGTGCGATGCCGAACCATGGGACAAAAGGGCAAGTGGGACAAAAACAACGCCAGGAACGGCCAATATTGCGGCCCGCGTCGCATTTTTTCAGGGTTTGGCTGAGTTGTGCGGCGCACCTAAACGGGGGCGCAGCGAGCATGTGTAAGATTTTTCGACTCCGGCATTGCCTCGGCCGGTATCAGCGAAGCTTGAGGTCGGACATGGTCTTGCCGGTTGAATGAATCTATCCTCGCCGCTTACCTCGCCATTGTCCGCCAAGAATGATCCGATCGCCGTTTCGTGTTCTGTGGTCCCTGTTGCTGTTCTGGATAGCGGTGCCCGGCCTGGCCAGCGATGCCTTCGTGCGCCCGGCCGAACTGGAACCCGACATCGCGTTCTGGCGGCGTATTTATACCGAGGTGAGCACGGACGGGGGGCTGATCCACGATCCAGTGAACCTGGCGGTGGTGTACGAGGTCATGCAGTTTCCACCCGACATCGCTCCGAGGCTGCGCGCCAGAAAGATCGAGGACACCAAGAAGAAATACAGCCGCATGCTCGACCGTCTGGCACAGGACGCACCGGACCTGAGCAAGGAAGAGCAGCGGGTGCGGGATTTGTGGCCCAAGGGCACGCGCCGCGCCCGCTTCGAGCAGGCCGCTGAGGAAGTGCGTTTCCAGCTCGGGCAGTCGGACCGGTTCCTGGAAGGCTTGATCCGCTCGGGCGCCTACATGGACCACATCGCAGCGACTTTCGAGAAGCAGGGGCTGCCGCGCGAGCTGGCGGCGCTGCCGCACGTCGAGTCCTCCTTCAATACCTTCGCTTATTCCAAGGTCGGTGCCGCCGGCATGTGGCAGTTCATGCGTGCCACCGGACGGCGTTTCCTGCGTATCGACAATGTAGTGGACGAGCGCATGGATCCGTATCGATCCACCGAGGCGGCGGCACGCTTTCTGGAGCAGAACTATATCGTGCTCGGCAGCTGGCCTTTGGCCCTCACGGCCTACAATCATGGCACCGCCGGCATGCGCCGTGCCCAGGAGCAGATGGGCACCAGCGACATCACCACCATCGTGCGCAAGTACACCAGCCGCACCTTCGGCTTTGCCTCGCGCAATTTTTATGTGGCGTTCCTGGCGGCTCTCGAGGTCGACGCCAACCCCGACAAGTTCTTTGGTCCGGTCAAGCGCAGCCCGGTGGATAACAGCCGCATCGTGGTGCTGGCCAATTTCGTACCGGCCAGTCAGCTGGCCACGGCACTCGATGTGGAACGCGACGTGCTGCGCAAGCTGAATCCGGCCTTGCTGCCGTCGGTCTGGAACGGCTCGCGCCATGTGCCTCGTGGCTTTGAATTCCGGATCCCGGCGACCATCGAGCCCAGCGCCGCCCTGGCGCGCATCGCCAAGGGTGAACGCTATGATGCCCAGGTGGCCGATACCCGCCATCGGGTCCGCAAAGGGGAGGCCTTGTCGACGATCGCCAGCCATTACGGGGTGGGCATGACCCGGCTCGCCGAGCTGAATGGCATCAGGCGTCCCTATCGCATCCATGCTGGCCAAGTGTTGACGCTGCCGACCAAAGTAGCGCCCGCCGCGGTATTGGCGCAACTCGACAAGGGGAAGGCAATCGCCCCACCGCCCGCCAAGCCCACGCCACCGCCGCCCACCGGCGTGGTCGGTACCGATTCGGGCTATGTGGTCAAACGCGGCGATACCCTGGGTGAGATCGCGAGCCAGCACGGCATGAGTGAAGAACAGCTCATGCAGCTGAACAGCATTCGTAACCGTAACTTCTTATATGAGGGGCAGGTTCTGGCGCTGCAGGCGGCCGCCCGCGTGGCGCCGCCGGTGGAGGCCGAGGTACCCATCGATGTGCCGGCCACCGTGAGTGCTCCCGAGGCGGTCGCCGTGGCGGAAGCAGCCGAGCCGGAATCGGAGCAGGAAGCGGATGAACTCGGACCGACCTTGCTGCCCGGTGCGCAGGCGGCGGCTTCGGCCGATCCGAGCGACTATTCAGTGCACGACGATGACACCATCAGGGTGCAGGCGGCGGAGACCATCGGTCACTATGCGCAATGGTCGGGCCTGGGGGCGAGCCAGGTGCGCCGCTTGAACCGGTTGTCCAAGGCCACGCCGGTGGTGATCGGGCGCAAGCTGAAGCTGAAATTCTCCAAGACCAGCCGGGATCAGTTCGAAGCCCAGCGGGTGGCTTATCACAAGCAGCTGCAGGAAGCCTTTTTCGCCGAGTTCCGTATCAGCGGCGACGAGACGCATGTGATCAAGCCCGGCGAGTCGATCTGGGTACTGGCGCAGCAGCGCTACAACATCCCGATCTGGCTGCTGCGCCAGTACAATCCGGATGTGGATCTGGGCGCCGTGAGGCCCGGCACCAAGTTGATCATTCCCGTGGTCAAGCCGGCCGGCGCGGAGCCGGAGGGTCCGGCTTCCTGATGGGGCGAAGGCGAAGAGCGATGCAAACACGGGTCGGGTTGCCAAAGGTGGTGTGCGCATTGGCCGCGCTGCTGAGTGCGGGCTGCATGACACAGCAGGCGTACCAAGGTGGGAAATTGCCCAGCGATGAGGTTGCGCGCATCAGCGGCGATTTGCGCTTTACCGCGGGAGCGCCACTGTCCGTGCTATTGCGCCAGGTGGATGACCGGGTGTTGAGTGTCAGCGAGAACTCGGTGGACGTGCTACCGGGCGAGCATCGCCTGCTGGTGGACTGCCGGATCCAGGAAACGAACACCACCACGCGCCATGTATTACAGGTGGACGTGCAGGCGGGACAGCGCTACCGGCTGGTGGCCGACCCCGGGCCGGCGCGCAACGGATGCTCCGAGGTACGGCTCGAGTCCGTCGACTGAGCGCGTCGTGTCGAAGGTCACGCCAAGCTATACTCAAGTCAGATGCCGCGACAGATTCCCGTAACGATGCCGCATACCGCCGTTTTTGCTCCCCGGGGCAGTCACCGGGTCACCTTGACCGCCTTGGTTGCTTTGGCCTTGGCCCTGGTCGTCCTCTGTGCTTCGCTGGTAAGCGCCCCGTCGCGAGCCGATACGACAGCGCCGGCGGCTACGGTTGGTGCAACGGTCGGTACCGGCATCCAGGGCGGACTGCCGATGGCGGACATGGTGCTGGTCCACAAGGCGCAGCGCACCCTGCAACTGCTGCGCAACGGCGAGGTGCTGCGTTCCTATAAGGTGGCGCTGGGCCTGCGGCCGGAAGGCCATAAACAGTTCGAGGGCGATTCCCGGACTCCGGAAGGCAAGTACCGATTGGTCGGACGCAATCCCAACAGCGAATACTTCCTGTCCATTCTGGTGTCGTATCCGAACGAGGATGACATCCGCCGGGCACGCAAGCTGGGCCAGCCTCCCGGTGGCGCCATCATGATCCACGGCCAGCCCAACACCCCCCGCAAACCGCGTGACTATTATTCCAACGTCGATTGGACCGAGGGCTGCATCGCCGTGTCGAATTCCGACATGGTCGAGATCTGGCTGATGACGCCGCCGGACACGCCGATCGAGATCATGCCATGAGCGGTGTGCCGGCCGACGATCGCAATTCCGTCTCCCTGTCCGCCTACGCCGAATCCGACGCGTCGGTCGATGCCCGCGTTTCCCCGCTCGGCAGCCTGGAGAATCTTTCGCAGCGCGAAGTCGATCGGCTGTTGAACGCGGGGCGGGGCGACGCTTACAGCCTGTTCCGCCGCTGCGCGCTGGCGGTGCTGTCGTCCGGATTGCAGACCGACGACGTGCGTGACATTTTCGATCGCTACAAGACCTTCGATATTCGCCTGGGGCGCCAGGCCTGGGGCGTGAAGCTGGAAGTGCGTAACGCGCCGCCCGAAGCATTCGTCGATGGACGCATGATCCGTGGCATCAAGGAGCATTTGTTCTCGGTGCTGCGCGACATCGTGTATATCCACGACGCCATCCTGGGCAGCAATCGTTTCGACTTGAGCGATCCGGCCGCCATTACCAACGCCGTGTTCCACATCCTGCGCAACGCGCGCATTCTCGACTACAAGGGCCGGCCCGACCTGGTGGTGTGCTGGGGCGGGCATTCGATCAGCTCGGCCGAATACGACTACACCAAGAAGGTGGGCTACGAACTCGGCCTGCGCGCGCTGAGCGTCTGCACGGGCTGCGGCCCGGGCGCCATGAAGGGGCCGATGAAGGGGGCGACCATCGGCCATGCCAAGCAGCGCATCCGGGATGGACGCTACATCGGCATGACCGAGCCCGGCATCATCGCCGCCGAACCGCCCAACCCGATCGTCAACCAACTGGTGATCATGCCGGACATCGAGAAGCGCCTCGAAGCGTTCGTGCGTAGCGCACATGCGATCGTGGTGTTCCCTGGCGGAGCCGGTACGGCGGAAGAAATTCTGTATCTGCTGGGCATCCTGCTCGATCCGGCCAACGCCGAGCAGCCGCTGCCGGTGGTGTTCACCGGCCCGGCGTCGGCGGCGAACTACTTCGAACAGATCGACCGCTTCATCGCCGCGACCCTGGGGCCGGTGGCGCAGCGGCGCTACAAGATCGTAATCGCCGACCCGGCGCAGGCCGCGCGGGAAATTGCCCGGGGCATCGATACGGTGCGCGAGTTCCGCCGCAACCGCAGCGATGCCTACAATTTCAACTGGCTGCTCAAGGTGCCGCCGGATTTTCAGCATCCGTTCGAGCCCACGCATGAGGCGATGGCCAAACTGGAATTGCGCCGCGACCTGCCGCCGCATGTGCTGGCCGCGAACCTGCGCCGGGCCTTCTCGGGCATCGTGGCCGGCAATGTGAAAGAGACCGGCATCCACGCCATCGAGGCCCATGGGCCGTTCGAACTGCGCGGCGATCCGCACATCATGACCCTGCTGGATGAATTGCTGGCGAGCTTCGTGGCGCAGCAGCGCATGAAGCTGGTCGGTCAATATCATCCCTGCTATCGACTGGTTTCCTGACCCGCTCGCCTGGTCTTCGCATGAGCACCCTGCGACTGACTTATCGATTCACCCTGCCCGATGCGCGTGAACGGGTATTCGATCTTCAGCTCGACGAACGTACCGCCGAGTTGGTGTCGCTGCCGGCCGCCGAACCGCCGGCCTGGACCGAACTGGGGTTCCATCAATGTACCGGCTGTCCGCTGGACACGGCGCAGGTGCGCCATTGTCCCGCGGCACGGCATCTGGCGGGGGTCATCGACGGTTTCGCCGACCTGGTGTCCTACGACAAGGTGCGGGTTACCGTGGAAAGCGAGGATCGGGCCGTGGTGGCCACTTTGTCGGCGCAACAGGCGCTGGCATCGCTGATGGGCCTGATCATGGCCTCGAGCGGTTGTCCACGCACCGCCGTGTTCAGGCCGATGGCGCGGTTTCACCTGCCGTTCTCCAACGAAGCCGAGACCGCTTATCGCGTGGCCGCCATGTACCTGCTGGCACAATATTTCATCGCCGGCGACGGCGGCGCGGCCGACCTGGAACTGGCCGATTTCGACAAGGTCTACAGCGGCATGCACGCGGTCAATCGTGGCATGGCGCAGCGTTTGCGCGCCGCCAGCCGCCAGGACGCCATCGTCAACGCCATCGTGCTGCTCGATGTGCACAGCAGCCTGGTGCCGGCGGCGATCCATGACTTGTTGCGGGAAATGCGGCCCGCCTTTGAGGCCCTGCTGTCGGAGCGCGTGACGGCGCCTGGATAGTTTCGTTGCTGTCGCGGCGTCCTGGCCGGCCGGAATGCGCGCCAGGTTGGATACTGTCGGTTAAGTAGACACTCCGGAGCCTCATTGTGTGACGCCGCGCGCTGTGCCACAGGCATGCTATTGCGATGGCTGTCGCAGTCTGACGACGAGACCCGGGTGCTGTGATGCAGTTCCTGAATGTCGTGCAGCACGCTCGCTAAGTTGCTCGCCAACTGGAGAGCCCATATGTCAGAGCACAAAGGTAACGAGTTGACCTCCGCCGGCGCCCACCGGGCCTGGGTGGGTGACAACGTTGGTACGGTGCGTGCCGGCAGTCCGCTGCGCGAACCGCGCAGCAACTGGCTCGATCGTGGCCAGCCCAGCAATCCACGTCATGCAGCCATTACCCGTTCGCTCTACAGTCTGACCAGCTACAAGAGCTGGACCGACAAGGTACGGCACGGCTGGGGCAAGGACGCTGGCGGCAAGGGTAAAGGCAAGAGCGGCAAATAGCTCGGCTCGAGGTGCCCGGCGGGGCGTGACATACCTGTCGGGGCAATTGTGGGGCGCAACTAGCTATCGAGTGGTTCCGGGGCGCCAGTCGCCGCTGTGGCCGTGGCCTCTGGCGGTGGGTCGCAAGGACCGGATTCGATCGCGGCGGGCATGAGCGGCCTGGGCATGGATGATGGGGCAGGGGACGGGTCGGATTGGGAATACAGTGCCGCGGTCAGCGCCGGAGTGCCGGCTTGCAACTCGATCGGCCGTCGCTGCGCCAGCCAGCCCACCAGCGGTACCCACTGATCCAGGTCTTCCCGTATCTGATTGGGCTTCATCTCGAACAATCCGGTGCCCGATTCGGCCACGCGAATATAACTCTGCGAATCGCGCAGCGTGGTCACGACCGGAATCCGCAGAGTCTCCAGGAATCGCAGCAGCGAGCGGTACATCAGCGTGTTCTTCCTGGCGCGATTGGCAATGACCGCGATGCGGTGCTCGTCGCGGCGTACCTTGGCGATCAGCAACAGGTCGGAAACACACTTGGCCGCGGCGTGAATGTCGATGTCGGAAGGCAGCACCGGCACCAGGATGGCGGTGGCGTTGCGGGTGATGTCGGGGAAGTCCTGCGGCTGCAGCGCCGCCGGCGTGTCTATCACCAGCCTGTCGGTGTCCGGCGGCGTGCGTGTGGCGAAGCTGCGTGTGACCCGAGTATTGCGCTCAAACGCGGCAATGCTGTGAATAGGCTCCTGCTGCCCGGTGCGTTTGCTCAACCAGCGGGTGCTCGAACCCTGCGCGTCCATGTCCATGAGTGTTGGACGCAGCCCGGCCGTGGCAAAATAGCTGGCCAGGTTGATCGCGATGGTGGTCTTGCCGGAACCACCCTTGGGATTCAACAGGACGATCTTCTGCATGACGCAACAGCCGTGTGCGGGTCATTGGTAGCCTACGCACCCAGAGTGAAATACCACGCCGGGCGCGCGGCGCGCAAGGTTTGGTGACGGCAATCGCCGACATTTTCGCGTGCAGCATTCCACCGCTGTGCGTTGTCTCACAGCGTTCCCAGGCCGATTCGTTTTAGATTGATCCGGCTTACCTGGGCGGGAGCTTCGAGGTTTGTATGGAACTACTGTTGCAGTGGCTCGATAATCTGGACGATGTCTTTGGCGCAGTGCGCCACCTGGCGCCTCGGATTCTGGGGTTGCTCGCCGCCGTGGGCTTGTTCGCCGCCACTGTGACCGCGTTGATCCTCGCTCCCCACTTCACGCTCCTAGTCGTTGCCTTCGCCCTGTCCGTCTCTCTGCTCGAGGCCGCCCGTCGCCTGATCACCCGCGCCATCGCCTCCCGCTCCGACCCCTGACCTCTTTTCTTCTCTCCCTCTTTGCTCTCCCTCCCCCCCGGCGCAGCCACGGGGCAATCCTCCTTTTGAGTGTCCCCGGCCACCCGTTACCCGTTTGCGCCACCCCTGCTGCCGCCGACAAGCGCGCCCAATCCGCCCGACATCCACTGCAGCAGAGCACCAACCCCCTACACGACGCTCCCCCCAGGGCAGCGGGGGTGCCGCAAACGGGTAATGGGTGCCCCCGCACGTACACTGACTTAAGCAATTCCCCTTCCGGCTTCCGGCTCCTGCTTCCCGCTTCCAGACGGCGCCCCCTTGAAACTCCCCACCCATCCCCCAAAACCCCCAAGTTCCCCTATCATCCGCCCCCCCGCACACTTTCCTCCGGAGCAGACCCCGATGACCGAAACGGCCTCGCAGACCTTGGGTTTTCAAGCAGAAGTGAAACAACTGCTGCGGCTGATGATCCATTCGCTGTACAGCCACAAGGAAATCTTCCTGCGTGAGTTGATCTCCAACGCCTCCGACGCCTGCGACAAGCTGCGCTTCGAGGCGCTGGCCACTCCCGACCTGCTGGGCACCGACAGCGATCTGACCATCACCATCGACGTCGACCCGCAAGGCCACACCGTGACCATCGCCGACAACGGCATCGGCATGACTCGCCAGGAAGCCATTGAGCACCTGGGCACCATCGCGAAGTCGGGCACCGCGGAATTTCTCTCCAAGCTGAGCGGCGACCAGAAGAAGGATGCCCAGCTGATCGGTCAGTTCGGCGTGGGGTTCTATTCGTCCTTCATCGTGGCCGACCGGGTCGAAGTGTTTTCGCGCCGTGCCGGCCAACCCGCCGAGAGCGGCGTGCATTGGCAGTCGCAGGCGGATGGCGAGTTCACCGTAGCCACCGTGGACCTGCCGGCGCGTGGCACCAAGATCGTGCTGCACCTGAAGGAAGGCGAGTACGAGTTCGCCGAGGATTTTCGTGTGCGTTCGCTGGTACGCAAGTACTCCGACCACATCGCGTTCGCGGTGAAGATGCGGCGTCCGGCCAAGGAAGGGGAGGCGGTGGAATACGAGACCGTCAATCATGCCCAGGCGCTTTGGACCCGGCCGCGCACCGAGTTGAAGGATGAGGATTACAAGGAGTTCTACCGCCATGTGACCCACGATTTCACCGATCCGTTGGCCTGGTCGCACGGCAAGGTGGAAGGCAAGAAGGAATACACCAGCCTGCTGTATGTGCCGGCGCGGGCCCCTTTCGACCTATCGCATCGTGATGGCGCGCGCGGCCTCAAGCTCTATGTGCGGCGCGTCTTCATCATGGACGATGCCGAACAGTTCCTGCCGCTGTATCTGCGTTTCGTCAAAGGCATCGTCGATTCAGCCGATCTGCCGTTGAACATTTCGCGCGAAATGCTGCAACAGGATCCGGCCATCGACACCATTCGCACCGGATTGACGCGCCGTATCCTCGACATGCTCGGCAAACTCAAGGACGAGCCGGAGAAGTACGCCACCTTCTGGAAGGAGTTCGGCAGCGTGCTCAAGGAGGGGCCGGCCGAGGACAGCGCCAACCGGGAACGCATCGCCAAGCTGCTGCGCTTCTCGTCCACGCACACCGACAAGCAGGAACAGGATGTTGCGCTGGAAGACTATGTGGCGCGCATGAAGCCGGGGCAAACGACCCTCTATTATGTGATCGCCGAGACTTTCGGCGCCGCCAAGTCGAGCCCGCACCTGGAAGTGCTGCGCAAGAAAGGCATCGAGGTTCTGTTGCTGTCCGATCGTGTCGATGAATGGCTGATGGACCATTTGCACGAGTTCGACGGCAAGAGCTTCCGTAACGTGGCACGCGGCGATCTGGATCTGAGCGCGGTGCAGACCGAAGAGGAGAAGAAGGCTCAGGAGGTCCTGTCAAAGGACCATGAAGCCATCGTCGAGCGCCTGAAGAAATCGCTGGGCGAAAATGTCAGCGATGTGCGCGTGACCAGCCGCCTGGCTGATTCACCTGCCTGCCTGGTACTGGGCGAGCACGATTTGGGCGCGCAGATGCGCCGTATTCTGGAAGCGGCCGGTCAGCAGGCGCCGGTTGCCAAGCCCTTGCTCGAGATCAATCCGGTTCATCCGCTATTGACGCGCCTGGAGGCCACCGCCGAGGAACCGGCGTTCAACGATCTGGCCATGCTGCTGTTCGAGCAGGCAACCTTGGCGGATGGCGGGCAGCTGGCGGAGCCCGCGGCGTTCGTGCAGCGGCTGAATCGCCTGCTGTTGTCGATCAAGTAGCCGAACGCGCGGCGCCCAAGGCGGGTGCCGCGCATAGCGAGATCACCATGCAATCGCTCCGTTTCTGGTTCGCGTCGCTGGCAGGCATGTTGATGCTGGCCGCTTGTAAACCGCATCCGCCGCAGCCGCAGGCCGCGCCCCAGGGAGCTCAATCCGAGGAAACCATGATCACAGAACTCGTCAAGACCGATGTTGCAGTGGGTACGGGTGAAGCCATCCAGCCGGGCCAGATCGCCGTAGTGCATTACACCGGTTGGCTCTACGATGCGTCCGCACCGGACCACAAGGGCACCAAGTTCGACAGCTCGCGCGACCGCGGTCAGCCGTTCCGTTTTCCGCTGGGTGGCCGTCGGGTGATTCGGGGGTGGGATGAGGGTGTGGCCGGCATGCAGGTGGGTGGCCGTCGCACGCTCGTCGTTCCGGCCAGCATGGGCTACGGCGAACGTGGCGCCGGCGGCGTGATCCCGCCAAACGCCACCTTGCTGTTCGACGTCGAACTGCTCGCCATCGAACCTGGCTGATGCCGTCGGACAGGAGTCCGATCCCGAGTCTCATCGAACCCGGTTAAATCGCGGGATTGATCGCGTACCGGCCGGTCAGGCTGGCCTCGGCCAGGATGAACGGCCGAATGGCTTCCAGCACTTGAGGCGCGGTGAAATCGGTGCCCGCCACCGGAGCCCGGTCGCAGCTCAAGGCGTACACGGTGAAAGCGTAGTGATGCGCGATCATGTCGTTCCACGGCGGGCATGGACCGTCGTAGCCGCGATACGAGCCTGACATGTCCGCATCGCCGGCAAACCAGCCGGTGTAGTCGTTGACGCCTTGACGCGCCCCCTTGGGGCCGCGGGGCTCTTGCTTGCCGCGCGCCACGACGCCATCCGAGCATTCGCCGTCGGCGAGCTCGGTTACATCGGCGGGAATATCCACCATGACCCAATGATAGAAGGCGGCGCGCGGCAGGCTTGCCGGGACCACGCGACCTTCCTTGTTCACGTCGTCGGGTTTGGTCGGAGCGTCCGGATCGACACAGATCAAGGCGAACGAGCGCGTGCCGGCCGGGACTTCCGACCAGGCAAGGTGCGGACTGCGATTGGCGGCCAGTTGGATGTGCTGCGCCGGGTCGTGGGTACCGAAGGCGAAGGTGGCGGGAATGCGCTGCTCGGGCGCGAAGCTGGTGGAGGAGAGTTTCATGGCGGTTCCTTGAAGCGTCGATCTCACATCGCAAGAGATTGGGTTTACGATAACGTTTTGCCCGGATCAAGAGCAGTACCGATGAGTCCGCTGATTGTACGCCCGATTGCCGAGACGCCCGCGATTGCCGGTCCCGCCGGCCTGATCGAAGCCCTGTTGGAGACACCAGCGGCTGCCAATGGAGCGCCGCGAGCGCAAGCCGGGCGGCCGCGCGTCGCCGTCATTTGTCATCCGCATCCGCTGCAAGGCGGCACCATGACCAACAAAGTGGTGCACATGCTGGCCAAGTCCTTCAATGAACTCGGCGTGCCGGCGATACGCTTCAATTATCGCGGCGTCGGCGCCAGTGCGGGCAGCTACGACGAGGGCAATGGCGAGACCGACGACGCGTTGGCGGTGATCGATTGGGCCCTGGCTCGCTGGCCTGGCGCCGAGCTATGGCTTGGAGGTTTTTCGTTCGGCGGCGCAGTGGCCATTCGCGCAGCGTCGCGGCGCGATACCGGGCGCCTGGTGACGGTGGCGCCGGCCGTCCATCGCATCCCGGTGGATGCGGCGCACCTGCCCACCTGCCCCTGGCTGTTGGTGCAGGGTGACAACGATGAGCTGGTGGATGCCGGCGAAATCCAGCAATGGATGGCCGGCCTGGCGTCGCCGCCGCAGCTCGCGCTGCTGCCGGGCGTGGATCACTTCTTCCATGGCCGGATGAACGAATTGCGGGAGCGGGTGATCCAATGGGTTCAACAGACGGGTGGTCAGCAGACAGGGGCTCAACAAGAAGGGGCCCAGTAGACTGGGCTCAGTAGAGGTCTTGGAAGTGTTAGCGCAGTTGAAACGAATCCTGGGTGTCGAGTCGTTGCCGGCGGGACTGATGGAGTCGCACGAACCATTGGAGCTGGCGGTGGCTTCGCTGCTGGTCGAACTGGTGCGCGCGGATTTTACGGAGTCCGCGGAAGAGGCGGACGCGGTTCGTTCGGTGTTGGCGCGGCGTTTCAAGCTCACCGATCAGCAGGTGGATCAACTGCTGAGCCGGGCCACGCAGCGAGTGGATCGGGCCGTGTCGTTGCACGAGTTCACACATCGATTGAATACCGAGCTGCCCGAGGCCGACAAGCTGGCCATCGTCGAAATGCTTTGGCAGGTGAGCAACGCCGATGGGCATATCGACAAGTACGAGGAGCACCTGATCTGGCGCATCGCCGGCCTGCTGCATATTTCCGATCGCGACCGCGTGCGGCTCAAGCTGAAAACAGTGATCGACCCGTAGGTTCGCGGCGCTGGCGCCCGGTTGGATTCACCCGGGGATTTGCCGGGGCTTTACCGGCTGGGGGCGGTGCTGACCCGACAGGAATGCCGTTGCGGCGGATGGGTCGGCAGGGGGGAGGAGAAACCCTCCGGAGCACGACGCGCATTGCGCCCATGCTCCGGAAGGCGTGAACCAATAGGTTAGTTCACCATTTCCTTGAGGCTCTTCAGCGCGGCAATGCGCACCTTCTTGCTGGCCGGCTTGGCCTTGAAGGTCATCTTCTCGCCGGTGAAGGGGTTGACGCCCTCGCGTGCCTTGGTGGCGGGCTTCTTCACGACTTTCATTTTCAGCAGGCCCGGCAGGGTGAACAGGCCGGCACCCTTCAGGCTCTTTTTCACGATGACGTTCAGCGATTCAAACACGTCGCTGACCTGCTTCTTGGCCAGACCGGTGTCCTTGGAAATCAGCGCAAGGATTTCCGACTTGGTCGGGGCCGCATTCTTCTTCGCCATTTGTATCTCCTGTGATGTGACGATCTCGCGCCCGCATGTGTCTGACAGGTCGCGTCGGATAAGCAAGACGCGCGGGAAAATAGCACAAGATTCGCCGCGGAATAAGCCGGTGCCGAATATTTTTGGCTGTTTTTTCAGGGTTTCGACGCCCCCGGCCGGCCGGTCGTCAGCCGGCGACGGGTTTTTCCGGCCCAGCGGGGGCACCGTTCAGTTCGAGACGAACTCGCGTTGCAGCTTGACGCTGAGTGGCGCGCTCTCGCCGACAGGGGTGGCATCGATCTGAAACGCCAGGATTTCCGTACCGCTGATCGGCACTTCGCCGATGTAATAAATGGCATCGCCCTCGGCGATGCGGCGCATTTCCATGCTCTTGGTCTGGCCGTTCAAGTTGTGCACGCCCACCACCACGGTGCCGTCGACCGCTTTGGCCGGCCCGCTGTCCTGTTTGTGCAGCAGGGTCACATTGAGCATCACCCGGTTGGTGCTGCGCTGGATACCGTACGAACGGGCGATGTCGGGCGTCAGTTCGTCGGTTCGAAGTGCGTTGAAGTGAACGGTGTAATTACCGAACTCTTGGGAAGTTTCGCTCAGCTCTTGCGCCGGTGGCGCCTTGGCTTGTGGATGTTCGCCGCACGCCGCCAGCAGTCCGGCGACACATGACAGGCAGATGAGAACCAGCGTGCGCGGCATGATGTTAAGCATGGGTACGGTCCGTATTGTTGTTGGCATGGCGTCACTATAGCCCTAAGGGGTGTCGGGTGCCGCCCGTCGTCGCGTTCACGCGGGCACGTACATACCACTACGGCAAAATATGTGCCGGCAAGCGCGCCGGCGAGTCGATCCTGACAGTCTTGGCACGCCCAGTTTCGCCACGCAGCAGGGTCACGCGCGAGCGTGGCACCGCGAAGGTTTCGGCGAGGTAATCGATCAGGTGCCGGTTGGCCCGGCCGTCCACGGCCGGCGCGCTGATACGCACTTTGAGCCGGTCGCCATGCGGCCCAACCCATTCGTCGCGTGCCGCGCCCGGCTGGACTTGCAGGTCCAGCGTCAACACGGTTCCTTGCCAGCGGAAGGCGGGCATGAGCGGCGGCGTCAATTGAGAGCTATCAATTAAGGGCTATGTAGAGCGCCTGCAGGCCGATGATGACGAACAGCGCGGAAAAGTCCATGCCGGCGATTGGCGGAATCACCCGTCGTACCGGGCGCAGCAGCGGTTCGCACAGGCTGGACAGAAGTCCGGCCGCCGGGCTGTAAGTGCCAGGCGCGATCCAGCTCAACAGAACGTAAAGCAGCAGCGCGTAGGTGTAGAACAACAACAGGGTGGACAGCAGGCTGAATAGCATCAGATGCAGAAACACCGGCAGGCCGATGTTGCTGGGGTAGGCGCCGAGCAGCCAGAGGATACCGGTAGTGGCCGCCTGCACCAGCAGCAGTGCCACGACCGAAGCCGTGTCGATCCGGCCGAGCGGCGGCAATATCCGGCGCAGCGGCAGTACCAGCGGGTTGGTGATCCTGATGACAGCCTGTGACAGCTGATTGCGCGAGTCGGCGCGCACCAGCGGCAGCAGTACACGTAGCAGGAACGCTGTCACCAGCAGGACCTGGAGCAGAGTGCGGACAATGAAATAGAGTGCTTCCATGGAACTCAATGAGGCCGGTGCAAGGCTTGGGTGGCCTGCCCGGCGTTGTTAATTGCTGGTGCCGAATTCGTCGGCGAGCTGAGTCGAACGCCGCGCCGCGGCGGTAATGGCCTCGGTAAAGATAGCACGGACGTTCTGGCCTTCCAGGACCCGCATCGCCGCTTCGGTGGTGCCTCCCTTGGAGGTCACCTGTTCGCGCAGCGTGGCCGCCGAGTCGTTGGCTGCGCGCATCATGCAACCCGCGCCGTAGGCCGTTTCCACCGCCAGCCGATGGCTGGTTTCGGCGGGCAACCCGAGAGCAGTGCCGGCTTGTTCCATCATTTCGACCAGCAGGAAGAAATAGGCGGGCCCGGTTCCGGACACGGCGGTGACCGCATCCAGCTGGTCCTCCCGTTCCAGCCACAGGGTGGAGCCCACGGCACCCAGGATGTCCAAGGCGATCTGGCGACCGGCCTCCGGCACGTCGTCAGTGGCGTACAGCCCGGTCATGCCACAGCCCTGTAGCGCCGGCCGGTTGGGCATGCAGCGCACCACCGGCAGGCCGCCGCTCCAGCGCCGGATGTCCTCGGCCCGGATGCCGGCCGCGATTGAGATCAGCAGCGGTCGACGGTTGGCCAGTAACGCCGACAGTTCGGTGGTGACCAGACGCATTTCTTGGGGTTTTACCGCCAGCAGCACCGCATCCGCGCCGCGCACGGCGAGCGTGTTGCTGCTGGAGACCCGCACGTCGAATTGGCTCTGCAGCGCTTCGAGCTGGGTTTCCTTCGGGTCCGACACGGTGATCTGCGCAGCCTCCATGCCACGGGCAATCAGGCCGCCGATCAGGCTGCGGGCCATGTTGCCGCCGCCAATGATGGAAAGATGTAGCTTCATGAAGTCAGGTACGCCGTGAGCTTATGGGGAAGTCGAAACCGGACGAGCCGCGGCGCGAGTTTGAAAGGTCCGTCGCCGTCGCGCAACGCATCGGGCGCATTCGATCCGGGGGCCGGTCCCGGGTGAGCCGCTTCCGGGTGAGTCGCTTCCGGGGCCCGGGCTGCCTGCCGTACCGCAACGCAACGGGATGCCGGCGGCAAACCGGGTTCTCAACTGGCGCCGATGCCGGGCGCAGCGGGCGGAAATCTGCGGACTAGTTAACATATTGAGCGCAATGGCGCTCCGCTATACTGCAGCAGCCTGTGCTCCTGGCGCCTGGCAATGTTTTCCGGGCGCGTGGGTGGACGGGTCTTGTCGAGGCCGGGCGCTGCCCGCGCCCGCCTGAATACAGGAACATTGCATGCCCGTCGATATCGCCCAGCTGCTGGCCTTCGCCGTCAAGAACAACGCCTCCGACCTGCACCTGTCGGCGGGCGTGCCACCCATGATCCGGGTCGATGGCGACATGAAGCGCATCAACATGCCGCCGCTGACTCACAAGGAAGTGCACAGCATGGTGTACGACATCATGAACGACAAGCAGCGTAAGGCGTACGAGGAATTCTACGAGACCGATTTTTCCTTCGAAATCCCCAAGCTGGCGCGTTTTCGTGTCAATGCGTTCAACCAGAATCGCGGCGCCGGCGCGGTATTCCGCACCATTCCGTCGCTGATCATGTCGCTGGACGACTTGAACGCGCCGAAAATATTCAAGGACATTTCCATGCATCCGCGCGGGCTGGTGCTGGTGACCGGCCCGACCGGTTCGGGCAAGTCCACGACGTTGGCGGCGATGATCAATTACATCAACGACAACAAGCCCGACCATATCATCACCATCGAGGACCCGATCGAGTTCGTGCACGAAAGCAAACGCTCGCTGGTCAACCAGCGCGAAGTGCATCGCGATACGCTGGGCTTCTCCGAGGCATTGCGGTCGGCGTTGCGCGAAGATCCCGACATCGTCCTGGTCGGCGAAATGCGCGATCTCGAGACCATTCGCCTGGCGCTCACGGCCGCCGAAACCGGCCACCTGGTGTTCGGTACCCTGCATACGACGTCCGCGGCCAAGACCATCGATCGTATCGTGGACGTGTTCCCGGCAGCGGAGAAGGAAATGGTGCGCACCATGCTGTCCGAGTCGCTGCGCGCCGTCATTTCGCAGACCCTGATGAAGCGCATCGGCGGCGGCCGGGTCGCGGCGCACGAAATCATGATCGGCACTCCCGCCATCCGCAACCTGATCCGCGAAGGCAAGATCGCGCAAATGTATTCGGCCATCCAGACCGGGCAGTCCTCGGGGATGCAGACACTGGATCAATGCCTGACCGAATTGCTGCAGAAAGGCCTGGTGACCAAGGAAGAGGCCCGCTTCCGCGCCCAGAACAAGGACGCCTTCTAGGAGAATTGTCGTGGAACGCGAACAAGCCATCAAATTGATGCAGGACCTGCTCAAGCGCCTGGTGGAGCGCAAGGGCTCGGACCTGTTCATCACGGCCGGTTTCGCACCGGCGGTCAAGATCGACGGTGAACTGCGGCCGCAGTCCGAGCGCCTGCTGACGCCGGAGCAGGCCGCGGTGCTGGTGCGTTCCATCATGAACGACAAGCAGACCCGCGAATTCGACGCCACCAAGGAATGCAATTTCGCCATCTCCCCGGCGGGCATCGGCCGGTTTCGCGTCAGTGCCTTCGTGCAGCAGGGCCACGTCGGCTGCGTGGTGCGTACCATCAACGCCAGGATTCCGACCCTGGAGGAAATGCAGCTGCCGCCCATCCTGAAGGACATCGTGATGACCAAGCGCGGCCTGGTCATCGTGGTGGGCGGTACCGGTTCGGGCAAGTCCACTTCGCTCGCGGCCATGCTCAACTACCGCAACGAAAAGACCCGCGGCCATATCATCACCATCGAGGATCCGGTCGAGTACGTGCACGACCATAAGGGCTGCGTGATCACGCATCGCGAGGTGGGGGTGGATACGGAGTCCTGGCATACCGCGCTCAAGAACACGCTGCGCCAGGCGCCGGACGTGATCCTGATCGGCGAAATCCGCGATCGCGAGACCATGGAATACGGCATCCAGTTCGCCGAGACCGGTCACCTGGTGCTGGCCACTTTGCATGCCAACAGCGCCAACCAGGCGCTCGACCGCGTCATCAACTTTTTCCCCGAAGAGCGGCGCGAGCAGTTGCTGATGGACCTGTCGCTGAACATACGTTCGCTGATTTCGCAGCGCCTGATCCCGCGCGAATCCGGCGCCGGCCGGATCGCCGCCATGGAAATCATGCTGAACTCGCCGTTGATCGCCGACCTGATCTTCAAAGGCGAGGTGGCGGCCATCAAGGAGGTCATGGCCAAGTCCAACCGGTTGGGCATGAAGACCTTCGACCAGGCACTGTTCGAGCTGTACGAGGGTGGCCTCATTTCCTACGAGGATGCACTGCGTAATGCGGACTCCAAGAACGAAGTGCGGCTGCGCATCAAACTCGAAAGCAAACGTGAGACCAAGTTGTCCGATGAGGCGAGCAGCAGCCTGCGCATCCTGGACGAGGAAGCCGGTGGAGCGATGGGCAGATGAGCGCGGCAACGGAAGGAGCGGGCGTGAACGACGATGCGGGCGGCGGAACCGGCGAACGGCCGGTGGTGCTCAATACCAAGCCGTTGTTCAAATTGATGGTGGAGCGGCGCGCCTCGGACCTGTTCTTCACCTCCTATGCCTCCATCAAGATCAAGATCGAGGGCCAGATCCTGCCGGTCAACAAGCAGGTGCTGACCCCGGAAGTGGTGCGCCAGGCCGCTTATGGCCTGATGACCCAGGAACAGATCGAAGCCTTCAACGAAGAGCTGGAGATCGATTTCGCCATTTCCGAGCCGGGCTTGGGGCGCTTCCGCATCAACGTGTTTCACCAGCGTGGCAATCCCGCCATGGTGCTGCGCTATATCACGGCCGACATGCCGCGCCTGGACGACCTGGGGTTGCCGGAGATTCTCAAGGACCTGGTCATGATGCGGCGGGGCCTGGTGTTGATGGTGGGAGCCACCGGCTCCGGCAAGTCCACCACGCTCGCCTCCATGATCAACTACCGGAACGAGAATTCCTCGGACCATATCATCACCATCGAGGACCCGATCGAGTTCCTGCACTCGAACAAGAAGTCCATCATCAACCAGCGCGAGGTCGGGCTCGACACCAAGTCGTATGCCCGCGCCCTGAAAAGCGCCATGCGCGCCGCCCCCGATGTGCTATTGATCGGTGAAATCCGCGACCGCGAGACCATGGAGTCGGCCATCATGCTGGCCGGTACCGGGCACCTGGTGCTCGCCACCCTGCATGCCAACAATGCCGCCGAGACGCTGGATCGGATCATCAACATGTTCCCGCTCGACCAGCACACCCAGATTTTCCTGGACCTGTCGCAGTACCTGCGCGCCGTCATCGCGCAGCGCCTGGTGCCCGGCAAGAACAAACGCCGCGTCGCCGCGGTGGAGTTGCTGATCAACACGCCGCATGTTCAGGAGCTGATCAAGAAGGGCGATGTGATCGGCGCCAAGGAAGCGCTGCGCAACAGCACCGAAAAGGGCATGCAGCATTTCGATACGGCGCTCTACGATTTGTATCGCGCCGGCCGCATCAACATGGAAGACGCCCTGGCTTATGCCGATTCGCGCACCAACCTGGAAGCCAAGATCAACTTTGGATGATGAAGTCGCGCCCGGGCGCCGTCATTCCCATGGCCTGAAGCAGGGCCTGGCTGAGCGGCGACTGAGGGTTATCGAGCATATCGACGACGTCATAGTGGTTCGCATCGAAGCGCTCCATCCGTGTGAGTCGGCCAGCGGCGCGTAAGCCGGCCGAGAACTCGCGCGCTTGACGTTGAAATTCGTCGCTATCGCGGCTCGCGAAGAAAATGGCTGCCGGACACGGCACATGGTGTACCTGATGTTGTGGGCTGAGTTGCCGGACCTGGTCCGCCGACAGGTCGATGTAGTGCCGGCGCGCACTGAGCATGACGGGGCCCAGGTCGTAGATGCCGCTGATGCAGGTGATGCTGCGCACGAAGGCTGTGCCTTCGGAACCATCCGCGGTCAGCGCGGCCATCGCCAGGTGCGCACCGGAGGAATGCCCCAGCAGGTGGATGTTGTCCGAATCGGCTCCCAGGCGCGCGGCGTTCAGCCGGGTCCAGTGCAGCGCACGACGAATCTGCGCCGTCAGCTGGGGCAGGGTTGCTCCCGGCAATTTGGAAAACTCCGGAATGACAGTGGCGATGCCGGCGGATCGCTGGGCATTTGCAACGAAGGAATAGTCAGCTTTCGTCAAATGACGCCAGGCGCCACCGTGAATGAAAACGACCAGTGGTGCTCCGGCGCGGCTCGAGGGAAAGTAGTCCAGCACTTCGTCAACCTGAGTGCCGTACGCAATATCGGGGAGGTGGTGCAGGCGCTGCCTGGTCTGTTCGCTCAACTGTGCATGGCGAGCCAATAGCTGGTCTGCATCATCGACCCAGGCACGCTGATCGAAATTACGGTCCAGTTCGTCCTGAGTGTAGTTCAGGAAAACCTGATCCGTCATTGACGCTCGTCCGCGGCCATTTCACGGACGATGCGCAAGAACTGTAGCGCCAGGCCGGAGGGGTAATTCTTGTGGTAACGGGCGACGACCCGTATGTTTGGAGCCTGGAACCGGCGCATGGCAATGGATTTGACGCGGGTGACAAGTGACGAGGGTACGAAGGTTACGCCGACGCCGGCGGCGGTAAGCATCAGGAGGGTGCTGCGGGTGTCGGTCTGAGCCGCGATCTGCAGTTGGATACCGGTGTTTGCGAACAGCTCGCGAATCGGTTCATGGTCTCCGTAGGCTCCGGCGGAGCGGTATAAAACCAGGTTCGTTTCGGCGAGATCCTCGCAGCGGATGGTGTCGAGCGCTTCGAGAGGATGCCCGTTGGCCGGCATCGCCACGCTCCAGGTCTCCTCCCAGAGGGGTTCCACTTCGAATGAGGGGTCATCGAGCGACAGGGTTGAGAGGCTGAGGTCGATCTCGTTGCGGCGATGCGCGTTGAGCTGATCGACGGAAGACATCTCGTGATAGTCGATGGCGACGTCGGGCATCTTCTCCTGTGCGACGCGAATCATCGATACGAGCTGACCGCTGGTGACTTCCTCACACAGCCCCAATCGCAACCGTCCTACCTTGCCGGTGGCAACTTTTCGCGCCGAGCGCGCTGCGGCATCGACTTCCCCGAGGATGCGGCGTACATCACTCAGATAACCCGTCCCGGCGGTGGTGAGAGTGATCGAGGTGCCGTTGCGGATGAACAGGTCGAGACCCAGTTCGCTTTCCAGCGCGGCGATTTGGTAGGTCACTGCGGGTTGTGTCACGCCGAAGCGTACGGCGGCACGCCGCAAGCTGGCTTCCTCCGCTACGGCCACGAAGTAATGCAGTCGTTTCAAATCCACCAGCTGAGCATCCGGGTACCCTGCGACGCCAGCCGTAAAGGATGGATCAGTCGCTGGCATTTAGCCAGCCATTTTTCGAGATGTCGAAAATGACGCCGTCCGGATCTTTGAACTTGCGCTCGAAATTGTACTTATTGGCGTCATTGCCCAAGTCGAAGTAAAATTCACCACCGGCTGCCTCGATGCGCTGCTGAGTCTGCGCCAGATCGTCCACCTGGATGCCGAAGTGATGCGCGCCAACGAAACCTTTCGGGTCGGCCAGTCCGGAGCCGGCTGAAGATTTGTACTGCAGCAGGGCCAGGTTGATGTAGCCGTCGCTCAGGTAGATGCCCGAGCCGATCTCCAGATCCTCCCGGCCTACCTCACGGAAGCCGAACACATTCTGGTAGAACCGTGCCGACCGTTCCAGGTCACGCACTACGATGGCGAAGTGTCTCAAGCGTGCCGGCATGTGGTTCACTCCTTCTGTGGCGTGGAATCGTATCCCCGGCTCGATCCGCTGGGAATGAGCCGTTCTTTATCGCCGGATAAGTCCTATCGAGAAGCAACAGGCTTGCTCCGCATGTGCTCGAAATGATGTTCTGGTGCGTGTGAAACGCATGCATGAGGGGAGCACATGACGGGGCAGGTATTGATCGTGGGTGGCGGTGTGGCTGGGCTGACGGCGGCGATTGCGCTCAGTCTCAAGGGATACGTACCCACTGTCGTTGAGTTGTACGGTAAGCCTCACGGGTCGGGCCTGGGCTTCGGCGAACGTGCGCTGGAGGCACTGGACGATCTAGGTGCGGCCATGCCGCTGCTTGCCCATAGTACGATCGAGGATCGCATGTTCTTCCGCGACCGTGAGGGGAAGGAGATCAACCAAACCCCCTACCCGCGTTCGCATCGCGCGCACTTGCCAGCACACGTAACAATGTCCAGGGCCAGTTTGTCACACGTGCTCTCGACACGTGCCGCCGCGCTCGAGGTGGACGTGCGCGTGGGCGTGACATGGTCCGAGTTGGAGCAGGAGCCCGCCGGGGTCGCCGCGCTGCTGACAGATGGGACGCGCGCCCGCTACGATTTTGTCGTTGCCGCCGATGGCGCTTATTCCAAGACGCGTGAACAGATCATGGGCGGACCGGTCGCGCTCGAGTTCTTGGGGCAGGGAGCTTGGCGCTGGCTGGCGCCATGGGCCAGCAGTCAACCCCCGGCGGGCTGCACCTACATGAGTCCGGATGTCAAGATGGGCATCTATCCGCTGACCGATAACGAAGTCTACCTGTTCGCCACCCAGAATTTCGCGACCAAGCCATGGATGGATGAACGTCGACTGGGAGAGTTGTTCAGTGAGGTATTGAGGGGATTCGATGTGCCTTTGATTCAGGAATACCGCAACCTCATCAACGGGTCCGACAACATCACTTTCCGGCCGCTCGAAGCCTTCATGATGCCCGATCCATGGGCCAAGGGGCGCATCGTTGCCATCGGCGATGCCGCTCATACGCTGTCGCCGCACTTGGGTAGCGGTGCCGCCATGGCTATCGAGGATGCCTGGGTGCTCGCCGATTGTGTGGCCACTCACGCCGGTTGGGAATCGGCATTGCGCGAATTCATGGCGCGCCGCTACCGACGCACCCGCCTGGTGTACGAAGCGTCGAACTCGCTTTGCTCATGGGACAGTACAGAGGAATTTGCCCGGCGCCGGGCGCAGGCCAGGGCGGTGCTGGAAGAGCCGCTATGACAGTGCGAATGCAGCCTCGCCCGGAACTGTCGCCGGGACAGGCGCGAAGCCTCGCCGCTGGCTTGGGTACCGATGTCGATATTGCCGCGGTCACCAAGCGCTATGGCAACGTCGCTGCCTTGGAATCGGTCGGCTTGTCGATTCGTGCCGGCGAGTTCCTGACGCTGTTGGGGCCGAGCGGTTCGGGAAAGTCGACGCTGCTGATGCTGCTATCGGGTTTCGAGCAGCCTGATTCCGGCAGCATCACGATCAATGGCCGCGCCATGAACAAGGTGCCGGCGAATCGCCGCGATCAGGGCATCGTGTTCCAGAAATATGCCTTATTTCCGCACATGACGGTGCGTGAGAACGTGGCTTATCCATTGCAATTGCGCGGGGTTGCGGCCAAGGAAATCGCACTCCGGGTCGAAAACACACTGGAACGTGTCCGCATGCCGGGCTTCGGCGCCAGGTTCCCGCACGAACTGAGCGGCGGACAGCAACAACGCGTTGCGCTGGCCCGCGCCATCGTTCATGCGCCGCCCTTGCTGCTCATGGATGAGTCGTTGAGCGCATTGGATCGGAATCTGCGTGCCCAGATGCAGCTGGAGCTGATCGACCTGCATCGTGAGCTGGGGACGACCATCATTTATGTCACGCATGATCAGGGCGAGGCGCTGACCATGTCGGACCGTGTTGCCGTGCTGCGTGAAGGCAGGCTGGTGCAGTTGAGTACCCCGCACCAGCTGTATCACTCACCGGAGAATCGCTTCGTGGCTCAATTTACGGGGGATGCCAATCTGCTGAGCTGCCGGTTGCGATCGGCCAGCTCCACGCAGGCCGCAGTGGTTACCGATGCGGGCAGGACGGTACTGATTCCCACGACCCGACAATGGCCGGTCGACGCCGAGCTGACGATCGTGGCGCGTCCTGAAGTGCTGCGCTTGCAGCGTGCCTGCGATGGCAGTGTCGAGCCCGGTGACGAGAACGATGGCTTGCAGTTCGCCGGGAGTATCGAGCGCATCGTGTTTTTCGGCAGCTACCATCGCTATGAAATCCGGACGCAGACCGGTCTGCTGATCGCGACCCGCTCCGGTATCGGCCGCGACGACCCGTTGGTGGAAGGCGATGCGGTGACGGTAACGATTGACCCGCGCGACGTGTGGCTGGTTGGCGAATGACGCTCGGACGCCAGCGATGAAACTACTGCTGATTGCCCTGACTGCATTCCTTGTCGCGACGGCCTATCTCCATGTGCAGCAGGGGCAGGGCACGGAAGCGCGCACCCTGGTAGTGGCGGTGTCCGGCGGCAGTCTCGGCGCCGGACGCGTGAAAGCCTTTGTGGAGCCGTTCACGCAGGCGACGGGCATTCGTGTCATTGTGCTGCGCGATCAGATCCAGGCGCCACAGCTGCGACTGGCGGTCGATTCAGGCGAAATGCGCGTGGATTTGACGACGTTGTCACCTGCCCAGGGCGTCATGGCGTACCACGACGGTTACTTGCAGCCCATCGACTACAGCCTTTTCGATGCCGAGGCGCTGCAAGGCATCGAGCGGTCGCAGCGTCAGCCCTGGGGCGTGGGAGGCTTCTACTTCGGTCTCCTGTTGGGGATTCGCTCCACGGCCTATCCCGATGCGCAAACCGGCCCGCAGACTTGGGCGGATTTCTGGGATACGCAGCGCTTTCCTGGTCAGCGCGTGTTGATGTCCGGTGAAACGGGCGCGGACGGCCCATGGGAGGAGGCATTGCTCGCCGACGGCGTTGCTCCCGAGCAGCTCTATCCGCTGGACATCGAACGTGCCTTCCGCAGTCTGGATCGGATCAAGCCGTACATTCGCAAGTGGTGGGCACAGGCCAGCGAGGCCACCGAGCTGTTCAGCAACGGCACCGCCGATCTGGGCATGAACTTCGATGGACGGATGCATGCGTTGATCGCCGCCGGCAAACCGGTGCGCATATCCTATGCGCAGATCAAGCGCAGCAGCAGCTACTGGGTCATTCCCAAGGGCGCGCCGAACGCGGCCAACGCGCAGAAATTCATTGCTTTCGCCAGCAGGGCCGACCGGCAGGCGGAGCTTGCGGAGCTGACGGGCTATACGCCGACCAATGTGAACGCCATGGCACTGCTGCGGCCCGAAGTGGCCGAGAAAATGCTGAGCGCTGCTTCGATCCGGGCCCATTCTTTCGATTACAACCCGCAGTGGTATGGCCAGAAGGGCGGCGATGGCAAGACCAATGCCGAACGCCTGGCTGAACGGTGGAACCAATGGATATTGGAGTAAACCGACGAATGCGCAACTCGTGGAGCCGCCATGCCAGCCCGGCGTAACACACTCGTTGCGGCGCTGGTATTGCCGGTGCTGCTGTTTCTCGGTGTGGTGTATTTTTACCCGTTGTCCAAGCTGGCGCTGCTCAGCTTTGGGCCACCGCAGTTCACGCTGGAGAATTATCGGAGATTTCTGCTCGACGAAGGCTATCTGACCATTGCGGCGCGAACGCTGGTGTTCAGCCTGACGGTCACTGGCTTGTGCGCATTGATAGGCTACACGACGGCAGCCTTCCTCGATAAACAGACGCGCCACGGCAGGGGTTGGGTCATCCTGCTGGTGGTCGTGCCGCTCACCACGAGTCTGCTGGTGAGGACCTACGCCTGGATCATCGTGCTCGGCGACCGCGGTCCGATCAACGGTATGCTGCAACTGCTGGGTCTGGTGGATGAGCCGGTGCCGATGCTGTTCAGCTCTTTCGCAGTGGTCATCGGCATGGTCCACTTGATGCTGCCCATGATGATTCTGCCGATCTATTCCGCCATGCGCGGCATGGATCGGGAACTGCTGCGCGCCAGCGCTTCGTTGGGGGCGGGCCCGGTCCGCAGCTTCCTGAGCGCCTATTTGCCGCAAACGCTGCCTGGTGTGGCCAGCGGTTGCATCATGGTGTTCGTCCTGTCGCTGGGTTTTTATATCACGCCGGCGGCGCTGGGCGGACTGGACGACGTGATGCTTTCCAACGTCATCGCGCAGCAGGTGGGCAGCGCCATGAATTTCTCCTTTGCCGCCGCCATCGCCATGATTCTGCTGGTGTCGGTGCTGGTGGCTTTGCTGATAGGCAACGGTGTCGCACGCCAACTGCGGGCGATGCGTCGTCGCGGTGGTGGGCATACCGCGTCGTGGCCGTCCCGATTGGGGTTGTCCCGACTGGTCGAACGGCACTGGTGCGCGTGGTTGCGGAGCAACTGGCAGCGACGGCTCAATCGTCCCGCGGCGAGGCAACATGGCCGGGCTCCGCTGCTCGATGCGACCGGATGGGCGGTGCTGCTATTCATGGTCCTGCCGACGCTGGTGGTGGTCGCAATTTCCTTTGGCGCCGATCCGTTCATGTCGTTTCCGCCGCGACATCCGACGCTGCAGTGGTATCGGAGTTTCTTCAGTGACGTTTCCTGGCTGAGCGCACTGGCGTTGAGCGTACAGTTGGCGATTCTTACCGCGTGCCTCGCGGTGGTGCTGGCCACGACCGCGGCCTACGGGTTCTCCCGCAGTCGTTTTCCCGGACAATCGCTGTGCAGGGCACTGATACTGGCGCCAATGATCGTGCCTTCCGTGGTCGGCGCCATCGGCATGTATGGCGTCATGTCATCGTGGGGACTGGTCGGCTCAGCCGCCGGGGTTACGCTGGCCAATACTTGCGGGGCGATTACGCTGGCGTTCCTGATCGTCAGTGCCGGCATGACCCTGCTCGACGTACGGCTGGAAATGGCGTCCCAAGGCATGGGGGCCAGTCGCTGGCAGACGTTCCGCAAGATCGTGTTGCCGCCGCTCGCACCCTCCATGCACGCCGCGGCCATGTTGGCTTTCATCTACGCTTTCGACGAAGTCGTGGTGGCCAGTTTCATCGGCGGCTTGCAGCTGCGGACGCTGCCGTTGCGCATGTGGGAGGACGTCCGCAATCAAGTCGATCCCACCATCGCCGCGGTCTCCGCGATATTGCTGCTCGTGCCGATCCTGGCATTGACATTGACGCGCAAGAGCAGAGTCCTGGTCAGTTGACGACCGGCTCGCGGCGCCGTGCCGCGTCTTGTTTATTGGATGATAAACACGGGCCGGGTTCAGCCTGACGGCGCGAGCACATATGCTCCGGATCATGCAGAGAGCGCCGCTCGGCCGGCCTGCTGATCAGAAACTAGGGGGATGGTATGAATCGATTCTGCTGCGTCACTTGCAAGGTAGTCGTCCTGGCCAGTGTTTCGGGCGGCGCGCTGGCGCAATCAGCCGCGGCGCCCGCTGGGCTCGAGGAGGTCGTGGTGACGGCGCAGAAGCGCTCGGAGAATCTGCAGCAAGTGCCGCTCAGCGTGTCAGTGCTCGACGCCTCGGCACTGGCCGAGCGCGGCGTGCTGAAAGCCGCGGATCTGGCTGGCACGATGCCAGGCATCAAGGCGCAGGGGGTAAATACGCCGGCCGTGTTCGTGCGCGGCATTGGTACCAGCAATGCCAGCATTACCGGCGATCAGGGCGTGGCCATTCATCTGGATGGGGTTTTTCAGCCGTTGCCCACGGCCTTCGCCGCCGGCTTGCTCGATGTGGAGCGTATCGAAGTGCTCAAAGGGCCACAGGGCACGCTCTATGGCCGCAGCGCGCTTGGCGGCAACATCAATGTCATCAGCGCCGCGCCCGTACAGGAATTCCAGGCCAAGGTCCTGGTTGAAGCCGGCGACTACTCCTTGCTGCGCGGCCAGGGCGTGCTCAACGTTCCGGTGACCGACAGTTTGGCGCTACGCATGGCAGTGCAGAAAGAACAGCATGACGGCTATGCCAGCAACGGCACGGATGATCTCGATCGGGAGGCCGCGCGACTGCGCTTGCAGTATGAACCCACGGCGAATGTGAAACTGGGCCTGAACGGCTTCTATACCCGGTCGCAAGGGCACGGAGCGGCCAATCATTATTTCCATGACTATCCCGGCATCGACCGGCCCAGCGATCCGTGGGACACGGCAATCAGCGCGGACGTGCACGCGCTGGACCTGAAGAACTATCAGGTGAGCGGTACGGTGGAAGTGGACTTCGGCTTTGCGACACTCACTTATATCCCGTCCTACATCAGCGACGAATACAACGCCATCAGCCCGTACCTGCTGAACTCGCCAACGCCTTTCCGGCAGATCTTCGATGTCCATTCCAAGACCAGGACCCACGAGGTGCGCCTGACCTCGCCCCAAGGCGAACGCCTGGACTGGACGATCGGCCTTTATCACCTGGACGAGGAGCGCGACTATAGTTTCCGTCTGCCGCCCATCGTGAACAATTCCGGCATGATCGAGACAAAATCAGCTTCGCTGTTCGGCCAGGCCAGCTACGGCCTGACGGAAAACCTGCGCGCGATCGTCGGCGCTCGCTTCACGGAAGAGTCGAAACGGCAACACGCCAACAACCAGTACTATTTCCATCACTCATGGTCGCCGTTCAGCGGCAAGGTCGGTTTGCAATACGAACTGGCCGAGCAGTCGATGCTCTACGCCACGGTGGCCAACGGCTTCAAGGCGGGTGGCTTCTACACCGCGCCGGGCGACAATTCCTTCGGACCGGAGACGGCGTTGACCTATGAAGTGGGCAGCAAGAACCGGTTCGCCGACGGCAGCGTTCAGCTCAACGCGGCGGTGTACTTGTACAAGTACGATGACTACCAGGTGAACGCGACGACCGCCGGCTTCAACGGCACCTTCGTGCAAGGCGTGTTCAACGCCGGCAAGGTGGACATGTACGGCACCGATCTGGAATCGATCTTCCAGCTCACTCCGCACGACCGCCTGGAAATCGCGGCCACCTATCTGCATGGCGAGTTCAAATCGTTTTCGGTTCCGGTCACGAGTGGCCGGGTCGGCGACCCGATTCCCTATTCGCCGACGTTCTCCGCTCACCTGGGTTATCAGCACAGTTTCGACCTGCCTGGCGGCAGCTCCCTTGTCGCGCGCGCTGACAGCCACTATGAGACTGAAAGCTGGCTCAGCTTGAATCACCGGCCGTCCACTCGACAAGGGGATTTCACCCGCACCGATTTCACGTTGATCTACAAGCCGCATTTCGCCGACCTGCAGATCTCGGCGTGGGTCCGTAACATCGAGAATGAGGCGGTCAAGACCTCGGTCACCGACAGCCTCGGTCTGGAAACCTACATCCTCGCGGCACCTCGTACCGTGGGATTGACGCTTGCAATGGATTTCTAGAGTCTCAGGCTGGCAGCCGGGGCTTGTGACTGCGCTACAAGTCCGGTCTGAGGAAGACGAGGTTTGCAGATGGCGAGTCTGGGTGGTGTGCTGCGCGCTTTGCGGATCGACGGCTATCTGCTGGCGATCCTGGCGGCGGTGGTGGTTGCTCTGATCTGGCCGGCGCCCGCGGCCGATGGCGGCATCCTGCACCTGGATCGGATTACGGAGGCGGGTATCGCCCTGATCTTCTTCTCGCATGGAGCCGCGCTCGATCCGCGGACACTGCGAGCCGAGGCAGGAAAATGGCGCGTGCATGCGCTGATCCAGGCCATGACCTTCGTGGTCTTTCCATTGCTTGCCTTCGTCATCTACAAGTGCAGCGAATCATGGTTGCCAGACGAGGCCCGGATCGGTTTCTTCTTCCTCGGAACGTTGTCTTCGACGATCTCGTCCTCGATCGCTTTGACGGCGGTTGGCCGTGGCAATGTGCCGATTGCCATATTCAATGCCACGGTTTCCGGTTTGCTGGGTCTGCTGATCACGCCCGTGCTGCTGGGCTTGATCATCACGGTGGAGGGGCAACCGATCTCCGTGGTACAGACATTCGAGCGCATCGTTGTGCTGTTGTTGCTGCCCTTGCTGCTGGGTCAGGTGCTGCAGGGGCTGATTGGGTCCTGGGTCAGGTCGCACAAGAAGGGGATGGGCCTGCTGGAACGGGCCGTCATCGTATTGATCGTGCTCAGTACTTTTTCCAATGCGACCGCTGCCGCTCTCTGGTCGCACTATGATGCCACGGTGTTGTTGATGATCGCCGTGGTGGTGGCGTTACTGCTCGGTGTCGTGCTCTGGATTGGACGTGGTGTCAGCCGACAGCTGGGGTTGCCGCGGGCGGACGAGGTGGCATTCGTTTTCTGCGGTTCCACCAAAAGCCTGGCCAACGGCGCGCCGATCGCCAAGATCGTGTTCGGCGCCAGCCCGGCCGCCGGCATGATCCTGTTGCCGTTGGTTTTCTACCACCAACTGCAGTTGGTGGTGATTTCAATGCTGGCGAAGGCCTATGCGCGCAAGGCAGCGTCCGAGTGACTCGGTTGCGAATTCGGTGGCGCGCCGGTCAGGTTGCGCCGAACACCGCCTCCGCCTCGAACACCGGTCCGTCCACACACACACGCTTCATCGCCGGGCCCTGTGGGGTCTCGACCTTCACAGCACAGCCGGCGCAGCCGCCGACGGCGCAGGCCATGAACTCTTCCAGCGAGACCTGGCATGGAATGCCGAAACGGCGTGCCACGGCCGCGGCGGCCTTCAGCATGACGGTGGGGCCGCAGGCGAACATCTCCACCTGATCGAGCGCGGCCCGGTCGAGCGACTCCAGCCAGGCGGCGGCCAGGTCGGTGACATAGCCGTCGAAACAGCCGGGGTAGCCGGCCAGGCTGGCCAGGCGACTGGGCACGCCCCATTCGTCCAGCAGCGGCATGGCGGCGATGGCGCCGTCGGGAATGCCGGGCACCAGGATGGTGGAGGGACGGGCGCGGAACGGGAACGGCACTTCGGATCCCATCAGCACCAGCGGCTGCCAGGAGGCGTCGGTACGTTCGAGCAGCGCTTCGGCCAGGAACACCATGGGGGGAATGCCGACCCCGCCACCCACCAGCAACGTGCGCGGACGTTCGGGATGCGGCACGAAGCCATTGCCGATCGGGCCAAGTGAACTGATGCGGTCGCCGGCGCGCTTCTGGCCGAGCAGTTGCAGGCCCGGGCCGACCACCTTGTAAAGCACTTCGATGGTGCCGCGTTGAGCATCGGCCCGCATGATGGACAGCGGCCGGCGCATGGGCAGGGACTCATCGCAGCTCAAGTGCACGAACGAGCCCGGCGTCGCGGCCGCGGCGCAGCGCGGTGCCTTGAGCTTCAGGACGAACTGGTTGGCGGCAAAGCTCTCCTGGGCCAGGACTTCGGCGTCCTCGAGGAGAATGGTGCCGCGATGCGGCCGGTCGGCATTGGCGGGGTTGCTGCTCAAGTTGCTGTCCAAATCCAAATGTCGTTCCAAATGTCGTTGTAACCGGTTCAGCGCAGCTGGCGGCGTGCCTGCACGTTGCGGGCGATGGTCGCCAGCACCGCCATGCGTACCGCGACGCCGTTGGTAACCTGTTGCCGGATCACCGAGTGCGGGCCGTCGGCCACCGCGCTGGCGATCTCCACGTCGCGGTTCATCGGGCCGGGGTGCAGCACGATGACGTCCGGCTGCGCCAGGCGCAGGCGTTCGGGGGTGATGCCGAAAGTGCGGTGATAGGAGGCTTCGTCGGGGATTTGCGCGCTGCTCATCCGTTCGCGCTGGATGCGCAGTCCCATCACCACGTCCACCCCGGCGATGGCCTGGTCGATGTCGGTGAAGCGCCGCGCCCCGGCGAACTCGTTGTCATGCGGCAGCAGGTCCTGCGGCGCGGCGAGACGCAGTTCGCCAACGCCCAAGGTGGTGAAGGCCTGCCAGGCGGAGCGGGCCACCCGCGAATGCGCGATGTCGCCGGCGATCAACAGCTTGAGCTGGCTGAAATCGGGTTTGTGCTGCCGAACGGTCAGCGCATCCAGCAGCCCTTGGGTGGGATGCGACAAGTGCGCTTCGCCGGCGTTCAGGATGCACACGTGCGGAGCCAGATACTGGGCCATGGCGGCCGGCAGGCCCGGCTCGGCATCCCGCATGATCAGGATGTCGGCGTGCATGGCCTGCAGCGTGTAGATGGTGTCGAGCACGGTCTCGCCCTTGACCCGTGACGACGACTGCATGGCGAGGTTGACCACGTAGGCTCCCAGGCGCTGCGCGGCCAGTTCGAACGAAACCCGGGTGCGAGTGCTCGGCTCGAAGAAAAGATTGGCCACCGTGTGGCCGGCCAGCGTCTGGTCGCGCGCCGGCAAATCGCCTGGTTCCCGCACGTAGAACTGCGCGAGGTCGAGCAGCGCAGTCAGTTCTTCCGCGCTCAGGCCCTCCAGAGTGATGAGGTGGCGCAGGCGCCCGTCGGCGTCACGTTGCACCTGCGCATCGGTTGGGGCATTGGCCTGGGCGGGGGCGTGGGATCGGGGGGCGTGACTCATCTTTTCGGCTATCGTGTTGACACTCAAACGGAACTCACCGCTACGGCAGCACCCGGCTCCTCGAACCAGCGTTCCAGCAGGATGCGCGCCGCGATCATGTCCACGTCGGCGCGGGTGGTACGGTGCCGTTTGAAGCCGTGCGCGCGGGCATCCCGTAGCTGCGCTTCGGCTTCACGGGAACTCAAGCGTTCGTCCACCAAGGCCACCGGAAGGGTGTACCGCACCAGCAGATCGCGGGCGAAGCTGCGGCTGACCTCGGTCAGGAGGGTCGCGGTGCCGTCCATATTATAAGGCAGGCCGACCACCAACTGGGCGGGACGGTATTCCCGCATCACCCGGTCGATGGCCTCCCAGGGCGGGCTGCCCGCCGGGCAGTCCAGCGTGGTCAGGGCCTGGGCGGTGCGGGTCAGGGTGTTGCCGCTGGCCACTCCGATGCGGCGGGTCCCGTAGTCGAAAGCCAGGATGATCTGAGCGACAGGGGACTGGGCGGCGGGCGGGCGGGCGTTGGACGACCCGGTCAAGCGTGGCCTGCCTGGGCGCTCATGGTGGCCAGATCCACGCCGAGCAGGCGGCCGGCAGCAAGCCAGCGCCGCTCGAACGGCGTGTCGAATATGATGCGCTCGTCGGCCGGTACCGTGAGCCAGGCGTTCTGCGCCAGTTCCTCTTCCAACTGCCCGGCGACCCAGCCGGCATAACCCAGCGCCACCAGGGCGGTCTGCGGCCCGGCGCCCCGCGCCATGGCGTCGAGGATGTCCGGGGAGGTGGTGACCTGGATGCGCGGGGAGATCTGGCGGGTATGTTCCCAGTGGCCGCCGCTATGGTGGACCACGAAGCCCCGGTCGGTTTGGACTGGGCCTCCCTGCAGCACCGATTGGCGGCTGAGGTCGGTGGCCGGCTGCGGCATTTTCAGCTGCTCGAACACTTCCCCCAGGCGCATTTGCAGCGGCCGGTTGATCACGATGCCGAAAGCGCCGTCGTCAGTGTGCTCCCAGATGTAGGTCACGGTCTGGGCGAAAGTGGTGTCCGCCAGATTGGGCATGGCGATCAGGAACTGGTCGATCAGGGAATCACCGGGCATGGCCGTAAGTATCCGACCGCGCGCGGCCCAAGCTCAAGGGCTTTACGGAAAACCTCGCACCGGCAGGCTCAATGCGCCGTGGAGTGGGCCGCTTCGGTGGCGTATTGCGGCGATGCCGCAACCGAACCGCCCCCGCCCCCCAGAAACTGCCACTCATAGGCGAAGCGCAGTTCGTCGTATTTTTTCCGCACGTCGCTCGGGAAGGGATCGAACGGCGAGGCCAGCCGCAGAATGGACAGCGCGGCCTGGTCCAGCTCCTTGTGGCCGCTGGAGCGCCGCACCACGCTGCGGCCCAGCTTGCCGTCGGCGCGAATGGTGACTTCGAGCACCGGGTTGCCGGTGGCGCCGGCATGCTTGGCCACCTGGGGGAAGTTCAAGGTGCCCAGGCGCTCCACCTTGCGGCGCCAGGCGTCCAGGTAGGGCGCGATGATGGATTCGCGGGTGTTCGGTACCACTTCGTACTTGCCGCTGCGGCGGCCTCGCAACCGCAAGGTGGTGTCGGTGGTGTTGGTGGCGATCGGGCTGACGGCGGTCGGCGCCAGCGCCAGTGGGGTTTCCTCGGCCGCCGGCTCGTCCTCGCCGCTGCGATAGGACACTTCGCTGCGGTCCGAGCGGCTGGTGACGTATTCGTTGGCCGGTGCCCCGGCGGTGGCTTCCCGGTAGTCGACCCCGTTGCCGTCGGCGATGCCGGCCTGCTGCAAGGGCAGCATGGACGAGGCCGGATTGGCGGGGCGGACGGCGGCTTCGGTGGTGCCGGAGCCAACTTGGTTGCGCTGCGCCAGATATTGCGCCGCGGGGTTATCGGCCGCGCGCGTGTCCGCCCCGGTCAGCAACAGCACCTCGAGCGTCGGGGTGGCCGACGGGGGCGACCTGGGGGCGGCGAAAGTGATGCCGAGAATCACGATGCCGTGAAACAACGCCGCCAGAAACAGCGTCGTGGTCAGGCGTTCCCTGACCGGGGCGACGCTGTCGATCGAGTCGGTGGGCAGGGCGGTGTCGTCGGCGGTGGCCACGGTCTAATTCAGACGCCTGGCGATGGCGTCCAGCAGCAGGTCGGCGATCTGGAGCTTGAACTGCTTGTCGAGTTCACGCACGCCGGTGGGACTGGTGACGTTGATTTCGGTGACATAGTCGCCGATCACGTCCAGGCCGACGAACAGCATGCCGCGCTCGCGCAGTACCGGGCCGATCTGCGAGACCAGCCAGCGGTCGCGCTCGGTGAGCTGCCGGCCCTGGCCTTTGGCGCCGGCGGCCAGGTTGCCCCGGTTGTCGCTGGCTGAAGGGATTCGGGCCAGGGCGTAGGGGACCGGTTCGCCATCGATCACCAGGATGCGCGAATCGCCGCCGGTGACGATCTCCGGCAGGTACTTCTGCACGATGGCGTAGCGGCTGCCGTAGCCGGTCTGGGTTTCGAAGATGACGTTGGCGTTCTTGTCGCCCTGCTCCAGCGCGAAAATGGAGCGGCCGCCCATGCCGTCGAGGGGTTTGCAGACGATGCGTCCATGTTCAGCGAGGAAGGCGTGCATGTCGGCCATGTTGCGGCTGATCAGGGTCGGCGCGCAGCACTCCGGGAACCAGGCCGTATACACCTTCTCGTTCATGTCCCGCAGGCCCTGCGGCCGGTTGACCACCAGCACCCCGGCCAGTTCGGCGCGTTCCAGGAGGTAGGTGGTATAGATGTATTCCATGTCGAAGGGCGGGTCCTTGCGCATCAGGATCACGTCGCAATCGGTCAACGCCGTACGGCGTGTCTCCCCCAGCTCGAACCAGTCCTGCGGGTCGTCGCGCACCTTGATCGGGCGCAGGCTGCCGAACGCCACTCCATCACGCAGCCATAGGTCCTGCTGCTGCGCGTACCACAATTCCCAGCCGCGCTGCTGCGCGGCCAGCAGCATGGCCAGCGTGGTGTCCTTGGCGGGCTTGATCGACTCGATCGGGTCCATGACCACGAGCAGGCGAGGTGAAGGGCGGGTCGATGTCATGCTGAAACCTTGAACGGGTGGGCAGATCGGGCGGCGGCATTCCGGGCAGTATGATTAAGAATGCCGCCAATGGCAGCGTTCTGAGCAATATGTTAAAAGTTTGTAGCGTCGCGCAAAACCTTTAAATGCCCGCGTCGGGGGACGCCACGGGTCGCCCCCGGATCGCCCCCGGGACCCCATGGGGACGGCCGCGAATGGGACTGCCGAGAGGATCGTCGATGGAGAGCCTGAGCATCAATGAGTCGCGCCTGGCCGGCCTGAAAGTGCTGGTGATCGATGACAGCAAGACCATTCGCCGCACCGCCGAGACGCTGCTCACCAAAGAGGGCTGCGAGGTGTTCACGGCCATCGACGGGTTCGACGCCCTGTCGAAGATCGCCGACCATCAGCCCGACATCGTGTTCGTGGACATCATGATGCCGCGCCTGGACGGCTATCAGACCTGTTCACTGATCAAGCACAACAAGGTGTTCCGTTCCATTCCGGTGATCATGCTGTCCAGCAAGGACGGCCTGTTCGACCGCGCGCGTGGCCGCATCGTCGGTTCCGAGCACTATTTGACCAAGCCCTTCACCAAAGACGAATTGCTGAGCGCCATCGAAACCCACGTCGGACAGCCCGCCAGGTGAGCGTCGTGTCGCACAAGCTGCGCGCGGCCGCCGCTGCCGGGGCCCGGAGCCAAGGTATGTCTTTGATTCTGATCGTCGACGATTCGCCCACCGAAGTGCACGTCATGCAGAAGGCCCTGGAGAGCCGCGGCTACCAGACCGTGGCCGCGGGGGACGGCGCCGAGGCCATCCTCAAGGCCAAGGCCATGAAGCCGGATCTGATCTTCATGGACGTGGTGATGCCGGGCGTGAACGGCTTCCAGGCCACGCGCAAGCTGGCGGCCGACCCGGACACCCGGACCATCCCGGTCATCATGGTGACTTCCAAGGACCTGGAGACCGACCGCATCTGGGGCATGCGTCAGGGCGCGGTGGACTATCTGGTCAAGCCGGTCTCGATGGATCAGCTGATCGAGAAGGCGCAAGCGGCATTGGCGGGCTGAGCGGCATGAGCGAGACCGCCATGCCCTGGGCCGGCCTGCGAGCGCTGCGCGATCAGCCGTTCGACCTGCTGCGGGAACTGGAGCGGCTGGCGCGCGCCAGCGCCGCCGGTCAGGGCCGCGATGCGGCGAACGAGCGGGAATGGGTCGGCGTCGCGTTCCGCATGAGTGCGGAGAATTTTCTGGTGGCCCGTGATGAAACCCGGGAAGTGCTCGGCTATCCGTCCGTGGTGACGCGAGTGCCGGGGGCCAAGCCGTGGATTCGCGGTCTGGCGAATGTGCGCGGCCATCTCCTGCCCATCGTGGATCTGCGGGCCTTCCTGGGAGGCGGTCCTACCCACGTGGCGCGCGGCTCGCGCGTGTTGGTAGCCAATCACCGCGAAGTGCCCGCCGGCCTGCTGGTGGATGAAGTACAAGGTTTCCGGCGTTTCGCCGATAACGAGTTTGCGGCTGCGCTGCCGCCCACCATCGTGCGCTGCGAGCGCTACCTGGCGGGCGCGTTTCGCCGGGGCTCCGACAGCTGGCCGGTGTTCAGCCTGCGCACGCTGCTGGAAAGCCCGGAGTTCCTCCAGGCCGCCTCGTGATGCATTCAGGATCGCCCCATGGCACAGAACTCCCGTAAAGACCCGTTGAAGAAAATGTACGGCGTGCGCTTCCTGCCGCTGCTGCTGGGAATCGCCCTGCTGTCCACCCTGGCCGCGCTGGCCTGGCTGCTGTTCGCCGGCGGCAAGTCGGGCGGCGTTACCCAGAAGCGGGAGGTCAACGAACTGGTGGCGCTGTCGCAAAAGATCCCTGCGCAGGCCAGTACCGCCCTGGGCGGCAAGGCCGAGGCCTTCGACGCCTTGAGCAAGACGGTGGCACGCTATTCCAAGCTGGCCGATGAGCTGCCCGAGGCGCAAGGGTTCGTGCCGGCCGCGGAGCTGGTGCGTCAGTCGCAGGCCATCCTGGCTTCACGCGACGCCACCCTGGCGGTGCAAAAGGCCAATGCCGAGGTGCGCACCCTGGTGCCCGAACTGCTGCAGGGGCTGGGCAATGTGGTCAGTGCCCTGGGACCGAACGGCGTGGCCGCCGTGACCCGCCACCTCGAACGCTTCGAACTGACCGGCATGCGCCTGCAACAGGACATGGAGGCGCTGGCGGGCGGAGTGGGCGATGCCTCGCTGATCGCGCGCCGGCTGGCGGACGGGATCGACTACATGGGGCAGGTGGTCGGAGGCCTGGGCGGCGCGGATGCCGGACTGGGCCTGCCCAAGGTGACGGCGGCCGAGGGCGTGACGCGCTTGAAGAGCGCAACCAAGCAATATGCCGAGCTGAGCGAACTGGTGCGAACCGCCATCACCTCGGCCGAGCCGGTGCGCCAGGCGCGTGAGGCGGGCCTGGCGCTCAGCACCAGCGCGGAGAAAATTTTCGGTCATTTCGAGGACCGGCTGTTGGGCGCACCCGCCGCCCAGGGCATGGGGGGCGGCAAGACGGTGCCGCTGATCCTGTTGGGGGTGGCGGCCGTCGCCCTCATCGTACTGGGTGCGCTGTTCGCGACCGGCGGCAACATTCGCAAATCGGTGCAACAGCAGGCCAACCGCAACGAACGCAACCAGGAGGCGATCCTGCGCCTGCTCGACGAGCTGTCGAGCCTGGCCGATGGCGACCTGACGGTGCAGGCCACCGTGACCGAGGACATCACCGGCGCCATTGCCGACTCGATCAACTATGCCATCGAGGCGCTGCGCGAACTGGTGGCGACCATCAACGATTCGGCCATCACCCTGGACGCGGCCGCCAAGCAGACCCAGATGTCGGCCGGCCACCTGGCCAAGGCCTCGGTGGCGCAATCCAAGCAGATCGGCCTGGCGTCCGAATCGGTGGCGGCCATGGCCGGTTCCACCGAGGAAGTGTCCGGCAACGCCGAGCGCTCGGCCGACGTGGCACGCCATTCGGTGGACGTGGCGCACAAGGGCAGCGAAGCGGTGCGCCGCACCATCGACGGCATGAATGCCATTCGCGAGACCATCCAGGAGACTTCCAAGCGCATCAAGCGCCTGGGCGAGAGCTCGCAGGAAATCGGCAACATCGTCGAACTCATCAACGACATTGCCGAACAGACCAACATCCTGGCGCTCAATGCTTCCATTCAGGCCTCCATGGCCGGCGAGGCTGGCCGCGGTTTCGCGGTGGTGGCCGACGAAGTGCAGCGTCTGGCGGAACGCGCCGCCAACGCCACCAAACAGATCGAAGTGCTGGTGCGCACCATCCAGGCCGACACCAACGAGGCGGTGGTCTCCATGGAGCGCAGCACCACCGACGTGGTCGGCGGTGCCCTGCTGGCGGAGAACGCCGGCGCGGCGCTGGAGGAGATCGAGCAGGTCTCGAACCAGATCGCCAGCCTGGTGCAGAACATTTCCGCCAGCTCGCGCCAGCAGGCCACCGCGGCCCAGAACATCGCCCGCAACATGAATGCGTTGCGCGAGATCAGTTCGCATACGGCGGAGAATTCCGCGGTGACCTCCAATTCGGTGGGCAAGTTGGCCGAGCTGTCGGCCCAGTTGCGCAAGTCGGTGTCGGGCTTCCGCTTGCCGGAAGTGGCGGCCGGCAATACGCAAGGGTTGCAGACCGCCCGCATGGCCACCGGGGCGACCCATGCAGAAACCCCCGCGCCGATCCGCGTCAGCGGACTGGGCGGCTGACCCATGGCCGAACTGTCGTCGCAAACCCTCCACATCGTCGCCCAGGAGCTCAATAGCGAGCTCAACGAGGCGCGCGCGGCGCTGGAGCTGTTTGGGGATCAACAGGACAACGTCGCCCTGTTGCAGCGTTGTGCCGATCACCTGCACCGGGTGCACGGCGCGCTGCGGGTGGCGGAAGTCTACGGCGCCGCGTTGCTGGCCGAAGAAATGGGCCAGGTCACGCGTTACCTGGCGGAGAACTTCGCCGAGAAGCGTCACCTGGCAGAAGGGCTGGATGCCTTGATGCGGGCCATGGTGCAACTGCCCACTTACCTGGAGCGGGTGCTGAGCGGTGGCCGTGACATGGCGCTGGTGCTGTTGCCGTTGCTGAACGATCTGCGTGCGGTGCGTGGCCATGCGCTGCTCTCCGAGGGCACGCTGCTGCTGCTGAATCTGAGCTCGGACCAGCAGGCCAGTCCGGTGCCGGCCGTCGATGGCGACGGGGCGGTCGGCGTGGCCCAGTGGGCGCGCAAATTGCGCACGCGTTTTCAGCTCGGCCTGTTGGGCTGGATCAAGGGCGAGCGCAGCGACCAGAATCTGGAAATCCTGTCGCGTGCCGCCGAGAAACTGGAACAGGTCGCGACCACCCAGATCGTGTTCCAGCTGTGGTGGGTGGTGGGGGCCGTGCTGGAAGCGCTGCGTGACGGCGGCCTGGACGGCAGCGCGTCGATCAAGCGCCTGCTGGGCCAGGCCGATCGCGACATGCGGCGGCTTTATGAGCAGGGCGAGGCGCGCTACGCCGATTCACCGCCGCTCGAGCTGCTGAACAACCTGCTCTATTACGTTGCGCGTGCGCGTTCCGGTGGGCCGCGGGTTGGCGCCGTGCGCGCCTCGTTCCGGCTCGATGAATTGCTGCCGGTGGACGACAGTGTCGAACAGGCGCGCGAGAGCCTGTCGGCGCCATCGGTCAAATTGATGAAGACCGTGGCCGCGGCCATCAAGGAGGATCTGGGCCGGGTCAAGGATGCGCTCGATATTTTCGTGCGTCGCGACGGCACCCGGGTCGAGGAACTGGCGCCGCAGCTGGAGCTGCTGAAAAAGATCGGCGATACCCTGGGCGTGCTGGGGCTCGGCGACCTGCGCGACAAGGTGCAGTCCGAGACCACCGACCTGCAGGCCATGGTGGCGCAGCAGGTGCCGGTCAGCGAGGGCGCGCTGCTGCGCATGGCGGCCACCTTGATCAAGGTCGAAGACAGCCTCGACGAACAGCTGGTCGGCATGATCGTACCCAGCGCGGCCGAGACTGGCGAGACGGCACCGGTCAAGCCGCTCACCTCGGAGGACATCGAGTTCCGCCAGGTCACCGAAGCGGTGCTGCGCGAATGCATCGTCAACATGGCGCGCATCAAGGAAGCGGTGGCGCTGTCCATGGACAAGACCCGCGATGGTCAGGCCATCGACCAGATTCCATCGCTGGTGCGTGGCATCACCGCCGGGCTGCTGATGCTCGGCAAGTCACGCGCCGCCGAAGTCATGGAGGGGGTCGATCGCGAACTGGCCAGATTCGTGCGTGCCGCCGGGCCGCAGCCCCAGGAAGCGGTGGATCGACTCGCCGACGCCATCGTGGCCATCGAGTATTACATGGAGACGCTGCAGGCCGGCCGTACCGATCCCTGGTACATGCTGGACAACGCCGAATCCTGCATCCAGTACCTGAGCGAAATGCAGTCGGCGCCGCATGCCGGGACCGAGGCTGGTGCGCAAGGCGGCGAGGCCGAACTCTCGGCGCAAACAGTCACCGCCCTGCTGGAAGGCGCAAGCACCGAGGTCATCGATCGCGCCATGGCTGCTACCGTGGTGGCGCACCTCTCGGAAACCGGGGCCCGGACTGGGATGAGTCAGACCGCCGCAGCCCATGTCACTGCCCAGGCGGGCGGCGCTCCAGCCTTCGTGCCGCCGCCCGTGGTGCAGGCGGTCGGTGGCGACGTGGACCCGGAATTCCTGGAGCTGTTCATCGAGGAAGCCAAGGACGAGATCGTCAAGCTCAGGCAGCAGTTCCCACGCTGGGACGAGAATCCCCAGGATCAGGATGCGCTGGTCCATCTGCGTCGCTCGTTCCATACGCTCAAGGGCAGCGGTCGCATGGTGGGCGCGATGCTGATCGGCGAGTTCTCCTGGTCGGTGGAGAGTCTGCTCAACCGCGTCATCAGCAAGACGCTGGAACGCACCCCGGACATGATGGTGCTGTTGCGCGAGGCGGTCGCGGCCGTGCCGGAGCTGGTGGAGCAACTGGAGAGCGGACGGCTGCCGCCGAGCGACGTGGCCCGCATCATGTCGCAGGCCTTCACCCTGTCGGGTGCACGCCCTGGTTCCGCAGCCAAGCCCTCCGTATTCACGCCATCGGTCCCGGTCGAGGGAGCGGCCGCAGCTCAGCCGGCGCATGAACCGCCTGCCGCGGACACATCGTTCGAGGAACCGGCTCCCGAGGCGTTGGGTCCCGACGCGTCGGATATCGAGCAACAGGGTCTGGAGGAACTGCTGGATCCGGCGGCGTTATTGGCGTCCCTGGACCACGAATCCGCTGCGCCGGGCGCGCCGGACTTCGACTCCGTTCCAATGCCCGACGAAGTGGCCGCCAAGCCAGTGGTTGCCGCCGAACCCGTCGAGGCCGGGCAACGCTCGGCCGTGGTGCCGATGGACCCGGCGCTGCACGAAATCTACGCCAAGGAAACCGCCGGCCATCTCGCACTGATCCGGCAGTTCATCGCTACCAGTGAGCTGGCCAGCGCGCCTTATCCGGTCACTGAAGCGCTGCACCGCTCCTGTCATACGTTGAGCGGAACGGCCAAGACCGCGGATGCGCGGCAGGGCATCAAGATCGCCGAACCCCTCAATCGCTACATACGCAAACTGTACGACAGCTCGATCGGCCTGCCGGAAGCGGGGCTCGAGGTGCTGAAAGAGGCGGTCGCCGCGATTCAGCAGGTGGTCGACAACATCAACGAGGACACGGGCTTCTTTTTCCATCACGCGCGCATCGTGGCGCAGCTGCGTGACCTCGAACATGCCCTGGACAGCGAGCTCGCGCAGAGCGCCGACGGCGCTCTGGAAATCTCGGCGACGGAGTTCTCGGGCGGAGAGGTTCAGGACGGCGCCCTGTACGACCAGGCGTCCTATGACCAGGCACCTGGGACCGAAGGCGATAGCGGCGTCGTAGCGGCGTTCGAGGTGAGCGCCAACGATGCGACCGGCGCGGTCGAGGTCTTGCCGGAGCCGGATGAAGCGGCCGATGCGCAGCCGCTGACCGGTGCCGTCGAGCCGATCGGTGCGGACGAGCCGGCCAGCGCCGCCGATGACACTGACGCGGTGGTGGAATTGCCGGAGCTCGATGCCAACGATTTGCTGGCGTGGAGTTACGAGAACTTCCCAGAGAGCGATGCAACCGTGCGGCGGCCGCAGCTCACCTCGGCTGTGGCAATCGATCAGGAGCCGCCGGCACCGGCGCTGACGCCGGAAGACCATGCCTTCGTCGAACTGCTGGGCGGGCAGGGTATGGAGGCCGACGATTCCATCGTGCAGGCAGCGGACGATTTCGCGGCTGCCGAGGACGTCGCGGGCATGGACTACGAATCGGTCGATGGCATCCTCGACGATGACGTCATCGTGGTCGACGACTTCGAAGCGCTGAGCGACGTGCAGCGGGCCACCGGGCTCGAGTCCGGCATCCTGCCGATCGAGTCCGACACCAAGCTGGTGGCGGCCCTGGAAGCGGAGTTGGCCGCCGAGTTGGGGTTCGATGTGCCGCCCGCGGCGGCCGCGCCACTGGAGCCGCCGCCGGTGGAACCCCTGCCCGTGGAGTCGTTCTCCGAGGCGCCGGCAGAATTGCTGCCGTCGGAGTCGTTCCTTGTACCAGCCAGGCTGGACACCGAGCCCGAAGCGCTGGTGGCTGAACCTGCGCCGGCGTTGAGCGAGTCCGCACCTGAACCTGTATCGCTGCCCGCCGAGGAGGCGCAGGCGGTCGAGTCGCCGTCGGTGGCCGACGCCACGGACGCCACGGCCCCGGATGTCGTGGCTCCGGACGTCACGACTCTGGACGTTGACACGTCCACGGCTGTCGCATCGGATGACGGCGCGGACGAACTGGACGCGGATTTCGATCCCGACGTGGCGGCCATCTTCACCGAAGAGGCGGCCGAGCTGCTCGACGCCGCGGACAATGCCCTGGCTTCCTGGGCGCGTGACCTGGGCAACAACGCCCTGGTGTTCGAACTCAAGCGAGCGCTGCATACCCTCAAAGGGGGCGCGCGCATGGCCGGAGTTCGCGGCATGGGCGATCTGAGCCACGAACTCGAGTCGCTGATGGAGCGGGTCGAGGCAGGCCAGGTGGCGCCCGAACCGCCGGTATTCGAAGGGTTGCAGGCCAGCTTGGACGCCTTGCAGCGCATGCGGGACTTCGTGTCACGCGGCGAGCCTTGCCCGAGTCCGCGCGAGCTCATTGCGAGGATTCGCGTTCTGGCGGGCCACGCAGCGCCACCTGAGGCGCCGTCAATGGAACAGGCTCCTGCCGCTCCCGGGCAGTCCACCGCCGAAGCCGTTGCTGACGCCGCGGTCATCCCTGAATCATTCGAGCCGGAAGCGCCTGAACCCGAATCGTCCGAACCCGAATGGTCCGGGCCGGCGGATGAGGCCGCCCGGCTTGAATCGGCCGCCATTGCCGACGCTGGAGTTGCGGCAGACGTCGACGACGCGGCGGAAATCGCAGCGGAATTCGATGCCGATGAGCTTGGCGCTGCCGCGGCCCGGCCTTCGGTACGAGTAGACGAATCGCCACCGGGCTTTGCCGAGACCAGCCCTGGCGTGCTCGACGTCGCATCGCTGCCGCCGGAGCTGCCGCCCGATATGCCCGCCGAGGCCGAGCACGAATTGGCGCCGCCGGCGGTATTGCCGCCGGGACGCGAGCCGCTCGTGCATGAGCGCCAGGAGTTCGCGCGTGTCGATGCCGAACTGCTCGACAATCTGCTGAACAACGCCGGCGAAGTGAGCATTTTCCGGGCGCGCCTGGAACAGCAGGTGGGCTCGATCGAGTTCAACCTGGCCGAGCTGGGTCGCACCGTCACCCGCTTGAAAGACCAGTTGCGCAAGCTGGAGCTGGAAACCGAGGCGCAAATCCTGCACCGGCACCAGGAAGAACACCCCCAGCGCGCCGACTTCGATCCGCTGGAGCTGGACCGCTACTCGGTCATTCAACAGCTGACGCGCGCGCTGGCCGAATCCGTCAGCGACGTGGGCAGTATCGAAGGCCTGCTGGAAAACCTGACCCGCGAAGGCCAGAACCTGTTGTTGCAGCAGGCGCGGGTGGTCACGGAATTGCAGAACGGCATGATGCGTACCCGCATGGTGCCGTTCCAGCGCCATGTGCAGCGTCTGAGCCGCCTGGTGCGCCAGGTGGCCGCCGACACCGGTAAGCGCGCCGAACTGGCGGTGGCCGGGGCCGCCGGCGAATTGGATCGCCAGGTGCTGGACCGCATGCTGCCGCCCTTCGAGCACATGCTGCGCAATGCCATCGTGCATGGCATCGAATCGCCCGAGGTCCGGCGCGCCGCCGGCAAGCCCGACGTCGGCACCATTCGCATCGGCCTGCACCGTGAAGGCGCCGAGATGGTCATCGTGCTCGAAGACGATGGCGCCGGCATCGACGTGAACGCCGTCCGTGATCGTGCCCAGGCGCGCGGCCTGGTCGATGCCGACCGGGTGCTGACGGACGAAGAAGCCTTGCAGCTCATCCAGGAGCCGGGCTTCAGCACGGCCAGTACGCTCACCCAGCATGCCGGCCGCGGCGTCGGTATGGACGTGGTGGTCAACGAGATCAAGAAACTCGGCGGCGCGTTGTTCACCGAGTCGCAGTTCGGGCGCGGCGTGAAATTCACCATCCGCCTGCCGTTCACGCTGGCCATCACCCAGGCATTGATCGTGCGTACCGGCGACGAGCTGTACGCCTTGCCGTTGCCGTCCGTCGAGGGGGTGGCGCGCGTGCCGCGCTCGGAGGTGCAGGGGCATCTGGCCGAGGACACGCCGACCTTCAGCTATGGCGGACAGGTCTATCGCTTCCAGCATGTTGGCGCATTCATCGGCGGCGGACCATCGGTGCTGCCGGAAGGCGATGTGTCGGTGCCGGTGGTCCTGATCCGCGCGGGCGAGCATTCCACTGCGCTGGTTCCGGACGAACTGGTGGGCAGCCGGGAAATGGTGGTCAAGTCGGTGGGGCCGCAGGTGTCGGCCATTCGCGGCATTTCCGGCGCCACCATTCTGGGCGACGGCCGCATCGTCATCATTCTGGACATGGGCGCGTTGGTGCGCTCGGAGTGGCGCGGCCGCTCGGCCATGGACCTGAGCCCGCGCCAGGATCGTCGCACCTTCGCCCTGGTGGTGGACGATTCCATTACCGTGCGTCGTGTGACGCAGCGGCTGTTGGAGCGTAATGGCCTGCGTGTGATGACGGCGAAGGACGGCGTCGACGCCCTGTCCATTCTGCAGGAACACGTCCCGGACGTGATCCTGCTGGACATCGAGATGCCGCGCATGGATGGCTACGAGCTGGCATCGCATGTGCGTTCGGATGCGCGCCTGTCGGCCATTCCCATCGTCATGGTCACCTCGCGGGTGGGTGAGAAGCATCGTGCGCGCGCCATCGAGCTGGGAGTCAACGATTATCTCGGCAAGCCCTACCAGGAAAACCAATTGTTGGATGCGATCGAACCGCTGGTGGCGCTGCGCCGCCAGGGCGGGGTGCAGGCATGAATCCCGAGCTGGTGCATGAGCTGTACAGCCTGTTGATTCCGCTCGGCCAGGAGCGGCTGATCGTGCCGCGCGCCTGCGTCGCGGAGGTCACCACCTGGCAGGTACCGGAGGAAATGGCCGGTGCGCCCTCGTGGTACCTGGGGACCATTCAATGGAGCGGCCGCGCGGTGCCGGTGATTTCGTTCGAGATGGCTTGTGGCCAGCCGCTGCCGCCGGCTGGCACGCGGACGCGTATCGTCATATTCAATGCGCTGGGCAATCAGTTGCCGATGGGGCATTTCGGGATCATTACCCAGGGGTTTCCGCAGTTGGTGCGGGTCAATGGCGATGTGGTGAAGGCCGATCCGAGCCGCGGGTTCGAGCCGGGGCCGGTGTTGTGCCAGGTGCGGATGTTGAACGAGTCGCCGTTGATTCCGGATTTCGAATGGCTGGAGAAGATGATTGCCGAGGAGACTCGGGTGGCGTGAGGGCGAAACGGATCAGAACAGAGTCGGAATCGGATTGAGAGGACGAGCCGGAGAGTAGCGGCTTGAGGGTGGAGCGGGAAGTGCCGGTGAGGGTTGCCGGCGGTGCATCCCGGGCTCATCTGGAGGGCGACGGAACATGAATGGAGGTGAACGTGGTTCGTCGTGGTACGCAGGAGGGGGCGGCGAGAGGAGCGTAGGGATGCCCCGCCGGCAACCCTCATCGGCACTTGAGAGACAAGAGCATTGAGGATGCTGACGGTAGCGATCGCCGGGTTGGAAGAGTTATGAGGACGCCGGGTAGAGGTTGGCAGAGTGTCGATCGTGGGTGGAGGCCAAGGAGGAAGAATTAGCGGAGGTCGCCCCAGAGTGCTTGCAGGACGGATAGCGCCACTACGGCGGCGGTTTCGGTGCGCAGGATGCGAGGGCCGAGACGGACGGGAGTGAAGCCGGAGCGTTGCGCGCTGGCGATCTCGGCATCGTCCAGGCCGCCTTCAGGGCCGATCAGCAGTTCCACTTCGGCGGGCAGGCTGGCCAGGGTTGGCAGGGAGGTGGGCGCAGTGGGGCTCAATACCAGGCGCATCCGGTCCTGGCGCGCCGTGGAGAGGTAGTCCCGTAAGCTGGAAGGTGTGTTCACCGTCGGAATGCGCGAGCGGCCGGATTGTTCGCAGGCGCCGATCACGATGCCATGCCAATGCGCTTGCTTCTTGTCGGCCTGCTTGTCGTCCAGCCGGACGACGCTGCGTGCGGTGAGCACCGGTGCGATGGTGTCGACGCCGAGCTCGGTGGCCTTCTGCAGCGTCCAGTCCATGCGTTCGCCACGCGAGATGCCTTGAACCAGCGTGATGCGTAACGGCGATTCGGCGCTGCCGGGAGCCTGGGCATGCACCCGCACCGTGACTTCGCCCCCCTTACCGGTGCCGACGATTTCGGCCTGGTAATCGTTGCCGCTACCATCGAACACGATCAACGGCGCGCCTTCGCGCAAGCGCAGCACACGGGCCACGTGATTGGCGGCAGCCGCCGGCAGCGGCACGGCGGCGCCGAGCGACAGCGGGCCGGTGCAGAAAATCCGATTCAATCTCATCCCGCCACGTTACCATAGCGCCCCCGGCCACCGATCCCTATCGGCAATGTCCCAGTCAGTCAGCGGCACCGCATCCCAGTTCATCGATACCGAGCGCGGTGTGCTGTTGCGCGCGCGCCAGGTGCCATCTCCCAATTGCGACGACCGGCCGGCGGGCGAGATTCCGACGCTGATCGTGGTGCACGGTATCAGCCTGCCACCCGGCGAGTTCGGCGGGCCGTGGATCGATCGGTTGTTCACCAACACCCTGCCGCCCTACGAGCATCCGTATTTCACCGCTATCGCCACGCGCCAGGTATCGGCCCATCTGCTGATTCGTCGCGATGGAGAAGTCGTGCAGTACGTGCCGCTGCATCGCCGCGCCTGGCATGCCGGTGTTTCCAGTTATCGCGGCCGGGAGAAATGCAATGACTTCTCCATCGGCATCGAGCTGGAGGGCGCGGACGACGTTCCGTACCAGCCCATGCAGTATCGGCAGCTTTGCTCGGTGATTCTGCAACTGTGCGCGGCCTATCCCTCGTTGTCGCTGGAGCACATTGCCGGTCACAGCGACATCGCTCCGGGCCGCAAGACCGATCCGGGTCCGGCGTTCGACTGGGAGCGGCTGAGAGCATTGTTGGCAGTCGGCGCGCAGCCGACCGCACATCGATGATGAAGCTGTTTGCCGCCGGCATACTGCTGGCCGGCGTTGCCGGTAGCATCGCTGTGCATGCCGCAGCCGGCGGCAACAAAGGCACGGCTGATGGCGCCGGGCGCATCGTCAGTCTCGCGCCCAATCTTACCGAACTGGCATTTGCCGCCGGTGCGGGCGAGCGCATCGTGGGGACACCCGAATATAGCGACTATCCGGCCGCCGCCCGTGCAATTCCCCGCATCGGCGACGCATTCCGCTTCGATATGGAACGGGTGTTGGCTTTGCGGCCCGGGGTGGTGCTGGCCTGGGAGCCGGGGACGCCTGACGCGGTGATAGGACGCCTGCGCGGCTTGCGACTGCGCGTCGAGAAGATTACCACCTGGAATATTGCCGGCATCGCACAGGCGGTGCGCGAGATCGGCAGGATTGCCGGTACCGAAGCCGTGGCCAATGCGGCGGCGGGAAAATTCGAGCGTGACATCGAAGTACTGCGGCAGCGCTACAGCCGGCAAGCGCCGGTCGACGTATTCCTGCAGATCAACGATCAACCGCTGTACACCGTGAACGGCAAGCAGATCATGAGCGAACTGCTCGGCCTATGTGGCGGGCGCAATGTGTTCGCCGCGCTCAATGATCTGGCGCCGCAGGTGGGGATCGAGGCCGTGATTGCCGCCAACCCCGAAGTGATCATTTCCACCGGGGATGCGCAGGCCGAAACGCTCAAGCAATGGCGGCGTTGGCCGCAGCTGACAGCGGTGGCCACGGGCAATGTGTACGTACTGTCACCGGACAATATCGAGCGTGCCACCCCTCGCCTGGCGGAAGGCGCGGCCGAAATATGTCGTGTTCTGGAGACGGCGCGGCAACGGCTCGGCCGCTCCTCCCAGTAGGGCTACACCGTGCGGCGCGCTCGGGTAATCTTCGGGCGGCTGCGGTAATCTTCGCCGATGAGCCGTTCCACCGCCGCATTGCTGGTACTGGCCGTGTACTGCGTGGCATTGATCTGCATTGCCACCTGGGGCACGCGCCGTACCCATACCGCCAACGATTTCTTCCTGGCCAGCCGGCGCATGGACACCTGGCTGGTGGCCTTGAGCCATGTGGCCAATGCTTCACCGCTCTGGTTGCTGTTCGTCATTGCCGGCGCGGCGTTTGCGTGGGGGCTGGCCGCAGTATGGATTTGTGTCGCGGTGGTCGGCGGCTACATCCTCAACATGTTCTACGTGGCGCCGCGTTTGCGAGCGTTGTCGGTGGGACAGGGCAGTGTCACGCTGGTCCAGGTGTTGAGTGCCGGCGTGGGCGATCGTGTGCAACCGCTGGTGGTGCGTTCGGCTGCGTTGATTCTTGGCATCACCTTGCTGCTGGAGATTGGCGCGGTGCTGCACACGGCCAGCGATGCTTTCGCCACCGGTTTCGGTTTCGATGCCAGCACCTTCAGTATCACCGCCATGATCGTCATCGTCGCGGCCACGCTGGTGGGCGGCTATTGGTCCACCAGTCTCAACGATGCCCTGCAGGTGGGCCTGGTGTTGCTGATCGTGGCGCTTACCTCGTCGCTGGCCTTCATGGTGAGAGACGATGTCGAACAATTCAGGATCGCGCTGCAGGCGCTCGGGCCCGCCAGCACCGATTGGTTCGGCGGCCGCAGCGGCGTGGTCGCCATCGCTTTCGTGCTGGGCGTCGCCGGATTCGGCTTCGCCCTGCCGGGCCAGCCGCACGCCGTGCAGCGTTTCATGGGAGCGCGAGATGAGCGGACGTTGCGCATCGCCCGCTGGATTGCCTTGCCCTGCATCATGTTGCTGCTGGGCGGCATGCTGTTGAGTGGCTGGGGCGCGGCGGTGCTGTACGCCGGGTTGGAGACGCCGGAGCAGGCGTTGCTGGTGTTGGCGGAGCGCGCCTTGCCGCCGCAGCTGTCCGCCGTCATCGTTACGCTGCTGCTGTGCGTATTGGTCGCAGCCATCGCCAACCGGCTGCTGGTGCTGGCGTCCAGCCTGGCCGCGGATCTCAAGCGTCCGACGGCGCAACTGTCTTTCGAATGGGCGCGTGTGGTGCTGGTGTTGTGCGCCATCGTGGCGCTGTGCTTCGCCCTGTATGCGCACGACAGTCTGTTGAACCAGGCCCTGTTTGCTTTCTCCGCGCTGGGTGCCGCTTTCGGGCCGTTGCTGCTGGTGCTGCTGGCCGGTAAGCGCGTGCGTCCCGGTTCGACGCTTGGCGCCATGTGGGCCGGGTTCACTCTCACTTTGTTGTTCCACCTGTTGCCCGATGCTCCCGGTGACTTTCTCGAGCGCGTGCTGCCCTTCGTGGCATCGCTGGGGATCGCTTTGACCGGAGGCGAGCGCCGCAGGAATCCCGATCGCGCCGATCGGGCGGAACAGACGGTGCACGATCGCATCCCCATCTGACGTAAGCGAATCGACAGCGCATGGTCAAACGCAAACAACGAAGTTCACGCGCGGCGCCACGCAAACCTCCGGCCAGACAGCAGGAAGCGGATGCCACCCTGACCGCAAGAATCCTGGCCGCCGTCAGGCGCATTCCACGGGGCAGAGTTTGCACCTACGGCAATGTTGCCGACGTTGCCGGGCTGCCACGCCGTGCCAGATTGGTGGGTACCACGCTGCGGCAAACCCCCGCCTCGCGCGGTCTGCCCTGGTATCGGGTCATCAATGCCGGCGGCCGTATTTCCTTTCCGGCCGGCAGCGATGCCTATGCTCTGCAACGCAAGAAACTCGAGGCCGAGGGAGTGGTGTTCATCGGTGGGCGCGTCGACCTCGGGAAGTTCGGCTGGCCCGAGCGCGCGCAGGAACTCGACGAGTTGCTGTGGAGGCTGCCGTAGCCCGCCGCGAGCGATGAGCGGGTATTTTCAGTTATGCTGCGCGGATCGTTGCCGGGGGGAAGAACGAATGAAACGAGCTGCATTGACGATTGCCGCGCTGGCCGCCGTGCTGTCCATGCCGGCGGGAGCACAGACGGCGCCATATCAGGTCAAGGCCCGCGAGGTTTATCAACACGTCATTTCATTCCGCTCCGTGCTGGGCCGGAAACAGACCGCGCCCATCGCCGCCTACCTGATGGAGCAGCTCAAGGCCGGCGGGGTACCGGCGGCGGACATGACCACTCTGGAATCGGTGGGTGAGACGGCGCTGATCGTACGCCTGCCCGGCAAGGGTCAGGCCCGGCCGATCCTGTTCTCCGCTCATATGGACGTGGTGGACGCCCGCCCGGAGGAATGGCAGCGCAATCCGTTCTCGCTGATCGAGGAGAATGGCACTTTCTACGGCCGTGGTACCTCCGACAACAAAGCCGGCGTGACCGCGCTGGTGTCGACCATCCTGCGCTTCAAGGCCGACAAGCTGCAGCCGGCGCGCGACCTGGTGTTTGCCTTCGTGGGCGACGAGGAGACCGGCATGACGACGACCGAGCGCATCGTCGAGCACCCCTGGGTCAGGAATGCCGAATTCGCCATCAATACCGACGCCGGCGGCGGCCTGCTGGACGACGAGTCCGGCAAGCCGCTCATCTACCTGGTGCAACGCGCCGAGAAGACTTACGCCACGTTCGAATTGACCGTCACCAATCCGGGCGGTCACAGTTCGCGGCCGCGTGCCGACAATGCGATCTATCAACTGGCCCACGCGCTGTTGAAAGTCGAGGCGCTGCGTTTCCCGGTCCGGTCGAACGATCTGACCCGGGACTATCTGGGCGCGGTGGGCAAGCAGCAGCCGGGCGCCGCAGGCGAGGCGCTGCGCAAGTTTGCCGCCGATCCGAGCGATGCGGCCGCCATCGCGGCGATCGAGAAGATGCCCGAGTTCGGTGGTGCCATCCGCACCACCTGTGTAGCCACCCTGCTGAACGCGGGGCACGCCGAAAATGCCCTGCCCCAGACCGCCAAGGCGGCGGTCAACTGCCGCATTTTCCCCGGCGTGACGGTCGAGAGCGTGCGTGACCGGCTGGCAGCGGCGATTGGCGATCCGGGCGTCAAGCTCGAGGCGCTCAACCATCCCAAGGCCAGCCCGGTGTCCGAGATGCGCCCCGACGTCATGCAGGCGATCGAACGCGCCGTGCACAAGGACCATCCGGGTGTGCCGGTGGTGTCGTACATGGAGTCCGGTGGCACTGACGGCAAGGTGTATCGCACCGCGGGTATCCCCACTTTCGCCACTTCGGGTTCGTTCAGCAAGCCCAGCGAAATGTTCGCACATGGCTTGAACGAACGCCTGCCCGTGGTCGCGTTCTACCAGGGGTTGGACCATATCTATCGCCTGGCCGTGGATCTGGGCGGTGCGCGTCCCAGCCGCTAGGCAGCCGCATGCCATAACCCGATTTGCCGCCGGGTATCGTTCATCTCTCCAAGAGCGCAAGGTGCGTTCAGTGGGAGATGCCAATGAAACCATTGTTCCGCGGCTGTACGGTCCTGACCGTGACGGCCTTGATGACGGCCTGCATGGCGCAGCGCGACGGCGGGCAACACGACGCCGGACAGCACGGCCTGCCGCAGGCGGGTGCGACGCAGGATGACTTGACGCGCGCGGCCGATCCGGCCACGGCGCTCCCCGCGCCGCCGCCGTTGCCTGCGCGACGAGAGGAAATGGAGCAGGCGGTGGTCGCCAACGGCAAGGAATACAGCGCGCGCCGCGATGCCACGCAGTCGCGCATGGTGCTGCAACAAGCCGCCAACGTCTGCTGCGTTCCGGTGTATCAGCAGCCGGTCGATACCGAACAGTACGACCACGTCAATGACAACCCGGTGCATCGTGCCGTCGAGCAGCCGGTGTCCACTTTCTCCATCGACGTGGATACGGGTGCCTATGCCAACGTACGTCGCTTCCTCAATGAGGGCCGCCTGCCGCCGACGGATGCCGTGCGGGTCGAGGAAATGATCAATTACTTCGACTATCAGTACACGCCCCCGGACAGTCGCGCAACGCCATTCCGGGTCGCCACTGAGCTGGCTCCGGCGCCCTGGAACGACCAGGCGCTGCTGCTGAAAATCGGCATCAAGGGTTTCGAGATCGCGGCCAGCGAACGGCCGCCGGCCAACCTGGTGTTCCTGATCGACGTGTCCGGTTCCATGCAGTCGCGCGACAAGCTGCCCTTGCTGAAAAACGCCTTTCGTCTGCTGACCGACCAGCTGACGGCGCGCGACCGCGTTTCTATGGTGGTCTATGCCGGCAGCTCGGGCGTGGTGCTGGAGCCCACCGCCGGCGATCAGAAGCACAAGATCCGCGAGGCCATCGACCGCCTGGAGGCCGGAGGCTCGACCAACGGCGCCGATGGCATCGAGCGCGCCTATCAATTGGCCAGGGCGGGTCATCTCGACCGGGGCATCAATCGCGTGGTGCTGGCCACCGATGGCGACTTCAATGTGGGGGTGGTGAATTTCGAGGCGCTGCTCGATCTGGCCAAACGCCAGCGTGCCTCCGGCGTGGCGTTGACCACGCTCGGCTTCGGCACCGGCAATTACAACGACAAGCTGCTGGAACGGCTGGCCGACGCCGGCAATGGCAACTACGCCTATGTGGATACTCTGTCGGAGGCGCGCAAGGTGCTGGTGTCGGAGTTGTCCTCGACCCTGTTCACCATTGCCAAGGATGTGAAGATCCAGGTCGAGTTCAATCCGGCGCAGGTGCAGGAGTACCGGCTGATCGGCTATGAGAACCGGATGCTGGCACGGGAGGATTTCAATAACGACCAGGTCGATGCGGGTGAGATTGGCGCCGGCCATCGCATCACGGCGCTGTATGAGATCGTGCCCGCGGGAGCCAAGGGCCGCATCGATCCGCTGCGTTATGGCACCGTGGATGCCCTGCCCGCCGTGCATGGTGACGAGATCGCCAACGTGCGCTTGCGCTACAAGCGGCCGGAAGCGGAGCGCAGCGAGCTGTTGGAGTATCCGGTGACCAGGCATTCGCTGGTGTCGATCGAACGAGCCTCGCCCGATCTGCGTTTTGCGGCCAGCGTGGCCGCGTTCGGGCAACTGTTGCGCGGCGGCAAGTATCTGGGCAAGTTCGGCTACGAGGACGTGGTCAAGCTGGCGCGCGGTTCATGGGGTGCCGACAGCGAGGGCTACCGCCGTGAGTTCGTTTCGCTGGTGAAATTGGCGCAGGCCCTGGGTACGGAGCCGGGCGCGCAAGTGGGGCAGGTCGACCGCTGACCGGGGACTGGAGTGCGCCGCGGGGGTGAAGTACGCTTCGTGCATGGATTCATCGCGGCAGGGCGAAACGATAGCGGCTGAGGCCACCGGGGATTTGCTGGTCTCCGGTGGCGTGACTCGATCCGCCGCTGCCGTTGCCGCGATACCGCCGCTCGCCGTGGCGGAACCGCCAAGCGATGCGAGCTTGATGCTCCGCTACCGCGATGGCGATGCGCAGGCTTTCGAGCAGCTGTATCAACGCCACAAGGGCGCGCTGTATCGCTATCTCATGCGAATGTGCCACCACCAGGAGACGGCCAACGATTTGTTCCAGGAGGTGTGGGGCAAGGTGATCGCCAGTCGCGAACGCTACGAACCTCGTGCGCAGTTCAACACCTTCCTGTTTCACATCGCGCACAACTGCGCCGTGGATCATTTCCGGCGCGCCGAGCGGCAGCAGGCCGGCCGGATGCAGGACGTGACTGAACTGGAGGACGAACTGGCGGGAGCGGATGTCGAACGCCCCGACGCGCGGGCGGTGCAATCACAGGTGCGAGATGCTTTCGTGGCTGCTTTGCAGCAGCTACCCGCGGAACAGCGCAACGTGTTCGTGTTGTACGAGGAATCCGGTTTGAGCCTGGAGGAGATCGGTCAGGCGACCGGTGTTGCGATGGAGACGGCGAAGAGCAGGCTGCGCTATGCGGTGAACAAACTTCGGGCGGCCCTGCGCCAGCACCGCCCCGGGCAGGTTGAACAAGGTGTGGAGCCGTGAGCGAGCCGGTCGACCGTAACACTTCGGACCAGGACCGCGACCTGGCCGAGTACCTGGGCGGCAATTCCCAGGTCTCGCAGCGTTATCGCACGCTGGCCGAGGCGGCGGATGAGGCCGTGCCGCCTGAGTTGGAGCGGCGGATCCTGGCCCAGGCGCGGCATGCGGTTGCGCCAGATGCGCCTGCAGAGGCAGTGCCATCCGATGGACGGGCCGATGGGTTGGCGGCGTTGCGCGGCAAGCGTCGACGCCTGCTGCGATGGAGCGTTCCCACCGCGCTGGCAGCTTCGCTGGTGCTGGTGGTCTCCATCGTGATGCGAAGCGGCGTCGAGCACGAAGTGCGCAGTACCACGCTGCCGGCCGTGCCGGTCAAGGGGCCGCCATCGGAGCCTGCCACGGGCGTGCCGCCGGCGCTTGCCCGGCAGGACGACGCTGATCAGCTATCGGGGCAGTCATTGGGGCAGTCATCGGGCGAGCGCGAATCGGTGGCGCGGGAAAGATCCCTGCAGTCTTCGGCTGCCGCCGCCAGGTCCAGGCCGTCGCAAGCAGCCACAGCCAACTACGCTGCGCCACCGCCGCCGGCACCGCCCGAATCCAAGGTGGCTCCCGCGGCTGAGGCACCTGCACCTGCCGCGGCGATGGCGCAGCGCCAGCGTGCGAGCGTACATAAGGACACAGCAACGGTCAGGTCCGCGGTGCCAATGGCTCGCCAGGAGCGTAACGAGCCGCAAGCCGCGGCCGTCCAGGCAGTGCCTGTGGCGCCGGCAGCGCAAGAGCTTGATACCGCGCTGCTGCGTGCCGATCCGGAAGCCTGGTTGAAGCACATTCGCCAATTGCGCCAGGAGGGCAAGCGCGAACTTGCCGACCACGAGTGGGAACGTTTCAGCGCCGAGTATCCGACTTACCCGGTGGCCGAATCCGATCCGGCACGCGCCGCAAAAAGACCTTAATGCTCGGGATCGGGCATCCCTGTGATGCTGCGGTGATGCTGCGGAATCCCCGAAGGGGAGAACCCCCGGCGGGGGCACATCCTGTGCCCCGCGATAATTTGTGACTCGCAGCATACCCTGGACTGCGCTCCGTACTGCTGAGTGTTGAAGTATGGCGCACCAGGCTTGCGCGCCGGTTAGAATCGCGGCCCTGACCTTGCTTGCTGCCAGTCCCTGAATAGCCCAAGAGAGCCGTGTCCGTGGAACGTTCGATCGAAAAACTCCTGTTTGCCAGCCGCTGGATCCTGGCGCCCGTCTATCTGGGCATGTCGCTGGCCTTGATCGCGCTGGGCATCAAGTTCTTCATGGAGCTGTATCACTTGATGCACACCATCGTGGAAGTCACCGAGGCCGACCTGGTGCTGCGCCTGTTGGCGCTGGTCGATATGGTGCTGGTGGGCAGCCTGATCGTGATGGTCATGTTCTCGGGTTACGAGAACTTCGTTTCCAAGATCGACGTCAAGGACGGCGGCGACAGCCTGGGCTGGCTCGGCAAGCTGGATGCGAGCAGTCTGAAGCTCAAGGTGGCGGCTTCCATCGTCGCCATTTCGTCGATCCATCTGTTGCGCGCCTTCATGAGCATCAGCAACGCCACGCCGCTGGATACCCAGAAGTTGATGTGGTTCGTGATCATTCACCTGACCTTCGTGGTCTCGGCGGTGATGATGGGGGTGCTGGACAAGATGTCGTTCGCCAGCCACCGCAATGAGCATTAGAGCCTAAGCCTGGCTCCCTGCGACGAGTTGGGATGGCTCGGTGCCGTCGGCGAAAAACTCCAGCGAAACCGAGTTCAGGCAGTGCCGCTGGTGGGTGGGAGGCGGGCCATCGTTGAACACATGGCCCAGGTGCGCATCGCAGCGCCGGCAGCGG